>ERZ795053.801-NODE-801-length-39933-cov-21.447966_pt1 | contig 39933 bp, 28 predicted proteins | sample MGYA00375137_ERZ795053 | MGnify/ENA primary metagenome ERZ795053 (study PRJEB30182, sample SAMN05720284) | activated sludge metagenome | isolation source: Anaerobic digester | place: Hong Kong | collected 2014-12-17 ... | reverse complement strand
TGCAGCGTGCCATGGAGACTTCGCCATGAATCCGGAACAGATCACGCGCCTGCGTCGCGGCTTCGCCCTGCTGGCCGCGGATGCTGATGGCTTCGCCAGGCGCTTCTATGACGAATTGTTCCGTATTGCGCCGGACGCCCGCGGCCTCTTCACCGTGGACATGGCCCTGCAGCGCACCAAGTTCGTGACCATGATGGCCTCGTTGGTCGACATGCTGGATTCGGCGTCGCAGTCAGACGTCGCGGCCCGGGAGCTGGGTGAGCGGCATGTTGGCTACGGCGTGCGAGAGTCCGACTACGATGCGGTCGGCACGGCGCTGCTGATCTGCCTGCGTCACCGGCTGGGCGAGGAGTGGGACGAGTCGATGGAAACGGCCTGGGCCACGTTCTACGGCGAGCTGGCCGAGGCCATGATCGACGGTGCCGAGCAGGCGTGAATCGCCAGCGCCAATGGCGCTGACATCAGGTCGGGAAGAAGGGCCATACGCGCGGCACGATCAGGATGCTGGCGATGATCAGGATCACCGTCAGCGGACCGCCGGATTTCACGAAATCACTGAAGCGGTAGTTGCCGACGCCGTAGACCAGCAGGTTCACCTGGTGGCCGATGGGCGTGATGAAGGCGGTGCTGGCGGCAATCGCCACCGCCATCACGAAGGGATATGGCGACGCGCCCATCCCGGTGGCGGTGGCGATGGCAATCGGCGCCACCAGCACCACGCAGGCGGCGTTGGACATCACCTGCGTAAGGCCAACCGTGAGCAGCATCACCACGATCATGCCGGCGTAAGGATTCTTGCCGCCGGAGATGGTGAGCAGGCCTTCGGCGATCCAGCGACCGGCGCCGGTGTGGTTGTCGTCCATCGCCAGCGACAGCGGCATCATCGCCGCGATCATGAAGATCACGCGCCAGTCGACCTGGGTGTAGATGTCGCGCACCGGCATGCAGCCGCTGGCGATCATCGCCAGCATGCCGAGCAGTGCGGCGACCGAGATGTGCATGGTTCCGGTGGCCGCCAAGCCGACGGTGACGGCCATGATCAGCAGGGCAAGCAGGCGGCGGCCATAATCGCGCTCGGCGTGTTCCAGGCGATTGACGACCAGGAAGTCGGGGTTGTGCGCGAGTTCCGCCAGCGCTTCGGAAGTGCCGCGCACCAGCAGCACGTCGCCGGGTTCAAGACGCGCGGCAGTGAGCCGCTCGACCTGGTGACGGCCATTGCGGCGGATGCCCAGCACGGTGACGCCGTAGCGTTGCGAGAACGCGGCATCTTCCAGCGTGGCGCCAATTGACCGTGAGCCCGGCGCCAGCGCCACTTCGCCAGTCTGCATGCCGGTGACGTCGATCTCGCCGCCTTTCTCGGAGTCGAGGATTTCCAGGAAGCCATCGCCCTGGCGCTTCAGCAGTGCCGACGGATCGCCTTCCAGCTGCAGGTGGTCGTTGGCGGCGAAGGTCGCCTCCGGCCACGGCACATAGCTGTACCAGCCGTTGCCTTCGTCGCGCCCGTAACGACCATGGCTCTGCCAGGGCTTGCTGATCGGCGACTGGTTCTTGTCCTTGTCGTACTGCCGGTGAACGCGCAGAAGCGACAATCCCAGCACCTCGCGCAGCTTGGCCTGCGTGGCGGTCTTGCCGATCAACGAGCTGCCCTTGGGCACGCTGACTTCGGTGACGTAGCGACGCAGGCTGGCATCCTCGGGAAGCGCCTGTGGCGTGCGGATCGGCACCAGCCGCTGGCCGATCAGCAGCATGTAGAGGATGCCGATGGCGAACACCGCGCTGCCGGTCGGCAGGAAGTCGAACATCTTGAACGACTCGTAGCCGGCGCGGTTCAGAGCTTCGGAGGCGAGCAGGTTGGGCGGCGTGCCGACCAGCGTGCTGAGTCCGCCCAGCAGCGAGCCGAACGACAGCGGTATCAGCAGGCGCGTCACCGCAAGGCCGGCGCGCTGCGCGATGGCGAACACGCTGGGCATCAGGATGGCGACCGCAGCGATGTTGTTCATGAACGCCGACATCACGCCGACCATCACCATCACCATCACCATCAGGCCCAGCTCGGCGCGCACGCCACTGGACAGCACCAGCGAGGCCAGCGAATCGGCCACGCCGGTGCGTACCAGTGCGCCGGACAGCACGAACATGCAGACCACGGTGATCACAGCGGGGCTGGCAAAGCCGGTGAAACCTTCGTTGACGTCGAGGATGCCGGTCAGCAGCAACGCGAGGAGCAGGCCCAGGGCAACCAGATCGGCGCGGACCTTCTCCGACGCAAACAGCGCCAGGGCGGCCAGGATCAGCGCGAGCAGCAGGAATTTTTCCATTCGCCGGTGTCGTCCAAAAAAATGCCGCGCCATGAGGCGCGGCGATCATTATGACGAATGTGCGTATCGACGCCAGCGGCGGCGATATGACGATTCCGGACTTGCTTATCCGATCACCCGTTGCAGCAGCCCCTCATCGTCCTCCGGTGCAGGCGGCGGGGACGGCGGGCTGGGCGGGGCTGGCGGCGCCGCCGGGGCAGGCGGCACGGCGCCGGGCTGTGTTGGGCGCGGTGCAGGGGGAACAGGTGCCGCCGGCGCCGCGGGTGGTGCCGGCGGCGCTGGCGGAAGCAGTGAGCGCCAGTTCCGTTGCTGCGGCACGATGATTTCCAGTGAGCGTTTCTTGTGGTCGCGCAGGACCTCAATCTGAATCCGCTGGCCTGTTTGCACATCGCGCAAGTGATCCATCACCTGCCGGGGGCTGTCGACATCGCGCCCATCGATGCGCTTGATGACGTCGCCCACCTCCAGGGCTGCCAGTTCATCGCCGGAAGCCCGCAGCACCAGCGCGCCGCTGTCGGTGCCGAAATAGCGGCCCAGGCCGTTGTCCAGCTCGGTCAGGCGGAGATCACGCCAGCGCAAGTTGGACAACAGGTGAAGTTCCGTGCATTCCTCGGTTTCGCAGGCCGCGAAGGGCGTGATGTCCAGGACGCGTGCATCGAACTGCGGTAGCTCGCGGAGTTCCGCGGCGCGGGCCACGGCGCGCTCCATATCCGGGGTCGGACCACGGAGCCAGACCAGCCCTGGCAGCGATGTCGCCTGCAGCTCGACGTGTCGGCGCTTGCCATCGCGCTGGTAGTCGACGCCAATCTCCTGCCCATCTTCGAGTTGGCTGACCGCTTCGTGCACCTGTTCGAGTCGACGCGTGGCGCTTTCCCCATCCAGTGTCTGGCCATTCAAGACCAGCAGGCGGTCGCCCGCGCGCAGACCGGCCTTGGCGGCCGGACTGTCCGGGGTGATCGCAACGACAGCGACGCCAGCAGCCTCATCGGGGCCAAGTACCACGCCAATGCCGGCCCGGGAGAAGGCGGGGTGCCGCAACTTCATCTCCAGCGCCTCGGCGGAGGCCTTGCGAGCCAGTTCCGCGACTTCACGCGACGCTTCCTGCATTTCCTCCCGCGCCTGCTCAAGGCGCTGGCGTGCGGCATCGAGTTCAGCTCGTTCTGCCTCGCTAAGCCGGGCGCCTTCGGCCGCGCGCTGATCGGCCATGGCCAGCTTCATGGCGTCGGCAGCAATCGATTTGCTCTGGGCTGCCAGCTCCAGTTGCTGGCGTGAAAGTTCAAGCTGGGCGCGTCGGGCTTCGGCTTCGTGCTCGCTGGCATTGCCTGTGGTGGCGCCGACGGGCGGGATCACCATCAGCAGCGCGAGCGCGGACGTGTACGCAAAGCGACGTCGGCTTGTCTTGGAAAGTGAGGGAAAGCGATTCATCTCTATCTCCTGGGAGGGAAGGAGGTGTTCGAAGGGGCGTTTCAGAAAGCCATCACCAACTGGCTGTCGTCGGCATCACCGCTGACTGCCAGCAGTTGTTCGCTGCTTTCAATGCTGGCGAGGCGGCGCAACAGGAGCACGCGCTCACGCCAAAGGGGCAATTGCGTGTTGGGGCTGGTCTGCGGGTCGGTGATCAGGGCGTCGACATACTGCACGCGACCGGTCAGGGCTTCGCGCAGTCCGTCGCCGGTAGCGCTGATCACGGTGTCATCGCTTGCCGTGGCCAGCCAGGCTTCGAGCGCGGCCGACTCCTGGCGCAGCAATGCCAGTTCGTTGGCATCTGGCGATGGCGTGGTGGTGGAAGTCGCCGTCGGCTGGTCGCCGGAAGCTGTGACCGGCTGCTGGTTGCTGGTATCGGATGATTGGTCGAGCCAGAAAGCCGGTATCGCGGCGGCCAGCAGCAGGGTTGCGGCCATGGCCAGCCAGTGGCGATGGCGCCGCGCACTGCGCGCCTGCAGATGTTGTTCGCTGCGGCTCAATTCAACCTGCAGCTGCGGCCAGACGCTTTGCGGCGGTGCTTCCAGGGGCGCGCGCTGCAGTGCGTCGGCGATCTCGACCGGCTCGCGGCCAGCGTTGTTGTACCGATCAGGCGGCTGCATGTTCGTCCACCTCCAGTAGTTCGCGCAGGCGACGCGTGCCGCGCGCCACCTGCGATTTCGAGAAACTCACGCTGCGCTGCATGAGGCCGGCAATTTCTTCGTGGGTGTAGCCTTCGGCGTGGTAAAGCCAGAGGACGCTGCGCGTGGCATCGGGCAGGCGCTGCATGGCTTCGACCAGTCGGCTCGCATCCGCTGCTGCCGGTGGCAACAGCGTGGATGGCTCGTCCTCGACCGGTTCCGGCACATCCTCGACGTAGGCCAGTCGCGCCCGCTTGCGCAGCCGCATCAGCGACTCGTTGGCGGCGATCTGGCGCAGCCAGCCCCAGAACGGCGAGTCGCCGCGATAGCTGTCGATGTTCTGGAAGAGCTTGAGCATGGTGTCGTGGAGGATTTCCTGGGCTTCGTCGCGGTCGCCGAGCAGGCGCAGCGCGAGCGTATACACCGGCCGTTCGAACAGCCGGTAGATGCGTTCGAACGCCGGCATCGAGCCGTTCCTTGCGTCAGCAAGCAGGCGGTTCGGCACGTCGATGGCGAAGGTCGAATGCGTGGTCACAGGGATCATGATGCGCCAGTCGGCGAAATGGTCGCAGCCGGGATGTCACATGCCCGACTGGTGGGCGTCTTGCCCGGTATCCGCAGAATCATGGGCGGGCGCGTTGGCTGGGGTAAACTCGCCCAGCCGAAGACGCGCGGCCGACATTTCAAGGGAGAAAGCCATGTCCGGTTCCACCATGTTGACGCTGTTCCTGTTCGCCTTCGCGGTGATCACCGTGCTGAAGTCGGTGACCGTGGTGCGGCAGGGCTACGAGTACACGATCGAGCGCTTCGGTCGCTACATCCGCACGCTCAATCCGGGCCTTGCCTTCATCATCCCGTGGTTCGACCGCGTCGGACGCAAGATGAACATGATGGAGCAGGTGCTGGACGTGCCGTCCCAGGAAGTCATCACCAAGGACAACGCGGTGGTGAAGGTGGACGGCGTGGTGTTCTTCCAGGTGCTGGATGCCGCCAAGGCCGCTTACGAGGTGGCACAGCTGGAACTGGCCATCCTCAACCTGACCATGACCAACGTGCGTACCGTGCTGGGCGCCATGGACCTCGACGAGTCACTCAGCAAGCGCGACGAGATCAACGCCAAGCTGCTGGTGGTGGTCGACGAAGCCACCCATCCGTGGGGCATCAAGGTCAACCGCATCGAGATCAAGGACATCCAGCCGCCGCGTGACCTGATCGACGCCATGGCGCGGCAGATGAAGGCCGAGCGTGAGAAGCGCGCCAACATCCTGGAAGCCGAAGGTCATCGCCAGTCGGCCATCCTCACCGCCGATGGTGAGAAGCAGTCGGCGGTGCTGGAAGCCGACGGCCGCCGCGAGGCCGCCTTCCGCGACGCCGAGGCGCGCGAGCGACTGGCCGAGGCCGAGGCCAAGGCGACGACCATGGTCAGCGAGGCCATCGCCAAGGGCGACGTGCAGGCGATCAACTACTTCGTAGCGCAGAAGTACGTCGAGGCGATGAAGGAATTCGCCAAGTCACCGAACCAGAAGCTGCTGCTGCTGCCGATGGAAACCACCGGCATCCTCGGCTCGCTGGCAGGCATCACTGAACTCGCGAAGAACCTCGGCGACGGCAAGGGCGGTGGTGCGCCGAAGCCGCCGGGCGGCAAGCCGAATCCCTTCGTCAACAACTGACGGACCTCGCCACTGCGCGCAACGCATATATAGAAGGAGACGACCATGCACGATGTGCTCCGTTCCAGCTGGTTCTGGTGGGCGCTTGCCTTCGCGCTGTACGCGGCCGAGGCGTTGCTGCCGGGTGTCTTCATGCTGTGGCTGGGGTTCGCCGCCACTGGCGTGGCAGCGGTGACGCTGTTCCTGCCGCTGGATCCGTGGATCCAGTGGTCGCTGTTCAGCGTGCTCTCGGTGCTTTCGGTTTACCTCGGCTGGCGCTGGAAGAAGCAGCATGTGGAGAAGCCGACCGACCAGCCGCTGCTCAATCGCCGTGCGCAGCAGTATGTCGGGCGGGTCGTTACCCTGCAGACCGCCATCGAGAATGGCCGCGGCCGTGCCCACGTCGGCGACACGCTGTGGGCGGTGACTGGCCCCGATGCGCCGGCCGGTTCGCGGGTCCGCATCATCGGGGTTGACGGCTCTCGCTTCGAGGTCGAGCACGAGGGCGTTTGACATCATATAACCCGCCCGTGAGCGCAATCCGTTCACGGGCGGAAACCCGTCCGCGCATCTGCGATAATCCGCGCCCCGGCTTTCCCAGCCAGTCGCAGCCCAGCCCGGACACCGCATGACCCAGAAGACCGTACTCAACGACGCCCATCGCCGCCTTGGCGCGCGTATGGTGGATTTCGGTGGCTGGGACATGCCGCTCAACTACGGCTCCCAGATCGACGAGCACCACCAGGTGCGCCGCGATGCCGGCATGTTCGATGTCTCGCACATGACCGTGGTCGATCTGTCCGGCGAGCGCTGCCGCGACTTCCTGCGCCACCTCGTCGCCAACAACGTCGACAGGCTGAAGGGCGACGGTCGCGCGCTGTACACCTGCATGCTCAATGCCGATGGCGGCGTTATCGATGACCTGATCGTCTACCGTCGTGGCGACAACGACTGGCGCCTGGTGGTGAATGCCGCCACCCGCGACAAGGATCTGGCGTGGATCGCCGAGCAGGCGGCAGCGTTCGATGTCGTCGTGATGGAGCGCCCGGAGCTGGCGATGATCGCAGTGCAGGGTCCGAATGCACGTGACAAGGCGATGTCGGTGCTGCCGGAGTCCGAGCGCGCTGCCATCGAGGCGCTGCCGCGTTTCGCCGCACACGGTTTCGGTGACTGGTTCGTTGCCCGTACCGGCTACACCGGTGAAGACGGTTTTGAAATCGTGTTGCCTGAAAGTGAAGCCGAGGCCTTCTGGCAGGCGCTGCTGGATGCCGGCGTACAGCCGGCCGGCCTCGGTGCGCGCGACACGCTGCGTCTTGAAGCCGGCATGAACCTCTATGGCCAGGACATGGACGAGAGCACCACGCCGCTGGAGGCCGCGCTGGCCTGGACGGTGGCATGGGAACCGGCGGATCGTGATTTCATTGGTCGTGCAGCACTGCAAGCTCAGAAGGCTGCCGGCGTGCCGCGGCGGATGGTGGCGCTGGTGATGGATGAGCGCGGCGTGCTGCGCCATGGCCAGCGCGTCATTACCGATGCAGGCGACGGCGAAATCCTGAGCGGCAGTTTCTCGCCCACCATCGGCAAGGCCATCGCTTTCGCGCGCGTGCCGGCCGGTGCTGGCGACGAGCTGAAAGTCGACATCCGCGGTCGCGAGCTGCCGCTGCGCCGGGTCAAGGCGCCCTTTGTGCGCGACGGCAAGGCCTGCGACGGCATCGTCGACGCCTGAGATTCCCCTATCGCGTCACGGCGAAGCGCCGGGACGCTGTTGTAAAATCCATCCGCTGCCCACGTGGCTCTCCATCGCACAGGACATCCCCATGAACGAAATCCCCGGTGATCTGAAATTCCTGAAGTCCCATGAGTGGGCGCGGGTCGAGGACAACGGCCACGTCACCGTCGGTATTTCCGACCATGCCCAGGGCCTGCTCGGTGACCTGGTGTTCGTCGAACTCCCCGAAGTCGGTGACGACGTCGAAGCCGGCAACGGCTGCGCCGTGGTCGAATCGGTCAAGGCCGCGTCCGATGTCTACGCGCCGGTCAGCGGCACCATTGTCGCGGTCAATGAAAAGCTGGCCGACAGTCCGGAGACGATCAACGACGACGCGTTCGGCGATGGCTGGATCTTCGTGGTCGAACCGTCCAATGCCGCCGAACTGGAAGAGCTGCTGAGTCCGGAAGACTACGCAGCCCAGATCGAGGACGAGGAACACTGAGTCCGCCGGTCGCCCGGTTCGGGTGATCGACACGAGGAATGACGTCCGGGGCTGCTGCTCCGGTCGCCGTTGCCCACCTACTGCATCGCCGGAGTGAACCTCACGGGTTCTGCCGGAACACGCCCTGGATTGGACCATGCCTTTCATCCCGCACAGCGACGCCGACGTCCGCGCCATGCTCGCCGCCATCGGCGTCGAGCAGATCGAGGACCTGTTCGATGAGATTCCCGAAGCACTGAAGATCGGTGAGTTGTCGAAGGTGCCGGAGGCCATGAACGAGATGGCCTTGAGCCGCCTCATGCGCGAGCGCGCGCGACTGGACGAGGTCGATCTCAACTTCGCTGGCGCTGGCGCCTACGAGCACCACATCCCGGCGGCCATCTGGCAGATCGTCACCCGCGGCGAGTTCTACTCCGCCTACACGCCGTACCAGGCCGAGGCCAGCCAGGGCACGCTGCAGCTCATCTACGAATACCAGACCATGATGGCGCGACTGACCGGCATGGCGGTCAGCAACGCATCCATGTACGACGGTGCTTCCGCGCTGGCCGAAGCCGTGCTGATGGCCGAGCGCGGCACTCGCAAGGGGCCGAAGCGCGTGCTGATTCCCGAGTCGGTGCATCCGGCCTACCGCAAGACGGTGAAGACCATCGTCGCCGCCCAAGGCATCGAAGTCGTCGAGCTGCCGTGTCCGGATGGTTTCCTCGATCCGAATGGCAGTGGCCCGGACAGCCTGGGCGAATTCGCCGACACGCCGTTCACCGCGCTGGTGATCCCGCAGCCGAACTTCTTCGGGCAATTGGAAGAGGTCGACGCACTGACCGCCTGGGCACATGCACGCGGTGCGCTGGTGATCGGCGTGGTCAATCCCACCTCGCTGGCACTGCTGAAGCCGCCGGGCGAGTGGGGCGAAGGTGCGGGCGAAGCGCGCGGTGCCGACATCGTCTGTGGCGATGGCCAGCCGCTGGGCGTACCGCTGTCGTCGGGTGGTCCGTACTTCGGTTTCCTTTGCTGCACCGAGGCGCTGGTCCGTCAGATGCCGGGACGCATCGTCGGTCGCACGCTCGACCTCGACGGCAAGGAAGGTTTCGCGCTGACCCTGCAGGCGCGCGAGCAGCACATCCGCCGTGCCAAGGCGACGTCGAACATCTGCACCAACCAGGGTTTGCTGGTCACCGCCGCCACCATCTACATGGCGCTGCTCGGACCGGAAGGTCTGCGTCGTGTCGCGACCGCATCGGCCAGCGGCCAGCGTGCGCTGGCCAAGCGACTGCTGGCGATTCCCGGCGTCGAGCGCCTGTTCCCGGAACGCGCCGGTTTCCACGAGCTGGCGGTTCGCCTGCCGAAGCCGGCGGGTGAAGTGATCGAGCGCCTTGCCTCGCAGCGCATCGTCGCCGGCGTTGATCTCGCCGACGAGTACCCGGATCTCGGCAACGCGCTCCTCGTGTGCGTGACCGAAACCAAGACCGATGCGGATCTCGATCGCTTCGCGGACGCCCTCGCTGCCGCTCTTGCCTGATCGCTTGCGTTCCCGAAGTCGGACGATGCGAGTCGTCGTTGCCTGATCGCGAAGGCGCTGACCGAACCGACGACGATTCGAAACGGTACAAAAAGCTGCGCATTTTTCGTTGTGCGACGCCAGAAACGTTGACGACTGGAGTGCGTCCGAAAAATTTTTTTCGCGCGCGTTTTTCCGTGGCTTGTGCGTGGTGTTCGGGCAGCTTCGTTTTCACGAATCAATCGACTGTTGTCTGGCGTGATGTCGCAGCGTCAATCGGCATGACGCTACAAGCCGCATGTTTGCTTGTTTTTTTGTCGCGACGTTCTTTGTGCGACGACTTCCTTCGCGTTGATTGCTTGTGCGTTGCGCGTTGTTGAAGAGAACGTTCAAAGCGATATCGGCCGCCGACTCGATAACGACAGCGTGTACGGACGATGACATGGACGTCGCAATGTGTTGACAGTCGCATGACGCGTGATTAGCGTTCGCCCAACTTCTGTCGTCACTGCGCTATGGCGAATCGCAAAGAGAAAGGCACGACCCAGCCTCGCGGCAATCGCACCGCGACACGATGCTTCTCTCACTTCGTTTTCCGGCCGCATTCCCTGCGCCGAATCGACGACTCAATTTCACGACACGACAACGCCTGCATCGAATCCGGTGCGGGCGGTTTTGTTTTTTCGCCAGCGACAAGTTGTCGCGGCGTGATCGCACGTCATGGGATGGCTTCCGTGGCGGCGCTCGATGATCGGCACATGCCTTCCTGGCAGGCAGGTCGTCGGGGAGGGTCGGTCGGCGCGCAAGCGTCCGGCCGGCACGCTTGTACTGGGCTGTACCTGTACCTGGCCATTTGACGAGGAGTGATACCAACCATGGCTGTTAAGAAAGCAACCAAGAAGGCCGCTGCCAAGAAGGCAGTGAAGAAGGCAACCGCCAAGAAACCGGCCGCCAAGAAGGCCGCGAAGAAGGCGACCAAGAAGGTAGCGAAGAAGGCGCCGGCCAAGAAGGCCGCCAAGAAGGCTGCCAAGAAGGTAGCGAAGAAGGCACCAGCCAAGAAGGCTGCCAAGAAAGCTGCAAAGAAGGTAGCGAAGAAGGCAACGGCGAAGAAGAAGGTCGCCAAGAAGTCCACGGCCAAGAAGCCGGCTGCCAAGAAGGCTGCCAAGAAAGCCGCGAAGAAAGCGACCAAGAAGGTAGCCAAGAAGGCAACCAAGAAGGCCGCGAAGAAGGCGACCAAGAAGGTAGCCAAGAAAGCTGCCAAGAAGGCCACCAAGAAAGTAGCCAAGAAGGCCGCGAAGAAGGCGACCAAGAAGGTAGCGAAGAAGGCGGCCAAGAAGCCGGCAGCCAAGAAGGCCGCGAAGAAGCCGGCCGCCAAGAAGGCTGCCAAGAAGCCGGCCGCCAAGCGCAAGTCCGCCAGCAAGAAGAAGGCGGCTCCGGCAATGCCGGCCGCACCGGTCGCGCCGGTGATGTGACGTTTCGGGCCATGGTTGTCGCCGGCAGGCCTGGTCCTGCCGGCGCATCACCGGTTGCCAACGTAGCGACCGGTTCGCGCAGCCCAGGCTGCAGTCATGGCCCGCCTCGATTCCGAAGTTCTGCGACCACGGTCGCGTGTCATCGCCCTCCCCTTGTTGCCCAGGCAAGGGGAGGGTTTTATCTTTCCGGGGTCGCGATTTCCGTGCGGCTTGCGATATCCGGCGCTGTGGCAACACCGTCTGGTTCCGGGCTTGCCTGATTCCGACAGCAGCCTGCTAGGATGCGGGCAGGTCGATAGTGGAATTCATGGTGGCCATCGAAACCGAATCCCGATCGGTGAAACCCGCGTTGCCGTTCACGGCTGAGGGGTTCTCGTCCTGCGTCGCAGGCGGTTTCGCATGAGCCAGGAACACGACAACTCCCCGGGCGTCGAAGGCGTGGCGGCGGCGGACATCCTCAAGGCGCTTTCCGTCGGCACCAGCGCGTTGCTCAATGCGGAATGCCTTGCCGATGCCATGCCGGAACTCCTGTGCCGTCTCGGCACCGCCGTGGATGTCAGTCGTGCATACCTGTTCGATGTCGAGGAAGACGCAGCGTGCGGCTTCCGGATCTGGCAGCGCTTCGAGTGGTGTGCCGAAGGTGTCGCCTCGGAAATCGACAATCCCGCGCTGCAGGGATCGAGCTTTGCCGAGATCGGTTTCGAACGCTGGCAGCAGCTGATGGTGGCGGGGCAGCCGGTCTTCGGCGTGGTCGAAGACTTCCCGGAATCCGAACGCTCGCTGCTGTCGGCACAGGGCATCCGCTCGCTGGCCTGCCTTCCGATACAGGGTGATGGCCGGTTGAGCGGTTTCATCGGTTTCGACGACTGTGTGCATGCCCGCCAATGGACGCAGCCGGAGCTGGATGCGCTGCACACGGCGGCGGACCTGATTGGCGCCGCGAAGCAGCGCTTCAACAGCGAATACCGCACGCGCGAGCGTGATCGGTTGTTCCGCATCCTGGCCGAGCAGACCAGCGACATCATTGCGATGGGCGATGCCGGGGGCGTACTCAGCTACATCAGTCCCTCGGTCCGTCAATCGCTGGGTTATTCGCCCGAGTCGCTGCTCGGCACCAGCATCTACGACTACCAGCATCCCGACGATACCGACCGCTTCATCGCCGAACTCTACGATCCGGCGCTGGGCAAGCTTTCCGAGCGCGCGCTGAGCAGCCGCATGCGCCATCAGGATGGTCGCTGGATCTGGATGGAGACGCGTCTCAACGCCACCTTCGATGACGAGGGCAGCATCCTCCACTGGGTGGCCGCCAGCCGGGACATCAGCGAGCGACGCCAGTTCGAGGAGCAGCTGGCCAGCCAGCGCGAGCGCGCACTCGCCACGCTGGGCTCGATTGCCGATGGCGTGATCGCGGTGGATGCCGATGGTCGCGTCGAGTACCTGAACCCGGCGGCAGAGATGACCACCGGCTTCAACCAGGGCACGGCGCATGGTCGACCGGTCTACGAGGTGCTGCGGCCGGATTCGCCGCGACCGCCGCCATCGTCCGCGGCCGATCTCGCGCATATCGCCGAGTGGTACCAGGGCTTCGGCAGCAATCCGTTCGGCATCGTCGAGCGCGGTGGCGGGCAGCGCACGGTGCAACTGTCGATGGCGCCCATCCGCAGCGACGCGGCCAGTGATGAAGGATCGACACGCGGCATGGTGCTGACCTTCCGCGATACCTCGCAGACGGCTGCGCTGCTGCGGGAGCTGGCCTATCGCGCGAGCCACGACTCGCTGACCGGCCTGTACAACCGAGAAGAGTTCGATCGCCAGCTCAAGCAGCTGGTGCAGGAGGCGGCGAACAACGGCAGCGAGCACGCCCTGTGCTACATCGATCTCGATCAGTTCAAGCTGGTCAACGACACCTGCGGACACCGCGCCGGCGATGCCCTGCTGAAGGAGGTTTCCGAGAGCCTGCGTTCACGTCTGGTCGATGGAGAAATTCTTGCCCGTCTGGGTGGCGACGAGTTCGGCGTGCTGATTCCCTTCCACAGTGCCTGGGAGGCGGCGCGGCGCGCGCACGATCTTCTGGACCGCCTGGCTCGTCTGCGCTTCGAGTGGAACGACCGCCTGTTCAGCGTCGGTGGCTCGATCGGCGTGGCGCCGGTCAACCAGGATTCGGGTGATCCGGAATCGGTACTGATGGCTGCCGACGCGGCCTGCTACGTGGCCAAGGAGCGCGGCCGCAACCGCGTGCATGTGTTCGAGCCGTCGGACGTGGACATGGCGCGTCGGCAAGGCGAGATGCGCTGGATCCCTCGCCTGCAGACTGCGTTGGAGGTGGATGACTTCGTGCTTTTCGCGCACGACATCGTACCGATGGCGGAAGGCCGGCCCAGCGGTCGGCATTTCGAAGTGCTGATCGCGCTGCCCGGCGCCAGCGGCAAGCTGATCCCGCCCGGAGAATTCCTGCCGGCGGCGCAGCGCTACGGACTGATGGGGCGCATCGATCGCTGGGTGGTGTCGAAGGTGGTCAGCTGGATGCTGGACCGCCAGGCGCGGCAGGCGCCCGAGTTGCGCATGGTGGCGGTGAACCTGTCCGGCTCGTCGGTCAGCGATCCGGAGTTCCGGGATTTCGTCGAGGAGCAGGTGGCGCTGCTCCGCCAGCCCGACTGGCTCTGTTTCGAGATCACCGAAAGCGAAGCCGTCGCCAATCTCAGCGAAGCGCGCGAGTTCATCCAGCGCATGCATTCCTATGGCTGTCGCTTCGCGCTGGATGACTTCGGCGCCGGCCTGTCGTCATTCGCCTACCTCAAGCGGCTGCCGGTGGACGTGCTCAAGATCGACGGCCAGTTCGTGCGCGATATCCGTCACGACCAGGTGAACTGGGCGATGGTCGAAGCCATCAGCCACGTCGCCCGGGTGATGGGCCTGAAGACCGTCGCCGAGTTCGTCGAGGACGAAAGCATTTTCGAAGCCTGCCGGCAGATCGGCCTCGACTACTGCCAGGGCTTCCACTTCGGTCGCCCGGTGCCGTTGACCGCCATCACCTGAAACCGCGAACCGCGACCGGCGATGCTCAGCGTCGCTTCGTCCGAAGCTTGTCGAGCTGCAGCCAGTCCTTCGATGGCAGCCCCAGCATGCGGTCGACCACGGTGGCGAACAGTCCGGCTGGTACCGCGTTCTCGCAGTTCCACAGCATGACCAGCGCCACGTCCTCTTCGGGCAGGATGCCGATCATCGCGCGATAGCCTTCCACGGCGCCGGCGTGGAACACCATCGGATGGCCGGCATAGTCGTAGATGCGCCAGCCCAGGGCGTAATGTGCGTCGCGCAGGCGGCCGCGCCGCCAGGCGGAGCTGACCAACTGGTCGCGCGTCTGTATGAGTGGTGTGTGCGTGGTCTTCAGCACGCCGGGTGACACGATGTCACTGCGATGGCCGAGCTGCGCGATGGCCCAGTTCGCCATGTCGCGCACGCTGGCATTGACGCCGGCCGCCGGTGGCACGTGGTAGTAGTTCTCGTTCGGTCGGATGGCCTTCCAGCGGTGCGACTTGTACACGTGGGGTCGTGCCCAGCTGTCATTGCTCTCCAGTGCGTCGCGTCCGAAGGTCGCGCTGTCCATGCCTAGTGGGTGGAAGATGCGCTTCTCGACCTGATGGGAATAGAAGTCGCCGGTCACCGAGAACACCATGTCACCGATCAGACTGAAGGCGATGTTCTGGTAGGCGTAGCATTCGCCGGGCTTGCACACCGGAAGCACCTTTGACAGCTCATTCACCAGCAGCGGGTAGGGAATGGCTTCCTCCAGCTTGCGGTCGTAGGTGTTGAAGGGCAGCCCGACGCGGTGACTGAGGATGTCTTCCACGGTCACGTTGCCCGCGGCCTGGGCGCTTTTCAGCCGGAACGCCGGCACGAACTCGGCGATGCGGTCGTCCCAGGACAGCGCGCCTTCCTCCACCAGCATGGCCGCCAGCGTGGCGGCGAAGGCCTTGGACAGCGAGGCGATGCGGAACACCGTGTCCGGCTGCACGCGGTCGCCACTGCCGATACGGGTTTCGCCGTAGCCTTCGGCGAGCACGATGCGGTCACCCTGCACCAGGGCAACCGACAGCCCGGTGACGCGGCCATCGCGGATCACCCGCGGCGACAGCTTGATGATGGCCTTCTGCGCGGCCGCGATATCGGGCTTTTTCGCGGCCACGGCCAGCATGGGCAGCAGCAGGGCGACCACGGCGGCAGCCGTCACAATGCGGAGGAGGGAGCGTCTTTCTGTCGTCGGGCGCACGGGCTGGGTATGCTTGCGGTGTTACAGGCTTCTGACCGCATAGTGTATCGCGGCGTTCCATTGCCCCGGACGGTGTCGTCAACGGGCATGTTCACTTCGAGGAGAACGACATGGGTTCCTTTCTGGTTCTGATCATCCTGGCGGTGGTGCTGGGCGGCTGGGGCGTTGGCATCTACAACGGCCTGATCACCGCACGCAACGCCTACAAGAACGCCTTCGCGCAGATCGACGTGCAGCTGACGCGTCGCCACGACCTGATTCCCAATCTGGTCGAGACCGCCAAGGGCTACATGAAGCATGAGCGTGAAACGCTGGAAGCGGTGATCCAGGCGCGCAACGGCGCCGTGGCAGCGCAGCAGGCGGCGGCGGGCAACCCTGGCGATGCTGCGGCCATGCAGCAGCTGGCCGGTGCGGAGAACATGCTGACGCAGACGCTGGGTCGCCTGTTCGCGCTGTCCGAGGCCTATCCCGACCTCAAGGCCAACCAGAACATGATGCAGCTCAGCGAAGAGCTGACCAGCACCGAGAACAAGGTCGCGTTCGCTCGCCAGGCTTTCAACGACCAGGTGATGGCCTACAACAACCGTCGCGAAGTGTTCCCGTCCAGCCTGATCGCCGGCATGTTCAACTTCCAGCCGGCCAACCTGCTGGAGATCGAGGACCCGGCCAAGCGCGAAGCGCCGAAGGTCAGCTTCAGCTGATCGCGAACGCCGCCATCGTCAGCGGCGCGGTCTTCGGGCCGCGTCGCCCTCGGGAGTCGCGTGCATGAATTTCTTCGAGCGCCAGAACCGTTCACGCAAGCAGTCGGCGCGGCTGGTGCTGCTGTTCGGGCTGGCCGTGCTGGCCATCGTGCTGGCGGTGAACGTCATCATCCTGGCCACGGCCGGTCCGCGCATCGAGCTGCTGGCCATGGCCACGCTGGGCACGCTGGGTGTGATCGGCATCAGTTCGCTGATCAAGATCAGCCTGCTGCGTTCGGGCGGCCGCGAAGTGGCCCGCGAGATGGGCGCGGTGGCGGTGCCGGAGGACACGCCGGACTTCCACCTGCGTCGCCTGCGCAACGTGGTCGAGGAAATCGCGATTGCGTCCGGCGTGCCGATGCCGGATATCTACCTGATGGAAGGCGAGCCCGGCATCAATGCCTTTGCCGCCGGCTATTCGCCCAGTGATGCAGCCATCTGTGTGACCCGTGGCGCGCTGGAGAAGCTCAACCGCGATGAGCTGCAGGGCGTGATCGCCCACGAGTTCAGTCACATCCTCAACGGCGACATGCGCCTCAACATCCGTCTGATGGGCCTGCTGTTCGGCATTCTGGTGCTGGCGATCATCGGTCGCCGCGTGCTGATCCACGGGCGCGGTGTGCGCAGCAAGGATGGCGCGCCGGTGTTCGCCATCGCCTTGGCGTTGATGGTGCTGGGCTATGCCGGCGTGTTCTTCGGTCGGTTGATCAAGGCTGGCGTGAGCCGGCAGCGCGAATACCTCGCCGATGCCTCGGCCGTGCAGTTCACCCGGCAGACCAGCGGCATTGCCGGTGCGCTGAAGAAAATCGCCGGCATCCAGGAAGGCTCGAAGCTGCAGGCCACTGATGGCGAGGAAGTCAGTCACATGCTGTTTGGCGACGGCGTAGGTTATTCCTCGCTGTTCGCCACGCATCCACCGCTGCTGGAGCGCATCAAGGCGCTGGATCCCAGCTTCCGGCCGGAGGACGTGACCGCGTTGCGCCAGCAGTATGCCGTGTCGCCGCCGTCCGGGCTGGACGAGGATCTGGCGATGGGCTTCAGTGCCGATGGGCGCAGCGCCATGCCCGCCGCTGGCATTGAGGTCAGCATCGCCGCCGAGCGCGTGGCCGACCAGGTGGCCGAACCGGCATCGGATGATTTCCAGCGGGCCGGCGGGATCCTTGCGGCGCTGCCGGCGCCATTGCGGCGTGCCGCGGAGTCGCGCGAACTGGCGATGCCGCTGGTGATGTCGCTGCTGCTGGATGGCGATGACGGTATCCGACAGAAGCAGCTCGCGGCGATTGCCGACGCGCTGGGGCCGCGTGAATCCGAGCGTACCGCCGCCATGTTCGGCGATTTGCCCGGCTTGCATCCGATGCAGCGCATGCCGCTGGCCGCGTTGGCCTTTCCGCGGCTGCGCCGCGAGCCGCGCCCCACGTTGCTGCGCTTCATTTCGGTGATGGACACGCTGGCGCATGCCGACGGCGAGGTGCAGCCCTTCGAGTATTGCCTGTCGAAGCTGCTGCAGACGCAGGTCTGGGAGGCGCTCGATCCGTCGCGGCGGCAGCCGCGTGGTAGCGAACGTCTTCACGCCCTGCAGCATCACGCCGCGGCACTGCTGGCGGTGCTGGCCAAGGTAGGACACACGGATGACACGCAGGCCCAGCGCGCCTTCTCCGCGGCATGGGAGCACCTGTTCCCCGGAAGCGCCGAGCGCTACGCACCACCTGTCGAATGGCGGCATGCACTGGACGAGGCGCTACATCGCCTGGACCGCCTGCAGCCGTCACCGAAGCAGTTGCTGATCGAATCGATGACGGTAGCGATCAGCCAAGATGGCCGGGTCAGCGTCGCCGAAGCCGAGCTGCTCCGCACCACCTGCGCCTGCCTGCATTGTCCGCTGCCACCGATGCTGGAGAGCTGAACCGGCGACCAGCTGGCGGTCTCGAACAGGTCGTTCGATCAGGCGGCTTCGGCGGCGTTCGACGAGTGCTCTTCCAACGACAGCTCGCCACGGATCATGGCGGCGGCGCGCTCGGCGATCATGATCGTCGGCGCGTTGGTGTTGCCGCCGATCAGCTTGGGCATCACCGAGGCATCCACGACGCGCAGGCCGTCGATGCCGCGCACGCGCAGCTGGGTGTCGACCACTGATTCCGCATCGTTGCCCATGCGGCAGGTGCCGATCGGGTGGTAGATGGTTTCGGCCTTGCGGCGAACGAAGTCGGTCAGCTGCGCGCGAGTGGTCAGCGCATCACCGGGGAAGATTTCCTCGCCGCGGTAGGGTGCGAATGCCGGCTGCGCGAGGATGACGCGCGAGATGCGAACCGCCTCCAGCAGGCGATCCAGGTCGCGACCTTCCGCATCGCTGAGGTAGTTGGCATGGATGCCGATCTTCTGGTCAGGTGCCGCACTCTTCAGATACAGGTGGCCGCGCGAATACGGACGCAGCTGGCAGGCGTGCAGCGTGTAGCCATTGCCTTTCATGCGGTGGCGGCCGTGGTCATCGAGCATGGCCGGCACGAAGTGGAACTGCATGTCGGCGCGTTCGTCCTCGGCCAGTGGCGAACGCAGGAAGCCGCCGCTCTCGGCGACGTTCGAGGTGCCGGCGCCGCGGCGGAACAGGTAGTAGTTGAAGGCCACCGCCACGTCGCTGATGCGGTCGTAGGTGATGTTCTTCGTGCAGCGCTGCAGCGTGCAGATGTCGAGATGGTCCTGCAGGTTGGCACCGACGCCGGGCAGGTCCGCCACCACGTCGAGGCCATGCTTGCGCAGCTGCTCGGCAGGGCCGATGCCGGACAGCATCAGCATCTGCGGTGAGTTCAGCGCGCCGCCGGACAGCAGCACTTCGCGCTCCACGCCTTCGCAGCATGGCTTGCCGTTGTGCCGGTAGTGCACGGCGGTGACGCGGCCGTTCTCGATCTTGAGCTTGGTCACCAGTGCGCCGGTGAGCACCTTGAGGTTCTTCCGCTCGCGCACCGGGTCGAGATAGGCCACGGCGCTGGAGCAGCGCGCGCCGTTACGCTGGGTGACCTGGTAGTAGCCGAAGCCTTCCTGCTTCGAGCCGTTGAAGTCCTTGGTCTGCGGAAAGCCGGCTTCGGCAGTCGCCTGCAGGAACACGTCGGACAAGGGATTGTGATGACGCAGGTCGGCCACGCCCAAGGGGCCGCCAACACCGTGATAGGCGTCGGCGCCGCGTTCGTTGTCTTCGGCGCGACGGAACCACGGCAGGCAGGCCGCCCAGTCCCAGCCGTCGGCACCCAGCGACGCCCATTCGTCGTAGTCGCGATGATCACCGCGGGTGTAGCACATGGCGTTGATCGAGCTGGAGCCACCCAGCACCTTGCCGCGTGGCCACCACAGCTGGCGGTTGGTGAGGTTGGGTTCGGCGTCGGTGCTGTAGTCCCAGTTCACACCCTTGCGGTTGACCAGCTTGGCGATGCCGGCCGGCATATGGATGAAGGGGTGCCAGTCGCGCGGGCCGGCTTCCAGCAGCAGCACGCGGACATCGGGATCGGCGCTGAGCCGGTTGGCGAGCACGCAGCCGGCCGAACCGGCGCCGACGATGATGTAGTCGAACATGAGATTCCTGCGATGGCGCTGCCGAGGCACCACAGGGTGCGGGCGCGGCGGGAGAACCGCCCGGCGGCAGTCGATGCCCCACCGTAGGTGCTCGACTTAGAGCAATTGCTCCAAACGCGGGCGAGCAATGACGGTCCTGCGGCGGGCGTCACGGATCGGCTACCCTTGGGCCTTGGAGGCGTCGACCCGGCGCACGGGAGATGTGGATGGAATCCGCTCGGCAGGAACCGACAGGCGCGAACGCCTCCGGCTGGCATCGCTGGCTGCAGGTATCACCCGGTGAGTGGCGGCCGCTGGTGATTTCCTTCCTGTACTTCTTCTTCGTGCTCGCCGCCTACTACGTCATCCGTCCGGTCCGGGATCAGCTGTCCGCCGCGGTAGGTTCGACACAGCTGCCCTGGTTCTATGCGGCGACATTCCTCGCCACGCTGGTGCTGACGCCGCTGTTCGCCTGGCTGGCGAGCCGCTATCCGCGACGCGTGATGGTGCCGGCGGTATACCTGTTCTTCATTGCCTGCCTGCTGGCGTTTGTTCCTCTGTTCACGCAGAGCGGCCTGTTCAGTCCGCGCGCGCTGGGCACGATGTTCTTTGTCTGGGTCAGTGTCTTCAACCTGTTCGTGGTGTCGGTGTTCTGGAGCTTCATGGTTGACCTCTGGGACACCAGCCAAGCGAGGCGGCTGTTTCCGGTGATTGCGCTGGGCGGCACGGTGGGCGCGATAACGGGTCCGATGCTGACTCGAACCTTGGCGTCGGTCATCGGTATCGCGCCGCTGCTGGTCGTGTCCGCCTGCCTGTTGGGAGCGGCACTGACCTGCGTGGTGTTGCTCGGCCGATGGGCCAGTGCGCGGCATGCAGACGATAAAACGGAATCGAACGAAGGTGCGCTGGGCGGCAGCATGCTGGATGGCCTTAAGCAGGTGCTGTCGCATCCGTTCATTCGCAACATGGCCCTGCTGCTGCTGCTGGGCGACGCTATTGGCACGGTGAACTACGCACTGGTAGCCGACTATGCGGGCGCAACGTTTGTCGGTGATAACGCCGCCGTATTGCGCACCGAGTTTTTCGCCAAGGTGGATTTCACCACCAACGTGCTGCAGATCCTCGCGCAACTGACGCTGACCCGCTGGCTGCTGGTGCGTTTCGGCGCAGGGCCGGTGATTGGCGTTTGGGCTGGTGCGGGTTTGCTGATGATGCTCTGTGTGGTGTTTACCCAAGGCAGTTACGCGCCAGTGATTGGTGGCCTTCCGTGGGTGGTGCTGGGGCTGATCGTGACTCGTAGTCTGGCCTACGGCATGCTTGGGCCCGCACGCGAAAGCCTGTTCACCCTGGTGCCGCGAGATCTGCGTTACAAGGGCAAGAACGCGGTGGACACCGCCGTGTGGCGTCTGGGTGATCTGACGATTTCTCTTGGCATGAACGGGCTTCGCATGTTTGGCATAGCCGTTTCCGGCTTCGCCGCGATCAGCGCCGCGTCTGCAGCAGTGGCAGGCTTCGTCGGCTTCCGCCTGGCGCGCCAGGTCGAGGGTGGGTCTGCATCGACCGACACAGCGTCGAGCAAGGTCTGAGGCGCCGGTCAGCGAATGTCCAAGGATCATCATCACCAGCACGACGCGGCGAAGGAAGACCACACCCGCGTCCACGGCCATAGTCACGACGACACCTTCATCGATCACCATCACGGCCCCGGCGACGGCAGCAGCGGGAAACGGCTGACCCAGGCGCTGGTGGTGGTCGCGCTGGTGATGGTCGCCGAGATCGTCGGTGGCCTGATCAGTGGCTCGCTGGCGCTGCTGGCCGATGCCGCACACATGGCCACAGATGCCTTTGCGTTGGGGCTGGCGGTGGTCGCGGTGCGACTCAAGGCCAAGTCACCGGGACCAAAGCACACCTTCGGTTTTCGCCGGGCGCCGGTGCTGGCGGCTTTCGTCAACGGCATCCTGTTGTTCGGTGTGGCCTTCTGGATCGTCGCCGAGGCCGCGGATCGCTTCATGACGCCGCAGCCGATCCTGGCTGGACCGATGCTGGTGATCGCCATCGTCGGCCTGCTCGCCAACCTGTTCACCCTGTGGCTGCTGCACGGCGGCGACAGCCACGACCTCAACCTGCGCGGCGCGCTGCTGCATGTGCTCGGCGACCTGCTGGGCTCGGTGGCGGCCATCGTCGCGGCGGTGATGATCTGGTTCACCGGCTGGACGCCGGCCGACCCGATCCTCAGCGTGCTGGTGGCGCTGCTGGTACTTGGCGCGGCCTGGCGGCTGGTGCATAGCTCGGCGTTGATCCTCATGGAGTCAGCGCCCGGTGATCTGGATGGCGACGTCATCGCCGCCGAGCTGCCCGATCACGTCGAGGCCGTGCAGTCGGTGCATCATCTGCACGTCTGGTCGCTGGCGCCCCGGGAAGTGATGCTCACCTGCCACGCCCGCATCGATGCCAGTGTCGACCCGGATGGCGTGCTCGCGGACATGCGACTCGTGTTGCGGGAGCGTTGGGGCATTGACCACGTCACCATCGAGATCGAACGCGAGCGCTGCGCCGACGAGGGTGAATGCGCGGTTGGCGGGTAGACGCAAGGTAGGTCTCTTGTCCATGGCAGACTTCCAGCGCGTCCTGATCGCCATCCTGTTGGCGGCATCGTCCAGCAGCTCCCCGGCGCAAACTGCGTCGACCGTTGACGTGCAGCTGCACGTCCAGGAGGCGCGAAAGCACTACGACGTGGCCGCCGCGAATCTTGAGCAGCTCCTGCTCCAGCTTCGCGTGCCGGGGCATGAATCTGAAGACGGATCGCATGCCAATGGCCTGACGACCACCGAACTGCGGATGGAGAGCGACAATTTCCATCGCGTTGGTGAGTGTCGGCTCTCCCGGGTAGAGCTGGACATGACAATCACGATGACCACGCCGCGTTGGGACGATGGGACGCCAGTTCCTGAGACTCTGGCGGACGAGTGGCCACGTATCCGAGGCTTCATCGAAGCGCATGAAGCGCGACATCGGCAGAATGCGTTGCGTGCAGCCGAGTGGCTGCGCACTCAACTGCGTACATTGGGAGGGTGGCAACCCTGCACGAGCATGTCGACCCGGATGAATCGCTATTTTTCTGCGGCCCAGATGCGGCGAAGTTTGCAGGACAATCTGCTCGACCGCAGGGAGGCTGCGCGAGTCAAGCTGGCAAAGCCAACACGGATCAAGCGCTTCCACGGTCAGCGTCCCGACTGGATGCAATGACTCGGCTGCTCAGCGCTGGCGTTGCAGTTCGCGGCGGCGGCTCCAGCGGAACAGCACCGGCAATAGCAGCATCGACAGCAGCGGTGCGGTGAGCATGCCGCCGACCATGGGGGCGGCGATGCGCTGCATCAGCTCGCTGCCTGGTCCATGGCCGAGCAGGATCGGCAGCAGGCCGGCGAGGATCACCGCCACGGTCATCGCCTTGGGGCGCAGTCGCTTCAAGGCGCCGTGGCGGATTGCGGCATCCAGGTCATCCAGACCGCTTCGGCCGGCCGCGCGTTCCTCGTCCCAGGCCGAGCGCAGGTAGACCAGCATCACCACACCGAACTCTGCGGCCACGCCGGCCAGGGCGATGAAGCCGACCGCGCTGGCAACCGAGAAGGCATGATCGAGCAGCGCCATCAGCCAGACGCCGCCGATCAGCGCGAACGGCAGGCCCAGCATCACCATCAGCGCGTCGTCGAGGCGGCCGAAGTGCAGGTGCAGCAGGAGCAGGATGACGACGAGCACCATCGGCACTACCTGTAGCAATCGTGCGCGCGCGCGCTCCAGGTGTTCGTACTGTCCGCTCCAGCCGAGACTGTAGCCGGGCGGGAGTTCGAGCTGGTCGGCCAGCAGCTGCTTCAAACCTTCGACGCGGCCGCCGAGATCGTCGCCTTCGAGATCGACGAACACCCAGCTGACCAGCCGTGCGTTCTCGCTTTTCAGCATCGGTGGACCGTCGGCGAAGGACAGCATCGCCACTTCGCCCAGGGTGACCGCCGAGCCGTCGTCGGTGATGATCGGCAGGCGCGACAGTTCGGCCAGCGAGTCGCGGCGTTCACGCGGGAAGCGCATGGCAATCGGGAAGCGCCGCGGGCCATCCACCACTTCGCCGATGCGCGCGCCGCCGATGGCGCGTGACAGCGTGCGCTGGATATCGGCGACGTCGAGGCCATACCGCGCCGCCGCCGCGCGATCCGGCTCGACGTCGATGTAGCGACCGCCAGCACTGCGTTCGGCCAGTGCCGAGCGCACGCCGGGCTGCTGGCGCACCAGTCGTTCGATCTTGCCGCCAATACGCTGCAGTTCGGCCGGCTCCGGGCCGCTGATGCGGATGCCGAGCGGCCCTTTCACGCCGGTGGACAGCATGTCGAGGCGGTTGCGGATCGGCGGCACCCAGAGGTTGGTGATGCCGGGCAGCTTGACCACGCGGTTCAGTTCGTCGATCAGGCCCTGGCTGTCCATGCCTTCGCGCCACTCGCTGCGCGGCTTCAGCTGGATCGTGGTTTCGACCATGGTCAGTGGCGCCGGATCGGTGGCGGTATCGGCGCGGCCGACCTTGCCGAAAACGCGCTCGACCTCCGGCACGCTGCGGATGAGCCGGTCGGTTCGCTGCAGTAGCGCGGCGGCTTCGGCCGGCGACAGGCCGGGCAGCGTGGTCGGCATGTACAGCAGGTCGCCTTCGTCCATCAGCGGCAGGAATTCGCTGCCGAGGCGCTGCCACGGAATCGCGGTCAGCGCCAGGGCGATAGTCGCGCCACCGAGCAGGAGGCGCGGATGGCGCAGCGCGGCGTCGAGCAGCGGCCGGTAGGCGTGTTCCAGCCAGCGGTTGATCGGGTTGCGATGCTCGTCGGGAATTCGTCCGCGCACCAGCCAGCCCATCAGCACCGGGATCAGGGTGATCGACAGGCCGGCGGCGGCGGCCATGGCGTAGCTCTTGGTGAAGGCGAGTGGCGAGAACAGCCGGCCTTCCTGGCCCTGCAGCGCGAACACCGGCAGGAAGCTGAGCGTGATGATGAGCAGGCTGACGAACAGCGCCGGACCGACTTCGATAGAGGCGTCGCGGACGATGCGCCAGTGCTCGGCGGCGTCCGGATCACGGCCCTCGTGCTCACGGAATCGCGCGCGGTGCGCATGCAGGTTCTCGATCATGACAATCGCCGCGTCGACCATGGCGCCGATGGCGATGGCGATGCCGCCCAGCGACATGATGTTGGCGTTCACGCCCTGCCAGCGCATCAGCAGGAAGGCCGCGAGCACGCCGATGGGCAGGGTGACCACGGCGACCAGCGCCGAGCGCAGGTGCAGCAGGAATATCAGGCAGACCAGCGCCACCACGATGAACTCCTCGACCAGCTTGCCGCCGAGGTTGGACACCGCGCCGCGGATCAGCTGCGAGCGGTCGTAGGTGGGCACGATCTCGACGCCGGCGGGGAGGCCGGGCGCGAGTTCGGCGATGCGCTGCTTGACCGCGTCGATGACCTGGAGCGCGTCGCCGCCCTGGCGCATCACCACGATGCCACCGGCCACTTCGCCGTCGCCGTCGAGTTCAGCGATGCCGCGTCGCGGCGCCGGACCGACGTTGATCGTGGCGACATCGGCCAGCGTCACCGGCACACCGCTGGCGTTGCGCCCGAGCGGCACGCGACGCAGGTCATCGACACCGTCGACGTAGCCCAGTCCACGCAGCATGTATTCGGCGCCGGCCAGTTCGATGCTGGCGCCACCGGCCTCGCTGTTGTTGGCGCTGACCGCGCGCTCGATGCGCTGCAGGTCGATGTCGTGCGCGCGCAGGCGCTCGGGATCGAGGGTGATGTCGAACTGGCGCACCATGCCGCCGACGCTGGCGACTTCGGAAACGCCGGGCACGGTCTGCAGCTCGTAGCGCAGGAACCAGTCCTGCAGCGCGCGCAGCTCGCCGAGGTCGTGCTGGCCGCTGCGGTCGACCAGCGCGTACTGGTAGACCCAGCCAACGCCGGTGGCGTCCGGTCCGAGGCGCGGCGATGCCGCTTCCGGCAGCGTCACCTGGTTGAGGTATTCCAGCACCCGCGAACGCGCCCAGTAGAGGTCAACGCCGTCCTCGAAGATGACGTACACATAGCTGTCACCGAAGAACGAATAGCCTCGAACGGTGCGCGCCCCCGGCACCGACAGCATCGCCGTGCTCAGTGGATACGTAACCTGCTGCTCGACCTGCTGCGGCGCCTGGCCCGGGTAGCTGGTGCGGATGATGACCTGCACGTCCGACAGGTCGGGCAGCGCATCCAGCGGCGTATCCTGCAGCGCGCGCAGGCCAAGCACGGCGAGCACTGCCGCGGCGATCAGCACCAGCAGCCGCTGGCGCAGCGCGGCGTCGATGATGGCGCGGATCATGGCTGCTGACTCCCGCCATGTTCATCGTGATCCATGGAGCCGTGATCCATAGGTTCGTCGTTCATGGTGCCGTGGTCCATGGTCGAGTGATCCATCTCGCCGTGGTTCATCGCCCCGTGATCCATGGAGCCTGCATCCATCGAGCCTGCATCCATCGAGCCTGCATCCATCGAGCGATTGTTCGTTGAGCCGCCGTTCGTCGAGGAGTGATCCATCGAGCTGTGGTCCATCGAGGAATGATCCATGGCATCTGCCGGTTCATCCGTTTCATCGAGACGTTGCACCTGCTGGCGCAGGCTGGCTTCGGAATCGATCAGGAACTGACCACTGGTGACCACGCGGTCGCCTACGGAAAGCCCATCCAGCACCAGCGTGTGGCGGTCGTCGCTGGCACCGATTCTCACGTCCACCACGCGGAAGCGGCCGTCGCCGTCGCTGACCACCACGGCGCGTCGACGACCGGTGGCGATCAGGGCTTCGTTGGGCAGCAGCAGGCCGCGGCGGGCTTCGCCTTCGAGGCTCACACGGGCGAACTGGCCCGGTGCCAGCAGTCCACCCGGGTTGTCGGCGATCAGGCGCAGGCGCCGGCGTCGGCTGCTGCCGTCCACGGCGGGCAACAGCGCCTGCACGCGGGCGTCGAAGCGGCGATCCGGCAGTGCATCCATCCGCAGCGCCGCGCTGCTGGCCTCGCCGAGACGAGCCGCATCGGCGGCATCCAGCTCGACGTCGACCCAGACGGTGTCCAGCGGGTTGATGCTGAGCAGCGGGTCGCCGCGGCGCAGGTTGTCGCCTTCGGCCGCCTGCAGCGAACGGATCACGCCGCCAGTTGGCGCGTATAGCGTCACGCTGCCGTCGGCTTCACCTGCGCTTTCCAAGCGTCGTATCGCCGACTCGGGCATGCCGAGCACGCGCAGGCGCTGCCGCGCGGCGGCGCGCAGTGAGGCGGTTCCGTCCGCATTGGGGCCTTCGCCAAGCCGTCGCAAGCTCAGGTATTCGGCCTGGGCGGACACCCAGGTCGGTGCGAGCAGCTTTGCCAGTGGCTCGCCTTGTGTCACCGGCGTCAGGTCACCGCGCCGATAAAGCCGTTCGAGAATGGCGTCGGCAGGTGCGGAGACGCGCTGCAGCCGGTCATCGTTGAACGCCACCACGCCGATGGCCTCGATTTCATCCTCCAGTTGGCCACGGGAGAGTTCTTCAGTTCGAACGCCGAGGTTCTGCGTGAGTCGGGGGTCGATACGGATGCCGTCGTCGTCACCGCTGCCACCCTCATCGGCGTACTTTGGCACTAGGTCCATGTCCATGAACGGCGACTTGCCCGGTTTGTCGAAATGCTGGTTGGGCACCATCGGGTCGTACCAGTACAGCACTTCGGGCTCAGCGGGCGCGGCGCTCTCCATCGAATCGGTTGCGGGAACGCTGCTGTCGTGACTGAACCACCAGCCGGCGGCGACGCCGATCAGCAGCGCGACCACTGGCAGGGCGACGAGGAGCAGCGGGCTGGGCTTGCCGGTGTGGGAACGGTTCATGGCTTTGCTCCGCTGAGGTTGATGCTGGTATCGGACTCAGAGTGGCGGTCGAGGAAGGCGAGAGCAGCCCAGGCACTGGCGCGGTCGCGTTCGGCGTCGAGCGCGGCCAGCCGCTGCTCCAGCGCGTCACGGCGTGCGTCCAGCACCGCGCCAAGATCACCGCCGCCGCGATAGGCGCCAAGAGCGGCTTCGACCGCCGCATCGGCAAGCGGCAGATGTTCGTGCTGGTAGTGGTGCCAGCGTTCGTCGGCAGTGCGCCAGCGCGCCAGCGCGGCTTCCAGCTCGGCCTTCAGTTCACGCTGCCGCTGGACCAGCTCGGCGTCGGTCGCGAGCAGCTGATCGCGCGCGGCGTCGATCATTGGATCCTGACGGGTTGACGCGAACAGCGGCAGGTCAACGCGGACTTCCAGCGACAGCAGATCGCCGAAGGCGGGGTCGCGGTCACCGTAGGCCAGCGCCAGCGACCAGTCGGGCCGCCGCTTGGCATCCGCTGCGCGGATGCTGCTGTCATCCAGCGCCTGCTGCGCGCGCAATGGCTGCAGTTCGGTGCGCTGGTCGAGTTCGCGGCGCAGGCTGGCCGCGTCCGGTGCGGGCAGGTCGGGCAGGGCATCCGGCATCGAATGACCGATGTCGCCGGACCACTGCGTCAGTCGCGCTTGCGCCGCTTCCACATCGCCTTCGGCATCGCGCTGGCGCTGCTGCAGATGGGCCAGCGCCAGTCGCGCACGCAGCGCGGCGCTGACCCCGCCGCCGCCGGCCACGCGAGCCTCCGCCGCGGAGACCAATGCGGCGTAGGGCATCTCCAGATCGCGAAGCAACACAAGACGCTTTGTTGCCGACCACCAGTCGATCCAGGCCTGTGCCGTGACCAGGCGAAGCTGCTGCTTGCGCACCCGCAAGTTGGCCTCGGCGACGAGGATGCGGCTATCGGCATATTCGCGCTCCGCGGTGCGGCTGGCCCGACTGGGAAAGCGCTGCGTCAGGCCAATGCGGCGCTGGGTCATGCGCTCGGCGGAGAAGTCGAAGGCGGCACTGCCCTCGATCGGCAGGTTCTGCGTCGACACCGACAGTTCCGGATCGGGCAGCCTGCCGGCGGCGATTCGCGCCGAACTGGCCGCATCGATGCGTGCGTCGGCGGCGTCCAGCAAGGGCGAATGCTCAATGGCTTTCTCAATGGCCTGGTCGAGAGACAGCAATGAACCCGGCGAGGCGCAGGCGGATGACATCACGGCGAGCGCGGCTAGCGCCACAGCAAGAAGAGACACCGTTAGACGGTGATGAGAAATTTTCATGGTGATCTACCGCAGATCCGGGCGTGCCGGATGATCAGTCAGGCGAGCGTCGACGAACGTGACGGTTCGAGCGCGCAGCATGCGAAGTCGCCCGAAATAGTCGGGGGCGACGGATCAGCGCGGGTCTAGATCAGCAGGGAACAGAATCGTTGCCGTGGCGGTGGGTCGCCGTCGTGGGAGCGGATTCCGCTGTCGACCCGGGTTGGCGCGGATGCCAGTCGAGCTGGCAGCCATGTCGCTGCCGTCGGGAGCATCGGCACCGAGCCGGTGTGGCCGGTGTCCAGGCTGGTCCGGTTGGCATCGCAATGCTGGCGGCAGCCACTGTCAGCCTGTGTTGACGGTGCGTGCTGATCGACCGGATCCACCGCGCCGTGGCAGGGCATGCTGACCACGGCATGGACCGTTTCCGTAGCGCCGGACAACGCCGCCAGCCCGGGCGCGCACAGATGCCCGGCAATAGCGACCTGCTGCAGGAGCAGGGCCAGCAGGGCAGCAACGGCAAAGCGGTGGCGCCAGCGGCGGGTCATGGGTGCGTGAGACGACGATCCAGGTTGCGGAAACGGAAGGTTAGCAGAGCGCGGGCCCATCGGTCCGCGCTGCATGGATCGCGGAAACCGTCAAAGGTTCCGGCTGGCCTGCTCAGCGGCGCGGCGAGGCCCACATGCGGACCGTGGCGCGGAAGACTTCGGCGCCTGTCTTGTCGGTCACGCGAACATCGACGGGCAGCTCGTAGGCTTCGCTGGCCTCGACGGCGGGAATCGTCGGCTTCGCTTCGGCGGTCATCAGGCCACGCGCCTTCGCTACGTACTCCACGCTCATGCCTTTCGGAATCCAGCGCATCGACGTGGGCAGGCTGGCCTCGCTGACCATGCCGGCGGTGAGTTCCGCGAGGTTGCAAAGTGCGATCGCGTGCACGGTGCCGATGTGGTTCTGCACGGAGCGACGCTGCTTGAACACGGCGCGACACAGGCCCGGCTCCAGCGCGGTGATGCGTGGACGGATGCTGGCGAAGTAGGGCGCCTTGAAACAGATCAGCCGGGTGAACAGCCAGCCACCGGGCGACCAGCGTTTCAGTTTGCGGTACAGCGACAGTACCGAAGGGGTCTTGCTGCTCATGTCGCCGGCTCCTTGACCGAAGGCATCGTTGATCAGAATGACGAACGCCGACGCGGGAGGCGTCGGCGTTCGTGTTGCTCCAGATCCGGAAGGATCAGGCCGCTGCCTTGCCCTTGCCCTTTTCGTTGCGGGCGGCCTGCTTGGCCGAAATCAGCTCGGACGGATCGAAATCATCGACGGCGATGATGTCCGCCACGACCTTCTGCATCTCGCGCAGCTGTTCGACTTCTTCGCCGCTCAGGATGCCCTTGAGCTTGGCTTCGTTGAGCTGGGCGTCGGCCTCCAGTGCCTCGATTTCGCCGGCCTTCACCGCCTTCAGGAACTTCCGCTCCACCGGTTCGGCGGCGATCACCAAGGGCAGTGCCGCGATGACTCGCCCGGCCGGGTTGTTCTCGCAGGCGGTGATGAAGGTGCCTTCGCCCAGCCGGTCACGCGTATCGCTGGGGCTCAGCAACAGGGAAGCCACGCGATGGCCGAGGCGATCCGACGGCTCCTGTGCACGACGGCCCATCGGGAACACCAGCAGCCACAGCGCCCAGCCCACCGGGCGGATCGGGAAGTTGCGCAGCGCACCCGACAGCGCCAGCTCGATCTTGTGCACGCTGTCGTGGAAAGCCCAGGCCAGCAGCGGCTGCTCGGCGCCCGGACGCTCGCGATCCTCATAGCGCTTGAGCATGGCGCTGGCGATGTAGAGCTGGCTCAGCACGTCGCCCAGACGCGCCGACAGGCGCTCCTTGAACTTGAGTTTGCCGCCCAGCGTCAGCATCGAGGTGTCGGCCACCAGCGCCAGCGCCGCCGAGTAGCGGTTGAGCTTGCGGTAGTAGCGACGGGTGTAGCGGTCGCCCGGCGCACTGCCGAAGCGTGCGGCGGTCAGGCCCATCCAGAAACTGCGCACGGCATTGGAGATGGCGAAGCCGACGTGGCCGAACAGGTTGCGGTCGAACTCCTTGAGGCGGATCGCCGGATCCGGATGCTGCGCGGCCTGCATTTCCTTCAGCACCCAGGGATGGCAGCGGATCGCGCCCTGGCCGAAGATCATCAGCGAACGCGTCATGATGTTGGCGCCTTCGACGGTGATCGAGATCGGCGCTGCCTGCCAGCCGCGGCCGAGGTAGTTCTTGGGGCCCAGGATCACGCCCTTGCCGCCGTGCACGTCCATGGCGTCCTTCGCCACATCGCGACCCATCTCGGTGCAGTGGTACTTGGCGATGGCCGACGGCACCGACGGCTTCTCGCCGCGATCAACCGCCGCTGCAGTGGCCTGCGACAGGGCGCTGCAGGCGTAGGTGTTGCCGGCGATGCGCGCCAGCGCTTCCTCCACGCCCTCGAAGCGGCCAATCGACAGGCCGAACTGCTTGCGGATGCGCGAATAGGCGCCGGTGACCAGAGAGGCCAGCTTGACTGCGCCGGTCGACGTGGACGGCAGCGTGATGGCGCGACCGACGCTCAGGCATTCGACCAGCATGCGCCAGCCGTGGCCGATGTATTCCTCGCCGCCGACCAGCTGCGACAGCGGCAGGAAGATTTCCTTGCCGCGCACCGGGCCGTTCTGGAACGGGCAGTTCAGCGGGAAATGACGGCGGCCGACATCAAGGCCGGCGGTGTCGTGCGGGATCAGCGCCAGCGTGATGCCGCGCTCCTTGTTCTCGCCCAGCAGGCCTTCCGGATCGTACAGCTGGAAGGCGAGGCCAATGACCGTGGCCACCGGCGCCAGCGTGATGTAGCGCTTGTCGAAGGTCAGCTTCACGCCGACCACCTTGGCACCGTTCCACTCGCCCTCGCAGACGATGCCGCGGTCCGGGATCGAGGTGGCGTCGGAACCGGCGGTCGGGCCGGTGAGAGCGAAGCAGGGAATCTCACGGCCGTCGGCCAGGCGCGGCAGGTAGTGGTTTTTCTGCTCGTCAGTGCCGTAGTGCAGTAGCAGCTCGGCCGGGCCCAGCGAGTTCGGCACGCCGACAGTGGACGACAGCGTGCTGGAAATCGACGCCAGCTTCTGGATCACCCGATGGTGCGCGTAGGCGGAAAAGCCGAGACCGCCGTACTCCTTTGGGATGATCATGCCGAAGAATTTGTTCTTCTTGAGGTATTCCCAGACTTCCGGGCTCAGGTCAGCGCGGTCGTGGGTGACGTCCCAGTCGTTGGTCATCCGGCACACGGTTTCGCAGGGGCCGTCGATGAAGGCCTGCTCTTCCGGGCGCAGCGTCGGCGCCGGCTGGGCCAGCAGCTGCTTCCACTTCGGCGCACCGGAGAACAGCTCGCCTTCGAAACCGACGGTGCCGGCTTCCAGCGCCACCTTCTCGGTCTCCGACAGCGACGGCAGGATCTTGGTGTAGAAGGCCAGCAGTGGCTTGGTCAGCTTGTTCAGGCGCGTCGGCGCATGCAGCAGCGGCGCGCTGACCGCGGCCAGCAGCACCAGCGCGATGGTCGTGGCGATCCAGCCGGCCCCGATGAAGGGCGTCAGCAGCACGCCAACCGCCGAGGCGATGACCCAGTTGAGCAGCGACAGCCGGTGGTAGGCGGCAATCGCGCCGACCAGCAGCAGGGCCAGGAAGGGAAGGAGAATGCTCATGGTGATACTCCATTGCGATGCGCGGCCCGGGTGGCGTCCGTCGGGTGGGCCGTGTCCTTGGAAAAGCCGGCGGGGACGCCGACCGTGGGGAGGAAGTCGAGAACGGCGTCGGTGAAGGCGTCGTTCTCGTCGCCGACCACCATGTGGGTGGCGGTCGGCAGGCGCACATGCCGGGCATGTGGCGCCAGCGAAAGGAAGTGTTCGACCTGCTCATCGCCGACCAGGTCGCTGCGGCCACCGCTGATCAGCAGCGTCGGGACGTTGAGCCGGCGGGTGGCATCGTCCAACGCGTCGGCCCAGCTGCCGCCCTCGACATCGAGTTCGGCCAGCAGGCGCGGATCCCAGTGCCAGCGCAACCGGCCATCATCGCCTTCGCGCAACAGGCTGCGCAGGCGGTCCGCCGACTTGCGTGGCCGCTGCGGCAGGTAGCGCACCACCGCATCAGCCGCCTCGTCCAGCGATGCGAAGCCGTCCGGGTTGGCGCGCATGAAGTCGAGGATGCGGGCGACGCCGTCATCGCTCCAGCGCGGCGTGATGTCCACCAGCACCAGCGCCGAAAACGGCGAGGAGGCGGCCTCGACGCTGGCCATCAGGCCAAGCAGGCCGCCCATGGACGCGCCGACCCAGACGGGCTTCGGGTGCGTTGCCTGACCCGCAACGGTGGCGACGTCATCGACGAACTGCTGGAAATCGTAGCGCTGGCCAGCAGCGTTGCGTCCGCTGTCGCCATGACCGCGGGCGTCGGCGCTGATCACCTCGTAGCCCTGCGCGGCCAGCAGCTGCGCGCTTCGTGCCCAGGCCAGCCGGGTCTGGCCGAAACCGTGGGCCAGGCAAAGGCTGTTCAGTGGCGCGCTGTCCGGGCGGTGCCGTTCCAGGCACAGTTCCAGACCGTCGCGGGCGCGTGCCCGCAGCTTTCGCGGCGTCTCGATTGGCGTTGGGGACAAAACCATACGCATAAGTATGGAGTGGCTCGGGGCGTGGGTCAAACGGTCGTTTGTTCATATTGTGAACCCCGCCACGGGCCGAGTCCAAAGTACCGGTGGCCGACGGCAACGGCTAAACTGGGCGGATGAACGACGTGGCTGACAAGCTGGACAAGCCGTCCCGGCTGAGTGCCGTCGACTGGGCCAATGGCGCGGTCGACCTGATTGCCGAAGCGGGCGTGGCGGCCGTGGCCGTCGAGCCACTGGCGCGGCGGCTTGGCGTGACCAAGGGCAGCTTCTACTGGCATTTCCCGTCGCGCGACGCGCTGCTGGTCGCGGCGTTGGAGCGCTGGGAGCAGGAAGAGCAGGAGGCGGTATTCGGGTCGCTTGAAGGTGTTTCCGACCCGCGCGAACGCCTGTCGCAGCTGTTCCGGCTGGTGGCCCACGAGGTCAAGTCACACATTATCTATTCCGAACTGCTGAAGGCGCTGGATCATCCGGCGGTGAAGCCGGTGATCGAGCGCGTCTCCAAGCGCCGTCTGGATTACCTGACGGCCAGCTTCCGGCAGGCCGGCCTGGGTCGGGATGAAGCGCGGCATCGCGCGCGCCTGGCCTATGCGGCCTACACCGGCTTCCTGCAGCTCAGCCTGCAGCTGCAGCAGCCGCGCCTGGATCACGACGAATTCGAAGCCTATGTCGACCACGTCATGCGCACGCTGATTCCCGCCGAATGATGTCGCGGGTTGTCACGGTCGAGGTCTGGCCGATGTTGCGTTCGTGTTGCACCCCGGCAGGCTGCTCGCTACCGTTTCGCCATCCCCCTGTCTCAAGCCAGCGTGTGTCCACGCGGGCCGTCCAACCGTAGGAGAAGTACCCGATGTCCAGCCAGCTCGCCGCCCTGAACCAATGGGTGGAGGAAGTCGCCCGCCTGACCCAGCCCGAGAAGATCCACTGGTGTGACGGGTCCGACGTCGAAAACCAGCTGCTGGTCGACCTGATGCTCTCCAACGGCGACCTGATGCGCCTCAATGAGGAAACGCATCCCAATTGTTACCTGCACCGCTCGCATCCGGATGACGTCGCGCGGGTGGAGCACCTGACCTTCGTCTGCACCAGCGAGCGTGAAGACGCCGGCCCCAACAACCACTGGATGGCGCCGGCCGAGGCGCATGCCAAGATCGACGCCCTGTTCGAAGGTTGCATGCGCGGCCGCACGCTGTATGTCGTGCCCTACTGCATGGGTCCGATCCACTCGCCGCTGTCGCGCTGTGGCGTGGAAATCACCGACAGCCCTTACGTGGTTGCCAACATGCGCGTCATGACCCGCATGGGTGCGGATGCGTTGGCGCGTATCGAGCGGGAAGGCACGTTCGTGAAGGGCCTGCATTCCATCGGCGAGCTCGATCCGGATCGCCGTTTCATCATGCATTTCCCGGAAGAGTTGACGATCAAGTCCTACGGCTCTGGCTACGGCGGCAACGCGCTGCTGGGCAAGAAATGCCACGCCCTGCGCATCGCCAGCCACCAGGCGCGCTCGGAAGGCTGGCTGGCCGAACACATGTTGATCGTCGGCATCCAGAATCCGGAAGGCGAGACGCATTACATCGCCGCCGCCTTCCCGTCGGCCTGCGGCAAGACCAACCTGGCCATGCTGATCCCGCCGGAAGCCTACGAGCAGGCCGGGTGGAAGGTCTGGACCGTGGGCGACGACATCTGCTGGATGCAGGCGGGCGAGGATGGTCGTCTGTGGGCGATCAACCCGGAAGCCGGCTTCTTCGGCGTGGCGCCGGGCACCAGCAGCAAGACCAATCGCAATGCGCTGGACATGCTCGACCACGATGCCATCTTCACCAACGTGGCCGTCACCGCCGACAACCAGCCGTGGTGGGAAGGCCTGATGGTCGGTGAGCCGGCCATCGACTGGCGCGGGCGTCCCTACGACCCGGCCAACGGCCCGGCGGCCCATCCGAACTCCCGCTTCACGGTCAGTGCCAGGCAGTGCCGCAGCTATTCACCGCACACCGAGGATCCGCAGGGCGTGCCGATTTCCGCCATCGTTTTTGGTGGCCGTCGCGCCTCGCTGGTGCCGCTGGTGTTCGAGGCGCGTGACTGGAACCACGGCGTGCTGGTTGGTGCGGCCATGGGCTCGGAAACCACCGCGGCCGCCACCGGCAAGGTCGGCATCATCCGTCGCGACCCGATGGCGATGAAGCCCTTCTGCGGCTACAACTTCGGCGATTACTGGGCGCACTGGCTCAGCTTCAACCGCGAGGGCGCGAAGCTGCCCCGGATTTTCCACGTCAACTGGTTCCGCAAGGATGGCGACGGCAAGTTCCTGTGGCCGGGCTTCGGCGACAACCTGCGCGTCCTGGAGTGGATGATCAACCGTGTCAAGGGCGACGCCGGCGCGGTAGACACCCCGATCGGCCTGCTCCCGCATCACCGCGACCTGAACATCGACGGACTTTCCATCGGCCATGCCGATGTCGAGCAGCTGTTGGCGATCGACGAGCACGCCTGGCACCAGGAATACAGGGACATCGCCGACTACCTCGACGGCTTCGGTGGCCGGACGCCCGAGCTCCTGCGCCAAGAGTGCGCGCGGATCCGGGGCGCTCTCGCTTCCTGATCAACGTTCGGTTTCTCGGCCCGGTCCCATAGTGTGGCCGGGCCAAACGCGTCTGTGCTGGATTGCTGGACGGCCCGGCCGGCCTCCTCGGGGCGTGCGATTTCTGCGAGCCATTGATGTCGAGGTTGTCTTGAAGGGTCCTCACGAGGGCTGGTCACCGAATTTGGCAGTGCATTAGTCTGGCGTAACTTATTGTTAATCCGAGGATAAGTGTTCGATTCAAAAGCGGACGGCTGGTTTGTTAAGGAAATGTTTAATGCTATAGTCCGCTGGTCGTGCATTGCCGCACTGACGAAATTTGTCTATCCCGCTACTGATTTTGGGGGTTTCCTATGGCTTCAAAGCACCTGAAGAAGGGGCTGCAGCGCAGTGCGCTGAGCGTTGCGCTGGGCGTTTGCCTGGTGAGCGGCGTATACGCCCAGTCCAATGCCAACGGCTCGCTGTTTGGCCGCGCCGATGCCGGCTCCACCGTCATCATCGAAGACGCCAGCACTGGCGTGCATCGTGAGATCACGGTCCAGGCTGACGGCACCTATCGCGCGTCGTCGCTGCCGATCGGTAACTATCGCGTCGTCATGAAGCGTGCCGACGGCACGGAATCTGTTGTCGAGAATGCTCGCGTGTCGGTCGGTACCGGTACGCCGGTCAATTTCGCTGCGGCCGGTGTCGACACGGCGCTCGGCACAATCGTGGTTTCCGGTGACGCGATCAACCCGATCGACGTGTCCTCGGTCGAGTCCAACACCATCATGACCGAGGCGAAGATCGACAGCGTTCCGGTCCAGCGTACCGTCACCAACGTCGCCCTGCTGGCGCCGGGTACGGTCCGTGGTGACGGCCGCTTCGGCAACCTGGCTTCGTTTGGTGGTTCGTCGGTCGCCGAGAACGTGTACTACGTCAACGGCTTCAACGTCACCAACATCGTGACCGGTACGGCTTTCAGCCAGTTGCCGTTCGAAGCCATCGCCGAGCAGCAGGTCAAGACCGGCGGCTACGGTGCTGAGTTCGGTCGTTCGCTGGGTGGTGTCGTCAACATCGTCACCAAGCGCGGTACCAATGACTGGCACTTTGGCGGCAACATCTTCTGGTCGCCGAAGTCGCTGAATTCGCGCGGTCGTTTCGCCTACGATCCGGAGCGTGACGGTACGTACACCATCGAAGACGCTGGTGACCTCAACTCCCTGCGCTACAACGTGTACGCCAGCGGCCCGATCATCAAGGACACCTTGTTCCTGTACGCCCTGTTCCAGGGCAAGAAGGACAAGGCCTATGACGATTTCGAGGGCGGCAGCAGCACGGCTGAGACCAACTCTCCGCAGGGCATGATCAAGCTGGACTGGAACATCAACGACAGCAACCTGCTGGAACTGACGGCCTTCCGTGATACCACGAAGACCGACGGCGTGTCCTTCCAGAATGGTGGTCTCGGCATTGGTGGCGGCAGCCTGCTCGGTACCTCCGAGGCTGAAACCGGCGGTGACAACTGGATCGCCCGCTGGACGGGCTACCTGACCGACAGTTTTACCCTGTCGGCCATGTACGGCGAAGGCAAGTACTCGCGTGGCGCTTCCAACTCCAACGAGGTTGGCTGCCCGATCATCATCGATGCACGTAGCTCTGCCGTGGTTGGCCCGCTGGGCGTGCAGGGTTGCTGGATCGGCACCTTCATCGCCGACCCGGCTGCCGGTGACAAGCGCACCGCGTGGCGTGTCGATGCCGACTGGGTGATTGGTGACCACACCCTGCGTTTCGGTCTCGACAACGAAGAGTTCAAGACCGTCGATGGCAACATCTACTCGGGTGGCGGTTACTGGCGTTACGTCAACGCAACGCCGGGCACGGCGCTGACGGGCAATGGCGTGGTGCCGGACGGCGTCACCGAGCTGGCTCGCTTCCGCTACTACGGCAGCGGCGGTACCTTCCTGACCAAGAACTCGGCGTGGTACCTCGAGGACAGCTGGCAGGTGACCGACAACTTCCTGCTGAAGCTCGGTATCCGTAACGAGTCCTTCGAGAACCTGAACGCTCTGGGTGGTTCGTTCATCAAGGTGGACAACACCTGGGCGCCGCGCTTCGGCTTCGCCTGGGACGTGATGGGTGACTCCACCCTGAAGGTCTTCGGTAACGCTGGTCGCTACTACATCCCGGTGTACTCGAATACCAACGTCCGTCTGTCGGGTGATGAGACCTTTACCCAGCAGTACTTCACCTTCACCTCGATCGATCCGGTCACAGGCATCCCCGGCGGAACCAGCCCGGTCAGCGATGTGTTCTACCTGAGCGAAGGCGGTGTCCCGGATCCGCGCGCGATCGTCGACAACAACCTGTCGCCGATGTACCAGGACGAGTACATCCTGGGCTTCCAGAAGCAGATCACCGACAACTGGTCGGCCGGCGTGCGTGCGGTTTATCGCAAGCTGAAGTCGGGTATGGACGATATCTGTAACTACTACGAGCCGTTCTACTGGGCGCTCGATAACGGCTATACCTACGAGGAAGCCGATGCCATTGGTTCGGCGGTCAACCACTGCTTCCTGACCAATCCGGGACAGGATCTGTCGGCCAACGTTGACCTCCACGGTGATGGTAACTTCACCGTTGTCGAGATTCCGGGCGAAGCGCTGGGTATCCCGAAGGCCAAGCGCAAGTATCGCGCGGTCGAGCTGTTCTTCGAAGGCAACTGGGACAACTTCTTCCTTCAGGGTTCCTACACCTGGGCGAAGAGCCAGGGCAACACGGAAGGCTACGTCAAGTCTGATATCGGCCAGGATGACGCCGGCATCACCCAGGACTTCGACTACCCGGGTCTGATGGAAGGCGCCTACGGCTACCTGCCGAACGACCGTCGTCACAGCATCAAGATCTTCGGTGCCTACAACCTGACCGACGAGTGGCAGGTTGGCCTGAATGCCCTGTGGCAGACTGGTCGTCCGATCAACTGCTTCGGTGTGTACCCGGCTGATGGTGTTGACACGGGCGCTCCGTTCTACGGTGCCGGTTCGTTCTACTGCAACGCGGACGGTGATGGCCCTTACCCGAGCACCCTGCATCCGCGCGGTACCAGCGGCCGCGTGCCGTCGGTCATGCAGTTCGATGCCCAGGTGGTCTACACCCCGGATTGGGCGGAAGGTCTGAAGTTCCGCATGCTGATCGACAACATTTTCGACAGCAAGGACTACTACCGCGTGCAGGATATTGCCGAAGACTCGACTCGTGCACCGCTGTCCAGCTACGGCCATCCGCGTGGTTTCATCCCGCCGCGTGGTGTGACCTTCAGCGTCGAATACGACTTCTAAGTCGCGACGTCTGTATGTCTTTGAACGGCCGCCTTCGGGCGGCCGTTTTTTTTGGCCGGATCGACCGGAGTTGCGTGGCGGTGAATTTATCGGAATATCGCCAATATCAGTGGAAAGGCTTTTAAATTCATGCGGTTATCCCGATTTTCTGAATATTGCGACCTCGGTGTTAAATATTCGTTTCGTGATATATTGCGGCGGTCATGCCTCTAGGTACTGACGAAACGTTTCTGTCCCTTACTGAATCTTGGGGGTTCAACATGGCTTCAAAGCGTCTCAAGAGGAGCATCCAGCGCACTGCGCTGTCTGCCGCCCTCGGTTTGTGCTTGGCTGGTGGTGTTTACGCCCAGTCCAACGCCAACGGTTCTCTGTTCGGCCGTGCCGATGCGGGCTCGA
>ERZ795053.800-NODE-800-length-39970-cov-9.001679_pt1 | contig 39970 bp, 30 predicted proteins | sample MGYA00375137_ERZ795053 | MGnify/ENA primary metagenome ERZ795053 (study PRJEB30182, sample SAMN05720284) | activated sludge metagenome | isolation source: Anaerobic digester | place: Hong Kong | collected 2014-12-17 ... | reverse complement strand
CCAACGATTTCTCGCCGGTAAACTCACCGTACATATCCTTCACCAATGCATAAAAACGCCCGTCCTGCACCCACAGGTAGGGGTCCTCGCCGGTGCCTTCCGTAAAGACAGGCTGGTCGTCAATGGTAAAGGGACCGGTGGGCGTAGGTGCGGTGGCCATGGCATGGATCGTCGTAAATACTTTGCCGTATTCCTTTTCCGACCCTTCCGGGCGGGTCTTAATCAGCATATAATATTGCCCATCAGGGCCTTCAGCCACCGAAGGATTTACTACGTAGCCATGAGCTGCTTTACCGGGCTGTAAGTCCAGCACGGGCTTATCCAGTCGCTGCCAGGGTCCGGATGGGTCGTCCGCTATGGCCACGCCAATACGCTGGGTATAGATGCGGTTATGCCAGGCATCCATACCCAGATCCTGGTAGTGATTGGATATGTAATACAAATAAAATTTGCCGTCAAATGCCTTGATATGGGGATTATGGGCGGCGGTAGCATCCCAGTATTCATCGCCCCGGCCGGTAAGCACCGTCTCCATATAATGGTAGGGCCCCGTGGGGTTATCGGCGGTGGCGAGAGCAATTTCCGAGTATTCCAGCCAGCCCCGAAAGCCTTTGCTGCGGGGCCATCGGGCACAAAACAGATAACATCTCCCGTCGGACCCACGCACCATCGAACCGCCCCAGGTGTACCAGGCCGAATCCATGAGGATACCATCACGTGGTACCGGCTGAACCCAGCTGGAAAAATCCAATTCATCCGGCTCGGTTACGCGACAAGCCGTGAGCGCCAGGAGAACCAACAGAGGTATTGCCACCCGCATTATTTGGTACGCGGTGCATTCTGTGCAGCGCCACCCTGATGCAAGATCAGCTCCGTTACCTTCCCTTCCTTGCGGACAAACTCAAGCTCGGCTTCCACTTCTTTGATGAAGAACAAATCCGGTTTGGTGGCATATAACTGCAAAGCAGCCTGATTGGTCGCCTGCGCCATCAGCTTATCATTCTGAATGAAGATGGTGATGATAAAACCCGGAGCCAACGTATACTCGCCTACATAATCCTGCATCGTTTGAGCCGAAATTTCAATGACCGGCTTGGCCAGCGACTTGCCCAGGGTCAGACCGGCTATCTTGTCCGCCAGAGCTCCCGGTGCAAAACAGTTGCAATTGGACAGGATCACCACATACAGATCCTGGTCCGGGAAATATTTGCTCTGGGTCAGAAAGCCATGGATGCCGCCGCTGTGTTCGATGGTCGGCTCATCCCACTTATTGCCAATAAACCAGCCGTAACCATAGTTCGTCTTACTTCCGTCTGTCAGCGTATAGGGCGTGTGAGCCATTTTGCGACTCGCTGCGGAGATCACCTGATCCGAGAAAACAGCATGGTTCCAGATGGCCAGGTCACCGGTCGTCGAAAGCAGGGAGCCGGCTGCGTAAGGCTGCGTCATACTCAGGAATGGAGCATTGATCAGTTTGTCGCCCTGTTTAGCATACCCCGGGATGCGATTGGGGATGATCGGGCTGTTGGAACCGTAGAAGGTATGCGTCATCCCCAGGGGCTCCCAGAACTGGGTCCGAAGGTAATCTTCATAACTCATACCACTTACCTTCTCGATGATGGCGCCGAGCATAAAATAGCCGGTGTTGTTGTATTTAAACCGGGATCCAGGCTCAAAATCCAGGGTGTCGCGCTTAAATTCCTCGATCAATTCATCGGGGGTAAAATCTTTCCTATGTACTTCCGGGGTCCACTCCGGCAGATCCGTGTAGCTGGGGATACCGGACGTATGGGTCAGCAGGTGCTCGATGGTAATGGTGTGCCCTTCGGTCGGGTAGCCCGGAAAATATTTGTGAATATCGTCCTGGATGTTCAGTTTTCCCTGCTCTGCCAGACGGAGGATAGCACTCGAAGTGAACTGTTTCGTCACCGACCCCAAACGGAATACATCATCCGTGTGCATTGGAATCTGCAGCTCCACATTAGCCCACCCATAGGCACCGTCGAAACGGGTCTGGCCATGCTGGGTTACCAAAACGGTGATTCCGGTCGGCTGGTCAAAATCTGCCTTGATCAGCGAATCGATCCGGTCAGCCAGTTGCTGGCCTGACAATAAAAAGTGGGTAACCAGGAAGAAGAACATTGGAAGAAGCCTTTTCATTGATGCTTATTTAGATGACCAATTTATTGATTAGAAATCGCCACACGATGCCCTTTGTATCAAAATTAGATATAGACCTCCATTTATCGGCTTAAAGACCGGTCCTTCCCGTTCAAAAAAACCAGCCCAGCTTGATGGATGCCTCCGGATTCAGAAATGGTATCCGGTAATTGCCCGCGGAGAATGCCACATCCCTGGGTCCGGTGACCTTAAAATGCATGCCTGCCCAGGGGCTGATATAAAAATGATATCTCAATGGAAAATGATATCCCAGCGATCCGTGTACCAGGTGCAGCCGGTAGTCTGCACTTATGCCATCACGAGCAGACCGGATCGTCGCATCCCAGCGGACTAATCCGCCACCCAGCCACAAGCCCTTTGAAAATGAGGACAAATGATAATCCAGCACGATCGCATAGGCTTTGATCACGTTATCGGTAAAGCCATCCGCCAGCAGAAAATCCGGCTTGGTCGCCTTGACATGCAGTAAGCGGGTTTTCCAATGGCCGCTACCCAGCCAGACACCGGCAAAATAACCTCCCGTGGCATAGGGCACCACATCCTGCTCGATACCCACGTGAAATTTGGCGTCAGCTTGTCCTGAGCTTATTGGACAGCATCCGATCAGCATTAACATCAGTTGACACCCCCGCAGCCAATACAGGTTCATGATTTTCAAGCGATAGATTCAAAAAATTTTCAAGCCATTCCTTACCACAAGAAAATTAGCCAAAATATTTGCATCCATCCGCTTGTCAGGGCTTCTTTTTGGCCCAACAAACAGTCAACCTCAAAGATCTACCCGGCTAATGGACTACGCTAAATCTGCGCACGAACGATTTTTGGTTAACCCGGATTCGAAGGACATAAATACCAGAGGGAAGTTCATTCACCGGATAATGAAAGGCATGCAAACCCGCTGAATAAAATTGATCATCAAGCACCCGGAGCAATTCTCCCCGCATACTGACCACTTCCACCCTGAGTTGACCAGCCTGGTCCATTGGTAATTGAACCCTCATCTCGTTATTCACCGGATTTGGGTGGATTAAAATGTATGTCTGAGCCGGATCGTTGACCGGCTTGACAGCTACCGTGGAGACCTGGAACGGCTTGCTAAATATGGAGGTATTTCCGTCCTGATCGGTAGCCGTTACGGTCAGAAATGGGCCTGCAGGCGATCCTTGCCATTCAAAATGACCGTCTCCATCGGAAGATGTCGTCCCTTCGTACTGTCTGCCTTGCCCGGCTTCATCCGAGAAGACCTCGATCGTGGCGTTTGCCACACTGGTTCCCTGGTATTTGTTGGTGCTTTCAGCATCGATCTCCGGTCGGGCAATATTGCCGTTGGCTCCATCCTGCAAAGATATCCCCAGTTGGGTGTTGGCATAAATGATGTTGTGCGTAAACGTGTTGTAGAGAGAGGTATCAGCAATACAAGTTATGCCGTATGGGTTATAAGCAATGCGGTTGTCCGGCCCAATGGTATTGTATTTGGGCCCATAAATCAGTGCGATGCCGGCATATTCATTTCCCCGGCCCAGTTCTCCGGTAACATCCGTACCAATGAGATTGCCCATGACCTGGTTGCGCTGAGCATCAATGACCAGGTTAACGCCATAGTTGCCGTTTCCGCTGAGAACATTCGCCGTCCCGCCATCGGAGCCGCCAATGAGGTTGTCGCTGCCATAAACCGCAATGCCATTCCATTTATTTCCAATGATGTGATCTCCTCCCGCCCCAAGGCCGATCCTATTCCCCTGGATGTAGTTGGAGTCCGAATAGATGCGTATTCCGTCGTTTAGATTTCCCGAGATGACGTTTCCTCCCTTGACCTGCCCCGAGCCAATATGGGTTCGCGGAGCCTCGAGGGTCGAAATGCCCATGGCCTGATTGGGCAATGCTTCCTCGCCGGAGGCAGACACTCCAATGTAATTGTTCGTAATCCGATTGCCGTAGGCACTTTGGCCAATGATATAGATCCCGTTGGCACTGTTACCAGAAAGCAAATTATCAAATTGGTCTCCCTCCGTCCCAATTTCATTCAGCGGAGCATCTTCGATATAAATGGCTGTAAGCGTAGGCTTTGCCAATAAGCCGGTGGCGTCGGTGCCAATGTAATTGCCTGAAATCTGGTTGAAACGCGCTTCCTCTCCTCGAATCAGAATGCCCGGGCCGGAAAAATCCTGGATATTAAGCTGGTTGATCGTATTGGATGCACTGTGAATCTCTAGAGCGGAAATCCCCAGGGTGCTGATCCGGGACCCGTTCAAAACGATTTCGGGACCCTCCGGATTGTTATCCATTCCCGTATAGACAGCTTGTGACGCTCCGTCAATGGTTATACCATCAACGTTTAGCACAGGAAGCGGGTTAAGCAATTGTATCGTCCAGGTTCCTTGATTTGGATCAAAACCCGGATCTGTCGTTGGGATGGCAAAATGAATGGTACTTCCCGTGGCTTGTATGTTCGCCAAATTGAGGGCATCCCGCAGTGAATTGGGGCCGCTGTCAGCCGTCGTCGTAACCAGTAATTCCTCCGCATCCAGGTTTGGGATCATGGTTCTCCAAAGACCATTGCCATAACTTGCCACATAAAGTACCGTACTGTTTTGATTAAGCGCTAAATAGGAGGCTGAAACATTTGCCGGTCCGATAGGAATGAAAGAATGACCTGAATTTGCGGAAAAGTAAGCGCCGCCATCGTCAAATCGGATGTCATCGCCCACCCAGATGCGCTCGGAATTAATGGGATCAAGGACCATGTAAAATCCATAAACCTGATTCGCCAACTGCCAGGTGCCGGCCTGATCGGTTGATTTGTACAACCCTCCTCGTTCGAGCAAATAATATACGGAATGGTCATTCGGATCAATCTGCAATTTCAATCCGTGCCAGGGAAGAATACCTGATGTCTCCTCCCAGTGTTTACCACCATCCAATGAACGGAAGAAGGGAGGATCATAAGGCGCCGGATGATCAGCCAATTCTATGGCGACGTAGAGTGCACCGGTCGAGTCATCTTCCTCGATATCCCAACAGATGATGTGGTTGGTGGTCACACCGAAAGGAAGGAGGTTAAAATGCTTCCCACCATCTTCCGATTTATAGATACCCGGTTTATTATTCACCCCGGTTTGGGGTGCAACGAAAACACTTCCGTCTCTTTTGCTGATCAGCATCGACCGAATGCTTTCCGGTAACGTGCTGATTACCTTCCAGGTCTTGCCCTTGTCTTCCGAGAAATGCAGATTCTTCCCAATCCCGGCAAACAGCCTCGCCGGATTCACCGGGTCGATCTGAAAACCTTCAATGTTAAGTCCCGCAGTCGCCAATGGATGCGACCAGGTTGTGCCGGCATCCCGGGTAATGTATAAACCGGATTGGATACTGGTGACGTACCAAACCATTTCATCAGCCGGATCCACGAGAATTCCTTCGACCGTAGTGTCATTCAAGGGCTTACCTAAAAACTCCCAGTCCCATTGCGCATGAAGTGGCCAATTATTGATGATTACAAATAGTAAAATAGCTGCGAGTTTAATGGCGTGTTTCATAAAACCGCATTTATGAATGATGCACGAGGGCAAACTTGCAGCTGATAAACAAAGAGGGCTTCAGATAAAGATCTGAGTGATTATTTCCAAAATACGATTAACCCATATGGAAAAGCAAGTAACCTATATTGATCTTCATCATCGGTACCTTACTTTCCCATTCCAAAAGGCATATACGGAGCATGCATACTCACTGGAAGGGCCGAAAAAGATCCTGAATGATGCTGTCGCGGGAGAAATCTTCCCACACACCTATTTGACGCGGGTTTTCCGGTTGATCCACCCAATTCCCATCGACCAATCTGGGTGCAGGGATAAAATGCAGATGTGCCCAGGATGGGTTCTTGACAATGGCAACTGCCGCCAGGTCAAACAAGGCCCGGGAAGGCGGATCACCGTACATTTGGGCATGTTCAAACAGATCAACGGAATAATCCCCAAACGTATGAAACGATCCCCCATGGCGTCCCGTGACCGGTGTAGCCACCTGTGGCCCTTTACCGCCGAGATATTGTTTGATCTCTTCCCGGGTGACCTTAACCGCATCGGTGCCTGAAGGTTTCCCATAACGAACCGTCACCATCTCGAAAGGCAGTCCGGTCTGGAGCAAGAAGGACAGCGCGGCCGTGTCATTCACCTGATTGTATTCGCCGGGTTCCGGATAGTTGGATCCCAGCCAAACCAACCGGAATCTCGATGCGAGCTCCGGCGCTTTTTGAATGGCCAATGCAATGTTAGTCAACTTCCCTACGGCTATCACCACCATCGAGTCGGTTTTACGGGTTTCGTTGATGATGAACTCTACGGCATCATGTCCATCATAATCCGGCTCATCCAGTTGCGTTCGGATTTTTAAAAAACCGGAATCCGCTCCCATTAAGAGGGGTATGGTTGCCGGAGTGGCACACAAATCCATGACTCGCCGTGCTTCGTCGTATTGCTGCTGAATGGTGCTCCCGTTAAAGGTAGAATTCACGGTGATTCCCCGCACATCAAAGGTAGCTTGATTGAGCAGCAGGTATGCCAATGCATGTTGATCATCCAATTCATTATTGGCATCTGTATCGAAGATGACCGGTATGCGTTTGTCCGACCTGACCTGCTCTTCAGTTCCGGGTTGCTGACAGGCGATCGCTGCCATTAGAAGTATCAGGACCACTGCCCATTGATTCATATCATGCATTATTTGAGTAAAATTTACGAAACCACCGACAACATCTGCCCCTACCCGCTTGTTTTTCTGTCAAATTCACCAAAACAAAATACTCCATGCAATCTTTCAAATTATTATCCATGTTGTTGATACCTTCACTCGCGGTGGTTTCCTGCACCAATAATGCACCTGAAAAATCAACGCCGCTGCCACCCGATCCCAAAGAAACCATTGTACTTACTCCCACCTGGAAGACAGACACGCTGCTCACCACTTCGGAAAGCGTCCTCTACGATGACACCTACAACATCCTTTATGTTTCCTGTATTGGCAAAGTACCTACGGATGCAAAAGATGGAGATGGCTTTATTGCCAAAGTCGGTTTGGACGGCAAGGTCATCGATCGCAATTGGGTTACTGATCTGAACGGCCCCAAAGGCATGGGTCGTTATGGCGAGTATCTATACGTAGCGGATATTTCCCGGATCGTTAAAATTGATATCCTGTCCGGCAAGATACTGGCTACTTATGAAGTACCGGGAGCGACCTTTCTCAATGACATCGCTGTAGATCAAAATGGCCGGGTGTATGTCAGCGACACGAATACCAACACCATCTATTCTCTCGAGGGCGAAGATGTTACCCTCTTCCTGCAGGATACCCTGCTGGGTGGCCCTAATGGCTTGTTCGTAGAAGGAGACAAATTGCTGGTAGCCGGATTTGACATCGGACAAGTATTTACGGTAGACCTGACTACCAAAAAGGTTAATCCGGTTCTGGATGAGCTGCCCGGAGGCGATGGCATTGCTCCCTACGGCGATAATCTGTTCATCTCGAACTGGAACGGAGAGATCTACGCTGTCACCGACGACTGGCAGAAAGAAAAGGTATTGGACACCAAGAACCTGGATATCAACGCTGCGGATATTACCACCATCCCATCAAAAAACCTGGTTCTGGTACCGACTTTTTTCGGAAATACCGTAGATGCGTACCGGGTCGAAACCCGTACAGATCAGTAAGGCGGCACAGCGGTTGAAGCGCCTGGCTGTTAATGCACCATTTACATTCCCAAGCCCTGAAGATAGGTCAAACTGCGCTGGATGGACTCCATGACCGGAAGGTCCGGAGATTGGTCTTGCTCGATAAACCCGTAAGGAACTTGGGCGGCATGCGCTGCTGTTAACACCTGCTTGAAGTCAATGATGCCGTCACCCATTGGCTGAAATGCTCCGGGGTCCACATTCGCCGTATCCGTATCCAGGGGAGTTCCGGCTTTCAGGTCTTTCAGGTGCATCATGATGACCCGGTCCGCATGTTTGCCGATCATGGCAGCTGGATCATTGCCACTGATCTTGGTCCAGAAAAGGTCCAGTTCCAGTTTCACCAGATCAGGATCCATAATTTTCATCATTTCTTCAAATGGCGTGGTGCCATCTGTCGGCTTGAACTCGAAGGAATGATTGTGGTAATACAATTGAACACCTGCAGCTTTGCTCTTTTCTCCGGCCTCATTGGCTTTTTCGGCGATGTGTTTGAAATTATCCAGGGAGGTACGATCCCAGGGAAAGATGTAGGCAATACCCGCATACCGCACGCCGCTGGCAGCACATTCTTCAATCATCCGTTCAAACGAATAATTTTCCGGAGGTGTCATCCCTCCATTAGCCGGATCACCCCAATTGCCGGTGATCAGCCCGGGCGAGAAATGCGTGCTGATGACTTCCATCCCCAGGTCTTTAACCTTGGGCACATAGGTTTTTAAGGCCGTTGCATCGTAAAATTCGAGTTGCTTGATACCCAGATCGGCCAATTGCTTCAGGGTGCCCTCCGGATCCTGGGCAAATAGATCGCGCACGGTATACAATTGCAACCCGGGGTGGCTCGCATAGGTCGGATCGGCCATTTCTGCCGGTAGAGCACTTTCTTCGCCGTTTTGACTGTCAGGTGATTTACAACTTATCATGGACCACACCGGTAATGATAAGGCAGCAGCTGTGGAGAGGCGGATAAACTCTTTGCGGTTAATGGATTTCGTCATGAGGCCAATCTTTTGGCTGAAAGTAATAAATCCGGAGATCTATATAGCCTGTTCTTACGAATAGATGGGAGCAAAATTTCAAATCCACCTGCCCGCATAATCCAATGCCACACCGGTCATCGCATGCAGGTAATCGTATTTCAGCCGCGTAATCTGACGGATGTGGAGGTAATCGTGTGCCAGCCAGTTGGTAAAGAATAGCCTGGCAGACCGCACACCCGCCGTGGGATGGACATGCTCATGATGCCAGGGAGGGTCTTGCAACGACTGCAACCAGTCTACAGAATGCTTGCGTTCCTTTAAAAATGAATCCAGTACAGACTGAAAATCCTGTCCGGAATATTGCCGTGCCTGCACCCAGCCGACCGGATCTATCGGCGGCAGCGTCTGGCCGGGATCATCAAGGACCATTTTGACCCGAACCCGAAAATCTTCCTTTTCTTCATCCCGCAAATGACAGACGATCTCCAGGAGGTTCCATTTGCTGTCCCCCGGACGCCAGGATTGCATTTCATGGGGTACGCCGCTGAGAAGATCGCGGAAAACTTGCCGGTTGCGATCCAATTCTTCAATGATGCGCAGGGCGTGGTGAAAACTATGTGTAATCATGAGATGCCGTTATTGAGGGTTAAAATGACCGGAATACCATCAGTCACTACAATGGTGTGTTCGTGTTGTGCTACATAGCTGCCATCCCTGGTAGCCAAGGTCCAGCCATCCGGGAGCTCGTCCACGACCTTCGTCCTGGTGGAAATAAACGTCTCGATGGCAACCGTAGTGTTCTTCTTAAACCGCTGGCGATTAAACCGGTCGAAATAGTTGGGTATCTCGCGAGGCTCTTCATGCAGCCTACGGCCGATGCCGTGACCGGTGAGATTGCAGATGGTGGCAAAACCTTTTTTACGAGCCTGTTGCTCAATGTATTTTCCCGTCTCTGCAATTTTTTGTCCGGCCCGGATCCGGTGTATTGCGCCCATGAGGATTTCCTTCGATGCTTCCACCAGCGGAGAGAGACCATGATGGTCTTCCCCTAAAACAAATGAAGCGCCATTGTCTCCGTAATAACCATTCTTCTCTGCGGACACATCGATATTGATCAAATCGCCTTCCTGGAGCACTACCCGCGTTGAAGGTATCCCGTGAGCCACCTGATGGTTGACACTGATGCATGTGGCACCGGGAAACTGATAATCTTGTGCGGGGGCAGATCGGGCGCCTTGTTCATGAAGTAGCTGAAGACCCAAATCATCCAACTCTTTGGTATTCATACCTGGTCTGGCATAGGATCTCATTTCCTTGAGCGTCTCCGCTACAATTTGGGCAATAGCTGCCATACCTTCCCAGTCGCGTGGCGATTGCAGGGACATACTTTTTTTCTTTTAACAGTTGATTCCAGCAGACGGTTGTCCGGATCACAACAATTTCGGAATGAATTACATAACTTTCCAATTCATGCTCATTCCAGAACCTCCGGAACAAACAAGAAAAATGAAAGGGTTAATCCGTCTGCTGCTGGCTCTTTATTTGATACAACCGTATCCTACCGTTGCCCAGGAACAACTTTTCTTCCGTCTCAATCAGATCGGTTATTTGCCTAACCAAATGAAGCAAGCGGTAATCCTAGCGAAAGCCGGGTCTGCATTTTCGGTGCAAAATGAGCAAAACCAAGTCGTCTACTCCGGGCAGCTAACCCCGGGGCCTATGAGTGGTTTGTCCAATGAAATCCTGAGCTATGCGGATTTCACGGCCCTCCACGACACCGGATCTTACCGGTTATTTGTAAAAGATCTGGGAAACTCGCCGCCTTTCCGGATTAAGAATCACGTCTTTGATCCCGCCATGAAGGCAGCTACAAAAGGATTTTATTTCCTGCGCATGTCAACACCCTTATTGGCAAGCCATGCCGGTAAATGGTCCCGGCCTATGGCCCATCCGGATGATGCGCTGTTATTTCATCCATCGTCGGGCCATTCCGAAGGCAGTTATTCTTCCCCCGGCGGTTGGTACGATGCGGGTGACTACAACAAATACACCCTGAACGGCGCTTTTTCCGTGGGTGTCATGCTGGCTCTGGCGGAGGAATATCCGGATCTGATGCCGGACGGATCACTGAACATACCGGAATCTCAAAACGGCAGGAATGACTTGCTGGACGAATTACGCTACGAACTTGAGTGGCTCCTCACCATGCAGGATGAAGATGGCGGATGTTACCACAAAATTACGGCGAAACGTTTTGAAGGCTTCGTAATGCCGGACCAGGCAGTCAGTCAGCGGTATGTGGTCGGAAAGGGAAGCGCTGCCACCTTGAATTTTGCAGCTTGTATGGCGCAGGCTTCCCGCGTTTATGCACGCCAGGATCCCGTCTTCGCCTTTCGATGCCTTGAGGCTTCCAAAGCCGCCTGGGATTGGGAGCTCAAACATCCGGATGTGGTCTTCCGCAATCCTGCCGATATATCCACCGGCGAATACGGGGATCGCGATTTTGCGGATGAACGATATTGGGCAGCAGCAGAGCTCTACACGAGCACGCACGACAGCCGGTACCTCGAAACAATCAATCAGCGGAAAAACCCGGTTATCTTTCGCTTTGGTGCCAACTGGCAATGGTTTCAGGCCAATCTGGGCACCTTTAGCCTCCTCCGCCACAGCGATGGCCTACCTGCAGATCTGGTACGCAAAATGCAAAAAGCACTTTTAGACAAGGCTGATGGATTGCTACAATCCATGGACACCCTGGACTACCGGCAACCCGTTAGCAATTTTCAGTGGGGCTCCAACAGCGACGAGCTGGATGCTGCCATGATTCTTGCAGAAGCGTACCGGAATTCCGGAAAGCCCGACTATATGACTGGCATCGTGGAAATCAACGACTACATCTTCGGGAAGAATGCTACCGGTTATTCATTCCTTACCGGAGCCGGGGCCCGGCCGCCGATGCATATCCACCACCGGCAAAGTGGGGCTGACTCGGTCACCGAACCTGTTCCCGGATTATTAGCCGGAGGGCCAAATCAATATCGTCAGGATGTCCGTAGTGGTGCAGTCTATCCGGAGCATTCTGCTCCAATGCAATGTTATGTGGATCAGGAAGCCAGCTATGCCTCGAATGAAATTTGTTTGAATTGGAATGCCCCTCTGGTCTACGTGCTTGGCTTTTTGGAGCAAAACGCCCACTAAAACGATTATTGCAAATATCAAAAAACGTTAATGTATCTCATCAGACATCAACGTTTGTATTAACCGGCTTATATTACACCCCTATTGGTGGTTACCCCGCAATCCTGCGGAGAACCTGAAAAGGGAATCCGGTGAAAATCCGGAGCAGTCCCCGCTGCTGTAAGTTCCTTAAATGCCACCGGCAAATCAACCACTGTTCCTAAAGGGAGGAATGGGAAGGTGCCGGAGGTGGAACGAGCCAGAAGACCTGCCAATAACCATTAAAATTCATTAGGCTTTCGGAGGAAAAGCCAGGGATCCAACGGTTATCAGGTATTCCAAACCCTGGTTTGCTACGATAGCACCTTTCCTGGTCTCTTCCGATCGCTTGTGCAGTAAGCAAATGACTTAATGACCAAGTGGTTCGCATATATCCTAGTTTTGGTAACGTGGCAATCGTCCCCGGCTCAATCTTCCTTGATGTCGGATACCATCAAACAACTCCCGGAAGCAATTATTGTCAGCACATCGCTTCGGGAAGGGTTATCAGGAACTCATCAGGAACACTGGAACACAGACCGGGTTCCGGGCGCTTCACACCTTTCCGTGGGGGATTTTTTAACGCAGCAGGGTGGAGTATTTGTCAAGAATTACGGCACCGGAAATTCTGCCACCACTTCCATAAGAGGAGGCAGTGCCGGGCATACACGGGTGCTCTGGAATGGTCTTCCACTGGAGCAACCTATGCTCGGCCAAATGGACTTTTCGTTACTGCCCCTTGCTATTGCCGATGAGGTCCATATCCTTTACGGGGGTAATTCGGCCGGCTGGGGATCCGGTGCTGTAAGCGGCGTCATCCAGGTCAATAATCGCCCTGATTTTGAAGATCATCGCTTACAGGTCAATCTGGAACAAGGTAGCTTCGGTTTATGGCAAGGAAATGCTTCGGCAGGCTACGGCACAGCTAAGTGGCTTGCCCGAACACGCATCTTCTGGCAACAGGCAGCAAATGATTTCCCTTACCGGATTCGCCCGGACCTGCCAAAAAAAATGCTTGAGCATGCATTTACCCGGCAATCAGGTGCCTATCAGGAAGGCTATATTCAGCTCAATAAACATCAGCAACTAGCGGTTTATGGCTGGTATCAACAGGCTAACCGGGAGATACCGCCTACTACCCAGCAGACCTTAAGTGAAGCCAGCCAGGACGATCAATCTCTTCGAACGGCGGCCCATTGGACCCTTTGGTCTGAGCGGACGGTCCTGCATGTAAGGGCAGGGGTCTATCGCGAGAACCTGATCTATCAGGATCCCCGTGCCGGGGAGCAAAGTACCAGTCACTTCTGGACTGTTGCGGGTGAAGGAACCTGGCAATGGCATATCACGCCCCATCAACGGCTTGAAGCAGGAATCACAGAAACCTGGCATCAGGCAGCTACCAATGCCTACCTTGCCACGCGGCAACAGTGGAGGATAGCGCCTTTCTTAGGATACCGATTAACCCTCGACGATTTTGAAATTCTGGGCGTCCTGCGGGAAGAAGTGGTGGACGGACAGGCGAGAGCCACAACCCCCTCACTTTCTCTCCAGTGGCAGCCAGATGGCATCTTTCAATTATATGGCCAGGTTGCGCGTAATTACCGGTTACCAACCCTCAACGATCTGTACTGGCAACCGGGGGGCAACCCCGAGCTTCTTCCCGAAACAGGATGGGGTCAGGAGTTTTCCATGAGCCTGCAAAACCGAAATGACCACTTTCAATGGAAGAGTAGCCTCACAGCCTTCTCACGGCAAATCAAAAACTGGATCCTCTGGAGTCCATTGCCCGGTCAATCGATCTGGTCACCCCAGAACTTATCCCGGGTGTGGAGCCGGGGTCTCGAAATCCGTGGACAGGCAAGCAGGTCCTACGGTAAAATGCGGTTTACGGGAGACCTGAGCTATCATCTGACCTGGTCTACCAATGAAATTGCCCAAACCAAACCACTACTGCTCGCGAAATCCCAGCTCGTCTATGTCCCCCGGCATCTGGCAGTCGCTTCCCTCCATTGGCAATGGCGAAACTGGGGCATCCAATACCGACAGCTTTTTACTTCCGATGTGAACACGCTTAATGCAGGTACCCTCCGAAGCTATTCGCTGGGCAATATAATAGTGGATTACAAACTATCAGCCAGGCACACTCCAGCAACCGGATTTGTGCGGATAAACAACCTTTGGAATGTATCCTACCGCAGTGTTGAATACCGGCCCATGCCCGGACGCCATTACGCGTTGGGAATCCATCTCGAAATGAACTTAAAAAATAAAAACATATGAACGCTCTGCTTACCTCTCTCTTTACCTTGCTCCTGTTAACCGCCACCCAGCTTTCCGGCCAGGACACCATTGGCTTTGAGTCTTTTGGCCTTCCGGCCGATACATTTTTAAACCAATCCGCAGGGCATTTTGCAAGTGGTCCAGTTTCCCTGCCAAATAGTTATGATCCCACGTATGGAAGTTGGAGTGGGTGGGCGATCTCAACCATGCGCGATACGCTCACTGCCGGCTACATCAATCAATACAGCTGCATCGCTGGAGGGGGTGCCCAAGGTTCAACCCACTATGCCGTTGCTTACCATTACGGGGAGAGCATCATCCGGCTGAACGACACATCCGGATTGGGCGCTTCCATCGCCGGATTCTGGGTAAATAACACCACCTATACCTACCTGAGCATGCGTGACGGGGATGCGTTCAGCAAGCGATTTGGCGGAGAGACCGGCGAGGATCCTGACTATCTGCGGTTGACCTTCAGGATTTATCAGGATGGAACTTTGAGCAGCGACTCGCTGGATTTTTACCTGGCGGACTACCGGTTCGAAGATTCAGAATCGGATTACCTGGTGAAGGACTGGACTTATGTTGACCTCACCAGCCTGGGGCATGCCGATAGTGTCTCCATTGCAATGGCTTCCTCAGATGTAGGGATCTTCGGCATCAATACTCCAACCTATTTTGCCGTAGATGATATCGTGCTCATCAAGGAGGTGTCGTCCCGGAAGAATTATCCTATCCGGACCTTATCCATTGCGCCTAATCCGGCCTATGATTGGATAACCATTTTGGGTTCGGAAGAAGTGAACCAGCCAATAAGAATCTTTGATCTAATGGGTAAGGAATATTTATCTGGAAGGGTTGCATCCCATTCCCGCCTCCTTGATGTGCATGCCCTGCCGTCAGGTATTTATATTCTTCGGCAAGAATCACCTCAAGGTGAACTGGTCGGTAAATTCATCAGGCTGTGATGCGCTGAACCTGTTAATCCATGCAGGTAAAGGCCTTACGGTCTTACCTGGCCATTCCCGCGAACCACCCATTTGTAGCTGGTCAGCTCGGGTAGAGCCATGGGACCGCGGGCGTGCAGTTTTTGTGTGCTGATACCGATCTCGGCACCCATCCCGAATTCCGCCCCATCGGTAAAGGCAGTGGAGGCATTGGCATAGACGACAGCTGCATCCACGCTGGTCAGAAACTGCTCAATGGTTGGCGCATATTCGGCAACAATGGTTTCACTGTGTTTTGAACTGTACCGGTGGATATGATCCAAAGCTTCTTTTAGCGAATTGACGGTCTTGACAGCCATCCGCATGGACAAAAATTCTGTCCCGTAATGAGCCGGCTCGGCAGGATGCAACAGCGTAGGGTCATATTTACCAGTTAAGCTGTCTAGCGCTGGCTCGTCCGCAAAAATCTCCAGCTTATAGTCCTGATCCAGACCCTGTAATATACCGGGTAAATCCTGCAGGCAGTCTTTATGGATCAACAGGCAATCCAGTGCGTTGCAGACACTGACTCTCCTCGTCTTCGCATTGCGGACGATGGCTTTTGCCTTACTGCGATCGGCACTGACATCCACAAAGGTATGGACAATGCCTGCTCCTGTTTCGATAACCGGCACTCGACTATTTTGACGAACATAATCGATCAGTCCCTGACTTCCGCGAGGTATAATGGCATCCAGATAGGCATCCGATTGCAGAATGGGCAGCAAGGCTTCCCGTGAACTCGGAGCAAGATAAACCAGGTTGGGATCCATAGCATGCCTTGTAAGCACCTTACGGATCAGCGCTACGATGCATTCATTCGAATCCTGCGCGTCGCGACTACCTTTCAGTACGCATGCATTTCCGGACTTGAAGCCTAAAGAGAACACATCAAACGTAACATTTGGCCGGGACTCGAATACAATCCCGATCAGTCCAAGAGGAACCGTGATTTTTTGCAATTCCAATCCATTATCCAGGGTGCGCTGCTCCAGAACGATACCCAGTGGAGAAGGTAAAGCGGCAACATTGCGGATATCGCGGGCTATGGCCCGTACGCGCTCCGGATTTAGCAAAAGCCGATCGTACTTGGGATCGTCCGGATCCATACGCAGCAGATCTTTTTCATTGGCCCTGATGAGGGTCGAAACTTGTCTTTCGGTCTCAGCCGCCAAATCCAAAAGAACCGCTTGCACCTGCTCTTCGGAAATATGGATACGGCTACGAGCTGCCTCCTTGACGTGATCCAGGGAATCCCTGATTTCCGCTGTCAGGCTCAAAAGACCGGTTTCAGATTTTTGCTGCATGTGTTCAAAGATACGTATCAGGTAGGTGGTAATTGTATTTCAAAAACAGAATCTACCAGCTACTGAATACTGAATGCCGACAACTGAGTCTGCTCTGGAGAATCAATAACGACTGGCAACCCCGCCTGAACTGACGGGCAGGTCGACCGAATCGACTAAAAGGAGCGTACTGACGTCGTGGTCAGCACAAGAGCCGAGAGGCTTCGACTACGTTCAGCCTGACAAAAAAGCAATGATCACCCCTGACTAAAAAATAAACATATAATCGTAATGGATGGCTGCCTTATGGCCTTGCTGGCCCAGACATTGTTGTAAAGCCGGGGCATCGTAACTGCTCACTCCTACCCCAATTTCTTTTCCTTCGGCATTGCAGATGGTCACCAGATCTCCGGTTTTGAAACCTCCATCGACACGCAAAACGCCAACCGGCAACAAACTGGCTATCCGTTTGGGATCCTGGAGGATGGCTTGTGCCCCAGGGTTGATGGTCATCGTATAACCACGGGGAGCCTGAAATGCCAGCCACCGCTTGAGGCTGCGCTGTTTGCGTTTTGCTTCAAAACGCGTATGCGGAATAGCGCCGCCAAGCAGATCCTGTAAAACATCCGGCCGCTTTCCATTTGCCATCAGTACCGGAATTCCTAATCTGGCTATGCGCTGGCAGATGCGTAATTTGGTTAACATCCCTCCCCTGCCAAAAGTGGACTTGCCCGGGGTCACATGTTCCCAGACCGACTCGTCATCGGCATCAATTAACGGGATCACATCACCGGTTTGTTGGTTCAGCACACCATCGACGCTGGAAAGGATGATCAGCAAATCTGCCTGGATCAGTGCGGCAACCAGCCCTGCCAATTCATCATTATCCGTAAACATCAACTCTGTGATGGAGATAACATCGTTTTCATTGATAACCGGAATGACCTGTTGCTGACAGAGGGCCAATAGACAAGCCGCCATATTATGGGCATGATCACGGTCCCGGAAATCTTCTTTGGTGGCTAAAACCTGAGCAGCATGGAGATTCCACGGATTCAGCGCCTGCTGGTAGGTTCCCATCAAGGCAATCTGGCCAATCGATGCATATACCTGACGCTGCACGACTGTGTCGGCCCCTGACCGCAGAGCAAGCTGATCTTTGCCGGCACCTACCGCTCCACTGGACACCAGCAATACCTCATGTCCCTGTTGTTTGAGGGTTGCCATCTGACCGGAAAGCCGGATGATGATATCGCGGTCCAGTCGCCCCATTGCATCGGTCAGCACATTGGTACCTACTTTGATGAGGATGCGTTGTTTTTTCATGGATGCAATCGCCTATCGAGAGTGCTAAGTTAGCCAATAGAAAGATACCTGAGATGCATCTTGAGCAGAAGGCTGAGGTTCATCAAGCAACAATTAACCCAGCCCGTTGATCCAGTCATCGGGAACTTCATGAACCGCTTCGGTCAATTTTTGACCCCAAAAATTCGAAATGGATCGCAAGTCCTCTTCCTGAAAGCGACGGACCTGGATTTCCGTCCCATTTCTGGGATAGATCAGCACGTCCAGGGGGTACCCGACATCATTGGCCGAGACCCTGGTAGAATCAAACGAGAGGAATCCCGTCTTCAAGGCAAACTTTATGGTCGAATCGTGCCTAAGCGTTCGACGCAATACGGGAGTTCCATATCCCGAGTTGCCGATGATGGTGAAAGGATATCCTTTGGCAATTTCGATCCAATTCCCTTCGGGATAAAGTAAATACAGTTTGTGTTCATCGTCATGTGGGAACTGGCCTCCTACAATAGTGTGAATATTGAACTGCAATCCACTTTCCGTCAATGCCGATTTGTCTTCCTGGGCAACCCGCTTTACCTGCTCTCCAAAGGCATTGACCGCCTGGTACAACTTAGAGAATTCATCCACTTTTTCATCCAGGATCTCACTAAAATAGGTCAGCGATTTGTCGCGCACCGACCGTAGACCGGAGGTCATGATAAAGAGCCGGCGATCGTCGTGCTGGAAGACTTTATATTTTTCAGCGGTGCTGGTTTCATTGCCGGAGGTAATCCGGGTATCTGCCAATCCTACAATTCCTGCTTTCAATTTGATCCCTAAACAATAGGTCATTGCTGTAAATTTTGGATTTCCAATTCGCGAACATGAACTTCATATTCGGTGCGGTTATTTCCTTTAGACCGGACGACGCCTTTTAAGGTTTGGCATTCATCGAGGTCTACACCATGTGCAATTTTAATGTAATGTACATCTTCCAGTAGATTATTGGTTGGATCAAATCCGGTCCAACCGTTGCCTGGAATATATGCTTCTATCCAGGCGTGGATGGCAGCACTTCCTTTGTGCCCCGGACCCGGGTTGAGGTACCCCGTCACATAACGACAAGGAATATGATTCGCACGCAATATTCCCAGCATTAAATGGGCAAAGTCCTGGCAAACGCCGCGATGATCGGACAGGACATCTTCTACTGTATTGTGGACGGAAGCATGGCGCGTATCGTAATCCAGGCACTTAAAAACAAAACCATTTACCCGCAGACAAAAATCGAAAACCTGCTCTTCCGGCTCTAGGGCCGGATAAACCCATTCGGCGGGCAATCGCGTAAAATGGGATTGTTTGAGGTAATCATAATGATCTACTCTGAATTCATGTGCGTTCAACACCGCCATTTCCTGATCCGGCTGGTAGGGATTGTATTCAAAGGGATTGACCGGAGCCTTCTCTATGAGGGCTTCCATATGCAGCTCAAAGAATTCCGTTTCTGCCCCTAGCCGGCAACGCAGGGTCCGAAAACCGTTCACATTGTTTGAGTAAAAAGCAGCACAGACCGGGTTTAAGGTATAGGATCTGCGGATCACATGTTGCGTTTCATTCTGCAATGGAAAGATAAGGTACTCGAGGATCGCTTCGTAAAAGGGTTGTTCGTAATGATTTACTGCATGATACTCAATGGCAAATTCCGGCATGGCCTAAGTAAAGTACTTTTTGACAATCAGGTCGCTAATTAAATATATTTTGGACAATGTATCTTCCAGGAATTTCTCCAGATCACCCTCGATATCTGAAAATTCCACATATTCCAGCGGAGAAATCAATTTTCCAACCTGAAATGCAATATCCTTTTGGGTAATCAGCCCGTTTGACTGAATTTTCTCCAAACTCAGTTTTAATTTCAACATACTGCGAACGACCGACTTCGGAAAATACGGATTGAACAGAAGAAAGTCAACCGTCGCATGGCGTTCAGGCCAATTGGAGTAATATTTATGACACATGTCTTTGGCCTCAACACAATCCAGCAGGATATTGTACTGCTGTGCTTCCATATACTGTCCGAGCTTCAGTTTCTTGAGTTCTTCGATGTCATTGAGTTTGCTGATCATGATGCGAACGATTTGTGCCGAACGCTCAATTAACAAGCCCATCTGGATGAATTGCCAGCTGATATCGTGCATCAATGTGAACATGATCCGCCCCCGCACATTCGCGCAATGTTGCATGACATGGGTGGTAAAATCGAACAAGCCGCGGGTTTTGTAAACATCAACCGGATATCCGGAAACGAAAATGTAAAAATTATTGATTGCTTCCCAGAGCTCTTTGGACAAGCTTTCCCGGGCGCTGCGGGCATTTTCGCGACAGGCATACAAAGATGAAATGATCGATACCGGGTTCTTATCATCCAGGGCAGCGGTAATCAAAACTTCTTCTTCATTGATATCGTGGTCCTCCACAGGAGGCATGCCGGTCATATCAATGATTGACTTTAAAGCAATCAGGTGCTGGCGCGGTTCAGGGCTATCCAGGGATCCAAAATATTCCACATTGATGTATCGGGCCAGGTGATCGGTTCTTTCCAGATACCGTCCCATCCAGTACAAATGATTGGCTACGCGAGATAACATGCATTAATTTTTATCCGTCAATCAACTTTATCGTTCAATCATTCACGATCCAGGTATCTTTTGAGCCCCCACCCTGCGAGGAATTCACAATCAAACTTCCTTCCTTCAGAGCCACCCTGGATAATCCGCCACTTAACACATATTGCACGTCTTTCCCTTTAAGGGTGAAAGTACGCAGGTCAATATGTCTCGGCTCAAACTGATTTTTCTGCTCGATGAAGGTCGCATGGAGGGATAAGGCCATGATGGGTTGAGCAATGTATTCCCTGGGGGATGCCAGGATAAGCTGTTTCTGCTGGTCCAGTTCTTCCCGGGTGGCATTTTGACCAATAAATACCCCATAACCTCCGGATTGGTCAACGGGTTTAACGACCAATTCCGGCAAATGTTCCAGCACATATTGCCGGTCCTTCTCATCACCGCACCGCATGGTGGGTACATTTTGCAAAATAGGCTCCTGATCCAGATAATACCGGATGATATCCGGAACATAAGTATATACCGCCTTATCATCCGCGACCCCGGTACCGGGTGCATTTACCAGTGTTACGTTGCCTTTGCGATAGGCGCTCATAATCCCCGGCACACCCAGGACCGAATCCGTGCGAAATACCAGCGGATCCATGAAATCATCGTCAATTCGCCGGTAGACTACGTCCACTTTCTCCGGCCCATAAACGGTATTCATATAAACAAAATCGTGATCCACATACAAATCCCTGCCTTCCACAAGCTCCACACCCATGCTTTGAGCCAGGAAAGAATGCTCGTAATAAGCTGAATTGTACACGCCAGGCGTCAGCAAAACACACACCGGTTCATCAACTCCCGCCGGGCAGACCGACTGGAGGACTTCCAGCAATACCGATGGATAGTTCATGACCGAGGCCACGTTAAATTGCTTAAACAACTGGGAGAAAGTTTTCTTCATCGCTTCCCGGTTGGCCAGCACATAACTGACCCCACTGGGGCAACGGAGGTTATCCTCCAGGATGTAATACTCCCCATCTGCGTGCCGGATCAGGTCGGTACCGGAAATGTGGCAATAAGTACTTCCGGGTGGCGTAAACCCCTCCATAAACTTGCACAGATGATTGGAAGAATGGATCAATTCAACCGGAATGATCTTGTCTTTGAGGATTTTCTTGCCATTGTACAGATCGTGCAAAAAAAGATCCATGGCCTGAGCACGCTGGAGCATACCCCGCTCGATCATACCCCATTCCTGTTGATGGATGATGCGGGGCAACAAATCAAAGGGGAAAATACGCTCAATACCGCGAGGGTTCTGATTGTAAGTCGCAAAGGTGATCCCCTGACTCAGAAAGGATTTTTTGGCAAATTCATTCAGCTGCCGGTACTCATCCGGAGACAATGAACTGAAAGCTCCGATAACATCCGAATAAACCGGTTTAATGCTGTTATTACGGGCAAAAACCTCATCGAACTGGCCGGACCGGGTCAAATAATTCTGAAACAGAATGGAGTCATGAATTGGATCCATGGAGCTAACAATTAATATTTGAGACAATGACAAATCCTCCAGCCTCCTTCTCATTTTCGATAGTGAAGGAATGCATCGGATCTAATTTGTTTAACTTTTTAGCTCAGGATATCCGGTGTATAAGGAAGCTTAATTTATCAATTCTTTCGGAATATAGATGGTACTGGCCTAAAATGAATGCAAATCAACCTTTTTATTTCATTCCATTTCTCAAAAAAATGGTTTTTTAATCCGATTCCTGAAACCGATGTGGATTAACGATTGTCCAGTTTCATATAATCGAGCGGTGGCTCCCGGTCACCGATCAACGATTCATATTTAAAATCTTTGCCGCGACGTTCTTCCAGCTCACCTTTGGCTTTCACCAACACTTCCGGATGGGTGAATAAATCCATCGCGGATAGCGTCAGGGTCTTCGCGGCGACAAGCATGCCTTTTGGCCCAATCGTGGTACCGCCGGCAGCCACAGCTTGCCAACTGTGCGCAATCGTACCCGGCACCCAGGTTGCCGCACCCATGCTGGCTGTAGGAACCACCCAACTGATGTCTCCAACGTCCGTAGATGCATATCCTCCCTTCTCCACGATCTTGAAGGGTTCAACACCCATCGCCGATTCAGGGGTCAATTTGTCCGCAGGGTAGGTCTTCATGATTTCCAATGCGAAGTTTCGTTCAGCATCGTTGTATTTCACGCCACCGACTTGTTCGAGGTTGTCATGCATCAGGGATGCCAGCGTTGCATTAGGCATCACATTAAAATAGCCATTGATGTATTCGTAGTCCACTTTGGTGTCGGTTCCCATTGCGGCGCCTTCGGCGGCACGGATGATGCGCTGGATCATGTCCCTGAGTTCATTCATATCCGGATGCCGGATGATGTAATAAACCTCTGCCTCGGCGGGCACGATATTGGGCGCTTTGGCGCCGTTAGTAATCGCATAATGGATGCGGGACTCCGGGGTGACGTGCTCACGCAACATATTGACCATGACATCCATCGCTTCCACGCCATCCAGGGCACTATGCCCCCTCCAGGGTCCTGCTGCGGCATGTGCGGCAACGCCATGAAACCGGAACTTCATCCCTACGGCGGCCAGGGTAGCGCTGGCATTGGCTGCATTCTGGCTGCTGGGGTGCCAGGTCAGGACGGCATCCACATCGTTGAACAATCCTCCCCGGACCATGAATACCTTGCCGCCACCGCCTTCTTCTGCAGGCGTACCATAAAGACGGATCGTCCCGGAAGTACCTGTTTTCTTCAGCCACTCTTTGACCTGAATGGCTGCTGCCACGGAGCCTGTGCCGAAGAGGTGATGACCACAGGCATGTCCTGCTGCCTGCCCTTTGATCGGTTCCTGCATGGGTACTGCTTCCTGAGCCATGTCCGCCAGCGCGTCAAATTCAGCCAGGAAGGCAATTACCGGCTTGCCGGAACCATAACTTGCAATGAATGAGGTGGGCATTCCGGCTACACCCTGTTCGACTTGGAAACCGGCATCCGTCAGCGTCTTCTGCAACAATGCCGTGCTCTGATCCTCCTGGAAACCCAACTCGGCAAATCCCCAGATCTCATGGGCAATGGCTCCAAAGTGATCCAACTGGGCATCCAGGGCCTGAACGGCTTGTTTTTTATCTGCTTCCAGTGACTGGCTGAAGAGCGGTGTGATTCCGAAGGTTAGTACGACAATCCAAAGTCCTTTTCTCATTCTGTTTTTTTTCTCGATTAAAAATCTAATGTACTACTTGGCTGATAAAAACGCTGTAAGAATTATGTTTTCGTAAGTTCTGCTCGTTACTGGGCTAAAGCCCCGTGCAATGGTTTACACAAGTGCAACTTTCCCGATACCTGGGTAAACTATACTTCTTCCTGGTAAGCCCAGGCAACAATGCTAATCCCGAGAATCCCTTTCAGAAGCCTTATCTTCGGAATTAAAAGAACTCAGGATGAACACCTACATCACCTTGCTGCGTGGTATCAATGTAGGAGGTAATAAAAAGATAAAAATGGAAGACCTCCGGAATTACTGCGAATCGATTGGAGCAACCGAAGTATCCACCTATATCCAAAGCGGTAATATCGTCTTCCGCCATCCGGATACCGACCTGCAAGGAATAGCGCAGTCCATTGGTATAGAAATCGAAAAGCGATCCGGTTTTACAGCCTGGGTAGTGGTATTCCCACTGGACTACTGGCAGAAAGTCATCGCTGAATTCCCGTTCAGCCACATTAACGACTTGAATCCGAGCCGTACACTAGTTGTATTTTATGAACACCCCTTGTCAACGGAGCACCTTCAGGCCATAGATGCTATCGATTTGAAAAATGACCTTTCCGTGGTGAAGGAAAAAACACAATACATCTATTGCCCGGACGGCATTTCCAATTCCCCACTGGCGGATGCAACCCTGCAAAAAAAGATCAAAATCGAAAATACCAGCCGCAACTGGAGGACCGTCCTCAAATTAGAAGAGATGGCCAGCCAAATTTCATTGGGATGATTGCCTTTCCATCCACCGGATAAAATCCAGCGCCGGTAGCAGGGTCTTTCCTTCATAATGGACGAACTGCTCCAGCCGCCTTTGGTAAGCGTCCATCAAATGGGTATCGGCGGACAAAAATTTATCAATCGCCCGCATCATTTTAAAGTACGTGTCAACCGGAATGACTGTGGACACATTGCGTGCGTCCAGTTTGATCATGCAATTGCGGAAACGTTCCAACTCGGGATAAACATACAGGTCCGGGTAGCGCAAAGAAAGGTACAGTCCGGGCATCCGCTCGTCACCGTGATAATGATCCAATAAGTCTGGAAGATCCTTACGGTGACTATCCAACAACTGCTTACAGTGAAAGTCGAATCGACTCACCCGGCCGATGACATCCCGCTTTTCATCAAACAAATCCCGGAACATCACACGGACTATTTCCTTGTCTTTACGGATGAATGCGCTGAGTGCTTCCTTGGGATAATAATCTGCCCCCTTCCACAATCGCCGGCTGATTCGACTCTCCAGACTCCGGTCATACATCGCCGCAAAATCCAATTCCTCAAGATCCCAGTTTTCCTGGAAATTGCGGGTTACATCCCACAACAATTCATCCATCAATTCAGGGTCTTGCTGTATAGCCTGAAGGAATTTTCCGTGGAAATGGTCAAACGTTTTCTTTTTGAACATAAATCTTTATTATCGGCTTGGATGATTGATGAAAATCAATGCCGGTCCATTTCGGCCGACAAAGTTACGGCTTGATCCGCTCATACCCTATCCCTTCATCGTACAGGTCATAAGATGATCTAATGCATATCACTGGGGGTTCACCAAGTTCCTCTTACATTTGTTACCTTAGAAGTAAACCTTCCTACCATTTTTGAGCGCTTAAAAGAAAATGTCATATGAAAAAATGGATTCTTGTCCTACCACTATTTTTTGGTATTGGCTTAAGCCACTGGATGGCGGCACAAACCAATCCGGAAATCGAAGCCAAAGTAAATACCCTGCTGGCAAAAATGACCCTGGAAGAAAAAATAGGTCAAATGAACCAGTACAATGGCTTCTGGAACTTCACAGGGCCTGCACCGGCCGGAGGTGAAGCGGCCAATAAGTTTGATAATCTGAAATCAGGCCTGGTCGGGTCAATGCTAAATGTCCGCGGTGTCGAGAATGTCCGCAAAGTCCAGGAACTGGCCTTGCAATCCCGGTTAGGTATCCCATTGATCATCGGCTTTGATGTCATCCATGGATACAAAACCCTTTCACCCATTCCACTGGCAGAGGCAGCCAGTTGGGATATGGGAGCCATCGAACGCTCTTCAAAAGTAGCCGCTACGGAAGCCGCTGCTTCAGGAATCAACTGGACCTTTGCTCCGATGGTGGATATATCCCGTGATGCGCGGTGGGGCCGCGTGATGGAAGGATCCGGAGAAGATCCCTATCTGGGGGCGCAGATTGCCGCCGCCCGGGTAAGAGGTTTCCAGGGTAAAGACCTGGGCGACCCACTGACGATTGCCGCATGTGTCAAACATTTCGCTGCTTATGGTTTTGCGGAAGCTGGCCGCGATTACAATACAGTAGACATCGGGACTTCTACCTTATACAATACGGTATTGCCGCCCTTCAAAGCGGCGGCCGATGCCGGTGCCCGTACCTTCATGAATTCTTTTAATGAGATCAACGGAATTCCAGCAACCGCTAGTTCCCTTTTACAGCGGGATATCCTCAAAGGAGAATGGGGCTTCACGGGATTTGTCGTATCGGACTGGGGATCTATCGGTGAACTCATCCCGCATGGATTGGCAAAAGACGGCAAGCAGGCTGCCGACCTGGCAGTTCATGCCGGAAGTGACATGGACATGGAATCTTACAACTACCTGAATCACCTGAAGGATCTGGTCCAATCCGGTCAAGTCGATGAGGGATTGATTGACGATGCCGTCCGTCGAATTCTTCGTGTCAAATTCGAATTAGGTCTCTTTGACGATCCTTATCGCTATTGCGACGAAGAACGGGAGAAGACCATGATCGGCAATACCGATGAGGTTGATGCGGTCCTCCAGATGGCTAAAAAATCAATTGTGTTATTAAAGAATGAAAAAAACCTGTTGCCATTACCTAAATCTGGGAAGAAAATCGCCCTGATCGGGCCCCTTGCCGCCGATAAAACCAGCCCGCTGGGCAGCTGGCGGCCCGCTTCCGATGATGAAACTGCGGTGTCTGTCCTGGAAGGAATGGAGCGCTATTCGGGCAACAAGCTGATGCATTATCCCGGGGTGAGACTCTTCGAAGGCAATCCAAGTTTCGTGATGGAACTGAAAATTAACGAAACCGATACTTCTGGCTTCGCTGCTGCCATCGCCGGAGCCAGGCAAGCTGATGTGGTCGTGATGGTTCTCGGCGAACACGGTCTGATGACCGGTGAGGGCCGCAGCCGTGCTTACCTCCATATCCCCGGTCTCCAGGAAAAGCTCTTAAAAGCAGTCCTGGAAGTCAATCCAAATGTCATCCTGGTATTGATGAATGGACGCCCATTGGCCATCGAGTGGGAAGCGGAACAGGTACCGGCTATCGTCGAGGCATGGCATTTGGGGACCCAGAGCGGGACAGCTATCGCTCAGGTGCTCTATGGGGATTACAACCCATCGGGCAAGCTCCCTATGTCTTTCCCAAGAAGCGTAGGGCAGGTTCCCATCTATTACAACCACAAAAGTACCGGACGACCAAACCTGGCCGGTGGCGGCATGGTATTCTGGAGTCATTACAACGATGAATCCAATGATCCACTCTATCCTTTCGGATTCGGTATTGGCTACAGTCCCTTCGAATACAGCGGCTTACGCATCACGATGGGGAGTGGAAATTCCGCTACAGTACAGGTAAATGTGAGAAATATGGGTAAATTAGCTGGAGAGGAAGTGGTCCAGGTATACCTCCATGATCTGGTAGCCAGCGTGACTCGGCCGGTTAAAGAACTCAAGGCCTTTGAAAAAATCATGCTGAATGCCGGCGAAAGCAGGACCATACGTTTTCAATTGGATGAATCCGCATTCGGCTTCTACGATAACAATGGCAAATGGACGGTCGAACCAGGCGATTTTGATGTCATGGTCGGAGGAAATTCCGCCGACGGACTGAAAGGAAAGATCACGATACAATAACTGTTTTAAAATATTCCAATCTCAGAAACAGTGAAGGGTCATCTGAAAATGGTGACCCTTTTTATTTGGTGTGGGGTTTCATGGTTTTGTGGTTTTGTGGTTTTGTGGTTTTGTGGTATTGTGGTATTGTGGTTTTCTGGTTTTCTGGTGTTGTGGTATTGTGGTATTGTGGTTTTCTGGTTTTCTGGTTTTCTGGTTTTCTGGTGTTGTGGTATTGTGGTATTGTGGTGGTGGCTGGGCATACGGCTTTCCCTGGGGTTGTTTAATGGGTGAATTTATCAGGTTGGGCCAATCTGCTCCGGTAACTATTTAATTTAAAATAGAATGACCTGCAATCAAATAGGTTATCTTTCAAAGGAATTGCAATAACTTATCGCCAGGATCATGAGATCAATCCGTAAATTCCTATCCACACGATTTATTATCGCATGCACCTTATTGGCAGCAGCTATTCCGGTAAGCAATGGTCAACAATCCCTACTCGCTCTTTCAAAAGCTGATCATGTACTGGCGATCATTGATCCGGTCACGCTGGAGATCAAAGCACGCATCCCGGTAGGTCAGGATCCGCACGAGGTGATTGCTTCTCCAGACGGGAAAACAGCCTATGTAACCATCTATGGCGGCGGAAGTCTCCATGAGTTAAACGTGATTGATCTAATCAATCAAAAACCACTAAAAAACATTGATACCAGGCCCTTATGGGGACCACATGGCATTGAGTTCGTCGAAGGAAAAGTTTGGTTTTCTGCAGAAGGATCAAAAGCCGTAGGCCGGTACGATCCTGAATCCAATACACTGGACTGGAGCATGGGTACCGGTGAGGACCGCACACACATGCTTTATGTCCGGTCTGATGGCAAGGAGATTTACACGACCAATGTCAATGGTGGAACCGTGAGCATTCTGACCGCACCGGAACCCCCTGCCTCAACCTCCCAACCTGGGCCACCGCGACCGCGCAATGAGTGGACGCAAACGGTTATCCCCACTGCCCGGGGATCCGAGGGATTTGATGTTTCGCCAGACGGCCAAGAGCTTTGGACCGCCTCGAGCGATAACGGCCAGATCACCATCATCGATCTCAGCGCTAAAAAGCAAAGTGCACAGTTTGATGCCCAAACCCAAGGGGCAAACCGGCTGAAATTCACCCCGGACGGTTCCATGGTTTTCATCACCAGCCTGCGCCAGGGAGATGCCATCATCTTTGATGCCAAAACCCGGAAGGAAATCAAACGACTGCCTATCGGACATGGTGCTGCAGGTATTCAAATGGATCCTGATGGAAAGCGTGCATTTTTAGCATGCACGCCGGATAATGATATCGTGGTGGTGGATCTTGGAACCTTAACCATTACCGGTCACATTGCCCTGGGAGGCCCGGATGGTATGGCCTGGGCTAAGCAATAGCAATCACATCCAATATCGAAACGGATCCGGCAGTCACCAAAATTCAAGGCATTACGCCATCTGTCCATGCTACTTGCCCGTTTTTTCCCGGAGCAAATCCAAAAGACCCTTTCCGGCGGTGATGATGTCCTCCATATTAAATACCTGTGCAGAAGTTATATACTCCAAAGAAATATAGAGGTCCAGAAAATGCCCCCGGTTGTTCCAGATGTTTTCGTATACTTCTTTGGATGGTATTTTCAATTCATTTCTGGGAACATTAAAGCTTTCCAATGGTTCTTGCCGGAAGGGTATACTCCAGGACTCCCGGGCCCGGTTAGTCATTTGCGTAGGGTATATGAGGTAATTATCAGACGTTCTTTTAACCAGGTTATGGTAATTATACAGTGCTTCGACCAGGTGGTTATCGCGGATCAAATTCAGATCTCCGGTTTGGATCAACTGGTCCCAGGTGACCGGCTCATTAAACCAGGGACCCACATTCCCGGCTGAAACAAAATCGCGGATGTATTCCAGGGAATCAGTGATGATCGGCTGAGGCATTTGCCACACTTTTATTATTCTGGCTAGACTTATTTCTTTGCTATGGAATCTGTCTCTAATCCCGGCATAATAATCAATATCTGCCTGGACTTCATCCGTCATTCGTCTTAGGTAATCTTGTTCTTTTAGATGGTTCAACCGGGTGGAATTCCAGTTATTTACTTTTAATGCAAGCAGTATCCCAATCATAACCAGGATGATCTCTCCAAAGGCATACAGCAGGTATTTGCTCACTCTACCCTGGCCAATTAACAGCTGACGAATGGTGTGGAAAATATTCATCTATGACAATTTCATGTGGAAGATGGATTAAACATCGATAAACAGAAAAAATGACAAATACCGGACATCCGAGAAGTCCGCTGTACCGGATTCACAATTCAGGGGCGTTGATCATGCAGACGTCTCCGCATGTAAAAATTAATCAATTGCCAGCATATTGAAACCAATCGAAATTTGCCGGTGCTTTGGATTGTTCTCCGTTTCCTGTCGCATAGAGGCCCACATAAACTCCGGTAAACCATCCCAACGTTTCTGTACTTAGAAAACGAGCATCCACACGATCCACTACTCTGAATGTTTCATTGCCCTGGGCAAAGGCAAAAGAGAAGGTTGGACCGTGACCGCTGATGCGCAAGTCGACCGGACCGTCCTCCAGCATGACCGGCTTCGACTGGTAATGGGTCTGACCGAATTGGAGTTTTACGATTACATACCTTTTCTTCTTCTGGCGCACGACCATCAGGTCAAAGTGCGTACCATTATTCAGTAATATGATTCCTGCCTCCTCCGATTCCTGTGTCGGAGAAAATTCCAGCCGGGTCGTGGCTGTAAAAGCAACATCCGTCAACCGCCGGCCTACAAATGTAGGGCTGCCCGCTTCACCGATCCTTCCCGCCGCACCGGTCAATATCAACTGCCGCAGTCCGACCTGATAATTGGTTTCCACAGGCGGTTGAAGGTAATTCCATTCCAAACCTAGCGGCTTATCAAAATCAATACGCTCCTCTCCTGGAGAGAATGGCTTTTGCGGAAGTGTGGGACACGTCATATTGATCTGGACAACACCATTTCCATTCACTACCGGCCACCCGCTGGTCGGCCAGGAAACCGGGGCCAGGCAAGTCTCCCTGCCCAGAATATGATGTGCCGGATAACCGGTGACGCTACGGTATCCATGAAAGACCATCCACCAGGACCCGTCATGGGCCTGGATCATATCCGCATGACCCACCCCCTGGATGGGATTACCCTGACCGGCCGCGTTGGCATGGGCCAAAATGGGGTTTGCCGAATTCTCGGTATAGGGGCCCCAGATGGAATTGCTACGGGCTATGGTCTCCTGATGCGCTTCCTCCGTACCTCCTTCTGCTGCCATCAGGTAATAGTAGCCATCCTTTTTATAGATATGGGGCCCTTCCGGGTACCGGCCACCCGTGCCATTCCACACTTTACGCTGCTCACCGATCAATTTTCCGGTTTCCAAATCGATCTGGCTCAGCACAAAAGAAGAAGAAATCACATAAGTCTTACCATCCTCATCAAAATACAGATCCGGATCAATGCCCTGGACTTCTACAAAAACCGGATCCGACCAGGGACCGGTAGGATTTTTTGCCGTCACATAAAAATTACCTCCTCCAGCGATATTCGTCGTGATCATATAAAAAACTCCCCTGTGATAGCGCAAGGTTGGTGCAAAAATGTTGATCCCTCTGGGTACTTGCTCGCGCCGGTGCATGACATGCCCAATTTGTTCCCAATGGATGAGGTCCTTGCTGTGAAAGACAGGGACCCCTGGAAAAAATTCGAAGGTGCTGGTGACCAGGTAATAATCCTCCCCTACCCGGCAGATGCTGGGATCCGAATAAAAACCAGGGATGACTGGATTTTGGAAAGTGATTTTTGCATTCGGATCAGGGTTCATAGTCCACGGATTGCCGGCCGGTTCCTGGGCGTAAGCCATCGTCTGCATTAACAGGATGACAGGGATCATATACGTTTTCATAACATTGGTTTAATCATTTTTTGCTTGGGGCATTATCGGATGGACCCGAAAAATCTAAAATACAAATTCAGTCCGTTTACTTTGGATCACAGGGAATTTCTGTTTACTGTTGTCCCCTGAAATGCATGACTTGTATCACATCCTCATCAGGAATGCGAGGCCATTCGTATCTTAAGGAATAAATCTAAATCGGCCTTAAAATTACCTTCATGAGACGCACTGTGCATCTTTTCAGCATTTTCCTTTTCATTGGCATGGGCCAATCGGAGGGTCAGGACCATCCTTTCCTGTCCCACCTCTCCGATTATATTGAGAACCTGCAGGTTTTTGAACAAGGGCAGGAAGAAGGCCGGGCTTATGCGATTCCGGAAACACATTTATCCTTAAACGGGCAATGGAAATTTTTCTACAGTGAAGTCCCCGAAGGCATCCCCGATGACTTTTTCGAGCGCAATTTTGATGACCGTAAATGGGATGAAATTACGGTTCCATCCAATTGGGAAATGCAGGGTTATGGTGATCCCCTTTTCCGTAACATCAGCACAACTTTTGCCCTGAGAAGGCCTGCTAATGCCCCGACGGATCCCTATGAAGCCTTCCGGGGGCCGCAAAAAGAGGCTCCGTATACCGTAACGCCTCCTGAGGTGCCGAAAGAATACAATCCGACCGGTGCATACCGCACTTCTTTTAGCCTTCCAGATGGCTGGAGGAGTCAGGAAGTTTTCCTGCGATTTGAGAAAGTCGCTTCCGCATCCTTCGTGTGGGTGAACGGAAAAGAAGTGGGTTACAATGAAGGGGCCCAGGAACCTGCAGAATACAACATTACACCTTTTCTGCAGAAGGGGAATAACACCATTGCCGTCCTGGTGATCAAATTTTGTGACGGCTATTATTTGGAAGGTCAGGATTATTGGCGGCTGGCCGGGATCTTCGATGATGTCCGGGTGTATGCCACCAACCCTGTCCGGCTTTTTGACTGGCAAGTGATCACCGATCTAGACGAACATTATGAGAATGCGGAGCTAACCCTGCATGTACTGCCTAAAAGTTACCGTGAAGGAGGAACCGGATACCTGATCCATGCACAGATAAACAGAGCAGGTGAAACCATCGCCAATCTCAGTAGCCAGCCTTTTGACCTGGCAGGTAAAGAGAAAAAATCCATTACCATCCGGGAGTCGTTCGAAGAACCGTTGAAATGGACATCAGAAACGCCAAATTTATACGATCTGACCTTGGAGCTACTCAATTCCAAAGGGAAGGTCATCGATCGTGTTCGAACCCAATTCGGGTTCAAGGAGACCGAAATCCGGGGTAACACTTTTTATCTGAATGGCGTTCCGGTAAAGATCAACGGAATCAATTCGCACATGCAGCATCCGGTGTCAGGTCATACCATGGATGAAGCAACCATCCGCAAAGACTTTGAGCTTCTAAAACAATTTAATTTTAATGCAGTCCGCACCTCCCACTATCCGCCGGTATCCAAATACCTTGAGCTGGCCAATGAATACGGACTGTTCATCATCGACGAGACCGGCGATGAGGCACACGCCACCGAGTACGTATCGGAAATGCCTGATTACCTCCCTATGTACATCGACCGGGTCCAGCGGTTGGTACTGCGCGACAGGAATTATCCCTGCATTCTGTTCTGGAGTGCTGGCAATGAAAGCGGGGAAGGAACAAACATCACAAAAGTCATCCGGGAAGGAAAACGGCTGGACTCCACCCGTTACTGGATGTACGGCGGAAATGCGGATACCCATCCCGGCGAAGACATTGTGGGTCCCCGCTATCCGACGCCCATCGAACTGGAAATGAATTTCGGACGGGACACTGTAGATGTACGCCCTTCATTTATGGACGAATACATCTCCGTGGCAGGAAATGGCGGTGGCGGGCTGGATGACTATTGGCGGGTAATTCAAGCTCATCCCCGCTTAATGGGCGGCGCCATCTGGGATTTCGTCAGCCCGGGGTTGACTGCCCCGATCCGTCGACTGAAAGATCAGTCTCCGTTTGCCACTCCTGCTCATATCATGGGTAACGCCCGGCTGGTAACCTCTAACCACGGAAAAGCTATAGACCTGAACGGTCATGACCAATGGGTAGAAATTTATCGTGCGGATAATCTGGAAATTTCCGGAGACCAGCTTGCCCTGACCATGGAAATCTATCCCCGGCGTCTCAACCGCAGTTACGGCGCCCTGATCACCAAAGGCGATTATCAGTTTGGACTGGAGCAACGCGGCACGGACTCCATCGCTTTTTACATCTTTACCGGAAGAAAATTCACTTTGATGGCCGCTCTCCCCGGAAACTGGGAAGAAAACTGGCATCAGCTTGAAGCGACCTACGATGGATCCAAAATGCAACTGATTATCGACGGAGCCATAACGGCTTCCCAGCCGGCATCCGGTGTCCTAACCAATTTACCTTTCCCGGTCAATATCGGACGAAATGTGGAAACTCAGGGCCAGGATGCAAACAATTACACGTGTGATGCACTGATCGATCGGGTGGGCATTTTTGCTTCCACGGATCCTGCCTCGCTATCCGATCCCGCACAAGCGGTCCTGTGGCTGGACTTTGACGATGAAACCTATGATGGTATGTTTTACAGTTACGGTATTGGCGCCAGAACTTATGGTGCCATCTGGCCGGACCGAAGACCCCAGCCTGAAATGTGGCAGATGAAACATACGGGTCAGCCCTTGTCTTTCCGGCTGGAAGAAGCCGAAACCGGATTGATAGAAGTTTGGAACCGCAGCAATTTTACACCGGCAGATCATTGGCTAAATACCTGGACGTTGACCGCTGATGGCGACACCCTGGAATCAGGAGACCTGAACCTGAATGTGGGACCACAAAGCCGAGGTTGGATCCGGATTCCATATGATAAACCGGACATTGTTGCAGGCAAAGAATACCGGGTCACAATAAGTACAAAGCTCAAGGCCGACGAACTCTGGGCTCCTGCAGGCTTTGAAGTAGCCTGGGATCAACTGGAATTGGACGATTGGGGCCGTCCCGCCAGGAACGAAAACCAACCGGCAGGATCCATCAACCTCACCAGTGCATTGACGGGCGAGGTGGCTGTTAGCGGCAAGGGATTCACGTATACCTTTTCAAATTCTACCGGGGCATTGACGTCCATGCTGATCGATGACCAAGAAATGCTGGTATCGCCTTTACAGTTCAACCTATGGCGAGCGCCGCTAGCTAATGAAATAGACCGCTGGAATGGTTATTCGATGCGCAATAGCCGGTGGAAAGAAGGATACGATGCGACCCTCGCTACCGATTATTACTCGAATGGAATCGATCAATTGCAGAAAAAACTACTGGAGTTTGAAGCTCATGCGGAATCCGACCGGATGGTCATCCATGTTCGCGAACTGATACTCACCCGCAATGGTCAGTTACAGTTCAGCATGCTGGACAAATATTTACACGGACTGACCCTTAGCGGTTTTGAATGCATTAGTGACTATTCCATTTTACCGGACGGCACCATCGAACTGAATCATTCCATCCTGCCCCAGGGTAATATGCCCAGGATGTTGCCCCGGATCGGATTATCCCTGATGCTTCAGAATGATCTTTCCCTGGCTTCCTGGTATGGCCGTGGTCCGCAGGAAAATTATCCTGACCGCCAATCCGGATATAAAGTGGGTATCTACCAGTCCGGAATCGATGATCTGTACGAACCCTATCTGATCCCGCAGGATTACGGATTGAGAACAGGAATACGGTGGTTGCGGATGGTAGATCAGACGGGCCGGGGACTCCAATTCTCGATGGATAAACTATTTAACTTTAATGCTTATCCTTTTACAACCGAACAACTTACTAGAGCGTTGTACCCCTTCCAGTTAACCCGTGCAGAGGGCAATACCCTGAATTTGGATTACGAGACGACGGGAGTAGGCGATACAGCCCTCCCGGTTTTGGACAGTTACCGGGTTTATCCACAAAGGATGAATCGGAAAATTACCATCAAGCCGTTATGGTAACGACAAACTAATGACTTAACATTTTCTCAAAACAAGCACTTAACGGTTGATGGATGTATGGACCATAATTGGGAATCCGGCTATAATGGTTTTTATCATAGAGGCGCATGGCATCAGGTTGCTTGATTCCGGTTTCAAGGATACAACGGTGATACCCTAATTCTTTGGCCCAGGTCTCCAAATGGTAAAGAATATCGGATGCAATACCCATACCCCGGGCTGAAGGAATGGTATACATGCGCTTGACCTCCAGGGTCCGGGGATCAAAGGATTTTAATCCTCCACAAGCCACCGGCGAACCCTCCAGGTAGGCCACTATGACATATTGAACCGCATCGGTTTGATTGTATTGGGCAAAAAAAGCATGGTCTTCTCCATCGATGATGGCTAATTCCCGATCCAGATGTGACGCCAGTAATTTGAAATCCGGATTGTTCACGGTACTTCGGATCAGATTTGTTGGATTCATAGCTAGTAAAATACAATCCCTTTCCATTCTTTGCTGATCAATTTACCGGCGGTTCAGACAATACGGAAAGTCTTATCCCGCTTATTACGTGCAGTCGTTTAGTAAATCCACCAGGCTTGCAGCCGGAATGCCACCATCCAATGCATGCTGGCAAAGCCTTATCATCACCCTAATCGATTTCTTCATCGATCCGGGATAATAAAGCATCGATGGTTTCCAACAGGGGCAAATACAAGGCAGATTCCGTTCGTTGACTTGTCAGCATATACATCAGTAACCGGTTTTCAAAAGACCGGGAACGAACTACATCCCGATTAGAGTCTTTTTCAGAGATAAGCGAAAGTTCCAGTTCCCGGCCCGCCAGGTCATTATCTTCAAGAATGGTACGGATACTTCCCTGGTCTTGCCGGAATAAATCGATTACCTTTTGTCGTTCTGCGCGCAGCGCAATTTCCTGAAGATGTACCTGTTGGATAAAAGGCTCCCACCCGGTAAGACCCTTCCTCAAGATTGGATTTGTGATCTGGTTTAAGCCTCCCGAACTAATTATTTCATTCAATATGGATTCTGCAGGATTGTAATTAATCTCAAATGCGAATGCCTGAAATAAATGTTTTGAAAGTAGGGATTCGCTCCAGGAATCGGAAGGCAGACGGAGGTAATTGGCAAGATCGCGGGCAGATTCATAATTCGTTCGATTTACCTCAATCAGATTGTTTAGTTTAATTTTATTTTGTCTAAACTCTTCCTTTAATCCGGTTAAATAATATTGTTCACGAATTCTGTCCTTTCTTTCATTGTTCCAGTTATCAATTCCAAGAGCAACCAGAATTCCCAGAACAATGAGCACTATTTCTCCCAATGCATACAGCCCATAAGAGCCAAATTTACCTTTTGATAATTGTTGACTTCTGAAGGCGCTAAAAATACTTTTCATAGCTATTATTTCCGATCCCAGTAAAATTCAATGCAAATAAAAACCAAGGCCGGATCAATAATAAAGGAATCACCGGGTAAACCCAAATTGAAAACCTCGTAATTCATTTTTGCCTCCGGGGATCGGTTAGGGTTCCAAATACCCGGATATGGTGCGGGAACACATCGATAGTGGCTGGAGTATAGCCAATAAATTCTCCATCCAAATCGATGGGCAAGGGTTGATCAAGATGGGTAATATGAAGCGTTTCACAATGGAAATAATGCAATTCGGGATGATGAATGGGCTGACATTTGCGAATTTTAGGCAGATAACGCAAGTATTCCATGATGCTTACATTGCCGATCCAGACCGCTAAAATTTTGCCATCCTGCACGTTCGCAAAAGGTGCGATCCCCAAGCCTTTGCCAAAATATTTCCCATTGGCCAGGATTAAGGCCAGAATCTTTCCGGTGCGGACCATCTCCTTTCCTTCGATGGTTACCGCCTGATGCTTGTATTGGAGTAGCGTCCGGAGGATACTAAACTGGTATTTTATCAGCGATGGAATCCATCGGGGCAACCGGCTAATACGGTGCGCCACTACGCCGCCCAGCCCCACATCGGCAATGTTGAGAAAATACCGTGAAGCGGATATTTCGTCTGCCCTGACGAATTGCAGCTGGCCAATATCTACTACCTGATGGTTGTCATGCCGCACGTCTTCGTAGAGGGCTTGGAGCGTATTGGGTCGATTCATGTTGCGGATAAAATCATTTCCGGATCCTTTGGCAATAATCCCCAGCCGGAGCTGGCAGGAACGATCTTCATCCAGCGCTTCAGAAGCCCGAATCATCCCATTCACGACATCACTGACCGTACCATCACCGCCAATGGCTATCAGCTGAAACTGCCCGGATAAGACCGCCTGGTGCGCGAGCTCTTCTCCATGGCCGGGATGAGCCGTGAGATAAAATTGCAACTGAAAATCAGGTTCAAATTGTTCGCGAAGCCGATGACACAAGCCACGTAAGCGGCTCGTCTTACCGTGAATAATAACGGCAACCCTGCTTCGATTCCGGTCCGGTCCTGAAATCACCAATTTATGCGCATCAGCTTTTCCCATCAACAGTTGATCCGTATGGAAGATACCAAATCAAGGCCACTCCCAAACAAAATTATACAACCCTGTGTCAAGTCCGGCGCGTCCTAAATCCGTATCTTACTCATCCAATATTGAAAGGAACCATGAGGCTGTTTTTTTACTTTGTTTTGATGCTCTTCTCATTTACCGGACAAACCCAAATCTGGGGACCGCCAGCGATTGATGTGCAGGATTACCATTTCCACCTCGAATTCGATGGAACCTCCGATGAGGTGCAGGGGATTGCTGGTATTACCATTCATTTTAACCATAATGCAGACCGCTTCCGGCTTGACCTGATCGCCAGGGACGCGAGTGGTAAAGGCATGCGCGTAGACTCTGTAAGACTCGACACGGTTGCTATTCCATACACCCAGGAAGATTCCGCTCTTTGGATCAATGTCAGTGTACAGGAAGGTTCGACCCATCCATTTTATATTTATTACCATGGCATCCCGAAAGACGGACTGTACATCAGCCACAATAAATTTGGCGCCCGGACCCTATTTGCAGATAACTGGCCAAACCGGGCACAGAATTGGATCCCGTGTATAGATCATCCATCTGATAAAGCCTACGTCAGCTGGGAAATTATTGCTCCCCCCTACATTGAAGTGGTGGCTAACGGGGAATTGCTTGAAACCGTTAACCTTGACCAGAACCGCCGCCTTACTTCCTATGCGACGAAAGCTCCGATCCCAACCAAAGTGATGGCCATAGGTGCTGCCCCCTTCGCGGTGCAGCAGGCAGGTGCAATTGATGGCATCCCCGTTACCTCCTGGGTCTATCCTGAAAACCGGGAAGCGGGCTATTTTGATTATGGCATGGCTTTGCCGATTTTGGATTTCTTTATCGGACACATAGGCCCCTACCCTTTTGCCAAACTGGCCAATGTACAGTCCACCACCCGCTTTGGCGGCATGGAAAACGCCAGCAACATCTTTTATTTTGAAAATTCAGTCACCGGTAAAGGCCGAATACAGCGCCTGCTTGCCCATGAGATCGCGCATCAATGGTTTGGAAATTCAGCTACGGAGGCTGACTGGCCACACATCTGGCTCAGCGAAGGCTTCGCCACCTATTGTACGGACCTCTTCACTGAACATGCTATGGGCAGGGATAGCCTGGTCCATTACCTCCAAAAGGAGCGGAAGGCGGTCATTGCGTTCAACGAGAAAAAGTCAATCCCTGTCATCCAGAATGGCGTAACCAATTATTTCCAACTGCTAAACGCCAATTCCTACCAGAAAGGAGCCTGGGTGTTACACATGCTAAGACACCGCATAGGAGATCAGGCCTTCTGGACAGGCATCCGCGATTATTACAATCGCTATGCATTATCCAATGCAACGACAGAGGATTTCCGCGAGGTGATGGAAGATGCGTCCGGCGAGGACCTGGAAAGTTTTTTCAACCAGTGGCTGTACACGGCCGGACTACCCAAGCTGGACTACGACTGGAAATATAAAAACAAAGTGCTGACGTTAAATCTTAAGCAAACCCAAAAGGAAGGGCACTTCCACTTCCCTCTTGAATTGCGCTTTACCTTTAAAGATGGTAGTTCCGGCTTCTATACAGCAGACGTTACTGAAGACAAACAATCATTTCAGTGGGCATTTGAACAGGAAGTAACGGAAATAGTACTCGATCCGGAAACCTGGCTTTTGGCTGAGTTCCTCCCGGATTAAAATCAATGTCCCCCAGGTTAAAACC
>ERZ795053.799-NODE-799-length-39995-cov-9.169905_pt1 | contig 39995 bp, 32 predicted proteins | sample MGYA00375137_ERZ795053 | MGnify/ENA primary metagenome ERZ795053 (study PRJEB30182, sample SAMN05720284) | activated sludge metagenome | isolation source: Anaerobic digester | place: Hong Kong | collected 2014-12-17 ... | reverse complement strand
TTCTACTTCTTCTTTGGATTTCAGCGTGAAATACCGATAGAATTTAGGCAAATCACGGTCATCGGCATTGACCCAGAATTGGTAAAACTTATATGGAGAAGTCAAACTGGGATCAAGCCAGATGTTCCCGGCTTCGGACTTACCGAATTTTTTTCCATCGGCTTTGGTCAGCAGGGGAGTGGTTAATGCATAAGCTTTTCCATCGGCCATTCGACGGATGAATTCTGTCCCGCTGGTGATGTTACCCCATTGGTCGGACCCGCCCATTTGGAGGAGGCAGGCATTTTGCTCGTAAAGACACAGGAAATCATAGGCCTGCAGTAATTGATAACTGAATTCCGTGAATGACATACCGGTTTCCAGTCGGTTTTTAACAGAATCCTTCGCCAGCATGTAGTTGATGGTGAGGTGTTTTCCCACATTTCTAAGAAAATCAAGCACATTCATTGACTGGTAAAAGTCAAGATTGTTAACAAATACGGCCGGGTTTGAATTCGATGTAAAATCCAGCATCTGCCTGAACTGTTCTTTTTGAAATGCAAGGTTGCGATCCAGCTCTTCCGTGCTTTTTAACTCGCGTTCTTTATCCTTGCCGCTCGGGTCCCCGATTCTTCCGGTAGCACCTCCCATTAATACGATGGGTTGATGGCCGGATTGCTGGAATAATTTCAGAATCATCACCTGAACATAATTCCCAATCGTCAGCGAAGGAGCGGTAGGGTCAAAACCGATGTAAGCGGTTGTTTTGTTTTTTAGGACCTCTTCCAGGCCAGGGGTCATGTCCTGGAGCATACCCCTCCACTGCAGTTCTTCCAGAAAATTCATCACTGGCATTTTTTATTAAGGTGCAAAAATATCATTCTTCCTTTGAAACCAGCAATCTGATGATGCACTTTACCGTATTAATGCAACGGTTGAATGTGAAAAAAATGCCGTTCTTTGAGGTATGAATTTTTCGCGTTACATCGCGCAGCGGCTGTCCCTGCACAGTGCGAATTCGTTCCAGAACATCATTGTGCGCCTGGGGATAACAACCTTGGCTTTAAGCCTGGCGGTTATTATTGTAGCATCTGCCATCATCAAGGGTTTTAAGGCCGAGATCAGTGACAAAGTATTTGGGTTTTGGGGCCATATCCACATTACCAGCCCTTCGATGAACTCCATGTTTGAAGCGAAGCCCATTTCCCTTAATCAGGATTTTTACCCTTCTCTGGATACCATTGGTAAACTGGCAATCCGGGATGACCAGGATCGGATTACAGGTTACACCCAAGGAGGTGTACAGGGCATCTACCCGTACGTTTTGATCGCCGGTATCATGGAAACGAAAACTTCATTCGAAGGATTGATATTGAAAGGAGTCGATAGCACGTACAATTGGCAGAAGATGCAGTCCTTCCTGGTGGAAGGCGATTTGAGCTTTATGAACGACTCTCTGGAGAACCGTAAAATCCTCATTTCAAGAACCACTGCGGACCGTATGGAGATTGGGATCGGAGACCGGATCATCATGCATTTTGTGAAAAACAATCAAGGCATACGGCGTGCATTTACGGTCGGTGGAATTTACAATACAGGCCTGGAGGAATACGACCAGCAGATGGCATTTATTCACCTTAAAGTTGCTCAGGAATTACTCGGATGGCAATCCGACCAGGTCAGTGGCTTTGAAGTTTTTCTGGATCACATTGATGACATCGATTATTTTGACAATTACATTTACATCGATGTTTTGCCTACCGAACTTTATTCAGAATCCCTGCGGGACAAATTCTCCAACATCTTCGATTGGCTTGAGCTACAGGATACCAATGAGTACGTTATTTTGATCCTCTTACTTACGGTAGCTGTAATCAACATGATCTCGATCGTTTTAATTATGATTCTTGAGCGTACGTCGATGATTGGCATTTTGAAAGCCATGGGGAGCAGGGATTGGCAGACCAGAAATATTTTTATCTACCACACCGCCAAACTGATCCTGTGGGGTATGGCGGTCGGTAACTTTTTAGGTTTAAGCATCTGCTTAATTCAGCAAAAATTCAAATTGATTCACTTAAACGAGGCTGATTATTACATTTCTTACGCACCAGTGCATCTGGACTTCCGGTTGTTATTGTTTGTAAACCTCCTGTTCTTCCTTGTTACGGTGTTGTCATTACTGATTCCCACGTACTACATTTCAAAGCTGTCACCGGTTAAAAGCATTCGGTTTAATTAAGTGAAACTCCTGAATACAACCTGGATCGTCCGGTATGGCCGGCGATGGCAACGCCTCTTCACGTACCCTGCCGGAGGGTTTCGACATTTTTTCCTGTTCCGTAGCAATGCAAGCATTTTACATGGTCTGGGATATTGGATGGTAGATCTGGCTCTTTTATTGGCGGATGTTGGATGTCTGCCGGAACTATACCTGGGATTAGAGCGGATTTTATTGCCAGTAAAACCACTTAGGGAGAACGATGGAATCCGATACCGGATACCTTTTCCGGGTGGCATTAGCATGGACGCCATTCGGCTGCACCCTAATCCGAAAATTAAACCCAACCCGCGAGTCCGTGCTTACGTTAGTTTTCATACGATCAACTATTGGGGCGACCTGGACAGAGAAACTTTCCTGCACGAAATGATACACATCTGGCAGTTTGATCACGTGGGGTCGATATACATCCATCATGCGCTGCGAGCTCAACGCATGGTTCCTGCGTACGAATATGGACTGTTGAGCGAGGTTCTGGATCGCTGGGAGACGGTGAGGATTTGGGCTGACTTTAATTTTGAACAGATGGCTTCGCTTGGAGCTGATCTCCTGATGCATTTGCAGGAATGCCCGGATGATACCCGGGCTAAAGCAATCCTTGACCAGTTTTTCTGATTTCAGAAGACTTTATTTTTGCGCTCTCCCACATATGTCTTAAGTTTGCAGCTGTTGATTCAAAGCACGAACGCTTAATGATTTCTTCTACCGATAGTTATGATCCGTTATTATGCATTAGAACAAGGTCGCTTGACTGCGTTGGAGGCTTTACAGCCTGGATGTTGGATCAACATCGATCCACCTATTGAGCAAGAAGAACTCGAGTCCCTCGCCAATCAATTCAAATTTGCCATTGACTACCTCATCGACTCACTTGATATCGATGAAAGGTCTCGTTATGAACGGGATGAGGATTTAGGTTTCATACTAGTCAATACGCCCATACTCAATGAGGTTGACCAGGAGAATGAAGCAATTTATGTAACGATTCCTATCGGTATATTACTTTTTAAAGACTACATCGTGACCATCAGTGGTCGTGACAATCCGGTCCTCAACCGTTTCTTTGAAGGCAAAGTCCGGAACTTTGATCCCAGCGACTTCAGCTTATTCGTTCTGCAGATCTTCGAGCAAAATGTATTGTATTTTCTCAGTTGTCTGAAAAAACTGAACCTGAAACGGAACCTCATCGAAAAAGAGCTTTACAATTCCAGCCGGAATGAGGAGTTGAAGCAATTGCTCCGGATCGAAAAAAGTCTGGTTTTTTTCGTAAATACTCTGTCTGCCAATGAGTTGCTTAAGATGAAAATGAAACGTTCCGACTTCCTCAAGATCAGTGATGATGAAGATAAATCAGACCTTTTCGAGGATATTATCATCGATAATGGTCAGGCTCTTGAGATGGCAAATGTCTACACCAACATTCTGAATGGGACCATGGAAGCCTATGCCTCCATTGTGTCCAACAATCTGAACGTATTCATACAGCGACTGACTATTGTTACCGTGGTCTTAATGGTACCGACCCTGGTAGCCAGTTTTTATGGTATGAACGTACCTGTTCCCTTTCAGCGGAGTGAGCGATCTTTTTATTGGATCGTAATTTTTTCGGTGGTGGTCAGTTTCTTGCTGGTCGGCATTTTTCGACGAAAACGTCTGTTTTAATTCCTTCCCTTAATTACCTGCTATCCGGTTTAGGCAAATTCAGCAGCTGGTACAGTGTCTCCATCCCGGCAACTGCGGTGGATTGGATTATTGTAGGATTCAGGTGGCGGAGTTCATAACTATCAGCGGGATTTGGATCGATGTAATAGATCCTGCAATCAGGCCGCACATATCCTGTCAGACCGGCGGCCGGATATACCTGAAGGGAGGTACCGATAATAATAAGCAAATCAGCCTCGGGCATTTTGCTGATGGCATGCGTCATAGCCGGCACCTCCTCTCCAAACCAAACGATATGGGGGCGAAGCGGATGGCCTGCTGAGCAGGTGTCAAGAAGCGTCAAGGGCCCGTCCCAGGGAATGATCTCAGAATGCCCGGGTTTGGTACACCGTACCTGACGCAAGGCGCCATGCAAATGGAGGACCGACCTGGAGCCAGCGCGCTCATGGAGATCGTCTACGTTTTGGGTGATGATTTGAACATCGTAAACCGTTTCAAGCTGCATCACCAATTGATGAGCTTTATTTGGCTGGACGGCAAGCAATTGTTCGCGTCTCCAATTGTAGAAGTCAAGTACGACTTGTGGTTGACGTTCCCATGCCTCCGGTGTGGCTACTTCATAGATGGAGTAACCCTCCCACAAGCCACCTGCATCGCGAAAAGTCTGCAACCCGCTTTCCGCACTTATCCCGGCTCCGGTGAGCACAACGGCGCATGGCTTATTCATTCAAAGGAGTTGAAAGCAGCTCCAAGATGGTATATGATGTCCCGGGCGATCATGGCTTCTTGACTCCACTTTCCGGCTGCGATATCCCCGGCTAACCCATGCAGGTAGACGCCTATCAGGCAGGCATCGGAGGCAGGATAACCCTGGCCGATTAAAGAGCCAATAATTCCGGTCAGGACATCCCCGCTTCCTGCCGTAGCCATTCCTGGGTTTCCGGTACAATTAAAATAGATCGATCCGTCCGGAAAAGCAATAGCGGTATGGGCTCCCTTAAGTAAAAGGTAGCAATTCATTTTCATGGCTCGTTCACGGAGGATTTCAAGGCGGGAAAATCCATTGTCGGAGGTTCCAAAAAGCCTTTCAAATTCCTTAGGGTGTGGGGTAAGGACTGTTCCCGCTGGAATCAGATCCTGCCAGCCATGTTGTGCGATTAAATTTAGAGCGTCGGCATCCAGGACCATCGGAATCTTTACGGTTTCCAACAACCTGTGAAGCCCCTGTGCGGTCAGTTCATTTGTCCCAATACCCGGACCGATGGCAATGCATTGATAGGGACCTCCTGCAGGTAAGGCTGTGGTAACAGACCGGTGTGGATCCACCTGGACCATGGCTTCGGGCAAGTGTGTCTGAGCAATCAGATAACCACATTCCGGCACATGAAGCGTCAGCAGACCCGCGCCTGTTCGAAGCGCTGCTTCACCGGCGAGTAAGGCGGCACCCATTTTACCGTAACTGCCACTGACCAGTAAAATGTGACCAAATGTTCCTTTGTGGTCATATTTATGCCGTTTGCGAAAGCGTGAACGAATCATCGATTCTTCGATGGTGAAATATTGGGTCTGTGCTTCCTGGATGGCTTGTTCGGACAGTCCGATGGGAATAATCTCCCACTGACCGACGGATAAATTATTTTCTGCAATAAAGAAGGCTAATTTGGGTACCTGAAGTGTAAGCGTTATATCGGCCTGTATTGAAGGGCCGGTGGTGTGGCGGTCGGCAAATAGTCCTGAAGGAATGTCGATGCTTATCCGTCGGACAGGTAGTTTGTTGATCGTTTCGACTACCTGAGCGGCCAAACCATGCAGGGGGCGATTTAATCCTGAGCCAAAAAACGCGTCGATAAATATGGTGCCTGATGACAGGCTGGGTAAATCGGATACTTCGTTCAATTCGATCAGGTTCAGCATTCGCAGGGATTCCAGCTTGCCGAAGTTGGTTTTGAAGTCCTGGCTTGGAGCTGCGCCCGGGGAAAGTATACAAACCTGTATGAGGTACCCTTCCTGATAAAGAAGTCGGGCGATGGCCAAGCCGTCACCTCCATTATTGCCGGGCCCTACACCTATGCAAATAGGGGTATCCCGGTCTGGATAGAGTTCGAGAATCCGTTTTGTACAGGCTTTCGCAGCCCTTTCCATCAAATCAATCGATGCAATTGGTTCGTTTTCAATGGTAAATAAATCTACCTTTTGTATTTGTGTAGGATTTAATATCTTCATCTTGCGATACGTGACGCATTCTTGCCATTGGTTCCCAGCTAACCAATTAACAAAAATTAGTATGATTTTTGGTTATCAATTCCAAGGTGATAAATATGTAAAATTTATGCGATATTTGCATAAACACGCATGTATAAATTGCTGTAACTAAAACCGACATGCCTTGAGACTGAACATATACCTTTTAGGTGCACTCCTCTTCCTGACGGTTCATGGCGTAAATGGGCAGGACTTGCATTATTCCCAGTTCTTCAATTCACAGATGAACATCAATCCGGCATTGACAGGAATCTTCAATGGCGATGTTCGTTTTACCGGTCACTATCGCAATCAATGGCCTTCAGTGCCGGTAGATTATACGACAGTCTCCGCAGCAGCAGACATGAAGTTCCTGCGACCGAATTCCAATAACTTTTTCAGTGGAGGGGTCTTGTTGAATTACGACCAGGCTGGTGACTCTCAGTTAAGATTTGCCCAGATCGGACTTGGAGGATCTTACTCCATGGAAGTGGCGGCCAATAATTTTATAACGCTTGGAGCCATGCTCGGAATAGCAGACCGCCGGTTTTCTCTGACCAATTTGACTTTCGATGCGCAGTACACAGGCGGCCAGTTTGATCCAAGTTTGCCGATCAACGAATTTTTTGACCGTACCGGGGTAACAATTTTTGATGTGTCGCTGGGAGGTAACTACCGGTGGCAAAAAACAAGCCGGACCAAGCTTGACTTAGGTCTGGGTGTATTCCATATCAACAAACCGAAACACCCATTCTACGACGAGGATGATATCCGGTTGCCAATCCGACTTGGTATCCATGCCCTCGCTCAGTTTCAGGTGGGCGACCATTTCGATCTGATGGCCCGGGCATTGTATCAAAATCAAAGTCCCTATCAGGAGACTGTTCTCGGCCTGGGAGGATTGTTCTACATCAATCAGAATCGCGGTAAGGAATTTGGATTGGAACTTGGAGTGCATTACCGCCTGAATGATGCCATAGTCCCGATGGTGCTGTTGCATTGGCGGGCATTAACCGTTGGATATAGCCATGATATCAATACATCACCATTCAAAGTTGCAACCAACAACAATGGTGGGCCGGAATTGACGCTATCCTACATCATTACGAAGGTCAAGCCGCTCAGTAAGTACAAAGTGTGTCCATTATTTTAGCCGCAAGAATATGAACTTAACACGATACATAAAATATGTCTTGCCCTTGGTGCTGAGTACGATCTACCTGATCCCCGGTGGATTTGCACAGACCAAAAAGGCATTTATCCGCAGTGCGGATGAAGCATACGATAAGAAGGACTTCAATTCAGCCTTGGCTTACTATGAGGAAGCATTGGCTTTCGACAGTACCCAATTGGATATTGCCTACATGGCGGCCGAAGCCGCACGCCAATTTAATGCGTATTCAAGGGCAAAAATCTGGTATGAAAAGGTTCTGGAACTGGACAAAAACAACCAATATCCCGATGCCCAATTTTATCTCGGGGAGATGTATCAGAAAATTGGCCTTTTTGATAAAGCCATAGAAGCCTATAATTTTTACATCGCGGAAAGCGCTCAGACGGATGATTGGAAAACTGAAAAAGCAAACAAGGAAGTGATGGCCTCCGAATGGGCCAAACAAGTGATTAACCGGGAGCGAAAAGATGTCGAGATCGAACGCCTAGGAGACCAGATCAATTCACCGTACACGGAATTTGGAGCTACCCCGATGGGAGACACGCTGCTTTTCTCGAGCTTGCGCTTTGAACATGTAGTCAATAAGAATCAACCTCCCGTCCTCTATTCCCAGATTATGGGGTCTTCGGAAACGGGTCAGGTGGAACGCGAGTCCTTATTAAGTGACTCCATGCAGATTACAGCACATACGGCATTTAATCAAAAAGGCGACCGGTTGTATTTCACGATCTGCGAGTATGTCAATGCTTCAGATTTGCGTTGCGACTTGTATTATCGGGATAAGGTGGATGGGGCCTGGGGACCCGCGGTTAAATTGCCGGATTACATCAACCAGGACAGTATAACTTCTACCCAGCCCAATGTTGGTTACGACCAAAATATGCAGAAAGAAGTTCTTTACTTCGTATCGGATCGGCCCGGGGGAAAAGGGAACCTGGACATATGGTCTACCTCAATCAATGACGACGGCACCTTTAATCAACCCGTAAACGTCGCTGCGGCAAATACCAATGAGGATGATATTACGCCATTTTATCACATCCCTTCCCACACGCTATATTTCAGTTCCACCGGACAGAAAGGACTGGGTGGATTTGATGTTTATAAAATCGCACAATACAGTCAGGGATGGGGTAAGATCAAGCATCTGGGTAATGTTATTAATACCAGTTACAACGATGTCTACTTCAGCATGAATGCAGATGGCGATCAGGGCTATCTTTCTTCTAACCGTCTTGGGGCTCAGTACATTGAGTCCTCTCAGGAAGCTTGTTGTTACGACATTTACAAGTTGAAATTTAATGCTTCCAACATCCGGTTGCTGGCATCTACGTTTGATCTGATTTCTCGTGAAGCATTACTGGGGGCCACCGTTACATTATATGATAAGACCGATCCGGAGGCAGACCCGATCATGATAACCAACCTGGATTCCAACTTGTTTGTCTTTCCATTGGAGAGTGGAAAAGAATACCAGGTGATTGCCGAGAAGGATGGTTTTGACCCGGACTCCGTATTTTTCAATACACTTGATGTGTACGAAAGTCTGGATATCAAGAAGAACCTGTTCCTTAAATCGCAGACCATCGATCTCGATCTGTTCACTTTTGACAAGACGACACTCGAACCACTGCCTGGAACCACGGTTACCCTCATCGATCTGACCGACACGTTGCAACCTCCGATTACTGTTACCAATGAGGATGGCAATGACTACCATTTCCCACTGTTAAGGGGGAAAAAATATATGGTACTGGTTTCGAAAAAAGGATATGCACCGGAATCTCTTGAGATTGACACCAGAGATTATGATGACGTAAATAGCATCAATAAAAAGGTATATCTGGGTCTTGGTGATCTGGAGTCGTTCCTGCCTCTGATTGTATTCTTTGATAATGACTTACCGGATCCGAAATCCTGGAATAGCTCGACCAATACCCGATACGGGGATATGTTCTCACCTTATCTGAGCCAGGAGGGCATGTACATCAATAGGTATACCGATGGGCTTTCTGGTACCGAATTCAGCCAGGGTACGACGGATTTGCAACGATTCTTTGAAAACAGGGTAAAGAAAGGAGGAGAAGACCTATCTAAGTTTTTGGAAATACTCCAGTTAAATCTGGAACGGGGCGCCGAACTTGAAATTTCCATCAAGGGATACGCGAGTCCCCGATCTTCCGCAAATTATAACTACCGCCTAGGCCAACGTAGGGTACAAAACGTACTCAACGAAATTGAAGAGTTTGAAAACGGCGTATTAAAACCCTATATCGAATCTGGGCAACTGAAGATCCAGCAGAAAAGCTTTGGTGAAACTGCGGTACCCCGCGGTGTCAGCGACAAAATTGATGATCCGCGAAATTCCATTTACAGTGTACCGGCATCCCAGGAACGCCGGGTTGAAATTGTCCAAATTAAACGTACTAAATAATCTTGGAAGGTATGTATAGCAATAGGATGCCAGTTTGGTTTCAAAATATAAAGGACCGCAGCCTGACCAGCCTAAAGTCTCTGGTGCTTATCCTCACGCTGATCGTGTTGGGATGGCAGGATGCTAGTGCTTCTCACCTGGTGGGTGGGGACCTTACCTATGAATATCTGGGAAATGACCGATACAAAGTTGTCCTGGTCGTAAGAAGGGACTGCAAACTGGCTTTTCCGGATGCTTTATTTGATGACCCCGCATCGATCGGGATTTTTGATGCGGATGGCAACCTGGTGACGGACCTGGCCACCGGAGGACAAATATTAATACCATTTAATGGCGATGATACCCTGAATCAAATCCTGATCAACCGGTGTACGGTAACAATCGATGATGTTTGTGTCCATGAGACCAGGTACGAGATGATTGTAAATTTACCGTTTCGAACCGGAGGGTATTGGCTGACCTATCAAAGATGTTGTAGAAACCGATCCCTGAACAATGTCAATGATCCACTGAATACCGGGATGTCTTTATTTGTCAGACTCTCGGAGGAAGCTATGCAGTTAGGCAACAGTACGCCTACTTTTGATGCATGGGCTCCTATTTACATTTGTGCCAATGAGCGCATTGAATTCAACCACACGGCCACCGATAAAGACGGTGACTCCCTGGTTTATCGGTTATCGACTCCTTGGGTAGGCGGTACGCGGGCCGTGCCCCGACCGCAGCCCCCGGCTGGTCCTCCTTACGACCACATAACCTGGACTTCTTCCATTTACAGCCAGGGCGATATGTTGGGAAATCCGGATGATGCACTCCAGGTGGACCCGGCCACCGGTTTTCTGACTGGTACGCCGGAAATCATTGGTCAGTTTGTAATAGGCTTGTGTGTAGACGAATACCGAAACGGGGTGTTGCTTTCTACCGTCCATCGGGATTTTCAGTATAACGTACGTGATTGTAATCTGGATATCCGGGCCATTATTACTTCTCCGGATGCCTATTGCGGGGATCTTACAGCTTATTTTACCAATGGTAATACCAACGCGGAATTTACTAAGTGGTACTTTGATTTTGATGGGGATACCACTGCTACTTCGCGCGAAGAAAGTCCAAGCTATACTTATCCGGCCTATGGTCAGTACCGCGTCGCCCTGATTGCGGGGTTAAACGGGCTCTGCTTTGACACAACCTATAAAACCATCACTGTTTTTGAAGGGGGATTAAATGCTGGTATTGGATGGCAGCCGGTGGATTGTGCCAATAATGACTTGAGTATCCAGCTCTTGGATCAGACTGTAGACGAGGAAGGTACACCGGTTGAATGGTTGTGGACCGTAACGTACGGTACCACGGAATTAACCTTTACCGACCAAAATCCGACTTTCAATCTGCCCAATGGGACGCTTATTGATGCCACTCTGAAAGTCACTTCCACGAGTGGATGCGTAGCTACGACAACCAGGTCTTTTATTGCTAATTTCTTTGACACCGAGTTGCTTGCTGATTCGGCCAAGGTCTGTGTCGGAGATACCGTAACCATCAATCCATTTAAGAATAGCATTCCGGACGGGGTATTCTTTAATTGGGATCCCAGTCCATTCCTGATTGGTGGCCTCGATCAAATAATGCCAACATTTTATTCAGCAGATATACAGAACGTTACGCTCTACTATACGACCAATAATGGCAATGGTTGCTTCTATTCGGATTCCATCCTTGTTCGGGTCTTGTTTAAGCCGGATCTCCAGTTTCAATTAAGCAATGAATGTGGACTGCTCTCCGTAGATGTCAACAATACGAGTACGGGTACTGAATCATTCATCTGGAATTTTACCGGCACAGATACCGTGATCAGCGATCGCACATTTACCTATACATTTCCAGCGGAAGGAACGTACACTGTTATCCTAAGCACCATGGATGGATGTATGAATTCCATCTCTCAAGAAATTACATTACTTGATGGATCCGAGGTAACGAAAAACATCAAAGACTCGATCTATGGTTGTTTCGGTGATGTCATCGAATTGAACCCGGGAGGCGATACCTCCTACCAGTACACATGGAGTCCGGCTGAATTATTTGATGATCCGCATGCAGTGAACCCTACCATAGTGTTGGATAGTTCTTTACAGATCACGGTGATGATCGCTTTACCGGACGAGATGGATTGTATTATTGAACGGAAAGTAGAATTAGTTAATACGGCTCTGGCTGCACTGGCTAGAATCAAAGATACCATTGATGCCTGTCCGGATACGCCAACACCGTTGAATCCGGATGGGGTAGGTGGTTTTACGTATCAATGGAGCCCGGCTGACGGGCTGGACAACCCGACCGCAATTAATCCTTTAGCGACTTCGACAAAGTCCAGATTGTACATGGTCACGGTCACTGATATTAATGATGCCAATTGTACAGCCTCCAAACCAGTCTACTTCAGAATTGCGGTTACGGATGCCCTCGATGCCATCGGTGATACGACCGAAACCTGTTTTAACCGTGAAGAAATATTGAATCCAAATGGCAATCCTGATTTGATCTATACCTGGAGCCCGGCGGATTTATTTGACGACCCAAATGCGGTTTCACCTACGATTGCCGTTGATACACAGACCATTATTCACGTACATATAGCGGATACCATGGGTTGTGAAGCGGAGAAGGATGTCGTGTTATGGATTCCCGTGCTGGATGCCGCTAACCAGATTCCCGATTCAACCAAAGCGTGTTTCGGGAATCCCAAGCCGTTGAATCCGAATGGCAGTAGTCGTTTTATTTACCAGTGGAGCCCTGCAGAAGGTCTGGATGATCCCAATGCCGTAAACCCGGTAGCTACTGTAATGACAGATACCCGGTTTTATGTGACCATAACTGATACGATCACGGATTGTTCGATTGTTGATTCTACCTTGGTTTGGGTGCCGCCTATTTATAGTTTGGCCTTGAGTCCGGCCACCATGGATACCATTTTATGCGGCATGGGAAGCGTTTCACTTGAAGCTAAAGTGGATGGCGGTGTGGGAGTCAGTATTTCCTGGACCGATGGCACAAATGATCTCGGTTCGGACCCGAGCCTTGAAGTAATGCCAACTTCCAATACCACCTATACCGTATCTGCAGTAGATGCGTTCAATTGTAAACTCTCCGAAAGCATTGATATTAATGTAGGTAGCCTGAATGTGGGTTATGATATTATGGCAGGTGATGTTATCTGTGCCGGTGATGAGGTGAATGTTCTGGTTACAAACTCTGGTGACCAGGATGTCAGCGTGGAAGTAAATGGGACCAGTTATAATGTTCCAGCTGGGGGCCAGGTGACCATCACCCTCACGCCTGAAGCATCGGGTACTTTCATATTCAATGCCAGCAATTCAGCAGGCTGTTCGCAGTCGGATAGCGTGACGCTGGATGTATTTACATTTGAGCCTCCGGTTGTAGCCACGGCTGATCCTACCACAATCGTAAGGGGTGAAAGCTCACAATTAGAAACCAATGTGGATCCCAATTATGTGTCTTACATGTGGGATCCGGCAGGAACTTTGGATAATCCGGGTATCTCCAATCCATTGGCAACTCCGGAACAGACCACCATTTATACGGTTAAAGTGACGGACTTTAATGGATGTACTGGGACAGACACCGTCCAGGTCACGGTAAGACAACCGGAATGTGATATGCCGTACATATTTATTCCAAATGCGTTCACTCCGAATGGAGATGGTAATAATGATGTTTTGTATGTGCGGGGCGTCATCATCGATGAAATGCAATTGCTTATTTACAATCGCTGGGGAGAAAAAGTATTTGAATCTAACATCCAGTCCTCAGGATGGGACGGAACCTTTAAAAATAAAGAGTTGCCACCGGATGTGTATGGATATTATCTCTTCGTCCGCTGTGAGAATGGAGATACACTAACCAAAAAAGGGAATATAACCTTATTGCGATAAAGAAGTATTCTGTTTGTTGAATGGGAATCCGAAGGGGTTCCCATTTTTGTTTCCAGAGGTTTAAAATCGGTAAATGAGCTGAGCACGGACATCAGTCCGGTGATTTGTATTGATCCTGGCTGGCCCTGTGCCGATGGAGGTACGGTCATCAAACCGGGTTTGGGCTACGCGGGCTTCAAGGGTAAAACCTTTCCATTTATAACGGGCATTCAGATAATAGCGCCAGCCTTTCAGGTAATAGAAAGGGATGGAAAATGTGTAGATAAGGTCTTGCTCGTAGGCATAAATACGACTGTCAAACCCATCGGTGTTAAATCGGGCAACCCTCCCTGATAGAGAGATCGGCTGTTCCAGAGGATGGTAAATAAGATCGTGATACCACATCCAGCCTTTTTCCAGATTTCCAAATGATATATCATATTGCGAAAACTCCAGGCGACTCCGGTAGTTCCAGTTTCTGTTAATGTCCCAGTCGAGATGAAGTCGGAACCGCCTCAAATAATTAGGCTGGACCGTACCAGGAGCATCAGAACTGGCTGAGCTGTTCCGTTCTTTTTGTTCATAGCGGACCTGAACGTAGGCTTCCAGCTTCCTTTTGATGTAGTAGCGAATACGTCCAAGAAATTCATGCCCTGCAGAAGGGCTGTTTATCCGATAACGAAGCCAGGGGTAGTTAAACCAATCCACGTAGGAATGCAAGCTCCAGTTTCGGTTGAACTGATATTCAAAGCCCCAGTAAAATCCCTGCTCATTAACCCCGGATTCTCCGAAAATGTCACCCTGTAGCAAGATGTATTCAGGGGATAAATTGCGGTAATAAAGCCCCAGATTGGCCCGCCTGCTCAAACTCATCAACAAACCGTGAACCTGGGCCAGATGCCCTTGCTGATGCGCAATTTCACCGAACAGGTATGCCTTTTTAAATACATACCGATAATCAATGCTGCTGGTCAGAAGATGGTCGCCATTTAAGTAATACCTCCCATAGGTGTTGTTTCTCCGGTCTACCGCGGGTGTGAAATGATAATATGCAGTTTGGAGACCTATATTCAACTGCTTGTGGCGAAACTGTATTGTCCCGCCGATAAGATCCATCTGAAGTTCTCCTTTACGATTAAGTTCTGACAAGGTCCGGTGGTATCCGGTCTCGTCAAATGTTCTCGCGATAGCTAAGGAATCGCTGACATCAAATATACTCGAGCCAACTTGACGGCGGGAAGCAAAAAAAGTCGTTTCCAGGCCAGGAATCGGTTCGTAAGTGCACGCAACCCCTCTGAAAAAATTGAATTCATTGATGGCGCCGTATGGGTTTAAAGTCCGGCCTCCTTTGGCGAAATTGGTTACTAATGCACTCTTTCCGGCATTGTATCTGGTATTGATCACCAAACCTTGTCCCAGACGAATCGAATAATCACCCAGGATCAGATCTTTAATTTTGCCAGCGTCCCGTATTGAAGCATGCGCGGATATAAAATCTGGTCCATGGCCATCGGCCCAATACATTTCTCCGGCATCTTTTTCGGCGGTAATCCCCAAACTAAAACGATTGGTTGCCCGGTAACGATACCTGAAATTAATTTGGTTTGGGTCGCCCAAATAACTTTTATTCCCTTGATCATCAGGGATATAACCTTCGCGTTGCTCGATCGTCCGGGTTATACGGGAAACGAATTCGTGATCACCCCTGCCCAGATCCGGAAGATTGAAAGACTTCGAAACATCATCCTTGGTCGTAATAAAGGAACTGATGCGCCGGATAGTCTCGGCATCCAGGGAAGGCAAGGACTGTAATTCCAGAATGCTGAGAAAGTCACCATATAAAATGCGATGCCTGATGATTTCGGTAATTTGGAGATCGGAAAGCAGATATAGGGATTTAAGTGATTCATAATCCGCTTTATTGATGTTAATCGGGTGTTCCAGGCGATAATACAGCGTCTGCATCAATTCGTCCAGGAAAGCAGCATCTACGCCATCATCATTCTGCAGGAAGTCCTCTACGAAAGATAGATCGGGCTCTTCAGTGCGCTGTTGTGCTACCAAAGGGGTAAGGGCAGATAATAATGCGACAAATGTTGCAGAAACTAGCTTGAAGAAATTCATCATTCCCGGACTATAGAGAGCAATGGTCAAATATAGATCATCTAATTGGATATGGTCGCTGAATGATTTGCAAAATTACTGGTTAAGAACCAACCTAAAGATCGAAGCCATTTCATGCGGAACCAGCAGGAAAACTTCCGCAATGGCTTAGGTTTTCTCACCTTTGTCGATAGGTGAAGGATAAGCATGGAAAAAGATATGGATATTGAAGTTTATAAATTTGGAGGTTCTTCCATCCAATCCGCGGATCGCGTAAAAAAGGTCGCCGAAATTGTAAAAGGCATTGAATCCAGGAATACGGTGCTTATCGTTTCCGCAATGGGTAAGACGACCAATCTATTAGAAGAGGTGGTAAATGCTCATTTTGATCAGCCGGGTAGGGTACAGGCCGCATTGGAACGGGTGATTGACTATCACCTCCGCATCGCTGAGGAGTTGTTGCCCGGAGATGATCAGGTGGTAGGCCGCCTTAATGATTTATTCGTTGAACTTGAGTGGGGATTGGATGATCAGCGCCCGGAACAATACGATTATGTCTACGACCAGGTGGTAGCCATGGGAGAACTGTTATCTTCTACTATCGTGACTGCATTCCTGAAAGCACAAGGCGTGCCGTTAATCTGGCTGGATGCGCGGGATCTCATACATACGGATCGTAACTTTCGGAATGCCCGCATTGACTGGGAGAAAACCGGAGAATCAATCAGCAGGTTGGTAAGGCCAGAGCTGGAGCGTCAAAACTTAGTCTTGACTCAAGGGTTTATCGGGAGCACCCCGGACAATGAAAATACCACATTGGGCAGGGAAGGTTCCGATTTCTCAGCCGCGATTTTTGCCTATTGTCTTAAAGCCCAAAAAGTGACCGTTTGGAAAGATGTTCCGGGTGTTATGACGGCTGATCCCAGCCGCTTTGAGGCAGTACAGAAGCTTGAGGTACTCTCTTTCCGGGAGGCTATTGAAATGACCTATTATGGCGCCAAGGTGCTTCACCCCAAAACCATAAAGCCGCTTCAAAATCGGCAGATTCCATTGATAGTCCGATCCTTTCTGGAACCGGAAGCTCCGGGTACCAGCATAGAAGACCAGGTCGATGTGGTTTATCCGCCTATTATCATCATTGAAGAGGATCAACTCCTCATCCAGTTGTCCACGCCGGATTATGCTTTTATGGAAGCACAACATCTGGTTGATGCTTTCAATATTGTCGCAAAACATGGCTTTAAAATGAATGTGATCCGGAACACGGCCATTACTTTAACCCTGGTGACACAGGACCGACCCCGGCATCTTCCCGGCCTCCTGGAGGAATTGGAAAAGCATTATACCGTGAGAATAACGAAAGATGTCCTATTGATTACCATCCGTCACACCCATTCCGCTACAGAAGATCAACTCATTCAGGGCAAGTTGATATTATTGGAAGAACGATTCAGTAATACCGTCCAATTCGTAACCCAATCACTCCCGGATTATGCGCTCCGCTAACACGAAACTATTTGACCTGTTTTTAGCAAAATAATCAACCCTATGGATCCTCATATCAACTTCATGGCTAAGGTTAAGTTATACCAGACCATTCTGGAAAAGACTGAATTGTACCGGCAGGCCTGGACAGAAAATCTGAAACCGTTGTTGCGGAATACGTTGGAGACCATAAACCGGGAATCGGGCCTGGAAGGAGAAATCATTGAAATTGATGAGTTAGCGAACATCGGATTGGTTCAGTTTTCTCTTGGCACAGAAGCATCCGGAATCGCAGCCAAGATCAATGAAAAATTGCAAAAGCCATTAATCAAATCGAAAGGCTCTTTGGTTTATCAGCAACTCTTTAATGGGAAAATATTGGTACTGATCCATTATCCTTACATCGAAGGATTTGGTGAACCAAGAACACCCAAAAGCATAGCCATATACCGGCCGGAAGAGATTACAGAGCCATTTATTATCCGGCATCTTGAAGAATTTATGCAGGAGATCATTAACTGGGAGGATTACGATGATGATGCCCCACAAAAGATCGGTTATCACATGGCTTTTGGAGGTGATAAACCTAAACCGTGATCACAACTGATCAATCAATTGCTTAACTTCATCTAAAAAGCAAGCTGTTCAGAAGGTAATTGGACGTTATTTACGTCTACAACGGTTTTATATCGCATGGAAATCATTACACCGCAGTCAGATAATTACAGCAGTAAGAAAGCTCAACTGATCAATGAAGAAAAGTTTGGGCCATATACCTTCCCATTTAAGACTCAATTAAGCTTCGAGCCACTGATCAAGTTTTGGAGGACCAAGCTGGGTAGTGAGGACCGGGGCGAAGCCGTCCTGGCTAAGGAGATCATGAGCATGCTGGAGGAGGCTCCGGAGCTGCAAAAGCCCATCGAAGATTTTTCGGTATTGGATGGTTATGATGACCTGGTAGAATTGTTGCTGGCCGGGATATTTCCCAGTGTGTTACGGGATAAGCAGTTGGGGTTCGCCATTCCGCCCTTTTTGCTGAAGGGATTTTATTTTACACCCCGGCTAAGTGAGTTACTCCTTGCCCGGGAGATACGCTTTGGTTTTGGCACCAATCCCATTTTGACGAAAGCTGTGTCGATTGCCAGGGCTTGTGCGATTATTCTCAACAAGTTCTATGGCCAGAACATCGTCATTGATCCGCCCTTTAATTTTGTAATGCGCCCCAAGGGTAAGAGTATGGAGCGCTATTACAAGTCGGAATTGTATGGGGACTTCCTGGAAATAAAACAATTAAAACCCTTACAGGAAATCAGCCAGGACCAGATTAACCGACTCCTGTCAAACATTTACGATACCCAGGCGTGGCTGGAAATTGTCCCTCCCACTCATTTTGAGTTTGAAGGACTGGTATTCGCCAATCTAATTGATGTTACGGAGGAAGAAAGCCTTTCGCGCATCAAGCATAAACTGCTTGAAAACGATGCGCTCATCCATCCCCAAAGTATTCAGGATCTGCAGTTTATCGCAAGGAATTATTTCGGAGTTCCTGATTTACGCCTGGGCGTTAAGGCCTTCGATTACCCGATGACTTCAGAAGCCCCGTTCCGCTATAAGATTGAACATAATTTTCTGATTGATAGTCCGCTTGAAATTTTTGACCCGGAATTCGAGAATTCAGTTTACCTGAGATTGTGTCGAAAGAATACCATTATGGTCATCGAAGACCTGGTGCAATATCATGACCCTACCGACATCGAGGTTGAACTACTCAATTATGGTATACGTAGTTTGGTTATTGCTCCACTGAATGATGACCATGGCCAGATTATCGGGTTTCTTGAACTGGGATCTTCGCGTCCAAATGGTCTGAATGCGCTAAATCTCATGAAAATTTCGGAGCTGATTCCATTGTTTGAGATTGCCGTTGAGCGCAGCAGGGAAGAAACTACGAATCGTGTTCAGGCATTGATCAGGACCAATTACACCCATATCCATCCCAGCGTAGAATGGAAATTCATTTCAACCGCCTATAAATATCTGGATGAAGACCCGCTGGTACCGCTTAAACGCGCAGAGCCTATCCGGTTTAAGCAGGTTTTCCCGCTCTATGGGCAGTCTGATGTCGTTTCTTCCTCGTCGTTTCGCAATCAGGCTATTCGTGCCGATTACATCGATAACCTGAAACGCATCCAGAAAATATTAAAAGAGGCGAATGTATTTCTGGACTTGCCTCTGTTGCCCCATTACCAATGGGAGATTGATAATGTGATCGAATCTTTGTCCAAGGGAATATCTACCAGTGATGAAGTACGTATTTATCAATTCATTCATTCGGATATCCATTCCATACTCAAGCAAATTGAACACGATCATCCCCAGGTAACCGAAATGGTTAAGGGATATTTTAATGACCTGGATCCTCACTTTGGAATTGTCTACAGACAGCGGCGCGATTACGAGGAGAGCTTACGGACGATTAACAATACCATCGAGCATATCCTGGAAGAAGAGGATGATCGTGCGCAAAAAATGATACCGCATTATTTCGAGAAGATAAAGACCGATGGATATGAATTCAACATTTATGTGGGTCAATCCATTATGCGGGATGCTACGTTTACCGATGTTCATTTGAAAAACCTGCGTCTCTGGCAACTGACCACTTTATGTCGAATTGGCCGGGAGATTGCAAAAATTCAGACATCTTTATCCTGTCCGATGGATACGGCTCAAATGGTACTTGCCTATCCATCGGCCATTGATATCCGATTTCGGACCGATGAGAAAAAATTTGATGTTGACGGCGTGTACAACATGGATTTTGAGATCATTAAAAAACGGGTGGATAAAGCGGTTATCAAAGGTTCTCAGGATCGATTGCGGAAAGCAGGGCACCTCTCGGTGGTCTATATGCACGAAAGTCAAAGACAGGAATACCAGGAGTACTTTAATTACCTGATAAAAAACCATTATCTGGAACCTGCTGTCGAACACTTTGAAATCGAGAAATTGCAGGATGTCGAGGGGCTGCGGGCTTTAAGAGTTATGATCAAAGTGGACGATCCGCCTCAATTATCAAAGAAGTAAACATCGTTCGTTTTCAGCGGTGGTGATTGTTTCAAATAGCGGAAAAAAGTCCGGACATATTTTCGCAGGTCATTGACTTCCTTCTTGGGTAAGATCTCTTCTTTTTCAAATAATTCATTGATGTTGTCCAGTTTTCCCAGCCACTCCTTGGTGATCGACTTCCATTCTTCTTTGGTGAAGGCCGGTCCCAGGTAAATATGGTCCTGAATCCGGTGAAGCGGAACATTGGGGTTGACACGGGCGTACTCGGCATTAACAAATCCGGCAAAGTCAAAATCGTAGCTCACCGGTATCACCTGGTCTTCTTTTGAAAAAGCTTTGCAATTCCGTCCTGAGTACAAATCATAATCATCATTGGCAATCAACATTTGAAAGAGGGCATTGGACTTCAGGGCAAGCGAGTCGACTAGCAAACTGTCGTTAAATCCAGGCAGTTCCTTGACATCCAGCCGGTCTTCCAGGTCTTTGTCATTTTCTATGATAAATGCCGGCCCGCTGATGGTACTCCCGGAATTTACATCAATGTAGTTGGCCGTCAGGTAATGCACCTGATAAGCATAGGGGAGGAGGATACGCTGAATCTGGTAGGCCAGGTATTCTTTACGAACGTAAGTTTCTTGTTCGGGATGATCGGAGCAATGGGTAACTAACTTGTACTCATCGTGTTTTTTAAGTCCCATATCTTGCAGATCATCCTTATCGAAATCCATTTTAATGGGCGGGAATGAGCAGATCCTACGCCGGTATTTTCCTCGCAAGGTAAATTTAGTACGGACCTGGTGGCTGTTGCCTCCGAGATCTTCCCATTGAATGGAACCCCGCACGGTGGTATCTACAAACTTTTGATCGATGAGTGCGGCAGCATCAAAAGAAATGTTCAGTGAGGTTACATTATTAGAGCTTATAGCCTGAAAAAAATTTTGTTTTTGGGAAATACCATTGGTGAAAAACAGGAGGATAAGCCAAACGAGGTGAAAAGAATGCATCATAACTTGGACAATTCTACTCAAAATAAAGAAGTTGATTCGAAGAACCTACCCATAATTGCATAAGTTCCCGAATCAACTAAGAAAGGTATGATGCCACAAATGTCTTTATCGAAAGGATCAGGACTCAGCTCCTTCCTGGAATTTAAGGGGAATGAAATAGTTTTCCTGGATTTCGATGTCTTGCGTTTTTACCTTCTGGTTATCCAGCCGGGTCTCGATGTATTGCTTCAAAGCTTCATTTTCAGTGTGGATCTCAATGACCCTTACTTCGCGATTGGAATTGATAACAAATTGAACCTTTACGGTCACATCTTCAATACCCATCCGTTGCAGATTAGGTTCTCCTAAAAAGTCTCTGATTTCCTTGCTCAAAGATTCATTGGATGAACGTTTGACCTTGTCTTTCGGTAAGCTTGGGTTAGCAATTGCGGAGGTAATAGCGAGCAGGCATACGAATGCAAATGAAAAAACAGTCTTCATAACAAGTCAGGTTTAGCGTAATTAAAAAATAGATCAATAAAACTTCTTGCTAATCCGTGGGTGAGGCGTTTTTCATGCAGTTATAATACAATGACGGAAAACAGGGCGCCGAAGTTGCATGACAAAGTAAATTTAACCTCCGTTAATTATTTCTTAAGAAAGTCTGAGCCATCTTGACTTATCCCGCGCCTGAATTCAAATGCGAAACGTATACGTGTATTTGAGGATAAGGAGGTGTTCGTTATGGACCGGAAGGATGGGCTCAAACGCATAGCGGTCCGTGTTGATATCGTCATTATAAACCAAATACAAATCAGTTCCTTCCCGGGGATTGTATCGCAACCGGATGTTTGCCAGGATGGAGTTTTCGGTGCTGTTGTACTGAATCAAAGACGATAAGGAAAGCTTTGTATCAAACATATAAAGCGCTTTCACCCGGATAACATGGATGATGTCTTTGGTATCCGCTACATTCAGATGATTGAAGACATAGGCTCCACCCAGTTCCAAAGAAGAAGAAAGATTAAATGTGGGCATAAATTCAATGCTTTGGATTTTACCATTGTAAAACTGACCGGCAGTAATGGTGCTGACGATGAAATAAGGTTTCCCGGGGCTAGTGATAAACATCAGGCTCCCATTCATAAACGGGTAAGTGCCCACCGGGATGGTTACGTTATCGCTGAATTCATACGGTTCAAAAAACTTTTCCCGGTAATAATTTAAGGTTAACTCACCCGAGCTACCTTTTTTGGTTACATATTGCCAGCCCAGTTTGCTGGCATGTGAATCCATGATCAGGTTATACAGCCGGTTCCAATAGGTGACCCCACGGTAGATAAAACCGTATCGCAGCAATCTGGACGATTCCGGTGCATTCCAACCATAGCTCGTGCGCTGCCCATAGCGGTTGTAGGCATCTCTGCCCTGGAAGCCCAGGACCGGATCAAAATCTGTTCCTGCATAGGAGTAACTGACCCCATATGAAAATCCGGTGATGTTCTGCCTGGACATACTGACCCAAAACTTTCCAGCTTCCTTGTTGAATGGATTATTTTTTAGTTCTGGCTTGAGGGTTTGTGCCCAGCGAAGATTGATGAAGTCCAGTTTGGTAACCAATAACCTGGAATCCAGTCCGTAGGTTGTATTGAAATTGCCCTTAAAGTCGGTTTGGTTAGTGACCAAAAAGCCTACGTCGGACTGACTGTTGATGATGCGTTTGGAAAGCCTGACGACCGAGTGATTCAGGGACGGAAGTCCAAGGGAATCCACTGCCGCCGTCTGCATGCTTAAAGCTCCCACATCCAGGTTTCCAATCCTTCCGACAATCCGGGCCCCTCCTAATATACGCACTGGATCTTCTTCATAAAGACCAATGCGGCGGCTGTAAAATAAATAATCCTCCGGCCCGAAATTATAGTTGAATATACCCGATCGTTCCTGAAAAAACTGTCGCTTTTCCGGAAAGAAAAGACTGAACCGGGTCAGATTTACCTGCTCATCATCGGCTTCTACCTGCGCAAAATCGGTATTCAAGGTCAAATCCAGATTTAAGTTGGAAGTCAATCCCACCCGGACATCCAATCCGGCATCGTAAGTAGGGGTTGTTTTGGAATCATAGCCGGTGTGACTGGAGTTCATAGCCTGCGTGGTATGCAATCCTCCTGTCACATAAGGGGCAATGTAGAATGGCTTTTTGGGTTTGACGCCAACCATTTTGACTTCCTGGGCCAGCGAAGGTTTCCACGCACTCCACTCGCCATAATCGTTGTTGATCGCAGGAAAGATCATGTTTTCATTCTTCCGGGCAATGTAGCGCGAGCAAATCAATCCCATCACGATCTCATTACCCTTCACCTGGAATGGAATTGATGAAAAAGGAACGCGCATCTCCACAAACCATCCTTCTTCATTAATGTCTACGGCAACATCCCAAACGGCATTCCAGCTGATGTTAATCGGAAGTTGTCCAATGGCGTCGTTGAGTACATTGGCATCAAATCGCAGGCCATTGGGATTGGTGAAAAAAGCAAGTGCATTTTGTTTGTCATTGTAGGAGTCCAATACCAATCCAAACCAATCGGTGTTTCCGACAAAAGCATCCCTCTTTTTTGAATTTGCAGCTATTTGCTCCGGGTGGCTATCATAGAGCTTTCCACCCATGTACAAATAATTATCATCGTAGGCGAGTAATATTTCTGTACGCTCTGAAGGAGGCGATCCGTATGTTGGTAACTGGGTGACCAAATCAACAGGTTCAACGAGATCCCAAAGCGGCTCGTTTAGTTTTCCGTCCAGAACAATCGGCTGGTCAAAGTGAACCAGCGTCAACGGAGCTTTTTCTTCCCCGTACAGCAGGGAAGCCCGGCAAATAAGTATTATCACCAGTAAACCTGCCGGAATACGTGTAAAGGTATTTAACGTATATTTTAGATCGGAACGGACCATACTTTTAAACTCGAAATCAAGCGCGCCAAGAATCCCAAACCGGCAATCATACTGGGCCAAACGCTTTTTTAAGCACTAGGATAAAGGTATCTAAAATCCTTATTTTCATGGCGAAAAATACGATCGATGCAACGTTGTAGCTGGCCAGGAAATGATCCGGAATATATTCGGTATCACGATGAAGATTGGGGCGTGCCTGTCACCGACCCGAAAGAGTTATTTGCTAAATTAATTTTGGATGGGGCGCAGGCAGGTCTTAGCTGGATTACTATCCTGAAAAAAAGGCCGTCCTACTACATCGCTTTTGATGGTTTGGACCCTGAAAAAATGGCTCATTATGATGCAAAAAAAATTGCCTGGTTGTTAGAGAACCCGGGCATAGTCCGGAATCGTTTAAAAATTGAAGCTGCAGTCACCAATGCCAGAGCCTATCTGGAGTTAAGGGACCGGGGTATTGACTTTTCTACCTATTTGTGGAAGTTTGTCGATTACCACCCCAAATGGAATGCTTTTGCCGACAAATCAGATGTTCCTGCATTTACTCCCGAATCCGATGCCATGAGCAAATCGTTGCGGAAAGACGGGTTTAAGTTCGTCGGATCAACAATCTGCTATGCTTTTATGCAAGCGGTAGGGCTGGTACAGGATCACCTGACGACCTGCTTCCGATACGAAGCACTGAGAGAAGCGGACAAGCATACGGATTGGACATCGGTATTTAACCGATGACGCCCAACTTTTTCCCTACTTTGGTAAAAGCTTCAATGGCATGGTCCAGGTGCTCCTTTTCATGGCCAGCTGAAATTTGTGTACGGATGCGTGCTTTGCCTTTTGGCACGACCGGATAAAAGAATCCGATCACATAAATGCCTTCATCCAGCAAGTCGGCGGCAAATTGTTGGGCCAATGGCGCTTCGTAGAGCATAATCGGAACAATGGGATGTTCGCCCGGAATGATGTCAAAACCTGCTTCGGTCATTCCTTTCCGGAAATATTGGGTATTCCATTCCAGTTTGTCGCGAAGTACGGTTGATGCGGTCAACATGTCCAGGACCTTAATGGAAGCACCAACAATAGCAGGAGCTACCGTATTGGAAAATAAGTAGGGGCGGGAACGCTGCCGGAGCAATTCGACAATCTCACGACGCGCCGAGGTAAATCCTCCACTGGCTCCACCCAGCGCTTTGCCATAAGTGCCGGTAATGATGTCTACCCGGTCCATCGTCTGCCGATATTCATGCGTTCCTCTGCCACGTTTGCCGATAAACCCGGTGGCATGGCACTCGTCGATCATAACCATCGCTTCGAACCGGTCTGCCAGGTCACAGATTTTGTCCACCTGGGCAATTATTCCATCCATTGAAAATACCCCATCGGAAGAAATCAGTATGCGACGAGCTCCATCCTTGCGGGCTTCTTTCAGCTTGTCTTCCAGGTCATTCATGTCGTTATTGAGGTAGCGGTAGCGTTTTGCCTTACACAGCCGGATACCATCGATGATGGAGGCATGGTTGAGCTGATCGGAAATGATTGCATCCTCATCGCTGAGGAGAGGCTCGAACAGGCCACCGTTAGCATCGAAGGCAGCAGCATAAAGAATGGTGTCTTCCATCCCTAAAAATTCAGCGGTCTTAGCCTCAAGCTGTTTATGCAGATCCTGAGTGCCACAGATAAACCGGACCGAAGACATCCCGAATCCGTGGGTATCAATGGCTTCCTTGGCTGCTTTCAGTACTTCAGGATGTGAGGATAAGCCCAGGTAATTATTGGCACAGAAATTCAGGACGGCTTTATTGGAATTGGTTTTAATGGAGGCGCCCTGTGGTGTTATGATGATCCGTTCTTCTTTGTAGAGACCCTGATCACGCAGATCCTGCATTTCGGCTTGGATAGAAGGTGCTATGTGTTTGAACATGGTTTGTAAGTTTATGATTTATAAGATACCTCGCAGATGAACCAACATATCTTCGGTAATTCTGGCCAGGTCATACTCTTCTTTCCATTTCCATTGTTCCCTTGCCATGGTATCATCAATGGTTGCTGTCCAGGATTCAGCGATCTTTTGCCGGAAGTCCGGCTCATAATCGATGGTGAATTCCGGGATGTGTTTGGTAATCTCAGCGGCTATTTCTTCCGGAGAAAAGCTGACACCCGATAAATTATAACTGGTTCGAACCTGGATGGAATCACTTGGCGCTTCCATGAGTTCAATGGTGGCACGAATTGCATCAGGCATGTAAATCATCGGCAGCGTCGTGTCGGCTGCCAGGAAGCAGGTATATTTCTGTTCTTTCAGCGCATAGTGGAATATTTCAACCGCGTAGTCCGTGGTTCCGCCGGAGGGGATAGACTGATACCCGATAATGCCCGGATAACGCAGTGAGCGCACATCCACGCCATACTTCTGGTTGTAATAATTACTGAGTAGTTCTCCACTTTGTTTTGAAATCCCATAGATGGTTTCCGGCAGCATCGCCGTGTGTTGCGGGGTGTTTTGACGAGGAGTCGTCTTGCCGAATACTGCAATCGTTGATGGATAGAAGATCTTATCGATGCGCTTTTCTTTAGCCAGCTCCAGAATGGAAAGGTATCCGTTAAGATTTACATTCCATGTCTTCATGGGATTCCATTCTCCACTGGCGGATAATATGGCTGCCAGGTGGTAAATCTGGGTTATTTCAAAATCATCTACTATTTCACCCAGCCGCTGGGCATTTAATATATCCAACCCAACGAATGGTCCGTCACTATTCCCAGGGTGTTTGATATCGGATTCGATCACCTGGTCAATGCCGTAAATACTGCGCAGTTCCTGGACCAGTACCGTTCCAATCTGGCCGGATGCTCCCGTCACCAAAATTCGTTCTCGCTTTGTCATTCGTTAAGGCTTATTCAAAGCAAATAAACCGAATTTCTGATTGTTTTAATAATCTAATCAGAGTGCACCGGAAAGTCCTGTATGAAGTCGTATTCCTGTGCTGAATCCTCCTTCTTTGCACCGAGGCGGAGCAGATAGGCATGCTGGCCATTGGTGACCAGACAATAAGGAACCTGGAAATGTAAATTGTATGAGAAGACCTGATCGAATACCGACTGGTTCAATACCGTCTCTGGTTCTTTGCACTCTGCAATCAGCCAGGGTTTGAGTGCATCATCCAGCAGCATCAGGTCAAAACGTCGGGTCTGTCCATATAATTTGAACTGCTTTTCGACGGCAATACGGTTACGGCTAACCGAGCACGTCTGGATTAAATATTGAATCAGCAACTGGCGTACCCACTCCTCAGGGGTCAATGCGACAAACTTTCGCCGGACCGGATCCCAAATCGTGGTTTTCTGATCTTGTTTTCGGGTTTGGAGATAACCATGGTACGAACTCAGGTGTACTTTCAGTGGCCGCACCGGTTATTTTTTTATGCCGCCGCTGATCTTCTCGCCGTCCTTGTATTCGTATTCCACCGTGACATTACCATTTTCATCGTAATACCGGTAATAGCCATTTTGTAAGCCTTTACTAAACTCGATTTCTTTCAAAACCTTGCCATTGTTGTAGTATTCTTTATAAACACCTTCCAGTTTACCATGATCGTAATTGGCTTCCTTCAGAATGCGACCATATTGGTACTCCCAGTATGGGCCATTCAATTCGTCCTGTTCGTAATTGGCTTTCAGGTCGATCTGTTCGCTGTTGTTGAATTTTAAGTAAGGGCCATCTTTCAATCCGTTGATGTAGCTTGTCATTGAGGTAATACGGCCATCTCGCTCGTTAAAGGTAATCCAAAGGCCATGTCTTTTGCCCGCTTCCAAATAACCGGTTTCAATAACTTTTCCTGTATCGTGTTTTTTTACGACACGCTGAATGTTGGTATTAGGAACGGCATATACTTCGTAACCCTCTACAATCATGTTGGGGCCCTGCTTTGGCTGGTTGCAGGCTAGAAATAATCCGATGGCGAGTAGGCTGATTACCTTGGTTTTCATAGATCATATGATTTTTACCACGCGAAATTACAGGTTTCAGGTAATAATCACGAATGATCCATTTTTTAATCTTTCAATTGGTTGACTCTAAGCAGTTTCCTAATTTTGCGGCCCCGGTCATTTAGTGTGACCTGATCCAGAATTCATTGTCAATTTAGAAATTCCGGAAATAATGGATATTCAAATAGAAGGTTTGACCAAATTCTATGGCCCGCAAAAAGCGGTTGACTCCATATCCTTCTCGGTAAAGACAGGTGAAATCCTTGGTTTTCTAGGCCCAAACGGAGCGGGAAAAACCACAACCATGAAAATGATCACCCAGTACCTGTCGCTGGATGAAGGAGATATACGATTGGGAGGACAGTCCGTAAAAGATCAAAACCTGAAAAGATTCATCGGGTACTTGCCGGAACACAATCCGCTATACCATGAGATGCCTGTCTACGATTATCTGGCATATTGTGCGGCGTTGCAGGACGTTCCGAAAGACAAAATCAATGAACGGGTGCGGCAAATGATTAAGGTTTGCGGTCTGAATATCGAGAAGCACAAGAATATTGGTGAACTCTCGAAAGGTTTTCGTCAGCGGGTAGGTCTGGCGCAAGCCATGATCCATGATCCGGAAATTTTGATCCTTGATGAACCGACGACCGGACTTGATCCTAACCAGATTGTAGAAATCCGGGATCTCATCAGGCACCTGGGCAAAGAAAAGACCGTGATCTTATCCACGCACATATTGCCGGAAGTGGAAGCAACCTGTGACCGGATTTTGATCATTAACCGCGGTAAAATTGTTGCCGATGGAACTGCAAATACCCTAAGGTCTCAGGCTCAGGGTAATTACATCACCAGAACAAGGATTAAAGGTGCTCCCGTAGACACGGCATTCCAGGCCTTGCAGGGATTGTCTATGGTCCGTAAGGTGAACCTGGAGGATAAATCGCAGGGGCGTTTTTTGATAGAAAGTGCCCAGGATGCGAATGAAGCCATATTCGACTTATGTGTCAAACAGGGCTGGACCATGCTGGAACTGACCCCTCTAGAGACCAAATTGGAAGATATTTTCCGTGACTTAACCATGAACTAATCCTAAACCAAGAGCCCTTATGGATAAAGTTTGGATCATCGCAAAACGCGAACTCAGCTCTTTTTTTGATTCATTGGTTGCCTACCTCATCCTGGTTGCCTTCCTTGGATTCACCGGATTTTTCACCTGGCTGCAAGGTTCCGATGTGTTTTTTAGAAAACAGGCCGATCTTCTCGCCTTTTTCGAAACAGCCAAATGGACTTTGTTCTTCTTTATTCCGGCGATTACCATGCGGATGCTTGCCGAGGAGAAAAAAACAGGTACCATCGAATTATTACTTACGAAAGATGTCTCGGACCGGCAAGTAGTCCTGGGCAAATACCTCGGGTGTTTGTTACTGGTTATCATTGCCCTCTTATTCACCATACCCTATTATCTGACCGTCAGTAGATTGGGGAATATTGATCACGGAGCTACGCTAAGCGGTTACCTGGGGTTGGTATTCCTGAGTTCAGCGTACATCGGGATAGGCCTGTTTGCAAGTTCCATCACCAATAATCAGATTGTAGCTTTTATCCTGGCACTGGTGATCGGCATCTGTTTCCAATTCATTTTCGATATGCTTTCCAATGGAACTACTGGTTTTTTGGGTGAATTGTTCAATACGCTTAGCATCAACAACCACTTTGATTCCATCAAACGCGGTGTGCTTGATTCAAAGGACTTGATCTATTTCTTTTCCATCAGCGCAATCGGAATCTTTTTCGCTGAACTGTCGATCAAAAACCGTTAAGCTCAAATTTCTGGACCATGAAGAAAAATGTGACCTTATCCGCTCTGTTGATCGCTGGAATACTGATCATGATCAACATTTTGAGCAATCGGTATTTTCTGCGATTCGATATCACCAAGGATCGTCAATATACCCTTAGTTCCGCTACTAAGAACGTATTAAAAAGCCTGCAGGATCCCGTGACGGTAACGGCTTATTTTTCCAAGGATTTGCCCGCCGACATCCTGAAAACCAAACAGGATTTTAAAGAGATGCTGGCGGAGTATGCTACGCGATCCAAAGGGAAATTGAACTATGAATTCATCGATCCCGCTTCGGATCCAGACCTGGAGGGCAAGTTAGCCCAGCAGGGTATTCAGCCCATCATGATTTCCGTTCGCGAGAAAGATCAGTCAAAGCAACAAAAAGCTTTCCTTGCCGCAGTTATCAAATACGGAGAACAGGAAGAGATATTGCCTTTTATTCAACCGGGCTCCTCCATGGAATACGATCTGACGACGAACATTAAACGAATGACCGTTTCGGATAAGCCTTTCGTTGGCATTATTCAGGGCGATGGCGAACCCGAGTTGCAGCAATTGAGCCAGCTATATCAATCCCTGTCTGTTCAGTACAGCATCGAAACAATTAACCTGACATCGGTAACTGAAATTGCTCCGAGATACCGTGCAGTACTCTGGATCAAGCCAATGGACAGCATTCCTCCCCAGCGTTTTGCCATGCTTTCAGATTATCTGGATCATGGAGGACAGTTGATCCTTGCTTACGATGCCGTTGAAGGAAATTTCCAGACAGCGCAGGGTGATCAGACCAATCAGGATATTACCGCATGGTTGCAGACCCAGGGAATTCAGGTTGAACCGGCATTTGCTGTGGATGCGAACTGTGGAACAGTGACCGTGCAGCAAAACCAGGGTTTCATGGTCATCAATACTCCGGTGAAATTCCCCTATCTGCCGCTGATTCAATCGTTTAACGGTAATCAAATCACAGAAGGTCTTGAACAGGTCATGCTGCAGTTTGCCAGTCCAATCCGGCCTTCTGTGGATAGCTCAGGTAAGTTTACATCCATCCTGGAGACCTCGGAGCGTTCCGGCATAGAGCGTACACCGGTTTATTTCGACGTTAACCGGACCTGGCAAGACAGCGATTTTCCCATGCACCAATTGACAGTGGGAGCCATGGTTCAGTATTTGAAAAATGGAATATCTTCCCGGCTTGTTGTCTATACGGATGGCGACTTTGCTGTCAGTGGCCAGCGGGGTACCATGCAGGATAACGTGTCTTTGTTGTCTAATACGGTGGATTATCTATGCGATGATACTGGTTTAGTAAGTTTACGGACGAAGGCGGTCGTTACGAGGCCGATAAAAGATCTGGATGATAGTACCCGTACGTTATTAAAATGGATGAATTTCCTTCTCCCTATTTTATTGATCATCATTTATGGTTTTATCCGTTCTCAACGGCAAAGAGCCTTACGGGTTAAGCGGATGCAGGAGAATTTTGGATAATCACCCAAATCTTTAGTCATGGATAATAAAAAGTTAGCGATAATTCTGGTTGCTCTGGTAGCTGTGTTTCTGATCGGAAGGTTGCTATCCGGTAAGGGAGAAAGCAATTTTGATTCAAATTTGGTTTCAGTCGATACGGCAAATGTAGACAAGATAGCTATGACAGGGCCACATGGAACGGTAATTCTAACTCGCGATGGAGGATCCTGGGTGGTAAGCGATGGAGCCGGGAAGCAAGCACCGGCTCTGAAAACCATGGCTCAGGGCGTGTTAAGTAATCTTATTTCCATTCAGTCCCAGCGAATCATAACTTCTTCTCCGGATAAATGGGTAGATTATGAAGTAACGGACACCAGTGGTACTCATGTCGTTGCTTCCCACAGTGGTAAAACACTGGCTGATCTGATGATTGGACGGTTTGCCTTCAATCAGGCTACACGTTCAGGCACCTCCTATATCCGTAAAGCCGGACAAGATGATGTTCACGCCATAGACGGATTCTTGAGTATGAACTTTACACGGGATTTTGATTCCTTCAGGGATAAATCCCTGGCTACCCTGACGCCTGCTGAGGTGAAGAACCTGAGTTTAATAAGCGGACGGGATGGTGTAACGAAGAATATTGCTAAAAGTGCCGATGGCAAATGGATGGATGATAATATGCCTCTGGATTCAGCCACTGTTGCAGGTTATTTGTCCGGACTGCGTTTCCTCAACGGCACAACGTTTGATGATCATTTTAGTCCTCAGGGCAAAACGCCGGTGTACACACTGGATATTAACACCAATTCGCAATTAGAGCCTCTGCAAATAACCTGTTATGGAGGAGAAGGAAATTCGCCTTTCGTCTTTCATTCATCCCATAATCCAGATGCTTATTTCGCTTCAGACAGCACCCAGCTGTATCAGACGGTTATTGCCTCTTTCCTGGAAATGATCAAGCATGACCAATAAAGAAATTGGCAATAAATTCCAGGAGCTTGCCCAGCTCATGGAATTCCATGGCGAGAATCCATTCAAGATTCGAACTTATCAGAATGTATACGCGACGCTGCGCAAGTTGAACGAAGAGGTAGGGAGCCTTTCTCTGGAAGCATTGAAGAACATCAAAGGCATCGGAGAAGCCGTTGCAGCTAAAATCCGGGAATTGGAAGATACAGGTGAGATGCGGACCCTTCGTAAATATGAAGACCAAACACCTGCTGGGATCCGTGAAATGCTGACCATAAGGGGCTTGGGCCCCAAAAAAATAAGGACGTTATACGACCAGTTAGAAATAGAGTCTGTAGGCGAACTCCGGTATGCCATTCTGGAAAACAGGTTGCTTGAATTGCCTGGTTTTGGCGTGAAAACCCAGGAGGATATCTTGGCCAAGCTTACCTATTTTCAGGAAGCTAAAGGATTATTCAGGCTGGCAACTTTTGATGTTGTCGCAAAACGCCTGGAAGCAAATTTAAAATCCGCCATACCTGGAGGCCAGTTTGTTTTTACGGGTGATTACCGCCGAAGAATGCCTGTGTTGTCCGGAATAAGTTTCATGTGCAGCCCAGATGATTTCGAAGCACTGAGAGAGCAAGCCGATACGCTATTTAATAAGTGGAGTGAGTCCAAGGGAGTACTGGATGCACTTTACGACGAAATATATCCGGTAAAATTTATTCAAACAACACTGGATATCTGGATCACCGAACTGGTTCGAACAACGGGAGGATCGATTTGGCAACACAGGAGTATGCCGTCCGGGACCTGGGATTCGGAGGACGCATTATTCGATGCTGCAGGACTTCCGTTTTTACCTCCTGAATGCCGGGATCTCGATGAATCTTCGGCATTGAAATTTGATCCTGAGACAATCATTGACAAGCAGCACATCCGTGGGATGATCCATTTACATACCACCTTCAGCGATGGCATTAATACCCTCGAAGAAATGGCAAAAGCTGCTGCTGATGGAGGATTCGAATACCTTGTGGTCACGGATCACAGTAAAAGTGCCGTGTATGCCAATGGGCTTACCATAGAGCGTCTGGAGGAACAGTGGCAAGCCATCGATCGTTGGAACAATACAAATTCTCTGGTTGTATTAAAGGGCATAGAATGCGATATCCTGGTCGATGGGAGCATGGATTATTCCGATGAGGTTATGGCACAATTTGACGTCGTTATCGCTTCAGTTCATGCACAGTTAAAAATGGATGAAGACCGGGCAACCCAGCGATTGATCCGTGCAATTGAACATCCTTCGGTGCACATCCTCGGTCATCCAACCGGCAGGCTCTTACTGTCCAGGTCGGGCTATCCGGTGAATCATGCCAAGCTGATAGATGCATGTGCTGCAAACCAGGTATCCATAGAGCTGAACGCCAACCCATTCCGCTTGGATCTGGATTGGTCATTTATACCCTATGCCCGTGATAAGGGCGTTTTGATCTCAATCAACCCTGACGCGCACAGTGTCCGGGGCTATTCCGATCTGGATTACGGGATCATGGCAGCCAGGAAAGGAGGGCTAAGCCATTATGAATGCCTGAATGCCCTGCCCGTGGAAAAATTCTTAAGTTATATCCATCAGAAGTAGGTGAGTCAGTTCGCATAAGCGGACTTGTAAGGCCACAATCTGTATGAATACAATGTGCAGTAAATCAAATCATTAAGTCAAAAACCAGTGGCTTGGCCATAACAAAGACGATGGTAAATGATTTTTTGGAAGTGGAATTACGCTTTAGATTCGTGGTATGAAATCGCTGATGCAGGAACGGTGGCAGAATGAAGAAGGCGATTACAAACTTGAATTATCAACTTCGAATACATAGCCTGAAAAGAAAGAAGGAGACGCAGGCAGGTTTCGTAAAACGCTGAGTCTCCTTCGAATCATGAAATCGGAAAAACCGCATTACTCAGAGAATATGTAAATATAACGGTTTTATCCTGTATTGGAAAGATTCGAGGTGCAAATTAAATAGAAGAAAACCTTATCAATTGCAGACCATGAAATCAAAAACTAAGACCCCGATGAAAGCAGAGCCCTTGGCTATCAGCTATCCGGTTTTGGGATTTCATCATGCCAATCTTCGCGAGGGATTTAAAGGCGATAAAAGCTTTAGCTTCATGCCAGGCTTTGGTCAGGAATTGAATAACAAAATTTTCATTTTGATCACCAATGTGTATCGTATCGTGAAAGCAAACCTGGAGATGCAGTGGGTACAATGTAAGTGAGGACAGTTAACGGCAACGAGTGCATGCCGACCTGGTGATCAACAATTAGACAATTTCTTTTAGCTCTCATATCCGGAATGGAAAGGTTTCTAGATAAAGTTCTAGGGACCTTTTCTCATTTCAGGAAGCGTGAATATAATTAAAATATTAATTGTTAACTCCTTATTAACAATTCTTGCTCAACGGTTAACGTTGAATAAGGGCATCAGGCATTAACTTTGTACTACAATCGTTGGTTAGAAGACATTTCATATGTAATTCTTTCACAATATCTGATAAGTTCTATTTTTGTAACGTGAAAATCTAAAACCCTAGACAATGAAAAGTTTTGCATCAATTCTTTTTTTAGCTTTTGGTCTATTCATGGTAGCCTGCAAGAGTGACAGCTCTTCAGAAGCTCGTGATCAGGCTCGTGAGGCATTGGAAAGTACTCCGGGAACTGCTGCTGCAGGGGAGGCAACTCCAGTGACTACGCCTTCCACTCCTGCTATTCCTGCTGGTCCTACGACCAACATTCAATGGATGGAAGATGAGTTTGATTTCGGAACTGTTCAAGAAGGTGAAGTGGTAACCCACGTATTCAAATTCAAGAATACTGGTTCCGAGCCTTTGATCGTCACTGATGCTCGCTCAACTTGTGGTTGCACCGTTCCCAAGAAGCCAACTGATCCGGTTGCTCCAGGTGAGACGGGTGAGATCTCAGTAGAATTCAACAGCCGCGGCAAGTCTGGTACACAAAGCAAGCCGGTTACAATTACGGCTAACACCAACCCGGCACAGACCAAAGTCACCCTGAAAGGTGAAGTGGTTAAAAAAGAAGGATAATACCATATAACATTAAAAGAAAAAGCCCGTGGTTGTTACAACCACGGGCTTTTTTTATATGTTCGTTTAGGTAAACGAAGCAATAGTGGTCCGGAACTTTTTCTCCCTGGTAAAGATTAGCCATACGGTATTTGCACTTCCATTTGCATTGGTTGGGTTTTTCCTGGGCTTTCAGGATGTATCCGGCGGTTTTCCATGGAAATTATTGGCCTTGGTATTGATCTGCATGGTCACGGCGCGAAATTCTGCCATGGCTTTTAACCGGTGGGCCGACCAGGAATTTGACGCCAAGAACCCACGGACCAGCAATCGGGAGTTACCTTCGGGTATTTTGTCCAGAAAGTCAGTAGGTTGGTTCATTGCTCTTAATGTAACACTGTTTATTACCGCCACCTATTTCATCAATACCTGGTGTTTTATCCTTTCACCCGTAGCCCTGGCCGTTATTTTGGGTTATAGCTATATGAAGCGGATCACGCCGCTTTCGCATTTTGTCCTAGGTGCTGGGCTGGGACTTGCACCCGTTGGCGCGTACCTCGCTGTAACGGGACATTTTGCCGCCTGGCCTATTTTGCTGGGTATGGTTGTTCTCCTCTGGGTATCGGGCTTTGACATTATTTATGCATTGCAGGATGAAGAGATCGATAAATCACTTCAACTCAAATCGATTCCTGCTTGGTTAGGAAAAGACAGAGCACTTGGATACGCTCGGATCATTCATCTGCTTTCCGGCACAATTTTGATGATCACCGGATATTTTATGGTGCGGGTCTATCCATCCCTTTTTCTCTTATTCTGGTTTGGTGTCTGCCTGTTTATTTTTATGCTGATCTACCAACACCGCATTATCAATAAATATGGTCTGGCAAAAGTGAATCTTGCTTTTTTTACTTTTAACGGGATAGCAAGTGTCGTCTTTGGAACCCTGGTTATCTTGGACTTCTATATCTGACCAAGAACGAGTTCATTTTTTCAAATGCATGGGTCCGGTGGCTAATCGCCTGTTTCTCGGATGAAGTCATTTCTCCGAAGGTCTTTTCGTATCCATTTGGCTGGAAGATCGGATCATAACCGAAACCATGTACGCCCTGCGGGCCCATAAGAATATTGCCAATACATAATCCTTCGAACATGTAAATTTCTTCAGGCGACATGACCAGGGCCAGGATGGTCCGGAACCGGGCTTTGCGATTGGGCTCATCACCCAACTGAGCCAGGACCTTTTGCACATTCTCTTTATCCGTGGCGTTCTCCCCGGCATATCGGGCCGAATGCACCCCTGGGGCACCCTGTAAAGCAGCTATTTCCAAGCCTGTGTCTTCCGAGAAACAGGCGCGCTTGAACTGGTCGTAGACAGTTTTCGCTTTCATCAGGGCATTCTCCTCCAGATTGTATCCGGATTCAATGATAGGCGTATTATAGTCTAACTCAGCGAGACTTTGAATTTTTATGTAGGAGGGTACGATAGCCTGAATTTCTCGGACTTTGTTTGGATTATGTGTAGCAAATATTAAACGCATTAGCCTTTCATTCTATAAACATCATTCGTAAAGCATCCCAAAGCAATTTTTTGTAGGATGCGTTGCTTTCAATTTGTGCAATTGCATGGGTAAAGATAATATGCTTTTGATGGATCGATACCCATTGGTAAGGCTGAATATCCATATTAACTGAAAGCAACTTTTCCCCGGCAATCCAAAGATGACTCCAGGAAGGATAACCATCCAGATCGGACCAGGCTAGGGTTTTTCCACCGGATACAGGGAATATACACACATCCTTTTCGATATCAAAGTCAATTGCTTTGAGAATTTTTGCAATAAATGCATCAAATTTTGCCCAATCCCCGTCTGAAATGAGGACAAACAATCCCTTTTTACCTGCCCCCAGTGAGGAAATTAATTCCGGATTGGATTCAGAAAGGGAATAAATTGGCACCGAAAATGCATTATTCATAAAATTTTATTTTGGACTGCTGTCAAAGGAGCCAGTTATATATTAAAATAACCGGTAATTATAACGGATTGAAATGTAAAGTGATTATTTGTAAATTTAACCAAAACAGTCCCTATGGCCTATCAGATTAAGGTAAATAAAACCAAAGATTCACGGTTACCTGGCGTTGATTTTAAGAATATTCCGTTCGGAAAGGTGTTTTCGGATCACATGTTTGAAGCGGATTACATTGACGGCGCGTGGACAAATCCAAACATTCGGCCTGTTGAGCCACTCGCAATCCATCCGGCCAATCTAGCCCTTCATTACGGACAGTCTATTTTTGAAGGGATGAAGGCGTTTGCTGATCATGAAGGCCATCCGGTTCTTTTCAGGCCGGAAATGCATGCTAAAAGGATGAATGCATCAGCAGCGCGCATGTCCATGCCGGATATTCCTGAAGAATTGTTCCTTCAGGCGCTGGATGCGCTGGTGTCCTTGGAGCGGGAGTGGATTCCTACCGAACCCGGGAGCTCCCTTTACCTGCGTCCGCTGATGTTCGCTACGGATGAATTCATCGGAGTCGCCGCATCGCAGACCTATAAATTTTTAATCCTTGCTTTGCCGGTAGGACCTTATTATTCCAAACCGGTGAAACTCATCGTGGAAGATCATTTTGTACGCGCTGTTGCAGGCGGTACCGGAGAAGCCAAAACAGCAGGTAACTATGCAGCTTCCTTGCTTCCTGCACGGCTGGCACGTGAGAAAGGATATGATCAGGTGATGTGGATGGATGCCCATGAGTTCAAGTATATTCAGGAGGTGGGTACGATGAACCTGTTCTTTGTGTTCAAAGATAAAATCGTTACACCAGCAACTGATGGCGCTATTTTGAAAGGAATCACCAGAAACAGTTTTATTCATATTCTGAACGACTGGGGCTATGCGGTTGAGGAGCGGCCGATTTCCATCGATGAAGTCGCTGATGCTTACCGGGAGGGGAATCTTATTGAGATATTTGGTTCCGGTACGGCAGCCGTCGCATCCCAGGTCAGTTTGTTGACCTATGGGGCTTTGGATATACATTTTAATGAGTCAAATTGGGATATGTCGTTCAAGCTAAAGCAAACCCTTGAACAAATCCGGCATGGCCTAATTGAGGATAAATTTGGATGGGTAGTGCCCATTGAGCACCCAGTCGAAATGGCTTGATGCCAGATAAGGTGCCTAAAAAAGAAACAGGCTTGCCGATACCCGGTAAGCCTGTTTCTTTTTTATAGAGGGTCAATATTCGGATGTTAATTCCGATTTAATTGGCTTTTGTTGCCGTCAGTGGAAAAGATCCGTAATCACTCAGGATACTCCCTTTAAGACTTTGGTCCGTGTCGAAATTGCCTTCCAACCGGATTGGAGAACCATCATAGGTCAACCTTGCCTTAATCATACGCTCGGAAATTTCCAGGTTTTCGACCGGCATTACACCCAGCGATGATGACATTTTTGCAGTCCAGTGCGCTCCGTCATTCATTAAATTCAGCGTGCCGGTGATGGTGCCCATCGGGGTATTGGATACGGTATAGTTCCAATTACCAGCCGGGTCAAAAACTACGGGCATAGTGCTCTTCCTGGAGCTACTGCAGGCGGTGATGATTAACGTGGTTAAGATGCCGAATAGGCTGAGTCGGATGTATTTAGCTTTCATTATCCAATGGTTTATTTACCAAAAAAAAGGGTTTCCCAAAATTAGGAAACCCTGAAATGAATCTATTATATTCTTCGAACAAGTATCAATCTACAAAGACGATCTTTTGTGTTACCACCCCTGCCTGGAACCGGAGACGGAGTAAGTAAGTGCCTGCCGGCAGGTTGCCCCGGTCAAATTCCAGATCATTGGTATTCAGTCCGCTTTTACGGTGAATTTCCATGCCGGCCAGGTTGTAAATTCCGGCATCCAGAATCGGTTTTTCATAGCTGGTCTGAATACGAAGCCGACCGCTTGCCGGATTCGGAGAGATGCGCAACTGAACATCCTGACCGGAAATCAGATCGATCGAAGATGTGGCATTCAGTCCCAGGACGGCTGCTGCGCGTGGAGCATAATAGGCCATGATGGTATCAATGTAGCTGCGACCTTTGGCCGGAGACATATCCGGATTGGATTGCAAACCCACGGTATGGAAACTACAAGCAGGCGGTTGCATGGTACCGCAGAATGGGCTGGCCACTTGCGACCAATATTCCACACTCCACCAGCTCCAGGGCGAACTGTCTTCAGGAAGGCGGCCAATCAGCGGGCACAAACCTTCCAGGCCATCGTTTCTGGTATTGATCACCTGTGTGATCGGGTCATCTATATTGGCGTCAATCATCGCCTGATTGTTGCCAAGTTCGTTTGCCTTTTGAATA
>ERZ795053.798-NODE-798-length-40105-cov-9.233059_pt1 | contig 40105 bp, 29 predicted proteins | sample MGYA00375137_ERZ795053 | MGnify/ENA primary metagenome ERZ795053 (study PRJEB30182, sample SAMN05720284) | activated sludge metagenome | isolation source: Anaerobic digester | place: Hong Kong | collected 2014-12-17 ... | reverse complement strand
AACTTTTTGACTGCCCCGGAAAATGGAATAGTGTCGGGTACCTCAGCCCAATTCCGTGTGAGTGAGAGCATCCGGGACTCCAGTATAATATCCTACTGGGACGATGTTCTCCAGGAATGGTACTATTTCCAACGCAATATTTATCTGCATGACGCACAAAACCGGGAGGCCGAAACGGCGTCCAATAGCTGGAACCGAGCCCGGCAGCAATGGGAACTCAAATCCTATACGACCTATACATTTTCAACGAACACTACCTTATGTATATCCCAAAATTACAATCCATCAACACAACAGTACATCAATAACTACCAGATTCTGAACAGCTACAACGCCCAATCACAATTGATCGACTCTTATTATTTTTCCTGGAGTCAAGCCGAGATGCGATGGGATACCCTAAACGGCTATTCGTATTCCTACGATGGTTCCGGGAATCGCATAGAAGAGGTGTCGCGCCACAGGAATCAAAACGGTATTTGGAGTTTTACCGGACGCAAAATCTTAACGTACGACACTCAAAATCGTCAGACAGGTTCTCTTGAGGAGCTGTGGAGTGGATCCGGATGGACACCCTTCATCAAGACCGATCATTCGTACGATGCCCAGGGTCTACAAGGAACGGAAACCGCATACCAATGGGATGCCACCCTGGCAACCTGGTTGCCGGCATACATCTACCAGGAAATGTACCTTCAAAATGGCGAAACAAAGGAATTCATCTATTCTTCATGGAATTCGGAAACGGAGGAGTGGGAAGCAGATAGCCGCGGAGACTATGCCTACGACGAAGATGACAACCTGATCGAATATACTCAATTCAACCACCTGGATAATGCCTGGGTAGGCGCCTATAAGAACACCTATTACTACTCCAAATTAAATACCACATCCAGAGCATATGGCCATGAAGAATCTAATATTGCTTTTCCAAATCCTGCCTTGGATTGGATCACCATTACCAATGCAGATAATCGTGGATACCAGCTTTGGAATACCTTCGGTCAGCTCCTACGAATAGAAAATGCAGGTTCGAAAACCATTCGTCTGGATGGGTTACCTTGCGGGTCATATGTTTTGTTATACACCAACCAACGAGGCAGGCGATCATTGCTGCATTTCATCAAACAGTAGTCCCAGGAAAAACACATGGAATCCACTGGCCGGCACTTCCACTGCAACTACCGGCCATCCTGAATTCACTTTTTATAAAGTGGAAATGGATTAATTTTGCGGATCAAAATCAGATCTATGAGAACAGTTATTGGAAGACCAACCTTCCTGATGATTATGCTGATCGCTGCAACCACATGGACCGGACTTCAGTGCCGCTGGAAAGTAACCAAGGGCGCTATGAAGACCGGGGAGCAGCTTAAATCCTCCATTGAAAATTTTGAAGACAACCGACAAAAACTATCTGAAAAGGTGGTTATCAGTCTGGAAGATGCTCAGAAAAAATTAACCAGAGAGGATCCGGACCTGCCCAAAATAGCTAAAGACTGGGAAGTAGAATGGAACCGCATCCAGGATCGCTATCAAAAGATGAAGGATGATTTTGACCAGACAGGAACGAATTCGCAAGCCTATTTTGCACAACTTGATGCGTTAAGCAATAACATCAGCAACGAGGCTCTGCGAAAACAAGAATTGGCTAAAAATGCCGAATTGAAGAAGAAGTGGGATGTCACTTACCAAAAAGCCTCCGTTAGCATCACAAAAATAACTCAAGTCCTGGAGTCCGGTAAGGATTTTCATATGGTACTGGTCGCCTCCAGCATCCGCCAGAAACTCGAACAAAATGTCGACGAACTGGAAAACATAGCCCGGCAGGCCAAAGAATTGCTGACAGATCTGGAAGCATTCACCCAAGCGGGTAGAGCACTGGTCGAAGGGTGATGCCGGTTACTCAACCATCCAAACCTTTCCATTCAAAACCTGTTTTATACCTGATTACAACAGTTCAAGATGAGTTTGCTTAATGATATTCTTACACGTAGCCAGGAAGTTCCTGTATTGGTTGATTTTTGGGCTCCCTGGTGTGGTCCGTGCCGCGTACTGGGACCCGTCCTCGAACAATTAGCCCAGGAAAATGCGGGCTCTTGGGAGCTGATCAAAGTGAATACCGAAGATCACCAGGATATCGCCACCAAATACAATATTTATTCGATCCCGGATGTAAAACTATTCTGGAAAGGCGAAGTCATCGGCCAGTTTGTAGGCGCTTTACCAAAAAGTCAGATTCAGGCCTGGCTGCAGGAAAACCTGCCAGATGAGGGGAGGGACGAATTCAATTCGCTTCTCGCATCAGCCAATGGCTGGCCCGACCCGGACTATATATCCCGGATGGCTTTGTATGTCCTGGAACATCCGGAGAATCCCGAAGGGAGAATTTCCCTTGCCAAACACCTGGTATTTGATGATCCAGATCGTGCACTTGAACTTGTTGAGGCCGTGCGTATGGCGGACCCATCCTACGATACTGCGCAGTATGTACGGGAGTTAGCGCACTTTATGACCCTTAAATTGACCGACGGCTCTCCTGCCGGACAAAAAATGACCGCAGCGCAGGTAGCCTGCCAAGCCGGTGATATCAAATTCGCGATCAAACTGGTCATCGATGCCGTGAGTATCGAAAAAACATTCATGGATGAGTTGCCCCGCAAAGTGGGAGTTGCCCTCTTTCAAGCCCTGGGAAATGCCAGTCCCCTGACGAAGCAATACCGTAAACTGTTTGACATGATGCTCTATTAACCGTTATGGAGGTATTGCATGGATTTGGCGGTTTGTAATCTATATCATCATAAACCTAAATACCGCATCAGCCCAAAACCAAATAACCAAAGCAAATTACCAGCTTATTTACCCGTTCCAATAAATCCATTCCAGCACACGTTGCATGGACCTTCTTGGTTGATTTGCTGAACCGGTAAAATGATTGTTCATAAAACTAAAAACGTACACCTTGCCGGACCGGGCTTGAACGAAACCACTGAGGCAATGATTGTTTAGCAAACTGCCGGTCTTGGCCCACACATAAGGTGTTCCCTCCGGACCCGCATACCAGTTCTTTATGGTCCCGGATATCCCGCCGACCGCAAAAATACTTTTGATCCAGTCCAAGCCTTTCAACCGGTAGATGTAATGCAGGACCTGGACGATCGATGCCGGCGTATTCAGATTATAGCGACTCAGTCCGGACCCATCCACCCATTGAGGCCGATCCGGCAAGTCACTCAGATCTCCTTTAAGCATATACTCGATGGCCTTGTCCGCTTGCAGTGTATCGGTCACTACTCCGGCTGCCATCAGTAATAATTGCTCTGCCAAAAAATTATCGCTCACCTGCATCATATGGTGATAAATAGAATCTGCCGGGATGTCCGCGTAGAGCGTCTGCCAGTTCGCCTCCTCCAGTGGCTGGTGCCGGGCAAGTACCGGCTTACCGGAGAGATCTTTGAGCAGCGTTCTGGTTAGTGACGCATTAAGGTGGATGGGAATCTCACGTTCATAACCCTGATGGTCGAATGGCTGACCATTGTAATAAAAAATATTTTCCGTCTGGTCCCTCCAGACCATACCTTCCGGATGCGTGGTGTCCGGCATCGGATAGAGTAGTTGTGTGAAATACGGGGGGGACATCCGGACCTGCCGGGAAAGTGAATCCCCCTGAGCTACCACCACATTTCCGAATAAAGGCATGGCATTACGCTCCGGCTGATAGTACCATTGAAAATCAGCCCAGGACCAGCCAGGGCCAAAGGCATCATCCATAAAATCATCCTGGTAGGCAATGGTCTTATCGCTTGCCAATAAAAATTCCTGCAATTGATGACTTTCCGGCAAGGGAGCATACTCGGTGCCGGGATATCCGGTCCCTTTAATAATCATGGTATCCCCAGACATGGTGTAATGCAATAACGGCATCGAGTCACCCATCACCCGCAGACTGGTGTAGAGTGTAAGTAGCTTGGTATTGGACGCTGGTGTGAAATAATGATGTGCCTGAATAGCTACCAAAAGCGAATCGGCCAGCGGATCATAAAGTGCAAAGCCCGTAAATTGGGCATTAAAAATTGGATCCTGCTCAATTTGTTTTTTCAGTTCCTTCCGCTTACCTTTTACCAGGATATTCGGTGAAGAACAACTCAGCATCACCAAGCTCATCATCAGGCACAGGCCAAAACCATATCTTATGCGCATCGTCTACAGATTAATGACTAAAAATAATCGTGTACCGGCTAACAACCTAATGGCATGCCTTTTCCTTTGGGGGCTACTTTCACCCTTACCTGCCATTTCCCAGGTGGATCTTATCCCTAATCTGTGGAAAGAAGCTTTAGATCAAACCATCCTTCTGCGCAACGAAGGCCATCTCCTTCCTATTCAACACCTGGAATCAACCCGCATTAAATACCTTTCTCTGGGCATGGATGATCGGACGGTCAAAGATTATCTTTCCCGCTATACCCTGATCGAAGACGGACCGGAAGGAACAACTCCATTCCCGGCCGTCAAGGCAACCTCCACCTTCGACAAAACGTGGACACAGACTGCACAAATAATTGCAGTCAATATGAATGTTCTGAATGCATCAATGTTGGAGCAAATCCGGCAAATAGCTTTGAAGGGCCCTACGGTAATGCTGGCTTTTGGATCAGCCTCATCCTGGACGCATCAGCAATTGCCGGAAGCCCTTGCCGCAATTGTTTGGGTTCCGGGTGATTTACCGGAGCAACAAGCCGTTGCAGCTCAGTTGGTTTTCGGCGGCGTGGCTGTAAATAACACCCTCAACTTTGACCTGAATAATGAATTTCGTGCCGGGGCAGGATTAAAAAGCGATCCGGTTATCCGCCTCGGTTACGCGCCACCAGCCTACGTGCATATGGACAGAAGTTTATTGGCCGACAGCATTCAGGCCATCGCCCGGCAGAGCCTTGATGCCCATGCTTTTCCCGGCATGCAGGTCCTGGTGGCCAAAGACGGGTATGTGGTTTATCATGAAGCCTTCGGTCATCAAACTTATTCCGCGACAACGCCCCTTGACAGAAGCGATATATACGACTTTGCCTCCGTCACGAAAGTAACAGCAGGTCTGCCCTGCCTCATGCAGTTTCACGATCAGGGCCGCTTGCCCCTGGACGCACCACTGCAGGATTTCTGGCCGAGTCTGAAACACAGTGATAAAGCAGATATCCCGCTTCGGGAAGTTCTGGCTCACAATGCCCGTCTTATCCCTTACATCACATTTTGGCAAACGGCGAAAAAGAAAAATGGCAATTGGCGGACACATACCTTTAAACAAGACTCCTCCACTCGTTATAATATCTGGATTACCGACTCGCTCTGGTTGTATAAAAATTATCAGAAGAAAATCGTCAAAGCCATTAAGAAGTCGGCTTTCAATCCCAAGCCAGGTTACGTTTATTCCGGATTGCTCTTTCTGATGATCCCTGAATTTGTCCAGCGAATGACGGGCCTGCCGTTTGATGAATACGTCCGTAAGACCTTTTACCGTCCGCTGGGAGCTTACACATTGACACACCGGCCTTATGAATATTTTCCCCTGGATCGCATTGTACCTACCGAAAATGATACTTTCTTCCGTCATGAACAAGTGCACGGGAGTGTCCACGATGAAAATGCGGCCATGATGGGCGGGGTCTCCTCCAATGCAGGCTTGTTTGGTAATGCCAACGATCTTGCCAAATTAGCCGAAATGTACCTGCAGTTTGGCACGTATGGGGGTCAACGTTTTATTTCCGATAGTACATTCCAGGAATTTACCCGCTGTCAGTATTGCAATGAGGGAAACCGCCGAGGCCTGGGTTTTGACAAACCGCTCATTGAGTACGACCCAAAAACCAGTTCGGTCAGCGCGGAGGCCAGCCCGGCAAGTTTTGGACATTCGGGCTACACCGGTACCTTTTTCTGGGTGGACCCGACCTATCATCTTGTTTACATTTTCTTTTCCAACCGGGTTTATCCCACCCGTTTAAGTACCGGCATCTATAACCTAAATGTCCGGCCACGCATTCAAGATGCCATTTATAAGAGCTTCATCAATAAATCGTGAATTTGCAGCGAAATAAACCTTTTTCCGAACGCATCAAATCATTAAACGCAACAAGCGATCATCAGGAAATCGCCTATTTATTGGTTTGTCACGTCTTTCCCTGGGATACCGAGCGAGCATTGGAATTGGCTTTATTCAGGACTTTTGCCATTCCTTCTATTTCCAGATTAACCGCATCTACCGGTGAACTGGCTAATCGCCCAAGGAAAAGATACGACGATACCGAGCTGATATTATTCGAAATTCTTGAACACGGATACGACAGCGAACGGGCTAAAAGGGCCTTTAACCGGATGAATAAAATGCATGGATCTTATGCCATTTCGAACGACGATCTGCTGTATGTCCTCAGCACGTTCATATTTGAACCCATTTGGTGGAATGCTCGGTTCGGATGGCGGCCGCTCCGGCAAAATGAAAAAGAATCCGGCTTTTATTTTTTTCGGGAAGTCGGCCGAAGAATGGGCATCCGGGAATTGCCGGACGATATGGATGCATTTGAAGCCTGGAGCAAAGCCTATGCAGCGAAAAATGCCCGCTTTACTGAGAACAATTACAGGATCGGTAAGCCCACACTGGACCTCGTTTTGGGATTCTATCTACCAAAATGGCTCTTTCCCGTCGGAAGACCCTTTCTGTTGGCCTTACTGGATGAGGCGTTGGTGGATAATATGGGATTTCGTAACCCACCGGGGTGGATTCGAAAAACGATGGAAGTCATCATGTCTGTCCGCAAAAGGATTGTAGCTTATTTACCCGAAAGGTCTAAGCCAAAACTAGGCACCCGGCGACGTCGTCCGACCTATCCGGAAGGATATAAGATCGAAGAAATTGGAACATTTCCGAAAGGGGATCGTAAAACAGAAACTTATTCAAAAACGGAATAATACACATTTTGCTTCCAGATGCCAATGAACTGACCAATTTGCAGGCTTCGACGATCGACGGAGTCATCCATTCACTGGACAGGATCCTGCTATGGGCAAAAAAGCACAACAACCGGATAGGGTACTTCCCGGCGCTCTACCGCCGGGTCACCATCCGCGTTAAGGAAGGCATTGAAAAAGGCGAATTTGATGATGGGCCGAGAATGGAGCGCCTGGACATTCAATTTGCCAACCGCTACCTGGAAGCACTGGAACAATACGCGCAGGGAAAGGAATGTACAGAAAGTTGGAAACGCACATTTATAGTTGCTCAACGACGCATGCCTATCGTGTTGCAACACCTAATGCTGGGCATGAATGCGCACATCAACCTGGACCTGGGTATTTCAGCCCAACAAACCGTGATCGGCCAACCGATAGAATCTATCCAAGCCGACTTTTACCGCATCAACGACCTGCTGATCTCCATGATACGTGATGTAAAACAAGACCTGGGAAAAATCTGGCCTTTTCTCCGAATATTGGACCTTTTTGTCGGTAAAGGAGGTGTCTATCTTGCGACAATGGGGCTAAAAGTCTCGCGTGGATTTGCCTGGAATACAACGAAGAACTTTGCAGAGTCTCCACCCGAAGAGTACGAGGACCGGGTCACCCGAACCGACCAGACCGTTGCCAAGATTGCAGAAAATATCCTGATTCCCGGCTACCTACTTTCCATTGTCATCCTCTTTATTCGCATTGGCGAGATAGGCAGTGTTGCACGGATCATCAGTAGATTGCAATAGATTATGCGGAAGTGAGCTCCGGCATGTATGCGGATTGACAAATCAACTGATGGAGTCCTTATCGTATAAAGCTATCTTTGTGCCAACTTAAAAGGGAATTGACCATGGGAACACTGCAAGAACTGCTGGATCTCATTCATCTGGATCAGGATTCATCCAATTTATTTGTAGGGTCCAATTTTGTTACTCCCTGGGGCCGCGTATTTGGAGGACAGGTACTGGCCCAGGCATTACATGCAGCTTCCAGGACCGTTCCGGAAGATCGTACTGCACATTCCCTGCATGCCTATTTTATTTTGCCGGGAGATGTAAATGTCCCCATCGAATACCAGGTGGACCGTTCCCGCGATGGGAGAAGTTTCACCACACGCCGGGTAGCAGCCTTACAAAAAGGCGAGATCATCTTCATCATGGCCTGCTCATTTCAAACCCGTGAAAAGGGTCTGGAGCATCAGCTTCCCATGCCCAATGTTCCCGGACCGGAAAATGTCCTTTCCGACCAGGAATGGTACGCTTCCCTCAAGGATAAGTTGCCGGACCTGTACCGCCGGTACCAGTTTCCGCAACCCATCGAATTCAGACCGATAGAGCGCTACAATCCCCTGGCCCCTTCGTCGCAACCGCCCTTCCGGCATATCTGGATGCGCGTCCGGGATACCATGCCTGAAGATCCCCGAATTCACCAACAAGTCCTGGCTTACGCGTCAGACTACAATCTTCTGAGCACAGCTTATATGCCCCATCAACTACAAGCGCGCATCGATCGCGTCATGTTTGCCAGTCTGGATCATGCCATGTGGTTTCATGAAGATTTTCGGATGGATGACTGGCTCCTGTATGCCGTAGATAGCCCTAGTGCCGGCAACAGCCGCGGATTTACGCGTGGAAACATTTTTACCCGGGAAGGTAAACTAATTGCTTCGGTAACCCAGGAAGGATTAATCCGCTTGATGCAACCAAAAGCAGACTGATTTCAATTGCTTAGTCTGCAGTCCGAAACGTCGTATTCACTACAATTCTTTGTTATGGCAGGGAGGCGTAGGCAACGAAATGTCAAAATCGTTGTTTCTTTAAAACAAAATTCAAGAAAATGGAGACATATTATAACCCGGCCGATTTGGCAAAATTTGGAAAGATTGGAGACTTTGACAAAGCCTTGGCCGATAAGTTTTTTAGTTATTACAACGAAGTTTTTAAGGAAGGAGCACTGACCGCACGGGAAAAATCACTGATAGCTCTTGCCGTATCCCATACCGTTCAATGTCCTTACTGCATTGATGCCTATACGACCGATACCCTTGAAAAAGGCTGCACCGAAGAACAATTGATGGAGGCTGTGCATGTCGCTGCTGCCATCCGCGGAGGGGCATCACTGGTCCACGGTGTCCAGATGATGAATCATACGAAAAAAGTGATGATGTAATGAAATCACTCAAAGCCTCAGGCCATCCCTTCTCAATCAGCACCTTGCAGCTGGAGCACTTGCACGCACACCGGTCGGATCAATTTACGGACCGGATGGCAGATGCGGGACTTCATCCTTTAAAGCCAACACGTATCGAAATTTTCCAGATCAATGTTGGCAAAATGTGCAATCAGACCTGCAAGCACTGCCATGTGGATGCAGGACCGGATCGCAAAGAGATCATGACCAGGGAGACTTTGCAGCGTTGTCTGGATATCCTGGCTACCCATGATATTCCGACCATAGACATCACCGGCGGCGCTCCGGAGATGAATCCGCATTTTCGCTGGTTTGTCGAGGAAGCTGCCAGACTCGGAAAGCACATTATCGACCGGTGCAATCTGACGATACTGCTGGCAAATCCGAAATACTACGACTTGCCGCAGTTTCTTGCTAAACACCGCGTAGAAGTGGTTTCCTCCCTACCCCACTACACCGCCGTCCGTACCGACCGTCAACGGGGCGACGGGGTTTTTGAAAAATCGATCCAGGCGATGCGGATGTTGAACGAAGCCGGTTATGGTCAAGAAGGGACAGGCCTGGAACTCAATCTGGTTTACAATCCGACCGGTGCTATCCTGCCAGGGCCACAACAGGAACTGGAGGCGGACTTCAAGCGCCACCTCCTCAGCGAACACGGGGTCTATTTCAATAAACTCTATGTGATTACCAATATGCCGATATCCCGGTTCCTGGATTTTTTGGTCGTATCAGGAAATTATGAGACCTATATGCAGAAACTGATTGATGCCTTCAACCCCAGTGCTGCAATGGGGGTGATGTGCAGGAATACCTTATCCATCGGATGGGATGGTACCCTTTACGACTGTGATTTCAACCAGATGCTGGATATAAAAATTCAGGACGCCCCGGTACATATCGATCATTTTGATCTGGATGCCCTGACCAACCGCTCCATCGTAGTTGACCAACACTGTTATGGCTGCACGGCTGGCCTGGGGTCAAGTTGTGGCGGACAGGTGGTTTAGGGCAAGGAGCATGGAGCATGGGGCATGGAGCATGGGGCATGGAGCGTTGGGAGAATGTTTGGGCATCCTTGCTAAAGGATATCACGAAAACTTCAACCCTGACTCCGAGGCTACAACCCAACGCAATCCAGGCAAAACCCATCGTCATTCCGGTGGTTCACCAGAATTTGTAATACCTGGCCTGCATATTTCGAATGGCGCTTGGAATTCCCGTTTTTGCGTTAACTTCCTATCGATTCAAAATACAGGCTATGGCACCAAAACGCCGGGAATTTATCCAATTGTCTTCCAAAGGCCTACTTATGGCTCCATTCATACCGCCGCTATTGCATCAAATGTCAGGCCCGACCGCTAAATCCAGTACCTCTAACGCATCACAACCTGTTACGATCATGGCAGATGAACCAAATTTGATTGGCCCATATGGACCATGGGCCGCTGCTCACCAGGATCAGGCTTTGCCCAGTTTCTCCTTTCGGAGTAATACATGGAATGATCTGGCTGACTGGAAAAAGAAAGCTCATGCCCAGTTGGTCAGTCGTCTGGGAATACCTGCTCTGGGTGAAATACCGGCAGTGAATGTTGACCAAATCTACGATTACGATGGACTGCATATAGAGGCGCTGTCCTGGCAGCTTCCATATGGCCGCCCGACGAAAGCCTTGCTTCTCAAACCGGCCAATGCCCAGGGGCGTCTTCCCGGAATCCTGGCCTTTCACGATCATGGCGGCAATAAATATTTCGGCGTACGCAAGATAACACGCATTCCCGGCAGACGACATCCGGACATGGGCGCACACCAGCAGGAATATTACGAAGGGCGTGCCTGGGCCAATGAGCTTGCTAAACGAGGCTATGTGGTTCTGGTATCAGATGCCTTTACTTTTGCCAGCAGGAGGGTATGGATGCAAGATGTACCGGAACACCTGCGCAACGGGCTTACGGACGACGAACCGGAAAATAGCATTGACATAGCTGCTTACAACCAATGGGCCGGGGAACACGAACACATTATGGCGAAATCCCTTTTTAGTGCAGGGATGACCTGGCCGGGGGTATTTTTTGCCGAGGACCGGGTGGCACTCGATATCCTCGCCGCACGTCCCGATGTCGATCCGGACCGGCTGGGATGCGGGGGACTCTCCGGCGGTGGATTGAGGACGGATTTTATGGCCGGACTGGATGATCGCATCAAGTGCTCCGTTACCGTAGGCTTTATGAGCACCTGGAGGGATTTCATTCTGAACAAATCCTATACGCATACCTGGATGACCTATGTACCACTATTGCCCACGGAGCTGGATTTCCCGGAAATCCTGGGATTACGTGTCCCGCAGCCGACCTTGGTTCAAAGTTGTGAAAAAGATCCGCTGTACACCTTGCCGGAAATGAAACGCGCGGATGAGCAATTAAAAGCAATTTTTACCAAGGCAGGGGTTGCCGACCATTACCGCACCTCTTTTTATCCCGGAGGTCACCAGTTTAGCGCTGCCATGCAGGATGAAGCATTTGACTGGTGGGACCAATGGCTGAAATAGAAAGGTGCTTTTCGCCGCCTGCTTAAGGCATTTCGCTGGATTCTACTTAATTTGGCACTATTCCAAATTAATAAATCGTAATCATGCGCTTTGGGGTTATCCTTCTTGCGTTCCTGCTCACTCAATGCCAGCCGGAGATCGCACCGAAAACAACCATTTCCTCTCCCGATGGAAATATCAGCATTTCCTTTGACCTGCAACCTTCGGGTGCACCACAATACGGCGTCAGATATCATCAGAAAGATTTGATCCTGCCTTCCACGCTGGGTCTGGAATTCCGGGATCATCCAGCACTTCACGATGGCATGACGGTCATTGGCACCTCGGAAAGGGAGATTAATGAGACCTGGGAAATGCCCTGGGGAGAACAACATCTGGTGGAAAACCATGGCAATGAACTGAAGGTGGAGCTCAAGGAAAAAAATGAGCCCGGACGAATGCTCAACCTTTATTTCCGGGCCTACAATGATGGCATAGCCTTCCGGTACGAGATCCCTAAACAGGAAGGAATGGACACGCTGATCATTATGGATGAAAACAGCCAGTTCAGACTGAACGAAGATCCGCTTACCTGGTGGATACCAGGCGACTGGGATATTTACGAACATCTGTACAACGAAACCAAGCTGTCAAAGATCAATGCGATAGCAAAACGGAACCATCCCAATCTGGCGCAAACCTATATTCCTGAAAATGCAGTGAATACACCCTTCACCATGCGGTTATCGGATGGAACGCACCTGGTATTTCACGAAGCGGATCTCACCAATTATGCCGGCATGACCCTCAAGGTGGACACCACATCCCATGAGCTAATGAGTGAGCTGGTCGGTTCGGATCGTTTCGGCTGGAAAGCAAAGGTGGCTACGCCATTTCATACGCCCTGGAGGACCATCCAGATCAGCCCGAACGCAGAAGGGCTGATCACTTCACGTCTGATCGAAAACCTTTGCGAACCCAACAAGATTGGTGATGTCTCCTGGTTTAAACCGATGAAATACGATGGCATCTGGTGGGAGATGCATTTAGGGATTTCCACCTGGGATTATGCCGGCACCCAGGACATGAACTCATTTGATCAGATCGGCAATATGAAGCCAACCGGGAAACACGGCGCGACCACGGCCAATGCCAAACGCTACATCGACTTTGCAGCAGCCAATAATTTAAAAGGCGTGCTGGTCGAAGGATGGAATGTAGGCTGGGAACATTGGATCGGATTTGACGACCGGGAGGGGGTTTTTGATTTTGTAACGCCCTATCCGGATTATGATCTGCCGGAGGTGGTGCGCTATGCGAAATCCAAAGGCGTCGAAATCATCATGCACCATGAGACTAGCGCAGCGCCCCGTACGTATGACCACCAATTGGATACCGCCTACCAACTGATGCAAAGCCTGGGGCTGCATTCAGTCAAAACCGGATATGTGGGCAAAATCATTCCCAAAGGAGAATACCACCATGGCCAGTGGATGGTCAACCATTACCGCAAAGTCATCGAAACAGCCGCCAAATACCAAATTGCAGTAGATGCGCATGAGCCCATCAAAGGCACCGGCCTCCGGCGTACCTATCCGAATATCATCTCCCGTGAAGGACTACGGGGACAAGAATGGAATGCCTGGTCAACCGATGGGGGCAACCCGCCACAGCATCTTTCCATCATAGCATTTACCCGGATGCTGGCCGGTCCGATCGACTTCACACCGGGAGTTTTTAACATCAAGTTGAACCCTTATAAGCCAAATAATCAGGTGAATACCACGCTGGCTCAGCAATTAGCCCTGTACGTCGTCATCTACAGTCCAATTCAGATGGCTTGCGACCTGCCCGAAAACTACGAAGGTCAACCAGGATTTCAGTTTATCCGTGACGTAGGTGTCGATTGGGAGCAAACCCGGGTGATCAAAGGAGATGTCGGCGATTATGTGATCATCGCCCGCGAAGAACGGGGTACCGGCAACTGGTTTGTGGGTGGGATTACCGATGAAAATTTCCGGGACGCTCTGTTTGACCTGGATTTCCTGCCCCCCAATACAACATTCACCGCAACCCTGTACCACGACGGGCCGGATGCCGATTGGGACAAAAACCCGTTGGCGCTCGAAATTGATAAAAAGGAAGTCACCTCAGAGGATGTTTACACGGTCTATATGGCGCCCGGAGGAGGATTTGCATTAAGCCTTATCAAGCAATAGATTGTACGTTACATCCAGGATTCCAGTTTATCTCTGATTTTGTTAAACGCATCCACATGGTCCTGACGCTCCAGGCGTTTAAACATCAAAGCGAGAAAACGCATGTGTTCGATTTCTCCGAACAAGTCTTTAATGTTGATACACCGGGTCACTTGTTTGTCGTATAAATCCAGGATCTTTTCCAAAAGGCCAATACGAACATCTTCGATGACCAGTTTGCATATGTTCAACTGGATTTTTGCTAATTGTCCCCACAGATTGGATCGGCTGAACTTGATGTGATCGACTTCATCCAACCAGAAAGCCAGAAAATCAACGGCAGGCTCAATTTGTTCTTCTGCCAATTTGGAATTAAATGCGTCGATAGCTCCATCACAATGGAAATACATCAGCGTATAGTAGGAGGTAGCAGGATAAATTTTATCCATTGGCTTCACCGCCTTATTCCATGCCTTCTTGTAATAACCAGCAGCTTTCTCCAAATATTCCCTGCTCAATGCTTGCGTCGGTTCTATGATAGCGGCTCGTTTATACGTGCTACCAAAAGAGGTCATCCTGTTGAAGGTTTCCCCCAGCGTCATTTGTTTATTAAGGTCATTCAGGATCCCTTCCAGCTCCTTTCTGAAAGGCAGAATTGACTGACCAGGTTGCAGGCACAGCACTTCATTGGCCAATTTTTTAGCGCGGATATTGCAATAATGATCCAGCACCTGAATGCCGAAATCGGAGTCATCTTCCAAAAGCAATTGTCGAAAACTTTCTATTGCAGCCTGATATTGTCCAAGTTGCGCATAGATCTTTCCTTCCGTCTCAACAATGTGCCCCCTGAATTTACCAATAGAACCGGCGCGACCCACCAATCGTTGGGTACGTTCCCGGATATCACGTACCGTCCGGGCACTTGTTCCGGAAACAATATTTACGCTATAGGTCTCGGAGAGGATATTATCCAATTCCATTGAAATCTCAGATTCCAGTGTCAATCGATCATCCACGGATACATGGTATTGCTCCTCTTTCAACCGGTAAAACTGGTCCCCGTAACATTGATAGGCTCCCCAGGTATTGTATTGAGGAAATTCGGTGTAACAGTCTTCCCTGGCCTTGCGGATTGCATCCCCGAAATACGCCCCCAGATACAAATAAGAATAGAGTTTCTGGGCGAAAAGCAGCGCAGCCGCATCGTTAACAGCCCAGCCGGCTACAACGACGGCCTTGACACCGATCCGGATGAATTCGGTGCCAATATTTGCTGCCAAACGATGCCGGTGTTGCATATACAACTCACGCTGCGAATCCGTTTGACCGGAATAACAGCAATTGATAAAAACAAACTCAGGGATTGCGGATAATTGCCGGATGGTGCCCGGATCCAGAAAAAGATCTTTACCAATGACGATCCCTACTTTATGCTCTTCCGGCTTAAAAATCCCATGGCCCGCCACGTGTAATAGCTTATGTTCCTTTGCATAGAGCGCCTGGATGATCGCTTCCGCTTCACACCGGCGCAATAGCTCCACATTCATATCGTTCTGATCCAGAATTTCAGCTACTTTCTCAGCTTCAAGGTATGCGCCGTCCAATGGCGGGAATTGGTCATCGTGATAATTGGGGTCCCCTATCACCAGAGCGCTCCGGTTGGTCACTAAAGCCGGCGTTACGACCACATCATCGGCATATAACTGCCGGATCAATCCGGCCTCAACAAACGTAGGTTTTTGACCGTAATTGCTGTCGTGGAACATTTCCCAGGGAAATCTTGCCGCTTCGATATCCATCTTCCATTCGATGTTGCGATGATTGCGAATGAAATCCTTGAATGAATTGGGGATCAATAATTCGAAGATGGCTTTAGAGGCCTCAAGACTCAATTTTTGATTGACCGATAAGGTATCGGCCAGATGAGCCGCCAGCTCCATATTTGCCAGCACTTTATCCATTGGGACATTAGCCAGTCCTCCATAGGCACTATACTTCAGGTATGGTTTGGGATAACTCGGGTCATTTTTTTCCACGGTCGTGGTCATCGATTGCCACCAACTGCGAGACTCTTCCCGCAACAAACGGGACCGGTTACCAAAACCGCGCTCAATCTCTTCCTTCAACTCAATGAAGATGGTATTTTTCTCCTCTCTGAGCTGGCTGAGAATTTTATAACACTCATAGGCGTTGTCCTGGTAATAATCAACAAATTCCACGGTTTTGATGGGCTTTAGTCCATTATCCAGGCCCAGGATCAATGCATTTGCCCGCTGGACACCCAGGATTATACTACGGACCGACTCGACCATAGGCAAACGGCCATATGCGCTGCCTACCAATAACGTTGAAATGCCCTCCCGAGCCTCGGTTTCCTTATCCGGATGCGTATCCCGGAAGAACAAGGCATACCTTAATACCGCTTTTTCGACCGATAACGCCAGTTCAAATCCGGTGAGCATATCCTTGTTGCCCAAGCCGATGACAATCGCGCCGAGGGGAGTTCCCTGTTCATCATATATCAGTGCTTGTTCACCAATTTCTCCCGGATAAAATCCCAATTGTTTGTGTTCAAACAGCTTTCCACCCAAATAGGCGTCCAGAGTACGTTCGGCGCTGACGATGCCATCGTTGGCAAAATGGCCGATCATCACCGGAAATTGAGACCATTTCAAATCCCCGTTAAACACCTCCACCTGGAGAGGCACCTCAGCAACTTTTGGCAATAAAGCGGCAGGTGTTACGCCAAACAGATTGTCCGTTATGACGTCGGGTTCATGATAGGCTAATGTCGCGGGAGCAAGTCCGGGACCCGGCTCGGTCAGTCCCCTGCTCCAGACCGAAGGCTTGGATGTACTTAATTTATTGGTATACCCTGATCGGAACAAATCTTTCAAGGCGCCTATCACCTCCGGACTATTAGCCAGGTTACCATGTTCAATGCGTGAATAGTACAGGTTTCCCGGCTTGAGCCCAGGCGGAATACCCATAGCCCAGGTTACACTTCCGTCTCCTTCCTGCGTTGTTGTGTATTTCAGATATTTTCCCTGGAAAAATGATTCAGCCAGTTCATAGCCATCCGTAGTAGATTCACTTAGTCCGGCTATGTAATAGATGACTTGCTCGTCCTGTGCATCAATGGCCGCATTTTTTAACAGCTCATCCTTGTAACTACCAAAATGGTTCAACAATTTATTGGGCGGAGCATCCAGTTGCTCTTTAACGTGGCTCAGGACGGTCTTCCAAAACGCTGGTTTTTCCATCTCCTTTTCGTTGACGGGCAACAGCTCATAAATTCCGGGGTATCGGTTAAATACATTCAATAAAGCTTTTTTGGAATAGCGGAAATCGAGCAAACTTAGTTGCCTTACCCTGCGCGAATGACCGGTCAGGACCTCCATAATGAGGTAGGAACCAAGCCAGGGTGTGCCCAGCATAATCCATTTCGCATTGGGCAATTCTTTGAATCTTTTCCAGGAATTACCAAACTGTTGCTTCCAGGCACGAGCCACGATACCACCCATAGAATGCGTCACCAGATAAATCGGTTGCTGGTGGGTAAACAGCGGCGTCAACTTCGTATCAACCTCTTTGGCTACTTCATCGACGGATTTTCTCCAATCGAAAGGCATAATCAATACATCGTAATCGGCATCCAGAGATTCTTTGAAACGATGGTAATATTTATGGACCACCGACTTGGCCAAAATGCCTGGCTCATTAATATTCAGGTGATCTTTAATTTCCCCTCTGTTTATTGACGGGAAATCCAACCAGATGCAATGATCCCCGCGGTAAAGGTTCGATCCCATGATACCGGGCAGCAAAACAACAATCGGCTTGCGGCCGGTCACTTGTTCCGACTTCAATTCACCCAGATTTAACAGACTTAATGCTACTCCGCGTCCCTGGGTAAATTCGTGCAGAGAGGTAAATCCCTGGATTGCCTGGTCCACTCTAGTCAAAGCCTGAGTAATGGCCACACTCGAAGTTCTGAAGTGGAAATAGGCAAAATGATTGATCCCGGCTTGTTCGATGCGCAGAAAATTACAAATGGCCCGGTTGAGTAAACCACGGGTCATTGCCCTTGTATTGACCACAAAATCATTTGCCTCCCGATAATACAAATTCGTCAGAATCACCTTAAGCGAATTCCATAACCCGTGCCCCACCTCGGCATCTCCGGCAACCGCATACAACGCACTGCTCAATTGAAAATTATTGTTATTGACTTGCTGGAATGATGTCTCAGGCACCATAGCCCACAGACCCGGAAAGGAGCGCGCATGATATCGCTCCCGGACGATAGCCAAGAGGAAAGATTTAACCACGCCGTAAAGCGGATTGAATTTCCCTCCCAATGCCATCCGGATGACATTCATCAAACCATTTAAAAAATGATCCAGTCTTTGATCAAGCAATATGGTTCCGGAAGCCGGGCTGGCAACCCGAATTACCTTATCGATTTCAATGCGTTTGGTATTTGCCAATAGGTTGATTTGGCGCATTTCCTCGGCTTGCAAAACGGCATCTTCTTCTATAATCCGTATCTCGTCATCCGTAAATCCTCTGATGGGATTGCGATGATCACACCGCGCCAGCACGTCCGCTAATAAACCTCCCCGGGATGCACTGACCAGTGTCAGCTTTATCTCCTCAGGAAACAGCTTCAGCAAGTCAAGAACATTTTTGTACGGAGAATGCTTCACCGTATAATGATCCCAGCCCAACACCCGGCCCTGATAATGGTCATGAATACTTTGCCAGCGGTCTTCCGGAAACTTGTTAAAGGACCCCTGAGTGGAAGCAAATGTGCCGTGCAGCATTAATAAGTAATGCGTGCGTGTTGTGATGGTATCTTCCGGCACAACCTGAAAAGTTCTGGTCACCCGCTTCAATCCCGGGCTATGCATGGCTCTTCGCTCTATCAGTTCCGCCAGTTCATGCGCGGCCTTACTTACGAGATCATTTTTAATAATGTCCAAACGATTAAAACTCAACCCGGTCCCATCGCGAGTACCACGACCCGATTGGACCATAATCTGGGCCGGGATCTCGATGATTCGCTGCTGTCCGGACCGGGAATAGAAAGAATTGGTTGCTGTCAATTCCGGAATATCATCCCCATAGCAGATCCACTCCACACCATCCATGGAAGTTAATTGGATAAGGCGGTCGTCTCCAATATCCAGCTTCTGCAGATCGGCAATACCCCGATCCGTGGAAAGTTGAAATGATGATTCGACGACAAATTCTTCATTGCCCGCCATTAAATCTTCAGCAGGGATAGACCTTCCGGTAAAAACTATTTGAATCTTTTCCATGTGGTGTGGTGTAAGTTGAGTATAATCGGATACAGATGACTGGGTCGAACCATCGGTAGTAATGTCCTTTTTCAAGTTACACAATTTTCCAGCTGCGATCAAGCGCCTGCTCGGGACGAGCCGTTAAAGGGGAAAAATCCCTTGATTGGAATTACATCCGGAATTTGCTACCTTATGATAAGAACCAATTGCTATCGTATGTGGAAATGCTTCGTTATAGGCATAGCTATTAGTTGTCTTTTTTTCCTGCGTTGCCAAAATGCACCCTCTGTTCAGCAACCCAACATCCTCCTCATTATGGCGGACGACCAGGGCTATGGGGACCTCGGCAGTAGCGGTAATCCGTTGATTCACACGCCGCATCTGGACGCCCTGGCACACGAAAGTGTCCGATTCACTCATTTTCATGTATCACCGGTCTGTGCGCCTACCCGCTCCAGTCTGATGACCGGCAGGTATTCCCTGCGCACTGGAATCCGGGACACCTACAATGGCGGCGCCATCATGTCCACAGAGGAAATCACCATCGCAGAAATGCTTGGTGCAAGTGGTTATGCCACCGGTGTCTTTGGCAAATGGCATCTGGGTGACAATTATCCCAGCCGGCCTCAAGACCAGGGTTTTGACGAATCGCTCATCCACCTGTCCGGAGGGATGGCACAGGTCGGAGACTTCACCACCTGGTTTCAAGGAGACAGCGCTTACTTTAACCCGGTGCTCTGGCACAATGGGCAACAACAACATTATCAGGGTTACTGTACGGATGTATTTACCGATGCTGCGCTGGAGTTTATAGAAAAGCAACAAAGTCCGTGGCTTTGTTATCTGGCTTACAATGCACCCCACACACCGCTCCAGGTCCCGGATCGCTATTATCAGCTTTACCAGGATGTCGATCCCGCCTCGGGGTTCCCGGCAGACCAACCCTTCCCAAGGATGAGCGAGAAAGATAAAGAAGATGCACGACGGGTGTACGCGATGGTTACCTGCATCGACGATAACGTGGGACGGCTGCTGGCAAAACTGGAAGCTTTGAACCTGACAGAAAACACCATTGTCGTATTTATGACCGACAATGGCCCACAACAACAGCGCTATCTGGCTGGAATGCGCGGGCTGAAGGGAAGTGTCTACCGCGGAGGCACACGGGTGCCCTTTTTCTTCCGCTATCCGGGCAAAGTGGCCGGCAACCGGGACATCGATGCCCTTGCTGCCCATCTGGATGTACTGCCTACCCTCGCAGCGATCACTGGTGCCAGCGTTCCCGATGACCGACCCATCGACGGCCGCAGCCTGTGGCCCCTTTTGCAAAATACCGCCGAAGCCTGGCAAGACCGGCCTTATTTCTCTTATTGGACCCGACGCTATCCGGAAAAATACAACAACATTGCCCTGGAACAGGGTGTCTACAAACTGGTAGGCCATGCGGATTACGATGCACCCATCGACTCCTTTGAGCTGTTTAACATCCGGACAGATCCCTATGAATTGAAAAACATCATTTCAACGAATCGACCGGAAGCTGAAAAACTGAAGAAGGCATTAGACAGTACCTATCGGGAATTGATTCAATCCGATCATCTGGTCCATCAGCCGCCGATCATTATTGGCGACTCTCACGAGAATCCGGTCTACCTGAACCGCAACGATGCCGATGGCGAAAGGGGCATCTGGGCCCAGTCCCAAGTGTACGGCAGATGGAATGTGGAAATCCGCCCCGGCAACTACGACATTTCATTCCGATTTTTGGACACCTTACCTGCAGGTAGGATGGTGCTGGAAGCTGGAACGGACGTCTGGCAAAAAGCAAGTGATGGCCATAGCCTTGTTTTGGAGCTAAAAAACGTGGAAATGCCTGCTTTCAAGGGATCCCTTATTCCCTTCTATGCATGCCGCGATGGAAACCTCCTGCCTTTTTGGGTAGAGCTTAAAAGGACAAAATAACCCAATAGAACGTTCTTGATATAAATCCTATTCACCTTGTACCAGCGTATATTTTTGAGTCTTTGCATTTTCTCAGCACTGCAATGCCGCCTTTTTGATAACACCCTACCCGTATTCCCTTCTGATTTTAATCAAATGGACCTGGATCAAATGCAGACCGGTCAAACCTTTCATTACTTGTTCCTCATCGGAAGTGGTTATCCGGATCCGAATGATCAGCAGTTCTACTACACCGGAGACACCCTGGAGTTAAAAGTTCTGGAATTCAATAGTATAGGTTATTACATATCGGAATCAATAACTCCCGGTTCACCTGTCTGGAATATGGATAGTACCCGGTATTATGGAATTCAAAAAGATTCCGTTTATGTTAATTTATGGATCGTGCGCAACGATTCTCTATTCATCCAATCCATCCATCCTGAACAATATACACACAGTCATCTATTGTTCAGGTCCAATTTGCATTAATGCATTTTACGGAAGCCGAGGTTAAAATGAAGGGCTGGAAAACTACCTATCCTTACAACGAAGCCGATGCCAGACTTTTCGCCACCGACTATAAGCTGCTTGGTCATACCTACCCCCGACTGAATGTGTACATTAACAATAGCCCCATGGCGGGTGACGGCCCAGGGAACACGACTATTTTTAGCAGACCCTTTGGGATCATCCGAACCTCCAGCTATTCATTTTGGACAGGAATGGGTATCGGATGGGATAAGTTATAAAAAGCATTCCATGAAACTTGATCGACAGCTTGTTAAGCTTATTAATGGTTTTGCCACCCGTAATAATCCTTACTTTTATGATCTTGAAAAGCTATCCTGGATTAAGAATTGCTGTATATGAAACACTTGATATTTAGTCTGCTGCTCCTATGGGCACTGCAACTATCCGCTCAGACACCGGTCGAATACGCCATCGCTTTCCCGAATGCAGTTCACCATGAAGCCGAAATTCAGGTCACCTATCGTGATGTGCCAGCTGGTCCATTGGAAATACGAATGAGCCGGTCATCGCCAGGGCGCTATGCGGTTCATGAGTTCGCAAAAAATTGTTACGGCTTCAGAGCTTCTGATGGCGAGGGACACCCTCTGGAAATAGATCATACCAATCCATACCAATGGAATGTGCTGGGTCATCAGGGAACCGTTGTTTTCTCTTATACGCTGTTTGGAAACCGGGGTGATGGAACCTATTCCCAGGTGGACGAAACCCATGCGCACCTCAACATGCCGGCAACCTTTGCTTTCGCACGAGGGATGGATGACCGGCCGATCCGGATTAGGTTTGATCTTCGTGAAGACCTGCATTGGAAAGTAGCCACTCAATTGAAACCGGAAACCGCCACCACCTTTACAGCGCCAAATCTGCAATACTTTATGGACAGCCCCACGGAGATCAGTGACTTTCAAATGCGCACATTCACCGAAACTTCCAATGGCAAGACCTATCAATTCCGGCTGGTGCTTCACGCGCCTAATGAGTCGGAGGTGATTGACGCCTTCAAAGCAGCTGCCATGAAGATTGTAGCTCAGGAAAAAGCAGTCTACCAGGAATTACCCGGCTACGATTACGGAACGTATACCTTCATCTGTTGTTACATGCCTCAAGGCAGCGGAGACGGTATGGAACACCGTAATTCCACCTTCATTAGCGGTAATTTTGTGCTGGACAGCAGTGGCCTTCAACGAGCCTATGGAACAGTAGCCCATGAATTTTTTCATTGTTGGAATGTGGAGCGTATCCGGCCCAGGTCGCTGGAACCCTTTGATTTTGAACAAGCCAATATGTCCGGCGAATTGTGGTTTGCCGAAGGATTCACCAGCTATTATACGGACCTTACCCTTTGCCGGGCGGGGATAATCTCAACCAGCGATTATGTGTCCGGAATAAGTGGAGGGCTAAATGCCGTCATCAACAGTCCGGCGCGTCGCTATCGCACTCCGGTAGAAATGAGTCAGTTTGCACCCTTTTCCGACGCGGCGACGTCCATTGACCCGGTCAATTTCGGCAATACGTTCATCTCGTATTACACGTATGGTAAGGTGTTGGGCCTGGCGTTAGATTTATCGTTGCGAAATCAGGGTCAAAATCGGTCACTTGACGGTTTTATGGCCCTCATGTGGGACCATTATGGTAAACCGGAAATTCCTTATTCGGTGGCTGACATCGAATCCACATTGGCCGAATACGCCGGAGAAGCATTTGCCCATACTTTTTTTGATCACTACATCTACCACAGTGAAATGCCGGATTATCAGGCGTTGTTGAATTCGGTCGGCATCAGCCTCTCTCTGGCTCACCCGGGACAAGCATTCTTAGGCGCTTCCATGGAACAAAACGATCAGGAAGTTACCATTTCCCGCTATCCCTTATTTGGCACTCCAGCCTATATAGCAAATCTCGAGGCCGGCGACAAAATTCGGACCATTGATGATCAGACTGTTACGTCTGTAAACGAAGCTCAATCCATCATCCGGAATCATCAATCAGGAGACACCATTCAGATGCAAATCGAACGGTTTGGAAAAATGATGCGTATACCCGTTCTATTGATGGAAAATCCACAATTACAGACCGAGTTGATCCAGGCTCCAGCTATAACTGATGCGGCCAGCAGCCAACAAAAAATGTGGTTGACCGGAAAATAAATGGACTATTGGTAAAATCACGATCGATAAATCCTTAATCACCATTAATAATTCATACACAATGGAAAAATGGAACGGAATCTTTTCTGGTAACGAATTATTCAAACACCTCTCCAAACTTTTTTCTTAAACCAATAGCCCAGCACGATCATTGCGATGGCATAAACGACTAAACCGGCCCCAAACCAACTTATAAAATAGGCTCCCCGGATCGCCGCATCATAGGCGTGAAAAGACCAATAGACCGGTACCAGTGCCAAAACCCAGTTGACCCACCCGGGGAAGAAAAAGGTAAGGATGGGCGTCAGAATAACCAGATCCAGGATTTTAAAATAAGCCAAACCTTCAATTTTATTTCTGGCAAACGTTGATACCACCAGACTGATCAATGGAGCCAATAATCCAAACTGAAGTGCAAGAAGCAGGGACTGCCACCCTCCAACCATGACCAGCCCACCCCAGCGGATGATCAGCCAGGCGCCACATGTGGCCAGCAATGTTGCCCCCGACAAACGATACAACAGGAAGGTCGATGCGCGCAAAGGGAGAATGCGCAATGCCTGGATGACTTGTTCGTCTTTTTCCTCCAGAAGGATAAATGCGCTGATAAATCCCATCAGGATCGAGGTTTGCATGGCGCCAAACATAGATATGTACGGATAATATTCGACAATCGGCGGAAAGGCGTGTTCCAGTGCCGGTACCGCCCACCGTACAAATGCATACAGGAGCAACGGAGCAAATAAGAACACCAGCAACATCTGGTCCCTGGCGATATGCCGGAATTCCTGCCGGGCGAAATGGTAGAAACGTTGCATGAGCTTAGCGTTTGATGTTCTTGCGAAAGGCCCGGATTGCCAGCTGATAAGCGGCCAGGTTCCAGGCAATCAAAAGTCCGTAAGCCAGCAGTAACTGGCCGGTTGCAATACCGGTAAAGGCTGCCGAAAACAATACCAGGGCCGGCCAGGTAGGCAGCCAGACGAAATAGTTCATCGGCATTACTCCAAAATATCCCAGAAAAGGCAATGATAAAAGGATCAATAATCCAACCGACCGCATGATGTATTGATTAAAAGTATCAACACCGGAAACCAGTATAAATCCGATCAGGCCAAAAAAAATGGTTGTGCCGGCAGCCGCTGTCCCAAAATGTGCCCACTGAAAATGTACACCGTGCACTATCCCCACCATTCCGTAACAACACAGGACTGAAATCAGGGTCAGGACGATAATCTTAGACCACAGGTATTGGGCTTCCCGTACTGGTGTGACCACCAGGGCTTGTAAGGTCCCTTCATTCTTTTCAAACAGGACCATAACCCCGATGAATAAAAACCCCAGTAAGGCAGGATCGTTGAATAGGACAAGGACAAGCAATTGATCCACGACCATATATTTTTGCAACCACCAGAACAAACCCAGGTAAATGGCGGTGACCAATACGGAGACCGAGAGAACCTGATTCCGATTAAGTAGGGTAAAGTCCCAGCGGAGCAAATGCAGGAATGTTCTCATACCAGTGATTTTCCGGTGACTTCCATAAAGACGGCATCCAGGCTGGCCTCCCTGGAATGGATGGTTACTACTTCCCGGCCATGCAGGTCATTCAGGAATTCCGGATTGGTACCCAGCCCATCCAGCGCGTAGGTTTTCACCCCATCACTATCGCGGAATTGTACCTCTACGGTCCTGCTACTATAGGCAAGTTGTAAAGACTTAGGCGTATCCAGAGCTCTTATGCGACCATCAACCAGAAAAGCAACCCGGTCACACAACTCCTGGGCATCATGCATTTGGTGGGTGGTGATAAATATGGTCTTGCCTTCACCCTGCAACTGCCGGATGAGGTCTTTAATGAGATGGGCGTTGGCCGGATCCATCCCGGAAGTAGGCTCGTCGAGGAAAAGAATCTCCGGATTATGTTGCAGTGCCCGAATAAAATTGAGTCGCATCTTCATGCCTTTGGAGAAAGCCCCTACTTTTTGATTCGCAGCATTTTCGAGACCGACCATGGCCAGTAAATCCATGGCATTCCGATAATGCTGTTGATAAAATGCGCCAAAAAAATTGAGATTCTCCAGGGCGGTTAGTTTCAGGTAATGATTCGGGAGTTCAAAACTCACCCCGATCCGGTGATATAAATCAATGTCCCAATCCCGTACTTCTCTCCCATCGATCAGGGCAGATCCGGAATACCCGGCCAAAAGCTTGAAGAGGATTTTCTGAGTGGTCGTTTTTCCGGCTCCACTTGGGCCCAGAAAACCAAAGATTTCACCGGGGGAAATGGCGAATTCCAAATCGTGAATGGCGGGCCCGGTCTGACCGGCATAGGTAAATGAAAGGCTGGAAACCTGAATCATAATGCCTGAGGTTTTAGTGCGGCTTTTAACAATTGAATCAAATCACGGACTGCCGCCTGGAGCGCTTCATTTTCGAGCCCGAACAGGGGTTTGCCTTCCGCAAGGTTGCGGTCAAAATCCACGCCGTAGATGTCGTGCATTAAGGATGCGACACTCAAGCCCATGGTAAACATAAAATGAGCGAGGATCGGTAACGGCAAATCGGTACGAATCGTCCCATTGGCCTGTTCCGCGGCAATCCACCGGGACAACATCGCGGTACCCTGATCCTTCCAGGAATTCAGGTATGGCTGTACCTGTGGGCTGGATTCTTTAAAGCCTACCCGGTACAGAAATTGGCTGCACCGCGGGTTTTCAAGATCAAAATGCAGTCCATTGGCGTACACAGCCTCATAGTACGTCCAGAAATCCGGATAATCTTCCCGGCGAACCGACACAATGTAGGACCGCTTCACCTGCTCGCAATGGCTCTTCAGATGAAGCCAGAGATCGAGTTTGTCTTCGAAATACTGATAGACGCTGCCTTTCGCGATGCCCAATTCTTTGACAATCCGGGTGATGCTGGCGGTCTGAAAATCACTGTTGGCAAATTCCTCCAGAGCGACTTCGAGAAATCGTGCCTGCTTCTGCGGATCGAGGTTGATAAACGTTTCTTTTGGCATAATGTGACTACCTGGTCACAAAGATAATAGAATTTGTGACTGGGTGGTCACTAAATATTAATGTTGAATTTTAAGGGTTGAAAGTTGAATGGGAAGTTTACTCTAGGAGGGAACACTTATGCGGTTAAGAGCTTCGTTCTGTTCGGTAGGATGAGGTGTTTGAAGCAAGAATCTGTTTGCATTTTCTGGTTACTAAGTTTAAATAGGTTGCCGGCCCTCGTGCCGTCGCCTGAGGATCCGGTCGATGGAGGATGGAAGGCGAGCCATAGATCAATTCCTAAAACTCTGTTTCAAAGAGAATGCTGACCGAGGTACGAGTGTCAGCAAAATTTATTCCAATATTCACCCATCTTTTTCCGGACAAAGGCTACGCTGCGCTCCAGTTGATCCATGCCATCCACACCGTCTTCGATGCTGATCCAGCCATCAAAGTCAACCCGCTTTAATTCCCGGAAAATGGCATCGTAATCATTCAAGCCTTTGCCAATCTCGCCATGACTTAATCTTTTCGCATAACCGGTAGCACCTCCTTCCTCATTCCGCAAATCTTCCAGCGTTCCGTATTTCAGATACCGGTCACTGGCATGCATCGTCACCACCCGGTCAGCAACACGATACAACAATTCAAGGGGATCCTCACCTGCTAAATAGGTATTGCTTGGGTCGTAATTCACCCCAAAATTAAGATGCTGAATGCAGTCCACCAACCGGCAAAAAACGTCCATTTTCTGGGCAAATTCCGGATACTCCCAAAAGTCATCCTTGTAATGATTCTCCAGGATCAGGGTGATTCCATTTGCTGCCGCATAGGGCAGGCATGCCTCGATGCATTCCACAGCCAGCCCGACGCCTTGATCAATGCTCAGTTCAGGTCGCCGCTGTCCGGAGAGCACCCGGCAGTAAGAACCGCCCAGGGTATGTGTCATATCGATCCAACGTTTTTGTTTCCCGATCTCATTTTTACGAAATTCCCGGTCCGGGTGGGTAAAGTCGGGAGAACAACACATCATAGGGACTACTTTCCCATGATCCTCTACCTGCCGGCGAAATCGGGGCCAGTTCTTTTCATCCTGCATTTCCAGAAAACCGGCGTACCACTCCAATCCGTCGATATCCAGCCGCACCGCCATTTCAATCCATTCGGATACGGTCAGGGTACCGTCTTTACATAAGGCTTGCATAAATGCTTTGGGGAAAACTGCTAAACGGGGCATAACAACTTATTTATTGGCGGGGATGGTCGTTTCATCTTTAGGCGGATTCCTTCCGATAAACGGATGCTGTTCCAGGTCTACTACCTGCCCGCTGATGGGGCCACTTTCGTCGGATAGCCAATACACGGCAGCAGCCGCTATCTCTTCTGGAAAAAGGATGCGGCCAGCGGGGGCGAACACTGGCGGCAGGTCTTTGTACCAGTTGTCATCCAAACCATGCGCTCTTTTGCGGATAATCTCCCGCTCGGTCAGGACCCAGCCCGGGTTGATCTGGTTGACGCGCACGTGATTTTCCCGGTGCAGCGTATCCCCTAAATTGCGGGTCAGGGTCATCAATGCGCCTTTGGATACACTATAGGCTAACAGGTTAGGCTCTCCACTATAGGCATTCACGGATCCGATGTTCAGAACACATCCGTGTGACCGGCTCAGGTAAGGCAAAGCTGCCTGTATCAAGGCAAAAGGAGCTAACGTATTGACCTCCAGCACCTGCCGGAATAGCGTCAGGTCGGTGGTCTGCAGGTTGGAGGAAGCCACCGCAGCGGCATTATTCACCACCGCATCCAGCTGACCAAAAAGGGAAATGGCCTGAGCGACCAGCCGGTCAGCACATCCTGCTACCGTTAAATCTTCGATGTATAAAACGGCATGTTCCGCACCTATTTCCTGTACGGTTGCCTCACCCAGTTCTTGCTCCAATCCATGAACGATTACCTTTGCACCTTCGGCTACACACCGCTTCGCGATGGCCTTGCCAATCCCGGTCGTACTTCCGGTGATAAGGATGACTTTATCTTTTAGTCGCATGGGATTGTTCTTACTTTTAAATAATCTTTCATTCCAATTTAAAAGTACGAAAAGAAGCATTTATGATATTTGGTAGGAGCGATCGATCAGAATCCGGGTAACTTGATCTATGTGCATCTACGTAATAACTCAATGTCATTTCGAGCGGAGGACGAGGTACGAGGACGTAGTCGAGAAATCTAGACCAGATCCATCCATACTTTCTTTAGATCTCTCCACTCCCTCCGGCCGGTCGAGATGACAAAAAGTAGGGAAGTCAGTCAAGGTGATAGAAAGCAGAAAAGTCGATCGGATTGACAAAATGTTGAAATGTCGATTGACCTGCCCTGCCAGTAATATAGTGGTGACAGCGAAATAAAGTTCTAGCTGCTTTTCTTCAATTTGCATCCACCAAATAACCCAATTACATTTTCCATGTCAAAACATAAATTGAAATTGAAAATCACACAAATTCATTTTGTGGAAGTATAAATGATTTTATTTACTCTATACGGAATGTTATCGATCAATTTCAGAAGCCATCAATCACGAAAAACAAATGAAAAGATGGAGTCGGACAAATAAATCTGACCTTATCCGAAAAGAAAATCCAAAACCAGATTTAATTGAAGCTTAGCCTTATACCGGCTTCAGCACGCTTTTCACCACTTCACCCTTATGCATCATTTCAAATGCTTCCTGCCATTCGGTTACCGGCCACACCCCACCAATAATCGGTTTTACATCCAACTGCCCTCCGGCCAACAAAGCCAACACCCTTTCCCAAACCGGCCAGTTGTGACTGAAACTGCCCTGCAGAGTGACATTTTTCTGCACAATAGGATCCAGTGAAAATTGCAAGGGTTGTGGGCCCCATCCTACCTTGGTGATCTGCCCATTCGGTCGCACCCATTGCATGGCCGATTGCAACGTTGCGCTGGCCCCCGCTGCATCCACCACAACATCGGCTCCCAGGCCATCACGCTCCATAGCCCATTCTTTTGCATCTCTGATGATCGGTTCGCAACCATACTTCCGAGCAATGTCCAATCGGTTGCGATCTGTTTCCAGGCCTACGATGGCCACTTCAGCCCCACACAACCTGGCCACCGCAGCACACAGGATACCGATGGTGCCCGGGCCAATCACGATAACCCGGTCTCCCGGCTTCAATCGGGTATTTCCTACCATGGCATTGTAGGCAACACTGCAAGGCTCGGTCAGGCAGGCCTGTTCAAACGCCAATCCTTCCGGAACACGGTGCAAACAACGGGCAGGGACCGAAACATAGCGGGTCATCGCTCCATTAACTCCGTAACCGAAGCCTTTCCGTGTCGGGTCCAGGTTATATAGTCCCTGCCGCGACATCGGGTTATTCGGATCGATCACGGCTGCCGTTTCACTTACGACCCGATCGCCTTCCTGCCATCCGGATACCCGCTTACCCAGAGCAACGATATGGCCACCAAATTCATGGCCCAGGACGACCGGATAATTCACCGGCCAGCTGTGATCTGCCGTCCATTGGTGTAAGTCACTGCCACAGACCCCGACATTCGCCACTTCAAGCAACACATCCTCTTCTCCGATATCCGGTTTCGGGAGTTCACGGATTTCCACCGACCCGGGTTCAGGAGCATAATTGACAACCGCTGCTGATTTCATGCTACAAATTATTCATGTGTATACAATTGATATCCAACTAATTTAATATCGGATTATTAGACCAGTCCACCTCTGCAAACTGTTCTACTTCTGCTACTTCTTTTACCTCTTCTACCTCTTCTACCTCTGTTTCTCATACCTCATACGCATGTACTTTGTCACAGATCAGCCTTAATGATGCTTCCAGGTTCCCGTCAGCCGTCCTAAATGCATCGGCATCAATGGTGAGGGGAGCACCCAGGACGACCAGTGGAGCTCCGTATTCCGGACAGCGGATAGCCTGTTCCAACGACAGTCCCCCTACCGCCTGGACCGGAATCCGCACCGCCTGAACAACCTCACGAAGCTGATCCAGCGGGCTGGGCATCCGCAATCCCCGGGCGGCAATGCCCCGGCGCTCATCGTAGCCGATATGATGCACCACATAATCGCAACCCAGTTCTTCCAGCCATCGCGCAGCAGCGACCATATCGGGACAACCCAAATTGTCCCCCATCACCTTGACTCCATAATCCCGGCCGGATTGCACCACACATTTGATGGTTTCTTCATGGGCCCGGGCCATAACCACGACATGGGTGGCCCCGGCTTTTGCCATCATTTCGGCCTCCAGATAGCCGCCATCCATGGTCTTAAGATCCGCGACGATTGGGATTTCAGGAAAAGCTTCTCGCAGCTTCCGGACGCCGTGCAATCCTTCGGCCAGGATCAACGGGGTACCTGCTTCCAGCCAATCGACCCCTGCCCGCAGAGCCATCGCAGCCGTTTCCACCGCCTCCTCTATATTCGTTAGATCAAGGGATATTTGGACGATTGGCTTCATCACGCTTTGGTTTTTCACTCCATTAAATTAGATGTTTTAAGCGTTTTAGTCCCGCTTACCAGCACCAATATTTAAACGGTCCCTAATTTTGAACCCCGGCACTTGTCATAAAACATTTGACCCCATTGATCACGATTTATTCCTTTAATCAGAATAAAAAATAACTTCTTCAACCAGGGTCAAAATTCGTTTCCTAATTTACATCCTGACGCAACATAAGTTAAGGATTGCCTATGCAACCAGGTCTGATCTTACTGATCATCATCGGCTATTTTTCCGTACTGATGCTTATCTCCCGCTGGACCTCGCAGCAAAGCGGTGATCAAACCTATTTTGACGGCGATAAAAAGTCACCCTGGTACCTCGTCGCATTTGGCATGATCGGCTCCGGTATTTCCGCCGTGTCGCTGGTATCCATTCCTGGCAATGTGGGCAACGATCACTTGTATTATTTTCAGTTTATCCTGGGGTCCATCCTGGGCTACCTCTTCATCGCACTGGTGCTGGTGCCTACCTTTTACCATCACCGGGTCGTCTCGCTCTATTCCTACCTCGGAGATCGCTTTGGCACCGTTACCTACAAGACCGGGTCGTTGTTTTTTATCGTGTCGCAATCGTTTGGCGCCGCACTGCGCTTATTGCTATCTGTGAAGATCCTCCAGGACGCATTCCTCGATCCATTGGGTGTGCCTTATCCGGTAAGTATTGTCCTGATCCTATTTCTCATCTGGCTGTATACCCACCGATCCGGGGTAAAAACTATCGTATGGACCGACACGCTGCAGTCCCTATCGTTACTTCTGGTGCTAATCCTCTCCATCAGGGTGATCATCCAGTCGCTGGGCTTTTCATTAAGCCAGCTGAGTGATGTGATCGCCGCATCGCCATTATTTGAATGGTTCGACTTTTCACCCAGGGCTGGTTCCAATTTCTTCAAACAATTCATCTCCGGGTTCCTGATCACGGTAGCCCTGGTGGGCCTGGATCAGAGCATGATGCAAAAGACACTGACCATCCGGGACCAGCATTCGGCCCGGAAAAATGTTCTGGCGTTCAGCTTCTTCATCGCCTTTGCCCAAACCTTGTTTCTGTTGCTGGGTATCCTGCTCTATCTGTTTGCAGAACAAAAAGGGATTACGCTTACCAGCCAGGATGGAAAATTTCTGGATACTGACAAATTGTATCCCTTCCTGACCATGAATTATTTCGGAAAAATCGGTGTGGTCGCCTTCTTCATTGGAGTGATTGCTTCGACCTTTGCCAGCATCGATTCGTGCATAGCCGCATTGACCACCTCCATTTCGTACGATTTTTTTGGCTACGAGCAGCGCAGCCATGAGGAAAAAAAGCGCATCAAACGCGGGGTTTTGCTGGCAGTCAATGCCGTTATGTTCCTGATCATCATGGCCTTTTGGAACAATCAGGGCGCGATCATCAATACCATTTTCAGCATTGCCGGATACACCTACGGACCGCTTCTGGGTTTATTTCTGGCCGGGCTGTTCACCCGCATCAAATTGCGCTCTCGATGGGTTCCTTTGGTTTGTTTCGCTGCCGCGGTGATCACCTATGCACTGAATATGGCCTCGGCACATTTTTTCCGATTTGATTTCGGGTTTATGAACATTGCTGTCAATGCGATGCTTACATTGCTGTTTCTACGATTGATCCGTAAATAAATACGCATGAGCGATCCGATTGAACTGACTACCCGTCCGGAAGACTTCGATACCGCCGCCCGGTTGATGGTCACCTCTCCACCCTGGCAAACCATGGATTATACCCTGGAGGACTGCCGGGCTGGATTTAGCGGACCCGGCAAAGAAGTTTATGTGATCCGCTCCGAGGGCGAGATCATTGCATTTGCAATCGTGCAGACAATCGGCACGTTCCGGTTGTACATTCAGACTCTGTTCGTCCGCGACGAATACCGCAGCCTGGGATTGGGATCGTTATTACTGCAACACATCGAGAATACCGCCCCCAGTCGTGCGGTGAACTTGTTCATCTGTGTGTCCACCTTTAATGAGCGCGCGCAAAAACTATACGAAGAATTTGGCTTCGGGAAAGTGGGCGAACTGACGGATTTTGTCAAGGAAGGATTTACGGAGGTGCTGATGCGGAAAAGGTTGGGGTTTTTGATTTGATTTGTCAATTTTAATTCTACTCCAATGTACTTGCAATTTATTCTTTTATTATTATCAATTTTGAATCCAAATTGGATATTAAAAAACGGCGAAAGGCTCAATTGCAATGTTAGATCTATTTCAATTGATACAATTCCAGTGATAAAGGAGATCACTAATATCGATTCCTTATTGGCTGTCCACGAGATATCCCGAGCAAATTTCAAAAACCTAAAAGACATCCATGCTTGGGATCTTAAAGACCGAATCATCGATCCATTAGAGAAGGGAATAATAAATTTGAACGACCTCCATAAGATTCTTGAAAATACGGATTATGAATGTGTTCAAGAAATTCTTTCCTATTTTTACCAATACAATTTACCCTTCATCCAAAATAAGCGTGACTTAGATGTTTTATCAAGCCATATTGATGAATTTATTGATCATGAATATGACGATTTTAATTATGATTTTTACATTAAATTATCCCAAAAATACCCTGGCATGGATTCCTACATTGAAAATGCTATCTTGAATGATGATTTTAAAAGCGAGGATTTTGGTCCAGAAGATTTACTTCAAAGGTATGTATTATACAATAATCATAAAAAGTCATTGAACCTATTAAATATTGCCTTAGATAGGCATTCAGATCAGAATCCCTTTTCCGGATATGTCGATCACTTCCCTGACCTATTTGATTATCTTTATTATTTTGGAGAAGACAATGTTAAAGATGAAACACTAATACTACTTTTAAAATATTTAAAAAACTCATCATTGATCGAAGTACTTTTTCACGAAGAACTTATACAACAATTCAATATTGAATCACTAATGGACCTATTGAATTCAAAATTACGTGAAATAGCATCCACTGAAGACCTTGTGCAAAAGGAAAAACTAATAAAAGATTTTCAACTAAACGCTTTAAACATATATGCAAAATGCTATGGAAAAAAGGCTTTGCTTTATTTTAAGCATTTAATATTACATCCTGGAGATACTTTTATGCCGGACAATATTCCAACTTCAATAAATGAGTTCACTGACATGTATGTACTTTTCGCATTGACATATCTAGCAAATAATGCAGAATTGACATCTGCTGACAGAACCGAAATACTTAACGTTGCTAAATTGATCAAAATCACAGATGATAATATGGGACTTCTTGATAATAAAATATCATTATACCAACGATTATTCCCGGATAATAATTTAAACCAATTTTTGACTGAATTTTCAATTCCAAATAATTCAAAAGAAGATACTTTAGTCACTACATACTGGCCACGTGAAAAAGAGCTCATTATTACCTACCATAAATCGCTAAATTTGGATGCTCTTTTTTCAGAGTTAAAAAAGTCAGGTATTGAATACAATCCGTTAACACCTTTACAGGAATTCGAAATCTGGAAATCGAACTCTCCTGGCTATTTCCCATACTTGCTGAACGACATCTTTGAAAAAACCGGAATTTCTATATCCAATGTTCCGGAGTTTGGTGGTTGGATTCCATACCTTCAAGTACTTCAAAAGTATTTGAATGTTTGCCAGGATGCACTCCATGGTTACATTCCGCTATATGACCACGAAGAAGTGGCTGAAGACACTATCCAATACAAACTTATGCTAACCAATGGTTCCAAAGCATACGCTGTTAATGCAAATAGATTAGGTGGCAGTTTTGACGTGGAATCAGTAGAATCACTAGTAAACTTCGTACTAAAGCAAGAAGGATCAATTAAACGGTTCAGTCGTCTAAAAACATCAACTACAAGTATATATGCCGAACCGGACCGAATTGAGCATTTCCTGAATAAATATGGCATGGAAATAATTAAAAACAACAACTGAAAAGGATTAAATTCCAATATGTTTACCAGCCATTCAACAATAGTTTATGCGTAACAGATATTTATTTCTAGGCTATGTTTTCGTCATAATTAGGGTTTTTCCTTCCTGTGCCCAACCTCATACCAGTACCAACAACAACCCCCTCTCTTCCTCCATCGATTCCATCATGGCCCATTACATCGATGCCCGGCTCATCCCCGGAGGGGTCGTGCTGGTAAAGCACAAAGGGCAAGTGATTCATGAAAAAGGGTACGGGTTCACCCAGGTGAAAAACTTTGCCGATCAATGGATTGAAAATCCTCCGGTGGCGACCACCACCACCATCTACGACCTGGCCTCACTGACCAAAGTAGTAGGGACGACCTCGGCCATAATGCTGCTTCACGACCAGGGCAAACTCTCCGTGGAAGACCCGGTATACAAATACCTCCCCGCCTTCGATACCCCGGAAAAACGGTCCATTACGCTGCGTCATCTGCTCACCCATACCTCCGGCCTCATTGAATGGTATCCCATGTACTACCGCAGTGACAACCGGGAGGACACCTACCGGCTCATTGAGTCGCTACCCTTAAAATTTCCGGTCGGCGCCGGCCGGCATTATTCCGATCTGGGTTTCTGGCTGCTGGGTGAGATTGCGGAAAAAGTATCTGGCGAACCGCTGGAAGATTTTGTCCGGAAGCACATCTTTAAGCCGCTCCACATGGATCATACCGGCTTCCTTCCCGACACCTCCCAGGCCATTGCCGCCACGTCTCTGGGCAATCCGTATGAATACCGCATGGTTCGCGACAGCTCTCTGGGTTTCATCGTTCCGGGACTGGATCCTGATTCGTGGAATGGATGGCGTCAATACGTCCTGACGGGGCAGGTCAATGACGGAAATGCCTGGTATGCCGGACGCGGCGTCTGTGGTGCGGCGGGCATCTTCTCCCGCTTGGAAGACATTCAACTCCTCCTGGATATGCTGATGCACGATGGCATGGTAGACGGCAAACCATTTTTAAAACCACAAACCATCCAGACCTTTTTCACCCCGGACCGCTTTCACAATGGACTGGGCTGGATGATGGACCCTTCCAATTCATTTATGAAAGGCGCTCCCGCCGGGAGTTTTGGCCATACCGGCTTCACCGGTACCAGCATCTGCGTCGTCCCGGAACTGGATCTCGACATCATCATCCTCATCAACCGGCAAAATGTAGGACTCCAACCGAATGGCTCGTATTTTAATCCGAATCCGATCCGCGAAGGCATCTTTAAAGCGGTGATGAAGGAATATGGAAAATTATGATATTACACAGAGGAACGCTGAGAAGACCCTGAGGAGCGCAGAGTTATTATCATTTTAGATGTTGAATGTTGAATGGCCCGTGAAATCGTCGCCCAAATCTCCTGTGATCCTCCAGGTTCCCACGTTGTAATCTTTGTAACAGGCTTCATCAAATCCAGCCCAATCACACTTCATGGATTCGTGAGCCAAATCCTCCGCGAATCTCCGTCAACCCTCTGTGTCGCTCTGTGTAACTGTCTAAATCTTCAATCGGATCTTCCACCGGTTCAGCAACCCTGTGATCGCCACAATCAGCAGCGCAAATAACAACGACTTGACCAGCCCCACGGCGCCAGTCCTTACTGCTAATGGCAGGTGGATAGCCCAAATGCTCCAAACCGCATAATAAATGTAAGGTACCAGATAAGTAGTCAGGGTGCTGCGTCCGGCCGGTTTTATCCAGCGGTACCAGCCATCCCATTTCCGGATATCAACCAGGTAATAAATCAACGCATAGGCTGACAAAGTGATGGCTGTACAATACCCGATCCAGGCCGGTGTTGCCCGGATTTTGGACAGCTCAAATGCCGGCCTGGTCAGCCAGCCATAAAGTAGCATGAGACTACTCATCACTATAAGGACCCCTATGAATTGACCATATGCTTCCTGTGCCAGTCGTTTGTACACACTCGAAGCGACAACACCTCCCAATACCAGAGCCACTCCCGTGCCGCGATCCGGCATCCAGACACCCAGCTGTATGGGCTCCAGAAAGTCCAGGTAACCTGCAAAATTGGCAAGATGGAAAGCTAGAAAAAACACCCACGCAACGATCATTGCCACCAGGCGTCCGTGAAACAGCCAGTAAACCAACGCAGCATACAAATACGCCCAGCCAATCAGACCCAGAATGCCCCACCAATAGGTTCTTAATCCAATAACCTGCTCTGCATCACCACCCCGGTAAATAATGGCCAATCCGAGCAACAGGGCAAGGCCAATACCCTGGGCCATCAGAATCTTTCGCTTTGCCCAGCCGGTGGGCCGGTAGTCGTTCCAGATCAGGAAAAAGGCAACCGTCAACAAAATCTGCCATACGTATTTGGGAATAATCATCGCATCGGCATACATATTTTCCAGGTTGACGTGGAAAAAACCCATCAGGATCAAGGCCAGACTGCGGAGCAGGATATGAGCCACCACTTCCCAGGATGATTGTGATTCCATCCGCTTATCCAGAGCAAAAGGAATACTAAGTCCCACGATAACTAAAAACGCCGGGAATATTACGTCGGAAAAGCCCATGCCATCCGCCTGTGCTGGCATGTGTTCCAGCCAGCCGGGGATGCCTTCCAGGGTCCAGAAATCATTAACCCAGATCATCAGGACCATGGTCACCGCGCGCAACACATCAATGGAGCGAATACGCAGGGTGTTGGTTTTGGGTTTGTCGTTCATTTCGTTATTGTTTGATCGATTCGGTCAATACCCCGACACAGGAGGCGATGCCCTCCAGGAAATTGCCCAGGCGCAGGTTCTCATTCGGACTGTGGATGTTGTTATCCGGGTTCGGAATGCGGACGGAAACGGCTGGCAATCCCAGGGCAGTGATGAATGGCGAAATCGGCTGGGATCCTCCCGTGGTACGCATCAGCAAAGGTGCTTCACCCAAAGCACGGGTCAGCGCGCTGCTCAACCAGGTTCCGATCGGAGTATCAAAATCTGTCCGGTAGGCTGCATAGCCCACTTCGTAGTCAAAAGCAGCCAACTTGGGAAAGGTATTGCGCTCCTCGTCCGTCGGCTCTCCGTCAACCAGGTGAAACCCCTGATCCAGGATAAATTGGCGAATGGATTGCATCAATCGCTCCCCATCCGTCTCGGGAACCAGCCGGACATCCATTTCGGCCAGGGCTACATCAGGAATGATGGTTCGGACCGCGTCACCGGTCCACGCCGCCCGCAGTCCCCGGACATTCAAGGTAGGGTATTGTAAGGCTTCCTGATAATTGTCGCCTACTTTCTCTGGTTCAGCAAATCCAAATTGATGGCTCAGTTCCTGGGCATTTTCCGGCACCTGACGCAATAGTTTTTTCTCCTCTGCCGTAAGATGGATCCCGTCATAATAACCGGGGATCAGCACCCGGCCATCTTCATCTTTCATCGCCGCCAGCAACCGGGACAGGCCAAATACCGGGTTTGGGGCAAAATTTCCATACTGACCACTATGCAGCGGTACTTTAGGTCCAAATACTGTCAAGGTAGCGGTGGCAATACCGCGCGCTCCAAAAGTGAGCGTAGGCATATTCGATACATGGCGGGCGCCATCCATAACCACCAGCATATCGGCGGCAAAGAGATCGCGGTGATCGGCAACCGCAACCGGCAATTTGGGAGAACTTAGCTCCTCCTGAAAGTCCATGATCACCTTGACATTAAAGGCAGGATGAACGCCATATTTTTTGAGGATATCTATAGCGGTTAACAAGCAGACAGCCGGGCCCTTGGAGTCCGATACCGAACGGGCATAAAGCTTCCAGTCGGGATTCCATGTTGTCCGGGCCAATGCATGGTCAAGGATCGCTCCGTTTCCATCCTTGAGTGCTGCCTGGTAAGGATCAGGCTGGTGCCAGGCGGTTGGATCCACAGGCTGGCCGTCAATCTGGGTATAAAACAATACGGTGGGCAACCTGGAATCGATGGTCCATTCTGCCAGCACGAAAGGAACTCCTGATTCATAAATGGTCTGAACCTGGAAACCACGCGATCGATACGTCTTTTCACACCAGTGTACATTGGCCACAATAGCCAATGAATCGTGGCTGTCATTGGGAATCCGGAGAAAATGAACGAGCGTATCAAAAGCCACCGGAAATGCATCTTTGCTGAATTGCATAATGGATGAAGCATTCCAGTTCTGAGCCTGGCCCTGCACCAGCATCAGGGAAACGATAAAACACAAAAGGAATCTTGCCACCGCTATCTTTTGCTTAACAAGCTACAAATTACGTGTAAAATGCCAGTGTTAAACCCGGCCAACTATCATTGCATATTACCCATTGTTCCAATAATTTGAATCGATTCTTCTTTTACGCATTACATTCTAGTCACTTACCATCTAGGTTCCGATCATTACTTTTAATTTACTTCTCTTTTTGTATCGGCAAAAAGAGAGAAAAACCTAGTAATCCGCAAAACTCACCTTTGTGGTCAGCCGATGAATTTGACATTCAGTTTTATCAATTCTTCGCTTGCCCCCTTTTTGACGTCCACCCGCAATCCTCCGTTTTTCAACGGCTGTCATAAAGGGGTTTTTCTGCTGTTCAAACAGTTGCGGCTTACAACAAAGCCCAATAGACCGTACCTCTAGCTATGGTTCTGCTCTACCCTGAATGGTTAATGCAATAAATACTAATGTTACACTTAGTTAAATTGCCATTTCATTAGTAGTGGAGAGGGATTCCGTTCTGTCTCAATATGCTTACACCAATTTAACT
>ERZ795053.797-NODE-797-length-40112-cov-20.206131_pt1 | contig 40112 bp, 47 predicted proteins | sample MGYA00375137_ERZ795053 | MGnify/ENA primary metagenome ERZ795053 (study PRJEB30182, sample SAMN05720284) | activated sludge metagenome | isolation source: Anaerobic digester | place: Hong Kong | collected 2014-12-17 ... | reverse complement strand
GCAGCTCACCCAACTCGGCCGCTGTAAACGCCTACAAGACCGGGGACGTACCAGATGATCCAAGAGTATGCATCATGTTTAATGGGGCCTGAGTAATTAGCCTACGCTCGAAAGGGTCGACAATTCCGGAGAATCGATGTTCGACCACGTCGTCATCAGCGTCGGCGACTACGCCGCGAGCAAGGCATTCTTCGAGCAGGCGCTGGCGCCGCTTGGCGTCGAAGTAGTTGCGGAAAACCAGCTGGGCGTCGAACTCTGCCGTCCCGATGGCGTGTCTTCGCTGTGCATCCGCCTGGAGCCGGTTGCCGATCATCCGCATCTGCATCTGGCGTTCACGGCGGAGAACCGGCAGCAGGTGGAAGCCTTCCATCTCGCGGCACTGGCCGCCGGCGGCAAGGACAACGGCGCACCGGGCCTGCGACCGGAATATCACGCCAACTACGACGCCGCCTTCGTGATCGGCCCGGACGGCCACAACATCGAAGCGGTCTGCCATGAGCACGAAGCCTGACGGTGCATTGGGACGAAGCGCTCGGACCTGCCCCGACCTTTCCTGAGATGATGCTGTCCATTGGCCGCCTAACGCGGCGTATGGTTGCTAGCCGCATGTTCCGCAGACTGCTTCCCCTCATCGCCGTGCTGGCCCTCGCCGGCTGTACCACCAGCAACCCGGGCGCGCTCGAAGGCAGCTGGACGGCAACGGAGCCGTTTCCGGTAAACGTGACCTTTCGCGATGGCGAAATGGAAGCCATGGGCAAGACCCGCAAGGTCTCCTACAAGGCCAGCGGCAACGAGGTCCACGTCACCTACCTGGATGGCGCAAACAAGGATCGGACGTTCATCTACACTGTGATCGACGCCGACACGCTGCGCTCGGACACTGGCACCTTCCGTCGCTCGCAGTAACCGGCTCCAAACTCACTGCCGTCGACATACTTTTCGACACGCCTGCTTTTACTTTGGTCCGGAAGAGCACTGCACCGCGCATCCAGTTCCGTTAGGCTCCCACTGACCTGTCTGCAATGAAGGGAGCTGAGCCATGACATCCGCGCGATCCTGGCCGAAGGCGATTGGCTTCTCGATACCGGCGCTGCTGCTGTGGGGACTCACGGCGCTGTTTCTGTGGGCCGGGCTGGCGAACACCTGGTACGGCTGGGTTAGCCTGGACTGGCCGGTGGCGGAAGGCCACATCCTGCGCACGGACATCGAAGAAGTGCGGTCGAACAAGCAGGACACCGGCGACGCCAACACCACCGCCAACTGGAAACCGGGTGGGCAGATCATCCGTTATCGGCCGATCATTGAATACCAGTGGCAGGTGGATGGCGGCACCTATCAGCGTCACCGCATCGATTTCTCCGCCGCCAAGGCGAACGAGGAAACGCGTGAAGCTGCCGAGGCGATCATCGCGCCCTACCCGGTCGGTTCCACCGTGGACATCCACTACGATCCGAACAAGCCGTCACGCGGCATCCTCAAGCCGGGCGCGCACTGGGACGGCCTCGGCGTCACGTTGATCGCCGCCTTTGTCCTCGCGGTGTTTGCATTGGTTTTTTCGGTGCTGGCGTTCCGCAGCCTGCGGAAGTGATTGCAACGCTATCGCGCGTTCTGCTCGGCCTGCTTCAGGCGCCGCAGCAGCGGCTTGTTGATTTCGCGGTTGGCGCGATTCCAGCGGCTCATGGCACGGTCGATCTCGGCTCGCAGGCGCGCAGCCGTCTCGCGTTCGCCCTGGCGAAAGCTGAAGATCGCGTATTCGACCAGGCTTTCGAAGGTGCCGAAGCGCTCGTTGGCGGCCATGAATGCGCTGCGAGCTTCGTCGATGCGACCTTCCGCCGCCAGTGACTGCGCACGACGGAGGGCAATTTCCTCAGGGCGGTAGTCCGGGCGGTTCTGCTGCAACCAGTCGAGATGCCCGACGGCACGTGCCACCTCACCGCTTTCGAACCAGGCCCGCGCGGCACTGTAGCGGATGTGCGGATCGTCACCGTGGATGCCGTTGAGGGCGGATTCGAAGCTGACTGCTGCGTCGCTCGGGTGCCCGGCTTCCAGCAATGCCTGCGCGAGGCGCATGCGGTTGTCCGGCGTCGGCGCCTGGTCGCAGGCCAATCGCGCCTGACGCAGCTCCTTGGTCGGGTGGATGACCCTGGCGGCGGCCCCGGCGGCGCGGGTGGCGCCGTGTGACAGGCGCGAGCCCGGCAGGTACATCGTCACGAAATACACGACGCTGCCAAACAGCGGGAAGCTGAAAAGGATGATCAGCCAGTACAGCGCGTGACCGCGCCGTACCACGTCGACGGCGAAGAACAGGGCAATGAGGACGTGAAGACCGAGACCGATATAGGGCACGACAGGCTCCGGTCGACGCGGCTTACATCGTATGCGTGGGCTTGTCGGCGTTGAGCATGCCGGCGAGCAGGGTTTCGATCTTGGTACGGGCGGTTTCGGCTTCCTGCGAGGCGTTGAACTGCACGCCGATGCCAGCGGTGCGATTGCCCTGGGCGCCGGCCGGGGTGATCCATACCACCTGGCCGGCAACCGGCAGGCGCTCCTTCTCGTCCATCAGCGTGAGCAGGATGAAGACTTCGTCACCGACGCTGTAGCGTTTGGTGGTGGGCACGAAGATGCCGCCATTGCTGATGAAGGGCATGTAGGCGTTGTAGAGCGCGCCCTTGTCCTTGATCGCCAGCGACAGGATGCCCTGTCTTGCCATTCCGCCGAGGCCTGCCATGTGCTTCCCCTGATCTTATGTGTGCATCGGTTCGGGTGGTTGCGACGGCTCAGGCCGCCGACTCGCTGAAAGCGACGCGCCAGTCCAGCAGCAGTTCGCCAATCAGCAGTTCATGGCGGATCGTGGTGCCAAACAGGCCGCGAGCCCGGTTGGCGCGATCCGCCCACGCGGCAAGCTTGGGAAAATCGACGCGAGCGGTCAAGCCTGACGGCGCTTCGAGGGTAGCCAGCTTCTTGCGACCCAGCTCGCGCACCAGCTCCACGGCAAGCTCCAGGCGCAGCGTTGGCCGATCTGCCATCCACTCCTTGGCCAGCGCAAACGGCGCCTGCTTGCCAGTGGCGGCATTGCCGAGATCGCGTCGCACCGCCTTCTGCAGGGCGATCACGTCGTCTTCGATGTAGCTGATCGCGCGCAGCGGCAGGCCGTCCGCCAGATCCAGTGCTATCTCCGCCGTTTCGCGGGGGTGGCCCTGCGATGCCATCCATGCCAGCGCTTCGTCGCGGCTCGGCGGCCTGGGTGCAAAGCGCTGGCAGCGGCTGCGCAGCGTGATCGCGAGGCGCTCGGGGCGATCCGCCACCAGCATCAGGAAGCGACCCGGCTGCGGCTCTTCGAGCGTTTTCAGCAGCGCGTTGGCCGCATTGGCGTTCATGGCGTCGGCGGGATCGAGCACGGCGACCACGGCAGCACCGTGCTGCGCGGTGAGGTTGAGGCTGTCGCTGAGTCTGCGAATCTGCGCAACGGTCAGCTCGGTACGCAGCTTGCCGTCCTTGCGCTCCTCGAAACTGACGCGACGGAAATCCGGATGACTGCCGACCTGCAACTGCCGGCAGTCGCGGCACTCGCCGCAGGCCAGGCCATCGCGCGGGTCGCGGCACAGGATGCGCTGCGCCAGTCGTTCGGCAAAGGCGCGCTTGCCCAGACCGGATGGACCGCCGACCAGCAGCGCATGCGCAAGCCGACCGTCGGCAAAGAGGCGACCGACGCGCGCGACTTCGGCGTCGACCCAAGGCATGGCCACGCTGTCGCTCACGCCTTCCCCGCACTCTGCGCCGCAACAAAGTCCGCGATGACCCGGCGTACATCGGCAATGACGGCCTCCAGCGGCTGGCTGGCGTCGATCACGCGGAAACGCTGCGGATCGGCGGCGGCGCGCTCACGGTAGGCCGTGCGCACTCGCTCGAAGAAGCTGTCGGACTCGGTTTCGATCCGGTCGCTGGGACCACGGCCACGCGCGCGCTCCATGCCGACGGCCACCGGCACGTCGAGCAACAGCGTGAGGTCGGGACGGATGCCGGCAGCCCAGCGCTCAAGGTCGGCGATGCGGCCGGACGGCTGGCCACGGCCACCCCCCTGGTAAGCGAAGCTCGCGTCAGTGAAACGATCGGCAACCACCCAGCGCCCCGCATCCAGCGCCGGCTGCACGACCTCGCGCACCAGCTGCGCGCGCGAGGCGAACATCATCAGCAATTCGGATTCGGCGCAAAGGTCGGGATGGTCGGCATCCAGCAACAGATGGCGCAGCGCTTCGCCCAGCGGCGTGCCACCCGGTTCGCGGGTCCGCACCACGTCGATGCCGGCTTCGCGCAAGGCATCCAGCAGCGCGGTCATCACGCTGGACTTGCCGGCGCCCTCGCCGCCTTCGATGCTGATCAGGCGTCCGCGAGCCATCAGCGCCCCCGCCGCCGCAGCTGGTATCGACGCACGGCGCGATTGTGTTCGGCCAGCGTGGCGGAAAACGCATGACTGCCATCCCCACGCGCCACGAAATAGAGATCCTTGCCATCCGCCGGATGCAGCGCAGCCTCCACCGCGGCACGGCCCGGCATGGCAATGGGTGTCGGCGGGAGGCCGGCGCGAGTATAGGTGTTGTACGGCGTGTCGGTGCGCAGGTGCACGCGGGTGATGTTGCCGTCGTAATCGGGGCCGATGCCGTAGATCACGGTCGGGTCGGTCTGCAGCAGCATGCCCAGCTTGAGCCGGCGCACGAACACTCCGGCGATCTGCGGACGCTCACTGGCCTGGCCAGTTTCCTTCTCGATGATCGATGCCAGCGTCAGCGCTTCGTCCGGATTCGCCAGCGGCAGATCCGGGTCGCGCTTCGCCCATTCCTCGTTGAGCAGCTCCTGCATCGCCAGATAGGCGCGCTTGAGCAGGCGCAGATCGTCCACACCCTTGGTGTAGTGGTAGGTCTCGGGAAGGAAACGACCTTCCGGATAGATGCCTTCGGCATCGAGCCGACGCATCACCTCATCGTCATCCACGCCTTCCAGCGTCTGCACCACGGTGGGATCGGCGGCCAGCGCGGCGCGCAGCTGGTGGAAGGTCCAGCCTTCGACGATGGTGAAGCGGTGCTGGATCACCTTGCCCGAAGCCAGCTTGTTGAGCAGTCCGGCCGGCGTCAGTCCATGGCCCAGCGCGTACTCGCCAACCTGCAACTTTGTCGTCACGTGCAGCTGGAAGGCAAGGAACTGCCATTCAAGGTCGTGACCTTCGTGCAGCCCGATCTTGCGGATCTTCTTCAGCACGTGGTCGAAACTGTCGCCGGAGGCCACCAACAGCGTCGGCTCGGCGTTGCCGGTCGCCAGCGGCGTGGCGAGGAAGCGCTGGTAGTGCTCGTAAGCCTTCCAGCCAGCCGCCGCTGCGCCGATAAGCAGCAGCAACAGCAGCAGCTTGAACCAGCGCCAGCGTGAACGCGGCCTGGCCTTTGGCGTTGATGATTTCTTGCTCATGCGCGTCCTGGGCAGTCCATTGCGGGCAGTGGCGGCAGTTCCTGTCGCAGCTGGTCACGAAGGGCCAGCAGCGACTCGGGTAGCGGCAGCGCCCGGCCATCCAATTCGGAAACCGGGAGGATACCCCGCACGCTGTTGCAGACGAAAACCGCCTCCGCTGCCTTCACGTCATCGTCGCTGAGAGCGGTCTCACGGCACGAGGCAAGGTTCTCCAGCAGCCATTCGCGGCAGATGCCGGCCACGCCGCAGCGATCGATGGTCGGCGTCAGCCATTCGCCGTCACGCAGCAGGAAAACATTGCCGGCCACCGCCGATACCAGTCGGCCGTCGCCATCAAACAGCAGGCCTTCGTCCACATTGGCCTGCTGGCATTCGCGAGCGGCCAGCACCTGCTCCAGCCGGTTAAGGTGCTTGAGGCCGGCCAGTAGCGGCTGCGTTGCCAATCGCGCCTCGCAGCGGATCGCGGTGATCGAATCCTGACGCGTCGGCGAGGGATGCAGGCTGAGGATGCGGGTCGGGCTGCCGTCACCGGGACGGTAGCCGCGCCCACTGCTGCCACGCGTCAGGATCAGCTTGAGCACGCCGTCGGCGGCGCCCTCGCAGCAATTCAGCGCTTCGATGTGCATGCGTGTCGGATTCGGCAACTCGATGCCCAGCACCTGCGCGCCACGCTGCAATCGCGCCAGATGACGGTCCCACCACAGCGGCCGCTCGTTGATCACCCGGAAGGTTTCGAACAGGCCATCGCCATAGGCAAGGCCGCGATCGGCGATATCGATGACATCGCTTTCAACGCCATCCACCCAGGCCAGCAGCGGCGCATTGCGGGGATCGAAGCTATTCATCCGCTGCCGACTCCCAGGCCACGCAACAGGCCACGCGCCTTGGCACGGGTTTCGACCAGCTCGGCTTCCGGTTCGGAGTCGGCAACGATGCCGGCGCCGGCGCGCAGATGCAGCGCCTTGCCGTCCCAGACCAGGCTGCGGATCAGGATGTTCAGGTCCATGTCGCCATCGTGATTGAGATAACCGATGGCACCGGTATACGCGCCACGGCCGACGCCTTCCAGTTCGGCGATGATTTCCATGCAGCGCACCTTGGGGCAGCCGGTAATGGTGCCGCCAGGAAACAGCGCGCGGATCACGTCGACAGGGTCGACATCGTCGCGCAGTTCGCCGACGACTGTAGATTCGATGTGGTGGACGTGGGCGTAGCTTTCCACCGCCATCAGCTCCTCGACCTTCACCGTGCCGGGCCGGCAGATGCGTCCCAGATCGTTGCGTTCGAGGTCGATCAGCATGATGTGTTCGGCGCGCTCCTTGGGGTGGCCGACCAGCTCGGCGATGCGATCCTTGTCGTCGTCGCCAGCAACGCGCGGTCTCGTACCGGCGATCGGGCGCGTTTCGACACGCTTACCTCTTACCGCAACCAGGCGCTCGGGTGACGAGCTCAGCAGATGGAAGCCGGGACCATGCAGCGACGCGGCGAACGGCGCGGGATTGGCGCCAGCGAGACTGCGGTACAGCGAGGCAAGGTCCAGCGACTCGCCCTCCGGCAACCGTGGCCGCAGTCGCCAGCCGCGCGACAGGTTCACCTGGAAGGCATCACCGGCAGCCAGATAGTCGAGCACGCGGCGAACGCCATCGGTGAAATTCGTGGGTTCGTCTTCCTCGATATCGAAATCCGGCACGGAAGGTGGCAGAGCCACCGGATCATCCAGCGAGTCGAGCTGTGCCTTGACCGACTGCGCCAGCGCTTCGGCCGCGGCCTCATGGATCAACAAACAGCGCTGCTCCTGCCGGTCCAGCACGATGGCCGCCGGACAGCGTAGCGCCAGGCCAGCTGGCGTGCCGTCGCGGTTGTCCGGGAGGCGCAGTTTCCGCTCGATCTCGCCAGCCAGTTCATAGCCGAGCAACAGCAGCCACCCGCCACGGAAGGCCGCTGGCATCGGCGCGTCCGTGGAAGGCGGAACATCACAATCTTTCAACGCGGCGGCGCGACTTTCACGCCAGCGCGCGGACAGCAAATCAAGAAAGCCGGTCCCGGCCAGCGCGTTACCCTCAAGGTCACGCAGCGGTTTGCCCGCACCACCCTGGAATCCTTCGCCATTGCCGATCAGCAGCAGGTCCCAGCGCGCACGCGGCGTGCCGGCGGACTGGCTGGCCAGCAGCGCCGGAAAACGCTGCGGGTCGGCGGCATGCAGGGCAGCCAGGCGCGCCGGCCAGTCCGGGCGCTGCGGCAGCGCGATGCTGCCGACGCCGGAAGCGGTCGCCATCAGCGCGCGATCAGACGCGGCGGAACACCAGCGTGCCGTTGGTGCCACCAAAGCCGAAGCCATTGGACACCACCACGTCGAGCTGGGCGTCACGCGCCGTGTGCGGCACGTAGTCGAGGTCGCAGCCCTCGCCCGGGTTGTCGAGGTTGATGGTCGGCGGTACCACGCCGTGATGCAGTGCCAGCACGGTGAAGATCGCTTCGGCGCCACCGGCGGCACCCAGCAGGTGGCCGGTCATCGACTTGGTCGAGCTGACCATGGTCTTGTACGCGTAATCGCCCAGCACCTGCTTGATCGATAGTGTCTCGGCCAGATCGCCCAGCGGCGTGGAGGTACCGTGCGCGTTGATGTAGCCAACGTCGGTGGCGTTGACGCCGGCGTCACGTAGCGCCATGCGCATGCAGCGCGCCGGGCCTTCGCCGTTCTCGCTGGGTGCGGTCATGTGATAGGCGTCGGAACTGGCGCCGAAACCAGCCAACTCCGCGTAGATGCGCGCACCGCGCGCCTTGGCGTGCTCGTACTCTTCCAGCACGAGGATGCCGGCGCCGTCGCCCAGCACGAAACCATCACGATCCTGGTCCCACGGCCGTGACGCTTTCTGCGGCTCGTCGTTGCGCGTGGACATGGCCTTCATCGCGCAGAAGCCGCCGACCGAGGTCGGCGTGGCGCCGTGTTCGGCACCACCGGCGATCATCACGTCGGCATCGCCGTACTGGATCATGCGCATGGCCATGCCGATCGAATGGTTCGACGTGGCGCAGGCGGAAACAGCGGAGAAGTTCGGACCCTTGAGGCCCTTCATGATGCTGAGCTGGCCCGGCAGCATGTTGATGATGGTGCTTGGCACGTAGAACGGGGAGATCTTGCGCGGACCGCCCTTGTCCAGTGCGATGGCCGTGTCCTCGATGCCGCGAACGCCGCCGATGCCGGAACCGATCAGCGCGCCGATGCGCTCTGCGTTGGCCTCGGTGACCTCAAGCCCCGCATCCTCCATGGCCGCCAGGCTGGCGAACAGGCCGTAGTGGATGAAGGTGTCCATTTTCTTGACGTCTTTCGGCGGCAGGAAGGCCTTCGCATCGAAGTCGCGGATTTCGCCGGCGATGCGCGTGGCGTAGGCGCTGGCGTCGAAGCCCTCGATCGGGCCGATGCCGGAGCGACCGTTGCGGACGCTATCCCAGGCGCTGTTGAGGTCATTGCCGACCGGCGAGACGATGCCCATGCCGGTGATGACGACGCGTCGTTTGCTCATCGGATTCTCCAGTTGCCGCTAGCAGGCGCCTGCTTGTCGCGCAGAAAGCCCTCGCCCATGGCAACAGGGCCGCACCGGTTACGGTACGGCCCTGCAGTTTCAGCTGGCATCGGCGACGGGCGCCGACGCCATCGTCAGGTTCAGGCCTTGACGTGGGCCTTCACGTAGTCGATCGCCTGCTGCACGCTGGTAATCTTCTCGGCTTCCTCGTCCGGGATCTCGCACTCGAACTCTTCTTCCAGCGCCATCACCAGCTCAACGGTGTCCAGCGAATCCGCACCCAGGTCGTCCACGAAAGACGCACTGGCGGTGACTTCTTCTTCCTTGACGCCAAGCTGTTCGACAACGATTTTCTTGACGCGCTCTTCGATGTTGCTCATGGGTTTTCAAACCTCCCGGAAATGATGCCGGCGCATTGTAGTGGATCGTCGCCTCGCCAGAAACGGCGGGGCCGCTGGCGGGAAACGCTCCGCGTCAAAACGCAGGACGGTGGATTGTATCGGCAAAGCCGCGTCATCGCCTCCTGTTCCGGCGATGGAACGGCAAAAACCGATACGTTTAACGAAAAATCAGATGCTTACGCTTGCTTCTTGTTCGAATTCGATGCGCTGATAGACGACCTGCCGATCACGGCATGTACATTCCGCCGTTCACGTGTAGCGTCTCGCCGGTGATATAGGCAGCCGACGGACCGGCCAGGAAGCCCACCGCGCGCGCAATGTCAGCCGGATCGCCAAAGCGGCCGAGCGCGATCTGGCCGAGCATGGCGTTCTTGGCCTCCTCGGGCAGTTCGCGGGTCATGTCGGTGTCGATGAAGCCCGGCGCCACCACGTTGATGGTGATGCCGCGACTGCCGACCTCGCGCGCCATCGACTTCGAGAAGGCAATGATGCCGGCTTTGGCTGCCGCGTAGTTCGCCTGTCCCGGGTTGCCGGTCAGGCCGATCACCGAAGCGATGTTGATGATGCGGCCGTGACGCGCCTTCATCATGCCGCGCATCACCGCCTTGCTGGTGCGGAAAACGCTCGACAGGTTGGTGTCAATGATCGCCTGCCAGTCCTCGTCCTTCATGCGCATCAGCAGATTGTCGCGGGTGATGCCGGCGTTGTTGACCAGGATGGCAATCGGGCCGATGTCCTTGCTGATCGCATCGATCAGCGCCGACACGCCTTCGGCGTCGGTGACGTCGAGCTTGCGACCATGACCACCCTTGCCGGCCAGACGCTCGCCAATCGCGGCGGCGCCGCTGTCGCTGGTGGCCGTACCGACGACGATGGCGCCCTGCGCCGCCAGTTCGTCGGCGATGGCCGCGCCAATGCCGCGGCTGGCGCCGGTAACCAGGGCGACCTGGCCCTGCAGCGGAAGATCACTCATGCCGCGCTCCATTGTTCGCGTGCGGTTTCGAAATCGGACAGGCTGCCCAGCGGTTGCGCGTTCAGCGACTTGTCGATGCGACGCATCAGGCCGCTCAGCACCTTGCCCGGGCCGCACTCGACGAAATGCGTGGCGCCATTGCCGGCCATCGCCTGCACGCACTGCGTCCAGCGTACCGGCAGGTACAGCTGGCGAACCAGCGCGTCGCGGATCGCTTCGGGGCTCTGGTGCACAACGGCGTCGACGTTCTGTGTCACGGGAATCTTTGGCAGATCCCAGTCCACGCCGCCCAGCGCCTCGCCCAACTGGTTGGCGGCTTCGCGCATCAGCGGCGTGTGCGACGGTACGCTGACCGCCAGCTTCACCGCCTTGCGCACGCCCTGCTCCGCCAGCGCTGCCAGCGCCTTGTCGACGGCATCAGCATGGCCGCCGATCACGATCTGGCCCGGCGAGTTGTAGTTGGCCGGCACCACGACGTGGCTGCCGGAAACCTCGCTGCAGACCTGCTCGACCACGGCATCTTCGGCGCCGATCACGGCTGCCATCGCGCCTTCACCTTCCGGCGAAGCTGCCTGCATGAGCTGGCCTCGGACACGAACGATACGCGCCGCGTCGTGCAGCGACAGTGCACCAGCAGCGACCAGCGCGCTGTACTCACCGAGGCTGTGCCCGGCCAGCTGCGCCGGCTGCGCGCCGCCCACACTATCCCAAAGGCGCCACATCGCCACCGAAGCCGCCAGCAACGCCGGCTGCGTGTACTCGGTGCGGTTGAGCATCTCCTCGGGACCGGACTGCGACAGCGTCCAGAGATCAACGCCGGCGCCATCTGAGGCTTCGCGAAAGCAGTCGCGGATCAGCGCATGCTGCTCGGAGAGTTCGGCCAGCATGCCCACGGACTGCGAGCCCTGACCGGGAAAGACGAAAGCGAGTTCGTTGCGGCGGTCTGCCATCGGAAACCATCGACTGAAAAACAGCCGATCATTTTAACGGAAGTTGGCGGTGAATCGTCTGTACCGACGCGTATGGCCGGCCTGACAGGGATCCAGCGGATACTGATCAGTAGCGGATCAGCGCCGAACCCCAGGTGAAACCGCCACCAAAGGCTTCCAGCAGCAGCAACTCGCCGCGCTGCACCTTGCCCGAACGCACGGCCTCGTCCAGCGCCAGCGGCACGGAACCTGACGAAGTGTTGCCGTGACGATCGACCGTGACGATCACCCGCTCCATCGGCATGGCCAGCCGCTTTGCGGTGGCGCTGATGATACGCAGATTGGCCTGGTGCGGGATCAGCCAGTCGATGTCGGACTTCTGCAGGCCGTTGGCATCAAGGGTTTCCTCGACGACGGCATCCAGCGTCTTCACGGCAACCTTGAACACTTCGTTGCCGGTCATGTGGACCTTGACGCCGTGGTTCGGCTCGTCGGTGAAACCGCGCGAAACACCCACCGGGTTGTACAGCAGGTGGTCGAAGCCACCATCGGCATGCAGGTGCGTTGACAGGATGCCGGCATCCTCGGAGGCCTTCAGCACCACCGCACCGGCACCGTCGCCGAACAGCACGCAGGTACCGCGGTCGGTCCAGTCGATCATGCGGGTCAGCGTTTCCGCGCCGATTACCAGCGCGGTCTTTGCCGCGCCGCTGCGGATGAACTTGTCCGCCACGCCCAGCGCGTAGACGAAACCTGAACACGCTGCGTTGACGTCGAAGGCCGGGCAGCCGTTCGCGCCCAGCCGGTGCTGGACCAGACAGGCGGTGGACGGAAAGATGATGTCGGGCGTGGTGGTACCGACGATCAGCAGGTCGATGTCCGATGCTTCAACGCCCGCCGCTTCCATCGCACGCTTCGCTGCGTGGACGGCCAGGTCGGACGTGGTTTCGCCTTCGGCGGCAACATGGCGCTCACGGATGCCGGTGCGCTCGCGGATCCACTGGTCGGTGGTATCGACCATCGTCTCGAGTTCGGCGTTGGTCAGCACCTTCTCGGGAAGGTAGCTGCCGGTGCCGGCGATGCGCGAGTAGACCGTCATGCTGAACACCACTCCTTCACGGCAGAAAGCCCGGGCGCATGCCGTCGAAGCGGAAACGCGGGACTGCCCCTGCCGTCATGTCGGGCGGACCGGCAGGTGCCGGTCGCCGGATAGGCCGGCCCGCAGTGGCGGGCGGCCAGTCGCAGAGTCGACCGGGCATGCACCCGGCCGCCGCGAAATCAATCCTCGTCGACGACAGCCGACTTGACGTCGATCACCTGGCGACCACGGTAGTAGCCGTCCTTGGTGACGTGGTGGCGGATGTGGGTCTCGCCGGTGGTCGGATCGGTCGACAGCTGCTTGGCGGTCAACGCGTCATGCGCGCGGCGCATGCCACGACGGGACGGGGTCTTGCGGCTCTTCTGGACGGCCATGGTGAATCTCCGGTCTGTGCTGCTAAATCAGCGTTGTTTCAATTTTGCTAGCTCGGCAAAGGGATTGGGCCGCTCATCCGCGGACTCCGAGCCTTCCGCCGGCCATTCGGTTTCTATGTCATCGACGCCGCCCGGGCTCATGGGAACCACCGGCACCGCCAGTATCAACTCGTCCTCGACCAGGTCGAGCAGCCTCAGCTGCCCATCCTCGGGCACCAGCAGCGGCTCCACCTCGGGCGGCAAACCGGCCTCTTCCGACTCGTGCCGGATCAGGCCAAGACGCTGCTCGATCGTCAGTGGCAGCAGGAAGGTTTCCAGCGTGCGCTGACAGACCAGCGGCAACGCTGCCTCCACCTGCATGCTCAACTGCGGATAGCTGGTGTTACCCAGAGGCTCACGCCCGAACGACAGTCGAAACCGGCAATACCCGGCATCGGCATCGCCCTCGTCGGACGGAGCCAGCAGTCCGGCGAGGCGCGCCATCTTCCTTACCGGAAATTCGCCCTCGAACGAACGCTGAGCCGCCGCCATCCGCCACGCATCAATGCTATCGGGCAGACGATCTGGCGAAACCGCGGACATAAGAGCGCAATGGTAAGCAGCAGCGCTTTTCATGTCAATTGCCGGGAGCCGCCGGAAACGCTTGCCATTCAGTCAGTTGCCGACCGGTTTGCCGCCCCGGGAAGCATCGGGCAGACTCGACCCATCACTGCCGGGGACGAACCGTGACGCCTCTCCTCTACCTGATTGTGTTTCTACTGCTGGTTCTGGGAACCCTGATGGTGGCGCGCTACTTCGCCAACCGCCGGCAGAACGTCCTCACCCGCATCCTTGATCTGGCCGATGAACTGGAGGCCCTGTACAAGGAAACCGGCAAGAAAATGGACGCCATGAAACTCGTGGTCCAGCGCGTCCCGTCAGACATTGCCGCCGTGGCCAATGCTTCGCTGCAAAGCCAGGAGCAGATCCAGCAGGGTCTGCGCAACGTGCTGGAGCACCGCTTGTGGCTGGCGCGGCATGCCACCACGGCCACGTTGGCCGAGCTGCGCAATGCCCAGTATGCGCTGGAGCGCTCACGCGGCGCCATCGCCGAACAGCTGCAGCGACTGGAGAATGCCGGCGCGGAGCTGACCGAAGCCACCGACGCCGCGGTCGCCCAGGCCCAACGCGAACCGGCCTCCCTGCGCCGTCCGACCGATGGCCGCGGGCGCCTGCACTGATCCGGCAACACTTCGTGACGCCTCTCCGGCTGGCCCTCGCCTCAACCTCGAAATACCGCACCGAGCTGCTGTCGCGGCTGCATCTGCCGTTCGACACGGTTTCGCCGGACGTCATCGAATCACGGCATAAAGGCGAAAGCGGCCCGGATATGTGCATGCGGCTGGCCGCACTCAAGGCTCGGGCAGTTGCCACTCGGGCCCCGGGTTCGGTGGTGATTGGCTCCGACCAGTGCGCCGTGCGCGATGGCGAGGTGCTGGGAAAGCCGGGCACTGTCGAGATTGCCCGGGAGCAGCTGCAGGCAGCATCCGGGCATCATGTCGACTTCCACACCGCCGTCTGTGTGATCGATGCCAGCGGCGATGAGCAGGCATTTGCGGACATCACCCGCGTGCGCTTCCGCCGATTGGATGCGGAGACGATCCGCCGCTACGTCGACATCGAGCGTCCCCTGGACTGCGCCGGCAGCTTCAAGGTGGAAGGCCTGGGCATCAGCCTGTTCGAGTCGGTGGAAAGCCGCGACCCGACGGCACTGATCGGACTGCCCTTGATCCAGCTCGCCGCCTGCCTGCGCAGGCTCGGCTACGAGCTGCCCTGACAACGTCTAGCCTGGCGGCAGTTCGCACCCCTGCGAAGCCGGAACCTGCTCGAACAGCACGAGGCGCTGCGCACCGCCGTCCACCAGCAGCATCTGGCGAAGCCGAAGCCCGGAAGCCTGATCGCATAGCGCGGCGTAGAAGGCATCACGCTCCGCCCAGCCAGCGCCATCGTCGCGGAGCAGCAACAACCGGCTTCCGGTCGCCTGTCCATCGAACTTCGCTTCCAGGTCCCAGAGGCGAAGCTGCAGGGCGCGACCGTGCTTGTGATTGATCGGATGATCGAGCACGGTGAGACGCGGCAGGTCGAGCGCGAACGCCAGCTCGGCCCCCAGCTTGAAATCGCCGACCACAAGCGCCGCCTCGCCACGCTGCAACGCCGGCCATTCTGGCTGCTTGCGCAGCATCGCTGCGGCCTCGCGCCAACCGGAAAAGCCGTTCGGGCTGAGACCGTGAGCGGCCAGCCAGCTCCTTCCGCTCGAAGTGGCGGTCAGTGCCAGCACCGAGAACACCGCCACCAGACCGATGCCGGCGAACGGCGCAGCCATTCGCCCAAGCCATCGCGATGAGACCGCATCCAGCCAGCCGGGCAACGCCGCGCAAAGCAGCACCCAGGCCGGTAGTGGCCAGTGGAAACTCACCCGCTCGCGATCCGCAAAGAAGCCCAGCACGAGCAACCCGAGCAGCAATGCCCCCGAACACAGCGCGAGGAACCGTGCGGGTCGCTGCTCGTCCGCCGGCCGCCGCCACAGCCAGCGCAGCGTCGCCAGCAGCAGCATGAACAGGATCGGCGTCACCAGCAGAAGCTGGATCGGCAGTTGCCACCAGCCATCGGCATGGAACGCCCACGGGTGACGTTCCAGCAGTTGGAATCGCCAACCCGCCTCGCCATGCTGGAGATTGAAGATGGCCAGCGGCAGCCATGCCAATGCACCGGCCATCGCACCCACCCATGGCAGCGGACGGCGCAGGGCGTCGCGGCTTCGCGGATCCAGCAGGATCGCCAAGGCACCTGCCAACAGAACCAGCCCAAAACGGTAGTGCGCCAGCGCGCCCAACGCCAGTCCACCGGAAAAACACAGCGCTGCGTGACGACTGGACGGCAACTCACGAAGCCCAAGCCAGCCGTCCACGCAAAGCAGCGTGGCGAACATGAGCGGCACGTCAGGCAGGGCCAGCACCCCGAGGGTGGCAAACAGCGGCAGCAGCAGCGCCCAGCTGCCTGCGCGCCATGCCTGGGCAGGAGTACCCAAGCGCCGGGCGATGCGCACGACCAGCAGCGACGAACCCACGCCGAGCAACAGGAATGGCCAGCGCAGACCGAATTCCGAATTGCCAGCGACCGCAACGCCAAGTCGCGACAACCAGGCGGTCAGGCCCGGCAGATCGGAATAGGCCATCGCCAGATGCTGCCCTTCCCACCAGTAGAACGCCTCGTCCACGAACAGCGGCAGGGTCGCGGCCAGAGCGATCTTTCCTGCCAGCAGCAGCGTCAGCAGCAGGACGTACCGGTTGCGGGAACGTTGGCTGTCGGAACGGTTCAAACGGGCGATACCTTTGTTTACCTGGCTGGTTGCGGCGCCAACATGCCATATCCACGGGTGCGGGCTACACTCGTCCCCTGACTAGAGCGAGCTACCCGACGGAGCATGCACATGCCGGTTTCCGCCACCTCCACGCCTTCGGCGGTCGCGAATGGTGACACAGGCGCCGTACAGGGCGCGGCCCTGCACCGCGCCATCAAGCAGGTCAACACGCTGGTGCTGGGCAAACCGCGCGAGGTGCAACTGGCCTTTGCCTGCCTGCTGGCGGGTGGCCATCTGCTGATCGAGGATCTTCCTGGCCTCGGCAAGACCACCCTCGCCCACGCGCTGGCCGCGACACTGGGCCTGGATTTCCAGCGCATGCAGTTCACCGCCGACCTGCTGCCGTCGGACATCCTGGGTGTTTCCGTCTACGAACAGGATCGTGACGGCGAGCGCCACGGTGGCTTCCGTTTCCATCCGGGGCCGGTATTCACCCAGCTGCTGCTGGCCGACGAAATCAATCGCGCCCCGCCGCGCACGCAGAGCGCGCTGCTGGAAGCCATGGCCGAACAGCAGGTCACCATCGACGGTGTCTGCCACAGCCTGCCCAATCCCTTCTTCGTCATCGCAACACAGAATCCGGTGGACCTTGCCGGCACCTTCCCGCTCCCGGATTCGCAGCTGGATCGCTTCCTGCTGCGAATCCAGCTCGGCTATCCGGATGCCGATGCCGAACGCGAAATGCTGTCTGGCCGTGACCGTCGCGAGCTGATCGGCGACACACTGCCGCTGCTGGGCAGCGACGAAGTCCGCGAACTGCGCCAGCGCGTGCAGCGCATCCATGCCAGTGCGGCATTGATCGACTACGTCCAGGCGTTGATCACTGCCAGCCGCGAACAGCCGGGCGTTCGCGTCGGCCTTTCGCCGCGTGCCGGTCTCGCCCTGCTCCGCGCCGCGCGTGCGGTGGCGCTGATCGAAGGGCGCGAATTCGTGCAGCCCGAAGACGTGCAGTCGGTGTTCCTCGAAGTGGCTGCTCATCGTCTTGTTCCCGAAGCCGACAGCGGCAACATCGACGACGCGCGCCGCCAGCAGGCCCGCGCGATCCTGGAGCGCGTCGCCATCCCGTGAGCAGGGCTGAGCCGTGAATAACGAAGCCATCGACGGCGGGCGCTTCTTCGCACTGATGTCGTGGATCGAGCGTCGCCTGCCGGCGCTGACGCGCCTCAAACAGCCCGAAGCGCTGCCGCTCATCCTCAACCGAAAGCGCCTCTATGTTCTGCCGACCGGCGCCGGCCTGTTCATTGGCGCGCTGCTGATTGGCATGCTGCTGGGCGCGCTCAACTACAACAACAATCCGGCGCTGCTGCTGAGCTTCCTCATCGCCTCCGCCGTGCACAGCAGCCTGCTGCAAGGCTATTTCAACCTGCTTGGCCTGCGCGTGCTGCAGCTTGACGCCGAACCTGCCCACGCCGGCGAGCGCATCAACCTGACCCTGCGGTTGGAGAATCCGGACGGTCGCGCACGCAACGGACTCTGTTTCCGCCTGGACGAGCGCGCCAGCAGCCTGTCGCTGGCGGGCAACACACGCGGCCACGTCGACCTCGGTGTCGTCGCGCAGCGTCGCGGCTACCAGCGCTGCGGTCGGATTGCCGTGTTCACCCGCCACCCACTCGGATTGTTCCGGGTATGGAGCTGGATCAGCCCGGATCGGCAACTGCTGGTCTACCCGGCCATCGAACGCGATGGCCCGCCACTGCCGCTGCCCAGCACCGATGGCAACCGGCGCTGGAGGCGTTCGCCGGGCGAACAGCTGCACAGCCTGCGCGACTATCGCGTTGGCGACCCGCTGCGGCTGATGGCGTGGAAGCGCAGCGCACAGATGGGTCGACCGCTGGTCCGCGAGTTCGAAGCACCCACTGGCGGTCAGATCGAACTCGACTGGCAAACTTTGGACGGCATCGACAACGAAACCCGCATCAGCCGCCTGACCCGCTGGCTGCTGGAAGCCGAGCGCCTCGGCCTGAAGACGCGCCTCGTGCTGCCCAGCCAGTCCTTCGGCCCGGATCGCGGTGACCAGCACCGTCGCAACTGCCTTACCGCACTGGCGCTGCTGCCCGGCGCCGCATCCGGAGACGCCCCATGAAGAGCCCGGCGCTCGACCGCCGCCGCTTCCTCTGGTGCGCTATCGCCGTCCCGACCGGCACGCTGGCCATCCTGCCCACGCTGCCGCTGTGGCTCAGCCTGCTGCTGGTCCTGCTCTGGGCCATTGCGCTGCCTCTTGGGCTGAGACGGATCACGCTGCCGATGCCGGTGCGCGTCACGGTGACCCTGGCCATCAGCTTCGCCCTGCTGTCCAGCTATGGGTTCCGCTTTGGCCGCGACACCGGCGCCGCCCTGATCACGCTGCTGCTGGTGCTCAAGCTGTTCGAGCTGCGAAGCATCCGCGACGCGCGCAGTGCCATCGGCTTCAGCATGTTTGCCGCGATGGCTGCATTCCTGCTGGATCAGGGTCCGTCCATGCTGCTGCTGTCCGGATTGGCCTGCATCCTTCTGCTTGCCGCGCTGGCGGAAATCGCCGACCTGGAAGCGCAGCCAGCCACCAAGGCTCTCCCGCTGGAATCCCCGACATCAGGCTGGCCTGTGCGCCTGCGGCAAAGCCTGCGTTTGCTGCTGCTGGCGCTGCCATTGGCCGCAGTGGGATTCTTCCTGTTCCCGCGTCTGGCACAACCCTTGTGGGGCTTTCCCGGGCGTGCCAGCGAGCCGCGAATGGGACTCAGCGATGAGATGACCCCGGGTGATATCGCCGAGCTGTTCCTGGACGACTCCCCGGCGATGCGCGTGAGGTTCCTCGACGCGGTGCCCAATCCGGAACAGATGTACTGGCGCGGCCCGGTGATGACCCAGTTCGATGGCCGAACCTGGTCGCGTTCGCGCTTCCTTGAGCGCGCGCTGCCAGAGCAATTTGAGCCGCTCGGGCCGCCAATCCGGTACGAAATCACCCAGGAACCCACCGGTCGCAACTACGTCATGGCGCTGGACGTGCCGGTCAGCGATGCAGCCGAAGTCGGCATGACCAATTCGCGCTTCCTGCTCTCGAAGCGCCCATTGGATGACGTGCAGCGCTTTGAATTGGCCTCCGTGCTCGACTACCGACTGGATGCCACGCCGCGCTACCTGACCACCATGCAGCAACGCATGACCGAACTGCCTGAGGGCTTCAATCCTCGCACGCGCGAACTCATCCAGCGCTGGCGCGACGAGGGCACCGACGATCGCGGCATGATCCAGCGCGCCTTGACGCTGTTCAACCGGGAGTTTGTCTACACATTGGAGCCTCCAATCCTTCACCGGCATAGCGTCGATGAGTTTCTGTTTGATACCAGGGCCGGCTACTGCGAACACTTTTCCTCTGCCTTCACGGTGATGATGCGCATGGCACATATCCCCGCGCGCGTGGTCACCGGCTACCAGGGCGCCTACTACAACGCCGTCGGCGATCACTGGGTGGTGCGCCTGTCGGACGCACACGCCTGGTCGGAAGTCTGGCTGCGCGGCGAAGGATGGGTGCGTGTCGATCCGACCTCAGTCGTAGCACCGGAACGCATTGAGCAAGGCAGCGATAGTCTGCGCGAAGCCAGTTCATGGCGAAGCGTGGTTCGCCCACTGCTGGACACGGCTGACTGGCTGCGTCGCAGCTGGAACGACCTGGTGCTGGGCTTTGATGCCGCACGCCAGCAGCGCCTGCTGCAGCCGCTGGGCATCGACCCGAAGAGCTGGCGACAGATCGGCATCCTGCTGGCCGTCGCTGCTGGCATCGCATTGCTGGTGACGATCTGGCTGCTGCGCCGTGCTGCACCGCCACCGCGCGATCCGCTGCTGCGCGCATGGGACCACTTCGTCACCCAGCTGCGCCGCGCCGGCACCCGCTGGCGAGCCAACGACGCGCCGCGCACCATCAGCGAACGCGCCGCCAGGCGACTGCCCCGCTCGGCCGAGCAGATCCGTGCGCTCAGCGAGCGTTTCATTGCCTGGCGCTACGCTGGACAGGAGCTCGATACCGAGGCCCGCCGCCGCCTGCAGCAGGACCTTCGCCGATTCCGCATCCCGAAGGATCATGTCCCGCGCAAGCGCGCCGCCTGATTGCCGCCCGAATGTCCATCCCCACCACCTGACATCACCGGAGTCCCGCCATGAACACGATGTCCCGCCCCAACCGCCGGCTGCCACGCACACCCGTCCTGCTCACGCTGGCGGCGATCACATTGCTGCTCGGCGCCTGCGCCAGCACGCCCAAGCCCCTTCGCGGTGACTTCGCCGCGCTGACGCCGCAACAGGCCAGCGAATCCGGCAGCACCGGTGAACTGGTGCGCTGGGGCGGCAGCATCCTTGACGTTGAAACCGACGGCCAGAGCAGCTGCTTCGTGATCCTCGGCCGCCCCATGTACGACAGCTCGCGTCCCCGGGAAGGCGACGTCAGCGTCGGCCGCTTCCTCGCCTGCCGCAATGGTTTCTACGACCCGGCCATCTTCGCCAAGGATCGCCAGATCACCGTCATCGGCCACGTCGCCGACTTCGAAACGCGCCCGGTCGGCCAGTACGACTACCGCTACCCGCGCCTCGACACCGACGTCATCTACCTCTGGCCCGAACGCAACGACGATGATCGCGTCTATTTCGTCGGCGGTATGGGCTGGTACCCGTCCCCGTTTGGCTTCTCCGGTTACCGCGTCATTCACTATTCACCGCGCCGCAGCGCCCCGGCTCCAAGCAAGCCGGCACCGGCTGGCAAGTAGTCAAAGCTCCCCGCCATCATTCAAGGTGATCCCATGAAGCGACTGTTTGCCGCATCCATCGCTGCCTGCCTCCCACTGCTGACGTCGGCACATACGTCACACGGGCCTTATGACGATCACATCCTGTGGAACGGAAGCGAGTTGGCTGACTGGTGCTACTGGCAGGCCGTTGATCAATACAGCAAGAAAGGCTTTTACACCTACCAGTGGACGGCTTCGCACGGGAGCTACGGCGAACAGCTATATGCCAACGGCCAGTTACGCGTGCATGGTGATGATGTCCCGGTCAGCTGCACCGCCGCACAGCAAAGCTGGACAAATGCCGCCAACATCAAAATCAACGATCCGGAACTCTCCAATCCCCATGCCAAAACTGATTTCGACCCAGCTGGCGGCTGACGTTTATACAAGCTGCATCGCAATCAGAATTGGCTTTTCCACTAGTCTCGGGCAGCTGACTCGCCGCGTCGAATAAGGTGGGATCGACATCTTGATTGGCCTCTACATCATTGCCGTGATCGCCACTTTCATCCTGACGACCCCGATTGCGCTTTGGATCAACTGGCGGATTGAACTCGCAAGGCTACCGACTGCAGAACTTGAACACGCAGTCTTCGACTGTCCCGAAGGCTACTTTCGAGTGATCGGCGCCAATCCCGAGACAGTCGTAGAGTTCCGGCAACTCGCTAGACAACGGAACCTAGAAGAGTTGATCAAGCAATGGCCACGGATCAGCAAGGACTTCCGTTCAGCAGAACGCCATGCTCGACCGACAGGTCGCCCGTTGTACCTGGACTACATCGACAGTCGATTGTCCATGATGCGGGAGCTACGACGCAGAAACCGAAAGCCGCGCTAGCTGTAGCGAGATGCAATCCGCGTTACATCCCGCAAAAAGCTGTTCATCAACCAGGTGGCCAAGCCATCTGGCGGCCGCCGAGCAGGTGCAAGTGGATGTGGTAGACGCTCTGGCCGCCGTGCTGGTTGCAGTTCATGACCACGCGGTAGCCGTCCTCGGCGAAGCCTTCCTGTTTCGCATAGTCGGCGGCAGCGATCATCAGCTGGCCGGCGAGTTCGGCCTGCTCCGGCACCACGTCGTTGAGCGTGGCGATCGGCTCCTTGGGGATGAACAGCACGTGCACCGGCGCCTGCGGGTTGAGGTCGCGGAAGGCGAGCACCGTATCGTTCTCGAAGACGATGTCGGCGGGAATCTCGCGGCGGACGATCTTGCTGAAGATGGTGTCGGACATGGCGGCACTCCGGTTCGAGGATTGCCTCCGACTATAGCCGCCGCATCATCCCCTGCGAAGCGGGCGCGCTCATCTCGAAACCGAACTCGGCGTAAAGCTGATGCGCCACGCCGTCGGCCAGCAGGCTGACGAAGGCCCGTGGCGGTGCGTCGCGCTCCAGCCGCCGCATCAGCGCGGCCATGATCGCGCGACCGACGCCCTTGCGATGCAACGCTGGATCAACGGCGATATCGACGATCTGGAAGAACAGGCCGCCGTCGCCGATCACCCGCCCCATGCCGACCAGCCGGTCGCCGTCGCGCACGCAGACCGCGAACCAGCTGTTGGGCAGGCCGATGGCGGCGCCCTCCTCCGAGAAGGCACTGAGGCCAGCCAGCTTCCGGAGTGCCAGGTACTCGTCCGAGGCCGGAATCGCCTCATGCAGGACCAGTCCTTCCGGTAACGCGCTCATTCGACGGCCCGTCGTGAGGAAAACGCGTGGGCAATCGTACTGCGATCCACGTATTCCAGTTCGCCGCCAAGAGGTACACCGTGCGCCAGTCGTGTCGGCTTCACGCCGTGTCGCCGCGCCATCTGGCTCAGGAAGTGCGCGGTGGCCTCGCCTTCCACCGTCGGGTTGGTGGCGATGATCATTTCACTGACCTCGCCTTCCGACAGGCGATCCTCCAACTGGTCGAGACCCAGCTCTTCCGGCCCGATGCCGTCCAGCGGTGACAGGCGGCCCTGCAGCACGAAGTAGCGCCCGCGATAGCCGGTGGCCTGCTCGATGGCCAGCAGGTCCGACGGCGACTCCACCGCACAGAGCAGGCTGGCGTCGCGCGAGGCGCTGGCGCAGATCGGGCACTGCGGCTTTTCACTGAAGTCGCGACACAGCTCGCAATGGCCGATCTCGCGCATGGCGTCGTCCAGCGCCTTCGAAAGCCGCTTGCCGCCGTCACGCGCACGCTCCAGCAGGTGATAGGCCATGCGCTGCGCGGTCTTCTGCCCCACGCCGGGCAGCACGCGCAGCGACTCGATCAGCTGTTCCAGTAGCGGCGATGCGCTCAAATCAATCCGCCCTGGTCAGAACAGGCCAGGAATCTTCATGCCCGGCGGAATCGGCAGGCCTGAGGTCACCGACGACATCTTGTCGGACGATGCCTGGTTGGCCTTGTTGACCGCATCGTTCATGGCGGCGGCGATCAGGTCTTCCAGCATCTCGATGTCGTCGCCGGCCATCGCCGGATCGATCTGCACGCGGCGCACGTCCATGCGCGCGGTCATCGTCACCTTGACCGCGCCGCCACCGGCCTGGCCGACTACTTCAATGTTCGCCAGCTCTTCCTGGGCGCGCTGCATGTCCTGCTGCATGCGCTGCACCTGCTGCATCATGTTGCCAATCTGTCCTTTCATGTCATTCCTCTAAGTCAGTCGTGAATCAATTCGGTAGCGGCTTGATCGAACCCGGCGCGACCCGCGCGCCATAGTCGTTGATCAGCCCCTGCACGCCCGGATCGGCCATGAAGGCGGCCTCGGCATCCTGCTGGCGCGCATCCTGATGGGCGCGGTCACGCGCGCTGAGCGTGTCGGTGACCGCATCCGCGCGTGCCTGATCGATGCGGATCACTGGCTCGAAGCCGAGGTACGGCGTCAGGGCATCCGCCAACTGGCGCGTCATCATGTCGCCGGCCAGCATCATGTGTGAGGCCGGCATGGCCAGTTTCAACTGGCGATCAATCAGGCTGATGAAGGTGGTGTTGCCGGCCAGCTCGCGCATCGGACCGCGCAGTTCGATACTCGACAGCAGCGCCACCCATTGTGCGTTGTCGGCAATGCCCAGGACGTGGCCGGTCGGCTTCGATGGTGCTTCCTTCTCGGCGACGGCTGCGGGTGGCTCAGGACGTAAGACCGGTTCCGTGCCGTAGGTCGGCGACGCTGGTGATGGTGCGGAACGTGCCTCGGGCATAGCCGGCCGAGGCATTTCAGGCGCCGCCACCGGGCTCTGCGCGGGCTGGGACAGCACAGGCGCTGACGGTTTCGCCTGACTTGCCGAGCTATCTGCCAGACGGCCCGCTGCCGCCGCGGCAGACGCCATGCCGGGCTTGGCCTGCGGTTCGGCCCGCGCTCCGCTGCCGTCATCCGGCAGGAAAGCCAGCATCCGCAGCATCGTCATCTCGAAACCGATGCGCGGACTTGGCGCCATGTACAGGTCGCGGTGCCCCTGTAGCGCCATCTGGTACCAGAGCTGCACGGTTTCCGGCGGCAACGACAGCAGCGCTTCCGGCAGCGGCTCCGCCGGCGCCATGCCTTCGACCAGCTGCGCCAGCTGCGTCTGGTGCAGGCGCTCGGCCATGGCTTCCAGGGTGGCGGCGAATTCGGGCGAATAGCCGGCGTGATGTTCGATGGCCTGCATCAGGCCCGGTCCATCACCGGCGGCAACCGCAGCCAGCATGCCGTCGACCTCGCCGCGATCCACCGTGCCCAGCATGCTGTCGACATCCGCCAGCGCGAGGCTGCCGGCGCCATAGGCAATTGCCTGGTCGAGCAGGCTCAGGCCGTCGCGCAGGCTACCGTCCGCGGCATGCGACAAACGCTGGATCGCGGCGTCCTCGAAAACAATCGATTCCGCCGACAGGATCTTGCGCATCTGGTCCGCGATCTGCTCCTCGCTCAGGCGCTTCAGGTTGAACTGCAGGCAGCGCGACAGCACTGTAACCGGCAGTTTTTCCGGGTCGGTGGTGGCCAGCAGGAACTTCACATGCTCGGGCGGCTCCTCGAGCGTCTTCAGCAGCGCGTTGAACGCCGCCTTCGACAGCATGTGCACCTCGTCGATGAGGTAGACCTTGTAGCGGCCGCACGTCGGCATGTACTGCGCGTTCTCGATCACCTCGCGCACGTCGTCCACGCCGGTATTGCTGGCCGCGTCGATCTCCAGCAGGTCGACGAAGCGCCCCGCGTCCACCGCCGTGCACACGGCGCATTCGCCACAGGGATCGGCACCGACGCCGGTTTCACAGTTCAGGCTCTTGGCGAAGATGCGCGCGATGGTGGTCTTGCCCACGCCGCGCGTGCCGGTGAACAGGTAGGCGTGATGCACGCGGCCGCTTTCCAGCGCATTGGACAGGGCGCGAACCACGTGCTCCTGGCCGACCAGCTCGGCAAAGCGCCGCGGCCGCCACTTTCGGGCGAGTACGAGATAGGACATGCGACTCCAGAGGTCTGCAGCAAACATCGGACTCCATCCCGCGGACGGGACAGACTGCCGATTGTGCCAAGTTGCCGCCGGCCGACCAAGGCCGGAACCACACCGGGCATGAACGCAAAACCAACGCGAAGCCGCACAATCAAGCCCGGATGAGCTGAAAACAAGCCGATGTGGCGCCCCTACCGGGGGACAGAAAGGCGGCGGCCCCCGCCAGCGGATCTCCGGCGCCCGAATCAGTCGCTACCGTTGCTCCCTTCCGGGCCTGGCGGAATTTACGACCTATCGTCGCGGAGGCACCAACGAGGGCCACCATGGAACTGGCCGCGGGCGGCAATGCCGCGCGGGGCGGGGATTATACACATCGCATCCCCAAAGATGTGTGGTCGCCGGTCTCAGGCAATCTGCAAGAAATCTCCTAGTTGACTGCAAACCCACTGCAATCCGGTCGGCTAGCTTGAAGTCATCCGGCGCAGATCGCGTTGCACAACAGGATCGATCCATGGCCTCCTTCCCGCCTTCAACGCAGAACAATCCGAATCGGCTACTCGTTGGTCGCCGCCGGATGCTTGGACTCCTCGGGGCATCCGGCATCGGCATGGCGACGAGCGCCCTTGGTGGTCTGGCAGGCACAGGCGCCACCAAGTCTGGGAAAAGTCTCGGGACGGTCAACCAGCGTGGCCTCACCGGCATCTGGTACAACCCGGCAACCAGTGGCCAAGGGCTGCTTTTCGAAGCATTCCCCGACTTGCTTGGCGAAGGCATTGGCCTGATTCTCGGCGGCTGGTTCACTTTCGACACTAGCGCCGGCGGCGTGGAAGCACAGCGCTGGTTCAGTTTGTCGGGCGAACTGCTCGACGGAAAAAATGCCAGCGCCGTCACCATCTATCGGAACGTCGGCGGACGCTTCGACGAACCACCGATTACCTTCGGCCAAGCCGTTGGCTCAGGATCCATCCAGTTTGACGACTGCGACACCGCGCGCTTTGACTACAACCTCGATGATGGGCAAAGCGGCAGCATTCCGCTGGTTCGAATAACGAGCAATCTCACCTGCAGCAGCGACGGAACCAGCGTGGGAAGCGCTGATGCGGGCTATTCGGGTGCCTGGTACGACCCCAACACGTCAGGGCAAGGCTTCCTGGTCGAACTCAATCCGGCGTCTGAAATTGCCTTCCTGAGCTGGTACACCTACGCACCTGACGCAGCGAGCGACGCCGGCCCCGAGACACAGCGCTGGTTCACCGGACAGGCGGCTTTCGCCTCTGGCGAGCGGGACATCACCTTTACGCTCTACCAGACCACCGGCGGCGTCTTCGATGCCGAAGATCCGGTGGCAACCGTGGCCGTGGGCAGCGCCGTGCTCAGCTTTGGCAGCTGCACGACGGCCAGTTTCAACTACCAGTTCTCGCTGGGCGAGATGGCCGGTCGAAGCGGCACGATCCACTTGGGGCGCGCGACCGCAGCGCCCGGCGAATGCGTCTTCGGCGGCAGCTGCGCGCTGATTCCCAGCGAAACCGAGGGGCCCTACCCGCTGTCCAGTGTTCTGTCCAACCCGGCCATGGTCCGATCCGACATCACTGAAGACCGTACCGGCATCCCGCTGATGCTGGTGCTGAAACTGGTGGACATCAACAACAATTGCCAGCCGATCCCGGATGCCGGGGTCTATGTCTGGCACTGCGACAAGGATGGCGTGTATTCCGGTTATTCCAACCAAACGGGTGGCGTCAACGCCACGGGCAAGACCTTCCTGCGCGGCATCCAGTACAGCGATGCCAACGGCCAGGTGGTCTTTGGAACGGTCTATCCCGGCTGGTACAACGGGCGCATCACTCACATCCACTTCCAGGTGTACCTGGGCAGCCTGACCGGCAGCCGCGCCACTGCTACGTCACAGATTGCATTCCCGCTGGATGTCACATCCGCGGTGTATTCCACCACGCTGTACGCAACGCGAGGACAGAACACCTCCGTTACCAGCTTCGCGGCCGACGGCATCTTCCGTGACGGCGTGAGCTACCAGCTGGCCAACGTCGCCGGCAGCAGTACGGCAGGCTATGTCGCCACCCTGGTCGTGGGCATCGCCGGTTGACGGCGGCCCTTCCGGCCAGGACATCAGCATCCGCTTCCGAGGATGACGCAACACGCGCCGGACGGCACAATTGCTGTGCCTTCGCCATCGATCACCGCCAACACCATGAGTCTGTGGTTGCGCCTGTTCCTCGCGTTCGGACTGTTCTGCCTGGCGGGTCTCGGCGGACTGTTGGGGTGGCAGCAACACACATTCTCCGACGGATTCCTGAACTATCTCGACTCGGTCAGCCAGAAGCAGGCGCAACGTGCAGCCCTCCGCCTGGCAACTGAATACACGAAGACCGGTAGCTGGGAGGCGCTTCGCGCTGAGCCTGGACGCATGGGTCGCCTTGTGGATAACGACACGGCCCTGCAACCTGCCTCCATACCAACGGAGTCGCCTGCCAATACGCCAGGCGACGGCGCACCGCGCGGCGCGCCAGGATACGGGCCACCACGCGTGCCACCCGCCCGCGGGCTATCCACGTCCGTAGCGCTGGGGATGCGGCTTCGCCTCAGCGATATTGACCACCGGTATGTCGCCGGCAATACCGATCCAACGCCCAGCCGCCTGCCGGTGGTACCCGTCGTGGTGAATGGACAGCAGGTTGGTCAACTCGAGATAAGCCCGCTGCCACCAGCCGATGGGTCGCTGGAAGCAGAGTTCGCCGCCGGGCAATGGCGCAGCATCGGCGTCGCGGGCGCGGTTGCCGCGGCGCTGTCGCTACTGTTCGCCTTCGGGCTGGCACGAGGCGTCGTTCGGCCTGTGAGAGCACTCTCGCTGGGCACGCGCGCACTGGCCGGCGGCGACTACTCCAGACAGATTGCGGTCACCGGCAACGACGAGATCGCCTCACTCGCCGGGGATTTCAATGCGTTGGCCCATGCGCTGGCGCAGCACCGCGAGGCAAGGCGACGCTGGGGCCAGGACCTTGCGCATGAGCTGCGTACACCGCTAACCGTCATACAGGCCGAACTGCAAATGCTCGCCGATGGCGTTCGACCCATATCAACTCAGGCGCTGCAGGCATTGCTTGGCGAATGCGAGCGTCTTGGCGGGCTGATTGGCGACCTCAATCAGCTGGAACTGGCCGATGCGGCAGCGCTGGAATACCGGTTTGTTGCCTGTGACCTCGGCGAACTGCTGTCCGAAAGGCTGGCCGCACATCGCGGAAGTCTGCAGGCTGCCGGGCTTGCGCTGGACGTACGGGGCCTGGATCAATCGGTGACTGTTCGTGCCGACCCGCAGCGCTTGGCACAGCTGATCGACAACCTGCTGAGCAACGCGCACCGCTATACCGACGCCCCTGGCCGGGTCGTCGTCTCCCTGTCGCAGCAGGATCGACAAACTGAGCTTCGCGTCGAAAACAGTGGCCCAGGTGTCTCCGACCAGGATCTGCCGCTCCTGTTCGACCGCCTCTATCGCGTGGAAGGCTCACGCAATCGCGCCGGCGGCGGCAGCGGGCTTGGACTGGCTATCTGCCTGGCCGTCGCCAGGGCCCATGGAGCGGAGCTTGAGGCCCTGCACGCCGAACTTGGCGGACTCAGCATTCGTCTGCGCATGCCGCTTTGGGAGGGTGTCGGATGAGGTCGCAGGTACTGGTCGTTGAAGACGAGCCCCGCATTGCCACCGCCCTTCGCGACTACCTTGAAGCCAGTGAGTTCGAGGTCACTGTGCTGGATCGCGGCGATCTCGTCACGGACTGGCTGCGACTGAACCATGCGGATGCCGTGCTGCTGGACGTGATGCTGCCCGGGATCGATGGTCTCACCCTGTGCCGCGAAATCCGCCGCGCTAGCGAGATTCCCATCCTGATGCTCACCGCAAGGGTCGAGGATGTCGATCGCCTTCTTGGGCTTGAGCTCGGTGCCGACGACTATATCTGCAAGCCGTTCAACCTTCGTGAAGTGGTTCTTCGACTACGCGCCGTATTGCGACGATTCCACGCTACCGCAACGTCGGGCGACCTGCTGCCATTTGAACTCGACACGGATCGGCTGGAGGTTGTGCACGACGGGCGAAAGCTGGCGCTGACCCCGGTCGAAACCCGGCTGCTGGCCAAACTTTGTGAGCGCCCCGGCAAAATATACTCACGCTCGCAGTTGCAGGACGCGGCCTACGACGACCACCGCGTCGTCAACGATCGCACCGTTGACAGTCATGTACGCAACTTGCGGCGCAAGCTGGAATCCTTCGGGCTTGATCCGATTGCCTCGGTTTATGGCGTGGGCTTTCGCTTGCAGCTGTGAGTTGCCGAACCAATCAGGTTCTTCAGCCCGATCAGGACGTAGGCAACGCCTTTCCAGAAACGAGAGCGCGTGCAAACGATGTGCACGTGCGCCAGCGGCTTGCGCGCCAGCATCGCCCCGTTGTGGATCAGCGTGTACCGGTCGGGATGACCCGCAGCGCGCAGCGCCAGACCCGGCGCAACGCGAATGGCTTCGAGCAACAGTTCAGCGCTGCCCTGGGTACTTTTCTCATCGAGCAGGACGAAATGATTGAAGGGCCGCCGCCGTCGGTGCATCAATTGCATGTGACAACCCCGCAAGCGTCGTTCTGCAGTTCATTCGAGAGGTTCCGACGGGCATTGGCCTCCAGGCGTTGCGTGAAATCAGGCGTCAGGAAAATTCGATCACGCGACAGGCATCCGCGGACAAATCGCTTCCGCCCCATGCGATAAAGTACGTCTGGTACGCGCCGATACTCGTCGCGAATCTGGCAGAGATAGCAACCGTATTTCTCGCCAGAAGCGCCCAGTATCGACATGTCGGCGTCCAATAGCGGCCAAAGGGCCGGATCGTCGCTTTCATGACTTGCCGTTGCCAGAATGGCGGCGGCGACAAACCCTGCATCCAACGCACTGGCACCGAGATGCGGCAACTCAACGCTCGCGAGCATCGCGCTGCGCGCTTCATTGTCCTGACGACCTGGGCAATAGACGGCATCGTGATACCAGGCAGCAATTTGCAACCGAGGATCCGCGCCGACTGCTTCGAGCCCAGCCAGCACCTCACACAGGTGCCGCGGTGTGTGGAACCGCCGGTGCGGTTCCCCGTAGCGATCCAGCAACGCCCTTGCTGTTTCAGGCGACGAACGCCAGCCCAGCCTACCGACTACACGCTCCCAGCTTGCCAGCAACCCCTCGATATCTTGCGTTCGCATGCGATCACCATTTATTTGGTCGTATAACCAATAATTGAAATCTAGCGCGAACAACAGCGCCGTGCAATATTTATTGAACGCTCAACCAATAAATGATCATGGGACGAAAGCCAAACACCGAACAACGACGTGGACAGATCGTCGAGGCGCTACGCGCCGAGATGGCGGAAATCGGGTACGAGCGTGCCAGCATCAAGTCCATCGCTGCCCGGGCAGGCTTGGCTCCTGGACTTCTCCACTACCACTTCCCCAGCAAGGAAGCGATCCTTCTTGAGCTGGTCGAAGCGCTGATTTGTCAGGCTGACAACCGCTACGAGGAGCTGGCATCGCCTCAGGCGACGCCCGTCGAACTCCTCGGGACCTTCGTGAAGGCCAGAGTCGGTCTCGGAGGCAAGCCTGAAGACGAACAGGTACGAACCTGGGTCAACCTCATGGCGGAAGCAGTCAACCAGGATGTCGTCAAAGAACGGGTCGCAGCGTGGTTATCAGGAAGTCTGGAAGAGCTGGCCGCAAACTTCCGCGCCGCGAACGTCAAACATCCCGAGGCGAAGGCTGCCATGCTGGTATCGATGATTCTTGGCGCGTTTCAGCTGCATGCGCTGTCTGTCGAAGGCGTTCCGCGTGGCTATGCAGCTGAGGAGATTGGGGGCTGGCTACGGCAGGTATGCGCCACTGGATAAAAGAGATATCGCCGCCGAGGGATTGATGGCGCACTTCATTGTGCGCCACCCGCTTCGCGGGCGGACATTCGTCCGTCCAAATCAGCTTTCCTGCCGATTTGTCGAACCATCGTGTTCAAACCAAGACATCTCTCTCCGCCAGATACAAGAAAGGCCACCCGATCGGGTGGCCTTTCTTGTATCTGGCGGAGAGAGAGGGATTCGAACCCTCGATACGGGGTTAAGCCGTATACACACTTTCCAGGCGTGCTCCTTCAACCACTCGGACACCTCTCCGTGTCTTTTTTGATATTTCCGGCTATCCATCCATGGAGCGCCCGCCGTTCGGCTTCCTGCCTCACCCTCGCTTGCCGGTTGGCAAGCTCGACCACTCGGACACCTCTCCGGAACTGTCCCGACGGACGCAACTGCGCGCGGGAAGGGGCGCAAGGGTACTGATTCAGGGGCCAGCTTACAAGTTGTCAGCGTCCCTCAGCGACGATTCGTTCACCCAGCCCCCTGAATCCAGTCGCTTTCCCCGTCCATGTAGTACTCCCGCTTCCAGATCGGGACGCGCTGCTTGATCTCGTCGATGACGTAGCGGCAGCCGCCAAAGGAGGCATCGCGGTGGCCGGCGAGGACGCCGATCCAGACAGCTGGTTCGCCGATTTCCAGGCGCCCGACGCGGTGCAGGCAGACGGCATCCAGCAGGCCGAAGCGCTCGATGGCTTCCGCCAGCACCTTGTCGCCTTCGCTTTCCGCCATCGGGACGTAAGCCTGGTAGTCGAGGCGCAGCACGGCACGGCCACGATGTTCGTTGCGGACGCGGCCTTCGAAGACGCTGAAGGCGCCCGCTGCCGCGCTCTCCATTCGTGTCGCCGCCCGGGTGATATGCGGTGCCAGTGCTGCGTCGATGATGCGGAATCGGCCCGTGCCCATGTCAGCCTCCCGACACCGGCGGGATGAAGGCCACCTCGTCGCCGTCCGTCAGCGGCCGATGCCAGTCGGCGAACTCGCTGTTCACGGCCACGCGCAGCCGTTCGCGCGGTAGTGCGAAACCATGCCTTGCGTTCAGCTGGTCGAACAGCTGGCTGGCATCGCCTTCCGGCATCTCCACGCTCTCCTGTTCGACGCCGCTGGCATCCCGCAGCGATGCGAAGTACAGCACTTCAATCCGCATCACCCGCCTCCGCCGTTCCGGCATCGTAGTCATGTCGGCCGCCACGTTTCTGCAGCAGACGCGTCGGGCCAATGGCCATACCCTGCCCCAGCGCCTTGCACATGTCGTAGATGGTCAGCGCGGCGACTGAAGCGCCGGTCAGCGCCTCCATTTCGATGCCGGTAGCGTGACGCGTTCGCACCTGGCAGCGGATGCCCAGCGTGCGCTCGTCGCGCCAGTCGATATCGAACTTACAGCCATCGATCGGCAGCGGATGACAGAACGGGATCAGTTCGTGGCAACGCTTCACCGCCATGGTGCCGGCAATGATGGCCGTGTCGATGACCGGTCCCTTCTTCGCGCGCATGTCGCTGCCGCGAAGGGCTGCGGCCATGTCTGCGGGAAACGCCACCGCGCTTTCGGCAATAGCACTGCGATCGCTGACCGCCTTTTCGCTGATGTCGACCATGCGCGGCCGACCGTCGTCGCCGACATGGCTCAATGAGGGCTTGTCATTCGTCATTTGCTATCCATCAAACCGGCTATCCACCTATCCGGAACATCTCGACGTGCTCGGCCTCGCCGACCTCGGCACGCCGTTCACTGTAGCGGTCGCTGCGCTGCCGCCAGATGGCCGCGAGCGCGTCGGCCAGCACGTCCTCGCCGGCGTCGATCAGCGCGCGAAGATCATGGCCGCTGGACGCGAACAGGCAGGTGAACAGCTGGCCATCCGCCGACACCCGAGCGCGCTGGCAGTCGCCGCAGAATGGCGCGCTGACCGACGAGATGAAACCAATCTCGCCCTGCCCGTCGTCGAAGGCGTAGCGCTCGGCCACCTCACCGCGGTAATTCGGTTGCAGCGCCTGCAATGGCCAGCGCTCACCGATCCGTCGCAACAGCTCGCCACTGGGTACCACCCGTTCGCGCGACCAGCGATTGCAGGTTCCCACGTCCATGAACTCGATGAAGCGCAGCACATGGCCACTTCCGCGAAAACGCTCGACCAACGGCAGCACGTCGTCTTCGTTGATGCCACGCTGGACCACACAGTTGAACTTGATGCGCTCGAAGCCCGCATCCTCCGCCGCCTCGATGCCGGCCAGCACATCAGTCAGTTTGCCGCGACCACCGCTCAAGGCCGCGAAGCGCTCCGGATCGAGGCTGTCGAGGCTGATGGTCAGTCGATGCAGGCCGGCTTCGCGAAGCGCACTCGCCTGCCGTGCCAGCAGGCTGGCGTTGGTGGTAATCGCCAGATCCTCGATGCCGTCGATCGATGACAGGCGTCGAATGAAGTCGGGCAGCCCTTTGCGCAGCAGCGGCTCGCCGCCGGTCAGGCGCAACTTGCTGACACCCAGGCGCACGAAGGCGCGCACCACGGTTTCCAGCTGATCGAAACTCAACCGGAATGCCGAACTCTCGGCCGCACCATAGGGGAACGCCTCTTCCGGCATGCAGTAGGGGCAGCGGAAGTTGCAGGTCTCGATCACCGAGAGGCGCAGATCGCGCACCGGTCGCTGCAGCTGGTCACGTACGTCGTCGACCATCTGCAGCGGAATGACCTTTCCGGAAGCGTCGCTCATGTCACATCGTCCACGAGCGGGCTCGGCGGTGAGAGGTCGTAGCCCTGCCCCGCCGCGGCAACCGCATAGCCACGCTCGCGCAGGCGTTCGCCATCGACAGCGGATGCGTAGTGATAGAGCAGCAGCCGATCCAGCAGCTCGCGCGGGTATTCGCGCTCCAGGTCATCAATGCCGCTATGCGATGGATTGCCGGACAACGCACAGTCGTGCGCGATCAGCGGCTCATCGAAGCCAGCCAGCACTTCGGGAATCGGGCGCGTATCGCCGGTGAACACGAAGCTGCCCGGCAGGCGCAGTCCGTATGCGCTGTGTGGCGCGTGGTGGCGCACCTCGAAAACCTCGAAACGCAGGCCGTCCAGCCAGAAGTGATCGCCCACGGGGATCACCTGGAAGGCATCCCAGAAATTGACGCCGCCTTCGGCCAGGGCGTTCGGGTAGCTGCCAACCCGCTGGTGCAGTAACGGAATGACGGAGGCCGGCACGAACAGCTTCGGCGCGCGGCGCGGCTCGTCGAACCAGGCCTTGACGAACAGCCGCTCGAAGCCGGCAACGTGGTCGAGATGCGTATGGGTGATGAACAGCGCCGGCGGTGCGTCGTTGTAGCGATCCAGATACGCGGTCAGCGCCTCCTGCCCGCAGTCGACCAGCAGCAACGGCTTGCCGTCGCGCTCAAGCACGACACTGGCCGAGCCCAGTTCAACCGCGGCAGCATTGCCGACGCCAAGAAAGCGCAATCCATGGCCGCTCACGCCGCGTCACCCCGCACATGCCGGCAGGCGCTGATCAGCGCTGACCAGGCCGCGTCAAAACCTTTGGCTTCAGCGGCGCCCAGTTTCGTCAGTGAACGCAGCAGCCGCGCCAAGTTGGCGTCCTGCCAGCCAGCCGCCGGGCGCAGGATCTGGCCGCGGTCGAAGTCGATCAACCAGACGCCACCATCGCGGTCATCGCTGCCATCAAGAAGGATGTTGTGCGCGTTGAGGTCGGCATGGAAGGCACCGGCCTTCTGGAAGCGCCCCAGCGTCCTGCCAAGGCGCGGCCAGAGCTCGGCATCGGAAATGGCGTCCGGCAGGCATTGCGCCAACGTTGTAGCGCGAGGCACGCGCTCGATCAGGATGTCACCGCGATAAAACAGGCCGCTGCGCCGGTAGCGCGCCGCCAACGGCTTCGGCACGGGCAACCCGCGCCGGCAGAGCGACTGCATCAGCCGGAACTCGTGGAAGGGCCGGCTCTGCTCGCTGCCGCGCCAGAAATAGCGGTCGCCCATGAGCTTCGCCATCAGGCCACCCCGACGGTAGTGCCGCAGCACGGCCCTGATCGGCCCACTGCGGCCTTCGCCGTCCACGAACCACACCGCGCCGCGCCCGCCGCGGCCACCTTCCCGCGACCGGGACTGCCAATGGTCCGGATCGAACACGGCGTCGGCGCCCGCTGCGATACCATTCGCATCGACCAGGCCAAGGTCGATCAGGTCAGGATCGAACAGCATGGCGCCGTCACGCAGACCGCGACGCTCGGCGTGAAGGCCCTTGCCGGCATCAGCCGCCATGCGCGACACCCGATGTCCCACGAACCCGACGATTTTTCAGCTTGCAGCTCATGGAAGGATTCTAGCAGCGCACTCCGCCTGCCACGCGCCGATGAACAACGACTCGACCGCAACCCCGCCTCGATCCATCTGCCTGCTGCGCCTGTCCGCGCTGGGTGACGTCACCCACGTCCTACCGCTGGTGCGGCGCATCCAGTCGGCCTGGCCGGACACCAAGCTGACCTGGGTTATCGGGAAGCTGGAGCATCGGCTGCTGGGCGAACTGCCCGGCATCGAGTTCATCGTCTTCGACAAGAAGGACGGCTGGCGTGGCATCCAGGCCATCCGCCGGCAACTGCGGGGGCGCCGCTTCGACGCCCTGCTCAACCTGCAGATCGCCATCCGCGCCAACCTGCTGTCGACGGCGATACCGGCGAAGCGACGCATCGGCTACGACCGCGCCCGCTCCAAGGACCTGCACGGCCTGTTCATCAACGAGCGTATCGCCGCGCGCAGTGGTCAGCATGTGCTGGATGCGCTGGACAGCTTCCTCGAACCGCTGGGCCTGCCGCCACGCGGCGTGCCCGGCTCCCGCGTCGGCGCGCCCGTGTGGGACCTGCCGATTCCCGACGAAGCCCACGCTTTTGCCGCGGAAACACTGCCCGGCGATCAGCCCACGCTGCTGATCAGCCCCTGCGCCAGCCACACGCTGCGCAACTGGCATGCCGAAGGCTATGCGGCGGTCGCCGACCATGCGGTGCGCGAACACGGTTGGCGCGTGCTGCTCTGCGGTGGGCGCAGCCAGCTTGAGCGCGACACCGGCGACGCCATCATCAAGGCAATGACGCAGCCGGCCATCGACCTGATCGCCAAGGACACGCTGCCGCAGCTGCTGGCCTTCTTGCTGCGCGCCGACCTGGTGATGACACCGGATTCCGGCCCCATGCACATGGCCAACGCGGTCGGAAGCAAGGTGATGGGCCTGCATGCCGCCAGCAACCCGGATCGCAGCGGCCCCTACTCCGACCGCCGCTTCTGCGTGAACCGCTACGACGATGCCGCGCGCAAGTTCAAGGGCAAACCCGCCAACGAGCTGAAATGGGGTACCAAGATCGAGCATCCGGGCGTGATGGACCTGATCACGGAGGGCGATGCCATCGCGGCTTTCGAGCGCTTCATCGACTGGCAGCGCGAGAATCCGAAAGCCTGATCGAACCGCCTTAACCCCGACGACACCGGGCGCCCGTTACACCGGACGCACACCCCAACCGGAGTCGTCCCATGCAGCGCCAGTCGTCCAACCTGTCCACCCATCCCCTCTGCTTCGCCGTCGCCCTCGCCCTGACCGCGCTGGCCGGCTGCTCGACCAGCAGCGTCGAGCGCCAGCAGGTCGCTGGAACCGCAACAGGCCAGTTCAAGGACGATGGCCGCCTTGATCGCGATGAAGGCAAGACCGAGCTCGACAGTGTCGCAGTTGGCGGCGCACGACGCGCACGCGAGGAAGAGCGCGCGGCCAACGAGATGCCGCCGCCCGCACCAATCGTCTTCGATGAACCGTCGGCGATGGCCATCGAAGCGCCGCCGCCAGCTCCTCCGGCTCCGCCGTATCCCTCGCCTGCCCGAGTCCAACTTGCGGCAAAGCAGGTAGCTGGAAACATCCAGTCTGCGCCGTCTGCTCCTGCGGGAATCAACCCGATTGACGTCTCATCGGTGGAGTCGTCAACAATCCTCGCGACCAACGACCAGATTCTCGCCGGCGAGAAATACGCCGTTGTCGAGGAAAACCCCATCGTCGCCACGGTCCAGCAGCCCACGTCCACCTTCTCCATCGACGTCGACACCGGCAGCTACAGCAACGTTCGCCGCATGCTGAACCAGGGCATGCTGCCGCCGCCGGCCGCGGTGCGCGCCGAGGAGATGATCAACTACTTCGACTACGACTACGCGCCGTCGACACGCGCTGACCGCCCGTTCTCGGTGACCACCGAACTGGCGACCGCGCCGTGGAACAACCAGCGCCAGCTGCTGCTGGTCGGCATCAAGGGCTATCAGGTCGCGCCGGACAAGATTCCGGCCTCGAACATGGTGCTGCTGATCGACACGTCGGGATCGATGCAGAGCGCCGACAAGATCGGTCTGCTGAAAGAGTCGCTGTCGCTGCTGATCGCGCAGATGCGGCCGCAGGATCGCCTCGCCATCGTCACCTATGCCGGCAACGCCGGACTGGTGCTGCCCTCCACCACCGGCAAGGAGCGCGGCAAGATGCTGGCAGCGCTGGATCGCCTCGAAGCCGGCGGATCCACCAACGGCGCAGCGGGTATCGAGCTGGCCTACGACATCGCGCGCGATCACTTCATCGACGGCGGCGTGAACCGCGTGGTGCTGGCCACCGACGGCGACTTCAACGTCGGCACCACCAGCGTCGACGCGCTGAAGAAGATGGTCGAGGTCGAGCGCGAGGATGGCATCGCACTGACCACCTTCGGCTTCGGCCAGGGCAATTACAACGACGAACTGGCAGAGCAGCTGGCCGACATCGGCAACGGCAACCACGCCTACATCGACATGCTGGAGGAAGGCCAGAAGGTGCTGGTCGACGAGCTCAGCTCGACCATGCTGACCATCGCAAAGGACGTGAAGATCCAGGTCGAATTCAATCCGGCGGTGGTTTCGGAATATCGCCTGATCGGCTACGAGAACCGCCGCCTGCGCAACGAGGACTTCGCCAACGACAAGATCGACGCCGGCGAGATTGGCGCGGGACACGACGTGACGGCGCTGTATGAAATCGCGCTGGTCGGTTCCGGCGGCGATCGCCTGCCAGAAGCGGATCACGACAAGGTTGCCGAAGCCAATCCGTTCAAGCGCGGCGAACTCGGCGAATTGCGACTGCGCTTCAAGGCACCAGATGGTGACGAGAGCGAACTGATCACCCAGCCGCTGCCGCGCCGCGTCAACGCCGACATGTCGAGCCCGCGCATCGGCTTTGCCACCGCCGTCGCCGCGTTCGCCGAGGTGCTCAAGGGCAGCGAGCGGATCGATGGCTTCAACCTGGACCAGGTGGCCGAGCTGGCGCGCAGCGCACGCGGCAGCGATCCGTTTGGCTATCGCGGCGCATTCCTGTCGATGCTCGACCAGGCTGCCGTGCTGAAGAGCGCTGATGAAGCACGGCTAAGCCAGATTGCGGAATGAGTCATCGCCGCCCGGAGCCAGCGGGCTCCGGGCGGCGCACCAGGATGATCCAGCCGGCCTTATCTTCGGCGCACGAATCCCTTACGCTGGCGGCGATGTCTACCGACAGCGCCGACGAGGATCTGATGCTGGCCTACGGTCGCGGCGATGCCGCGGCCTTCGATGTGCTGTATGAGCGCCACCGTGGTCCGCTGTTTCGCTTCCTGCTACGCGGAATATCGAACCGGGCTACGGCGGAAGAGTGTTTCCAGGAGGTCTGGGGACGCGTGATCGGCGCGCGGGAGCGCTACCGGCCCGAGGCCAAGTTCACCACCTGGCTGTACCAGATCGCCAACAACCTGTTGATCGACCAGTACCGCCGCGCACGACCGGAAACCGACGGCGAGGCGGCAGAAGCCATCTTCGAGCGCAGCGAATCGGACGAGGCGCAGCCGGAACAGGCGCTGTCCGATTTCGAGCAGCGCCGCCGCTTCCAACTGGTGCTGGAGGAGCTGCCGGACGAGCAGCGCATCGCAATCCAGTTGCGGCTGGAACAGGAGTTGTCGTTGGAGGAAATCGGCCGCATTACTGAAGCAGGCCGGGAAACCGTGAAATCGCGGATCCGCTATGCACTGGCGCGCATCCGCAAGGCATTTGACCCATGACGCAGGACCGCCAAACCAAACCGGACACCGACACGCTTTCGTCTGAAGAGCGGCGCGTCGCCGCGCTGTACCGGTCCCTGCCGGCTGGCGAACCCTCGCCGGCGCTGGACGCGCGCATCCGTGCGCAGGCGCGTGCGGCCGTAAAGCCTGCCAGGCGCAAGCGTCCCACCTGGCTGTGGGGTGCCGGCGTGGCCGCCAGCGCCCTGCTGGCCGTCGGCATGTTCTGGCGCATGGGCCTTCCGGAACTGGAGGAGCGTGGTCCGGCAGTTTCGGGCCAGACGGCATCGAAGCCGGCGCGCGACGACACCGCTGTGCTCGATTCCGTGGCGATGGCACCACCACCGATGCCACCCGAACCGCGCCGGGTCGGCGCAGCCGAGCCGACATTCTCGGCGTCAGGGATGAGCGAACAGGACGAAGCCCTCGGTGCCGCAGAACCCGCCTCACCCAGCGGGCAGCTGTCGGCGAACCAGGCGGCCCGCGAGCGTGCCGCGGCGCCAGCGGTGGTCAGGCCCGCTCCTGCCGAAAAGCAGGAAGGCTTCGCGGATGGTCGCGCCGACTCCGTGGCCAGGTCAGTGAACGAAGCAAAGGCCGGAACGGCCGCTGGCGAACCACCACGACTTGAACGTGCTGAGACCAGGTCCAGCAGACAAGACGCGGAAGAAGAGCAACCCGTGGTGGCGCAAGAACCGGCCCCACCGCCTGACCATGGAGCGCTGCCGCCACCGGTCGTGTTCGATACGCCGTCACCCATGGCCATCGAGGCACCGCCGCCCGCGCCACCTGCACCGCC
>ERZ795053.796-NODE-796-length-40148-cov-9.459656_pt1 | contig 40148 bp, 32 predicted proteins | sample MGYA00375137_ERZ795053 | MGnify/ENA primary metagenome ERZ795053 (study PRJEB30182, sample SAMN05720284) | activated sludge metagenome | isolation source: Anaerobic digester | place: Hong Kong | collected 2014-12-17 ... | reverse complement strand
GCGGTGTTATGATGACGACGCGGACGGTTATGGACGGGGTAAGCAGTGACAGGATAACGCCAATTACAGCCCAAAGCATCAAAAGAGACGGGTAGGTGATGCGCACGCTCTTCAACACGATGTAAGCGATGCGCGTACCAAGCCCCGTCTTTTTCAAAGCAAACCCGAAGAACAGCGCAGGAATCAACGTCCAGACCGCAGTCTGCGTGAAGCCGGAGAACACCGTTTTTGCTGGCAGGCCGATAACCAGCAGGAAACCAAGGAAAAAACAGCCGCTGATTCCGATCGGAATCCCAAAGGGTTCCAGAATCCATAATCCCATTGTAATAACGACGGCCATAATGACCCAATGGCCGGTCGCTGTGAGCGCAGGAGAGAACGGCTGAAAAATGCCAATCGCCAGTCCACACAAAGCAAACAGGCAAAAGATGCTATTTTTCAGTCGATTATGCATTCGACGTTCCTCCAAGACGATGTTCGCAGTACAATGGTATTAGAATAGTACGTTTGTACTATTGTGTCAATAGAAAGAAGAAAAAATGTCGGAAATGAAAATATGATGGAAAAGAGCATACAAAAAAAGCGCCGGTCTGCGGCGCTCTGCGTGGGAAACAATCTGAAAAGTTTTTAAAAATCGTCGGTAGTAATGATAACGTCCAGCTTATGGTCTAAGATCCGCCGGATTTGTTCTATGCTCAAGCTGTCGAACTCTTTCAGATCAAGCTGCAATAAAACGCTTGGCCGGTGATAAAAGAAGAACAGCTGCTCGCCGATGATGGAGTAAGTCAATATGGTAGCGGTCTGATCATCAAGTTCCGGTTTTATGATGCAAATCAGACTTCTAAACAGATGCGTCGTCGTTAGATTCAGCAAGTCGCCCAGATCTTCTGCTGATTTGGCAAACGTGCGGATCTGGAAAAACAATCGCATTTGGCGCTCGTTTTTCGGGTCGAACACATAGTCGATGTGCTTATCATTCAAACGGAACAGCAACGTGCGCGCGGTGGCTGCGTCCAGCGTAGGCCGCGAAAGAAAGTCTGTAATTTCTCGCGTTAAACCGGAGAAATAGTCGGCAAATTCTTCGGAGGCGATCGATATTACGTTTTGATAAAGGTTACCCTTGCTTTCAAAATGATATGGGATTGCGGAGAGGGAAACGTCGGCTTGCTGGGCGATCATACGAACCGTCGTCGCAGCATATCCAATTCGGCCAAAGAGGTCGTAAGCGGCGTCAAGAATCCGCTGGCGCGAATAATCGGAGTTCAGCATCCGGGAAATCCTTTCTGATGTTGACATGCGGCATGTGCCTTTTTTGAACATTATCCGAACTAAACAAATGTACTAGCTTTATCTGGATTATACTGTTTGAAGAATCGAACTGTCAACCATACAGTGATTTGTAGCCAGCATACGGTGTGAAAACGATCCTGCAGGTGCCGCGGCAAAAGAACGTGCACGCCTAGTAAAAGCAAACTATGGATTACCGCACAATCTGCAAAGAAAAGATAAACAGTGTCATTCTGCGGGTACGCATTTTGGAGGAGGCGAAACCTTGATCGAAAGCGAGCAGAAAACGTTCGGTTAACCTTAGACATATAAACTGCAGACACATGTCATATTCCGTGCCCCATCCCCTCAGGCAATCGCACATTGTATTACTACGCGAGGATTTGGCCGGACATGTATTCACGAAATGATACCGTCCGCGAGCACTTAACCCATGTGAAAACCCTCCTTTTTCATGGCTTTCCGGCATCTTTGAGTTTTGGCGGTTTGTGCGCAAATCCCCCGGTTCCATTTGACACCCCGTGGAGTAATTAAACTATCCCCATCCCCTTTCTGAAAAAACACGCGGGAACATATTTGCATAATCTATTTTATTAATGCCGGCTGCTGTAGTATGTAAATCTGCATTTGTTCCGTTTGTTTTCTTGTCTGCAACAGCTGAAAAAAGTATAATATATACAATTGAGCTTTTAGATCATCGCGTATTGACTGGCTGGCGGTTTCGCAAGTTTTCCGTAAAGCAATCAAGATCTTTTCAAGATATATGGCTTTATCATAATATTCCCATAGGGGCACGCTTATATGTGTGCGGGAAAGCAGCTCAGCCGACATTTCGGTGAAACTATTCTAAGTCCGAGAGGAAGAGTATGGTCACGGTAACATTATTATGGTCAGGCGGATGGGATGGTACGTTCCGTTTTTTGCAACTGGCGTCGAAGGAGATTTGTATTCAGCCCATCTACGTAATTGACAAGGCCCGCAAAAGCAGAGAATATGAAAAGGCTGCAATGCATCGGGTTGTTGATATTGTATCAACCGGCGAGGAATATAACTTCAAAGCCACAATCCTGCCGATAAAGTTTTATACCGTCGAGTGGATTCTCCAGAATTGCGCCGATGAAAAAATAAGCGCCGCGTTTCGGTATTTAAAAGAAAAATACAGCATCGGCACCCAATATGAATGGTTCGCTCTGCTTGCAAAAAAACTTGGCGTCAAGCTGGAAACCTGTGTTGTACACCAGTACCACGGGAAGGTAGAAGATGCAATCCGTATGGAAGGGATGCTCTCGCCGACCGCCGACGACATTTTTACTGAAAGGTATCAGGTTCTTCCAAAAGGAGAAAGCCGCGCGGCGGCAATCGTTTTTGAAAACTTGCTATTGCCCACCATTCAGCTCAGCAAAAAAGACGAGGAACGCATCGCCGGAGAAAACGGATGGCTTGATATTATGAAGCTGTCATGGTTCTGCCATAACCCGGATAAAAACGGGAACCCCTGTGGATTGTGCGGTCCCTGTGACGACGCCATGCACACCGGAATGGAATGGCGGCTTCCCAGAAAAGCACAGCAGCGAAACAAGCACAGGTACGTATATCTGCTCCTGCAGAAGGCCCGGCGGTCCCTTGTCGGAGAACGAAAAAGCGGGGCCTGGTTTCAGAAGATTCAATCGGTCTGCTTCAGACACCAGCGCAGATAGATACATTCCCATGTTGGGCATGCCGACAACCAAACGAAAACGGAGAATACAATGATTCAGGAATTCGCTATCCCCGCAGTACTTTTTTCGTTAATTTTCGTCGGTGTTTTATTACGAAAGACGCCTCTCATTCAAAAAAAAATGATTCCGGCGCCGATTCTCGCGGGGCTGCTTGGCTTCGCGCTGATGAACTCGGGGCTTCTGCAGCTCGATTATGCGATCTATGAACGGATTACGTTCCATCTGTTTACGCTCAGTTTTATTTCTATCACGTTCATGAGCATCAACGCCCCGAAACGCGACAAGAAAGGCGTTTTTAAGGGTGGTTTGTGGCTTGCACTCATATTTGGGATGATGATTAGCGTGCAGGCGTTGATTGGTTCGGCGGTGTTTCTGGGATACGACTTTTTTACCGGAGCAGACCTTTTGCCGGCGCTTGGCGGCATGATTACGCACGGCTTTGCCCAGGGACCGGGGCAGGCTGTCGCCATCGGCACGATCTGGGAAGGGTTTGGCGTTGAAAACGCGGCGCAATACGGATTGTTTTATGCGGCCTCGGGATATGTGTTTGCGTTTGTCTTCGGCGTGCCTTTCGCTAAGCGACTGCTCAAACAGCGTATGCTGTCCGGTGAAACACCGGCAACGCAGCAAGAAACAAACGCTCTTGGTCTGGGGCTGATCAGGGATGAGGAAAAGCCGGTGTTCGGAAACCAGACCGCACACCACGCAAACTTGGACACGCTGACACTGCACGCTTCACTCATCGGCGTCACCTATCTGCTCGCATACGGATTCGCCGAGGGAATCACGCGGTTCGTTCTGAAAGGAGCGTCCAGTCAGACGTTAGTCTTCGGCAACATGTTCGTTTGGGGAATCCTGTTCGCATTCCTTATTAAGGCAATCCTCAAAAAGACAAAGTTTACATATGTCATCGATCCCGGCGTGCAGGGCAGCATCACCGGGTTTCTGGTTGATACGCTGACGGTCTCTGCGATGCTCGCGATCAATATAAAGCTTGTTTTCACCGGCCTTGTGCCTATGCTGATTAATATTGCCGTCGTCTTCGTTGTCACGTTCTTCCTTGTTCGGTATTTCGCGCGGCGCAGCGGTGCATGTGCCAACGAGCGGTTTCTGGCGGAATTCGGCATCGTAACCGGCACCGCCGCGACGGGGCTTATATTGCTGCGCATCGTCGACCCGCAGTTTAAAACACCCGTTGCCGGAGAGATGGTATGGTGGAATATCCTCAACTTGTTTGTCGGTATTCTGGTCATCCTTTCGCAAATCGCAATTCCGATTACGAATTTCTGGCTTTGGATCGGTATCCTCACCGCCAGTATACCGGTATTCCTTGTCCTGTTGAAAGTATTTGGATTGTGGGGAAAGAAAAGTGCTGAGTAATTACGGAAACGTATTGTATTGCAACGCGCAAGTCTATCCTATGACCGGCGATTTGCCGGAAGTTGCGGAAGCGTTTGTTGTTTCGCATGGTAAAATTCAGGCAATCGGCTCACAAAGCGAGTTGGAGCGTCGTTTCCGTATCCGTCAACGGATTGATCTTGGTGGCAAAACCGTTCTGCCGGGGCTGATCGATTCACACAGCCATTTTACGTTTCAGGCGATCGCGGACGCCCTGTTTGTCGGATTGCATTCCGCACCGGCGGGTGATGTCGCAAGCATCACGGATGTCGTCCGCCTCCTGCGGGAGCACAACGAAAAAAAGCATTTATGGGCCGTCATTGGGCACGGATTTGACGATACAAAAATAGAAGAATACCGTTTTCCAACACGTGACGAACTTGATATGGTTTCGATGGAAAAACCGGTCGTTGTCATACACCAGAGCTTCCACCTGATGAGCCTGAACAGCAAGGCGCTGGAGCTCTCCGGAATTACGGACGGATTCATTGTACCGGAAGGCGGAACCGCATATCGCGACGAAACCGGGCGCTTTACCGGCGTGCTGGAGGAAGGCCCGGTTATAAACCTCGCAGCCCGCGCAGTCATCCTGCCGCTTGTTGCAAAAAACAAACTGTTCCGGATCATAGAAAACGGTTCGCTGCTCTATTTAAGCCAGGGATATACGACGGCAAACGAAGGTGCGGCGGTCAAAATGCAGTTAACGCTGTTTTCCATCGCCTCACTTCTGGGCATGCTCAAAACCAAAATGGTCGTGAACCTTAGCCTAAACTCGGACGGCACGCTTCCAATCACGAGCCGCAGGCAAGGCAAGTGCTGCGATATCGGCAAACGCGTAACCATTGGGCCAATTAAACTCTTTACCGACGGATCGATTCAGGGATACACCGCGTATCTCAGGCAGCCGTATTACAGGCAGCACAAAACGCGCAAAAAAAGCGGCGGCTACCGCGGATATTTGTCTGTTCAGCCGGAAAAATACGAGCGGACAATCGAACGTCTGCATCGCGAAAATCTGCAATATGCCGTCCATGCAAACGGTGACGCGGCAATTCAGCTGGTCATCGATGCGGAACAGAAATATCAAAGGGACACAAGCCCGCATAACATTATTATCCACTGCCAGACGGCGGGAATCGATCAGTTGGAACAAATCCGGGACCTTGGTTTGATACCGTCCTTTTTTCCTGTTCATACCTATGTCTGGGGGAAACATCACCGCGACACATACCTCGGTCAAGAACGCGCGGCGCGCATGAACCCACTTGCTTCCGCGCAAAAAATGAACATTATCTGCACCATACACAGCGACTCGCCTGTTACGGCGGTCGATCCCTGGCTGCTGCTTTGGAGCGCGGTAACGCGGCTGGATGAAGACGGCGAAGTTCTCGGCCCTGACGAGCGTGTGTCCGTATATGAGAGTCTTCTTGCGCTCACGCGAAATGCGGCGGCGCAGTACCGGCTGGCGGACCGGGGGGCGCTGACGGAAGGAAAGCGCGCCGACTTCATCGTACTGGAGCAAAATCCATTTTCTATCGGCGCGTGTAACCTGAAAGGCATCCGCGTAATGCGGACGTATGTCAATGGGAAGTTGGTGTTTTTGCGGGAGTAGATTAAAATCGGATCTCGGATCTTTAATGTACTTTGGAATGTTCAGCAGTGGTTTTTCACACATATGGGTATAATTTGGGGGAATGCTGTTTGAACCTGAAAAGAAACGAAGTGAATTGTCAAACTAAGTAAAAACAAAGGGGGCTGGAAACGGGAACGGACAGCTCCCTTCAACGTTGTTGGAACAGAGGATTCGAGTGCGTAACTCTCTGAAACCGCGGTAACCGAGATCATAAAGCTATGGAATCTTCGGTTTTAAAATCGAGGGATTATTTGGTACGCTGCGCCTGTCTGGACTTCAATTCGAATCGATTGTACAATAAAATGAGTGGAAATATGTTCCCTGTCACGCGCCGGAAGAAAGGCGCGTTCATATAACGACGGGCTGCGGATTGGCATAAAATGCAGGCCTGTAACATGAAATGAAGCGCAAAAAGAAAACAGAGACATGAGAATTGGAATTTGCGAAGACAATTTAACACACGGTAAACTGATTCGGCAGCTGCTTTCCGAGTGGGCCGCCGCGCGCGGCGTTCCGCTTGAGATTGAGACGTTTCAAAGCGCGGAAAATTTTTTGTTTCTTCAGCCGGACGCCCGGCCGTTCGATCTGCTGCTGCTGGACATTCAGATGGGAAAAATGAACGGCATGGAGCTTGCAAGGCAGCTTCGCCGCGAGAAAAACAGCGTTCCGATTGCTTTTTTAACCGCGCTGAAGGATTATGCTTTTGAGGGGTACGGCGTCGGTGCGGTGCACTACCTGCTCAAGCCGATTTGCAGGGAGGCGCTCTGGGATTGTCTCGACCGTGTGACGAAGGTGATGGCAAGCGACCCGGTGGCGATGCTGGTCGTCGACAACCGCAGGCTCCGCCAAAGCGAAATCCTGTATGCGGAGTCGGATTCGCACTATGTCCGCATCCATCTTGCGCACGAGGCCGTCACGGCTAAAAAAAACTTCCGTGATCTGCTGAATCTGCTGGACCCGAGGATGTTCACGCAGTGTCACCGCAGCTATGTCGTAAATCTTTCGGCAGTGGAACGGCTGACGCGAAACGAAATTTTGCTGGACAACGGAGAACGCATCCCGCTGAGCCGCACATACTGGCAGGACGCGAACCGGGCGTTCATCGGTTACCACGGAAAGGACATATTATGAATACGGCTGCATATATCGCGCTTGCCCTGGCGGCATGCTGCATTCCGGTGCTCCTCGTGCTCCTTTTACGCCAGCGCAGGCGGATCGAATCGGCAACCGCGAAAAAGCAGTCCGCTTTAATCGAGCGGCACCTCGAAGAAGTCAAAATTATCTACGACACCATGCGCGGCTGGCGGCACGACTATCATAATCACATCCAAACCATCAAGGCGCACGCGGCTCTGCACCAATACCGGGAACTGGACGACTACCTAAGCGAACTGGACGCCGATCTCGAGACTGTCGATACGATGGTCAAGAGCGGAAACATCATGCTGGATGCAATCGTCAACAGCAAGGCTTCACTGGCGCGGAGCCGGGGAATCCGCGTGAACGTCAAGGCGATTGCATCGGAAGGCATGCGCGTGCCGGATATAGATTTATGCGTGATCATCGGCAATCTTGTCGACAACGCCATCGACGCCTGCGCACGAATTGAGCAGGAAGACCGGCGTTTTATCCGCATCTACATCGGCAGTCTCAAGGGGCAGTTGTATATCAGCGTGACAAACGCAACGGCGGAGACGACGCGCAATCAGTCCGGGCTGTATCCTTCCCTGAAGGCGGGCGCGATGCATGGGCAGGGACTCCGGCGCGTTGACGGCGTGGTCGCCAAATACGGCGGCTATTTGAACCGACAAAATGAGCCGGGGGTATTTGCAACCGAAATCCTTCTGCCGCTCTGATATGCGGCGCAAAGATGCGGTTTGCGTACCAAAACGATCGTTTTGCGTACGCACCATCATTTTTTTACCAAATTGCCATTAGGATAAATGCGGAGGTGATGTCTCTTGGAAAACGGACAATCCGCACAATCCACCAAAACATACGGCTTACTGAGCAATATCCGGTATCTGAGCAAAAGCATCCGTGCGTTTGACAAGGCGCTGTTCCTTTTTCTCCCCTTACCGGTCGTCGCACAGCTCGTTACCGCGGTGCTCGGCATTTATCTGCCGAAGTTCGTCATCGACGCTTTGCAGGCACAGGCCGCCCCGCTGCATCTGCTGGCCGTCATCGGCGGCTGTTCCGCCGCGCTTCTTCTCAGCGAAATTTTGCGCAGGACGGCGAATGATCAGATCATGATCCGTTCCATGAGCCACAGAATAACGCTCGCGTCTCTGGCGGGGGAAAAATCGATTACAACGGATTACGAAAACGTCGCTTCAAACGCGGGCCGCGTCCGCTGGCAGAAAGCGATGGACGCCACCGAGTCGAACGAGTCCGGCACCGAGTCTATGATCCGTTATCTTGTTTCGTTTACAAAAAACGCATGTGGGCTCGTGATCTACGGCGGGATTCTTGCCGCGCTCAATCCAATCATCGTAGCGCTTCTGCTGGTCGGCGCCGTCCCGGTCGCTCTGACCGCACGGCACGCTGCGCAGTATGAGCACCGTCATAAAAACGAGACCGCTTCAATCAGCAATAAACTCTTCTATCTGCGCGAACAGGCGTTTGATGTGTCCAACGCAAAGGATATTCGTCTCTATTCCATGGCGGAGTGGTTCCTCAGCCTGTTTCAGCGGCTCATCGGAGAACGTCACGGCTGGAACGTGCGCATCCAGAAACGATACTACCTCTCAAACGTTACGGATGCGCTGGTCATCCTGCTGCGGGACGGACTTGCATATGCATATCTGATTTATCTGGCGCTGCACGGGCTTGCGGTCGGCGAGTTTGTGTTGCTCTTTGGCGCAATCACAGGTTTCTCCGTCTGGCTGAGCGGACTCGTCGACGACGGCGGACGGATCAGCCGGGCTTCGCTGCAGGTGACGGACCTGCGCGAATACCTCGATATGCCTGACCGGAGCAACCGCGGCGCGGGATGCCCTCTTCCGGCGCAGGGAACGGCATGCTCAATTGAGCTGAAAAAAGTTTCTTTTGCATACACAGACAGCGAGGGCTTCCTGTTTGAAGACTTAAGCCTTTTCATCAAGCCGGGCGAGCGGCTCGCAATCGTCGGGGCCAACGGCGCTGGAAAAACGACGTTAGTCGGCATCATAACAGGACTGCTGCGCCCTGCAAGCGGCGAACTTCTGCTGAACGGCATCCCCGCCGGCGAATACAATCTCCGCGATTATCAGAGCCTGTTCGCGGTGGCGTTTCAGGATGCGTGCATCCCCTCGTTTTCTATTGCAGAAAACATTTCCATGCGTCCGCCGGCGGAAACGGACATGGGCAGGCTGGAGCACGCGCTGTCCGTCTCCGGTCTGAAGGAAAAGGTTGACAAGCTGCCGAAGGGGACCGGCACCTATCTCAACAACATCTTTGTCAACGACGGCACACAGCTCTCCGGAGGCGAGCGGCAGAAACTGATTCTTGCGCGCGCGCTGTATAAAGACGCGCCCGTGCTGATACTCGACGAACCGACGGCGGCGCTCGATCCGATTGCGGAGTCCCGGCTGTATGCGCAATATGCGCAGATGGCGAAAGGGAAAACTTCAATCTATATATCCCATCGCCTTGCATCCACCCGATTCTGCGACCGAATTCTGTTTTTGGAACACGGGCGGATTACGGAAACAGGCACGCATGAGCAGTTGATGGCGGCAAACGGTAAATATGCCGAAATGTTTACGGTTCAAAGTCATTATTATCAGGAAAATCCGGAGGTGACGGTATGAATTCACAGCCGGAAACGCTTCGGGCGGACTGGAAGACGCTGGTCGCCTCCGTCCGACTGCTCAACGAGCTCGACGGGGCATACCTGCTTGTTGTAATCGGCCATGCATTGATGGAAACGGCGCAGTATTTTCTTGCGCTGATAATGACTGCGCGCATTCTCGACGAACTGCTCGGCGGCGGAGACGTCGCCGCCCTGATTCTGTATGTTTCCATCGCCGTCGGCGGCAGTTTTCTGCTCAAACTTGGTTCCGACTGGCTGGAGCGTATGCGCAGGGCAAAGGGACGAACGCTTGCAATCCGCGTGGACAAGCGCATCAGCGCAAAGATTCTGGCGCTTGATTACGCGTATATGGACAGCCCGCTCCTGCACGATCTGCGCCAGCGAATTTTGGAATACGACAACATGAACGGAAGCATAACGGCTTTCGCTTCGCAGATGGGCGATCTGATCACGAGCCTCACGCAGATCGTCGCATCCGTCTTTGTCGCGGCGGCACTGTTTGCGCCGGTAAAAACGACCGGCCAAACCGGTCTGGCGGCGGCGATGAGTTCTCCGCTCTGGTCGGTCGTGCTGCTGGCCGCCATGGCGGGCGCCATATGGGTGCAGATGTATGCCAGCCGCCGGTACGGCGAGTTTCAGATGGAGCTGTTCAACGGGGCGATGGGGATTAACCGCATCGGACTGTATATGATGTTTACGCTTTGCGGCGATTACCGCAACGGAAAAGACCTGCGGATTTACGACTCCGAATCGATGGTCGCCGGGGTGCATAGAAAATTCGTTTCCGATATGGAACAATATCTGAAGAAGATGGCGAAGACGAAGGTCCGGGTCGAAAGCCTTGGTTCGGTTTCAAACGGTGTTTTCGTGTTTCTGATCTATGCGTTCGTCGCGCTTAAAGCGCTGGCAGGAATGATTACGGTCGGCAGCGTCATGCAGTACATCGGCGCGATCCGGAAGCTCTTCGGCGGTATTTCCGGTTTGTTTGTCGGAATTACGGAAATTCGTGTCAGTTGCCGGTTTTTGAACGATATCCACACGCTGCTGAACCTGCCGGACATCATGTACCGCGGCACTTTGCCCGTTGAAAAACGAAGCGATCACGAATATGAAGTGGAGTTTTGCAACGTATCGTTCCGCTACCCCGGCGCAGCCGAATTTGCACTGGAGCACGTGTCCATGAAGCTCAACATCGGCGAGCGCCTTGCCGTCGTCGGCATGAACGGCGCGGGGAAAACAACATTTATCAAACTGCTCTGCCGGCTGTACGATCCAACCGAAGGCGAGATACGGCTCAACGGTATCGACATCAGGAAATACGATTACAAAGAGTATCTCAGCCTGTTTTCCGTCGTATTCCAGGATTTTCGTATCCTCGCATTCCCCGTGGATATGAACGTTGCCTCCTCGGCGACGCCCGACGAAGCAAACGTGTGGCGGTGCGCAGAAAAAGCGGGACTCGCCGATCGGCTGAAAACGCTCCCCGGCGGAACCAGCACGTCGGTCGGCAGGCTCTTCGACGAAGCGGGCGTCGATTTTTCCGGCGGCGAAACACAGAAAATGGCGATCGCAAGAGCGCTCTACAAGGACGCGCCGGTGATCGTGCTGGACGAACCGACCGCTTCACTTGATCCGCTGTCGGAATTCGAAATCTACAGCCGCTTCGATACGCTCGTTGGCGGCAAGACGGCGGTCTATATTTCGCACAGGCTTTCGAGCTGCCGGTTTTGCAGCGATATCATCGTGTTTAAGGACGGGCAGATCGTCCAGCGCGGCGGCCATGAACAGCTCCTCCGGCAAACGGGCGGCTTGTACCGGGAATTGTGGTCGGCGCAGGCGCAATACTACTGTGAAACGGCTGGAGCGAGCGGGAGCGCTGCGGCCCCGGATGCGCCGCAGTAAAAACGGAAAATCGTCGGCAGATCGCAAACAGAAAATCCCGCCCGTTTCAACGGGCGGGATTTTCTGCGGATTCCGTCCCGTTAACGTCGTCTGCGCCGCATTTGCGCCCCTTATAAGCCTCGCCCCTTTCTTCCTTCCATCCGGCTGTGCACCGCCCGCCGCCCGCTCCCCGTCTGCCCGCTTTGATCCTTCTTCCCGTCCTGCTTTCGCAGATTCCCACGCCGTTCACTGCCGCGCCCATTTTTTTATTCGCATACACAGTTTGAACCCTGCGGTATCCGTATACTGCATTTATTTGAAACCCGAACCGCCTCCGGGTTCAGTTTTTCGAACCGTCTCTGTTGCTTGACAAGCACTACACAACCACATGATTCGCCGTGCGAAAATACACTATTGCAGCAAAAAAGCCGGAGCGAAGCAACGCATTCCGCTTCAGGCCGATTTTTCAAAATATCAGCGAATAATTTACGCGTTAGTGTATTATTTTTCGTAATATTGGCATACACTGTCTGTTTTGACATCAAAATACAATCAGAATATGGTAATGATACTGTATTAAGTGTACACTCCGATTGGAGGTGTTGCACCATGAAATCGAACAAGGAACGCATCCTGAATTTTCTCAGGCTTCAAGCTGTGTCAAACCAGTCCGGAGGAATTTCCACGCAGAGCATCGCGGCCGCTTTAAAAATCGGTCGTACAAACGTCAGCAGTCTCCTCAACGAACTCGTTTCAGCGGGTCTCGTCGAAAAAACGAACGGCCGCCCCGTTCTGTATTACCCCGCCGGAAACGCCGGGTACCCCGGGCACGACTGTTTCTCCAACATGGTCGGCGCGGACGGCAGCCTTCAGCACGCCATACAACTGGCAAAAGCCGCCTTGATTTATCCCGGCAAGAGCCTGAATGCATTGTTAATCGGCGATCAGGGCGTTGGAAAAAGCTTCCTTGCAATGCTGATGCATCGTTTTGCGGCACAGGAGGGCATTTTGCCCTCGGACGCTCCGTTTGTCCTGCTGGATTGCCGCTCTTACCAGGAAAACGAGCTCGGTCTGGCCGCCGAATTGTCACCCGGCAATGAATGCGGCGCATATGCTTCGGCCAGAGGCGGCATTCTGCATATCGATAACGCACAGTTTCTTTCGCCGGGCAACCGCAGCAGGATTGCCGAGTTAAGCGCCTATGCGGAGTCTGCCGCCGCGCAGGACCGCGCTTTACCGATTTTGATCGTCGCATGCGACCAAAGCAACAAAACCGCCTGTGAATACTATGAAAAAACGCTGCCGATCACCATTCCGATTCCCACGCTTGCGGAACGCCCGCTTTCCGAGCGAATGACGCTGATACAAAGTTTTTTAACGCTCGAAGCCGCGCGGGCAAAGCGAATCATCGTTTTAAACGCCGAACTGCTGCGCTGTCTGTTGCTTTACGATTGCAGCGCCAATAACATTTTGCAGCTCAAGGCCGACATCAAGCGCGGATGCGCAACCGCCTACCTCCGCGAGCACAGCAACGGACAGGGTCGCCTCTATCTGTACATCACGGATTTTGATCCGTCCGTCCGAAAGGGATTCCTGCACTACCGCGAACGCCGGGCGGAAGTTGAACTGCTCATTCCGGACGATTACCGGTACGAATTTTCCGAGTCCACGATGGAGATGAGTTCGGTCGACCGCGCCAAACTGCTCGGCAGCAGCCTGTACGACGAAATCGACCGGAGAACGAGCGACCTGATGGCGCGCGGCCTGGCGGAAAGCGACGTAAAGTCCATGCTCTGTATCGAGTACGAGGCCATGTTCCGCCAATACTGGAATGCAACGATCAGCCAGGCGGTCAACAAAGAACAGCTCCTAAACCTTGTCGGCGCGCAGGTCATCGCCTTGGTGGAGAACTTTCTTTCCGATGCCGGCGCAAGGATGGACAGGATTTTCCCGCCTTCCGTGTTTTACGGCCTTTGCCTGCATGTTTCCGCGCTCTCAAAAAAAGACTCGTCGCGGCAAATGCTCAGCAATCAGCAAATCGCCGAGATCGCCGGACGTCACCGCACGGAATACGCCCTCTCGCTGGAGTTTACCCAGCAGCTCGAAAAAGCGTTCGGCCACAGACTCCCGCTGGAAGAAGCTATGCTGATCACGCTCTTCCTCTGCACGGAGACGGAGCCCGCCGCCAACGCCGCAAAGCCTGTAATGCTTTTTGCGCTGCACGGCGCGGGCGTGGCAACTTCGCTGAGCGCCTGTATCAACGCTGTCGTGGGCGGCGGCAACACATTCGCGCTGGACATCCCGTTTGAGCAGGATACCGAGCAGACTTACGCCGCGCTGAAGGACTGCATCGGCCGCATCCACTGCGGCGACGGCGGAATCGTCGCGCTGTACGACATGGATTTTCTGGAACGCCTGCTGGACACGGCGGCGCTGGAAACCGGCGTGCAAATCCGCACGATCGCTTTTCCGGTCACGCTGTTCGGAATCGAGTGCGCCCGCAAGGCGGCGCTCGCGCAGGATGCGGACGCGCTCTACCCCTTCGTGATGCAAAGCCTCGATTTTTATCGCAAACCGCTTCCCCGCGCAATTATCACGCTTTGCACAACAGGCGCCGGGGGCGCGCAGGAGCTCAAATCGTACATCGAGCGTTACGGCGGGTCAGGCGGTACGGAAGTCGTTGCCCTTGCCTGTGCCGACCGGGAGCGGCTGAAAACGGAGCTTGCCGCTTTGCAAAAACGCGTCTTCCCCGTCTGCATTGTCGGCACACACGACCCCAGGCTTTTCGGCATTCCCTTTATTCCCGTCGGGGACGTGCTTGGCTGCGACCGCTCGGTGCTCCCGGAGGTCCTGCGCGGGAAAAACCGCGAAAAGCAGCGTATCGACGCCGATCAGGTTTTCGACTATCTCGACGAGCAGTTCGAGTTTGCGGACACCAAAAAGCTCCGCCGGCTGCTTCCGGCAATCGTGGAGCGCTTCAACACAAGCATCACGCCCATGTCGATCGACACGGAAGTCGGTCTGCTGATGCACATCGCCTGCTCGGTCAACCGCCTCTGCTCGGGTGCGGCAACACCGCAGAACCTGCGCAAGGAAGAAATCATCGACGCATACGGCGCGGCATACGCGGCGCTCCGCAGGGAACTCCGGCCGCTTGAAAAGGCGTTCCATATCATTTTCCCGGACGACGAGCTGGCAAACATCCTCATGATTCAATATAAGCTGTAGCATAAAGGAGGCCAAAGTTTATGGCACTGGACGAACGGACTGAAGAAATCGCCATGACGATTATTTCCAACGCAGGCGCAGCCCGCGGCGCGGCGTTCGACGCGCTGAAGGCGGCGAAAGCCGGAGACTTTCAAACGGCGGAAACACTGCTCAAAAGCGCGGACGAGTTTTCGCGCACGGCGCACAAAACGCATTCGGAACTGCTCACGCTCTATGCAAAGGGCGCGTTCGAGGGCGGCGACATACTCCTTTCACACGCGCAGGACCATTTGATGTGCGCGGCTCTGGCCATGGAGCTGATCGGCGAACTCATCGACCTACGGAAAACAATCCAAAAAAACACAGGAAAGGAGGAACAGCAATGAAAGTTCTGCTGATATGCGCCGGCGGCATGTCGACCAGCATCTTAATGAAGAAGCTCGAAAAATACGCGGCGGCCCATGAGATCGAGCTGGAAATCCTTGCGCGCGGAATGAACGATTATGACGACGTCTATTCAAAATTCGACGTCATTCTGCTCGGGCCGCAGGTGTCGTATCAAAAAAGCTCCATTGAAAACGACACAAAAAAGCCCGTGGCGGTCATCGCTCCATACGACTATGCCGTTGGCAATTCCGAAAACATCTTCAAACAGATTAAAAAACTCTATCCGGGTCAATAAGCAAAACAAAAGGGAGGTAAAACACATGGAAGCCAAACAAGGCAAAATGGACAGGATTTTTGAGAGCAAGTTCATGAAAGGCCTGCAGCGCTTTGGTGAAAAACTCGCAACGAACAAGGGGTTTTCCGCCATCAGCAAGTCCCTCATGGCAACGATGGCCATCATCCTCGTCGGCGCGGTTTTTCAGATCGTCGCAACAATTCCGACGCTGTTCGGCTGGTTTTCTACATCGGACAAAATTTACACGATCCTGTATACGCCCTATAACATGACGATGGGCAGCATCAGCGTTTTCCTTGCGTTTATGATTGCGTATAACTATGCAAAAGCGCACGGGCTGAAGCCTCTGCAAAACGGCATTGTGAGCCTGATATGCTTCCTGGCCGTATGCGCTCCGGTCCAGAGCGTAACGCTTGCCGACGGCAGCACGACCATGTCCGTTATGGACTCGACCTATCTTGGCGCGCAGGGCATGTTCGTGGCCATCATTATCGCAATTCTGACGGTCCGCCTGACACGCTTCTGTGAAAAGCACAATATTGTAATCAAAATGCCGGACGTCGTGCCGCCGTTTCTCTCGGATGCGTTCTCGGCGATGCTGCCGCTGCTGTTCAATCTGATCATCTGGTACGGCATCGGCACGGCGCTCTCCATCCTGACCGCCGGGCAGATGACGCTGCCGCTGTTGATCACGTATATCCTCTCCATCCCGATTTCCGCGCTCAACAGCGTACCGGGCATGCTGGTTGTAGCCATTTTCGCATGCCTGCTCTGGACATTCGGCATCCACGGCACAATGGTTGTCTTCATCGCGCTGATGGCGGTGCTGATGCAAAATATCGGCGCAAACGCCGCGGCGGTCGCAGAGGGCGGAAAGCCGGTATTTTACGCTTCCATGCTAATCACCGCAATGATGACGGCCGGCGGCACGGGCAATACGTTCGGGCTGGTGCTGCGCGGCCTGCGCTGCAAGTCGGAGCAGGTCCGCGCCGTCAGCAAAGTTGCGATCGTGCCGGGGCTCTTCGGCATCAACGAACCCGCAACCTTCGGCTACCCGATCATGTACAACCCCATCCTTGCAATTCCGTTTATGCTTACGCCGCTGGTAACAATGCTGCTGGTATGGGTGGGATATGCAATCGGTTTTTTCCAGCCGGCATATGTACTGCTGCTCACGCTCATGCCGATGGGCGTAGGCGAGTTTCTCGGCGCAATGGCCTGGCAGAACCTGCTGATCCCGGTGATCGGCATTATCGTAGGCTTCTTTGTGTACCATCCGTTCATCAGAGCGTACGACAAACAGCTCTTTGAAAAAGAGCAGGCCGCGAAAGCGGCCGAAACGGAAGCTTCCGAAGCATAACCATCCGGCGCGGCGGGCCGCGGAGGCTCAATGCAGAGCTTGCCGCGCCCGCCGCGGACCGAAAAGGAGAATCACCGATATGGACAAACGTTTTTCCGATCATTTCCTGTGGGGCGGCGCGACCGCCGCAAACCAGTGCGAAGGCGCGTGGGATGCGGACGGCAAGGGCGTCTCCACCGCCGACCTGATGACGGCCGGCACGCTGACGGCGCCGCGCGCTTTCACGCCGGCGCCGCAGGAAGACACCTATTACCCTTCGCACGAGGCAATCGACCACTATCACCGCTACGAGGAAGACATCGCGCTGTTTGCCGAAATGGGCTTCAAGGTCTACCGCATGTCGATCGCCTGGACGCGTATTTTCCCTGACGGCGACGATATGGAGCCGAACCGCGCGGGAATCGAGCACTACAGAAACGTGTTCGAGTGCTGCAGAAAATACGGCATCGAACCGCTGGTCACGCTTTCGCACTACGAAATGCCGTTTCATCTCGCGGTAGAATACAACGGCTGGGCGAGCCGCAAAACGATCGATTTTTTCGTTAAATACTGCGAAACGGTGTTCAGCGAATACCGCGGGCTGGTAAAATATTACCTGACGTTCAACGAAATCAACATCCTCTGCACGCCCTTCGGCGGCATGATGGCGGGCGGCCTCCTGCCGAAATCCGGCGTTTCACAGCTGGACCTCCATCACCCCGGCAAGCTGCCGGACGACGCGAACCTGCGTTTCAACGCGCTGCACCACCAGTTCCTCGCCAGCGCAAAGGCCGTGCAGATCGCGCATGCGACCGACCCCGCGGTCAAGGTCGGCTGCATGATCGCCGGCATGGCACAGTATCCGCACTCGCCCAACCCGAAGGACGTTCTCGCCGCACAGCGGAACATGCAGACCGGCAACTATCTCTGCGGCGACGTGATGGTGCGCGGTGCGTACCCGTCGTTTGCGCGCCGGCTTTTCGCCGGGCAGGGCGTGGAAATCGCCTGGGAACCGGGCGACGCGGAAACACTCAAAAACGGCACGGTCGATTTCTGTTCGTTCAGTTACTACTCCTCCGGCTGTGTATCGACCGACCCGGAAACGATCAAAGCGTCCGGCAATTTCCTCTTCGGCGTAAAAAACCCGTATCTGCAGGCAAGCCAGTGGGGATGGACGATCGACGCGGACGGACTCCGCTACTATCTCAATGAGCTTTACGGCCGATACGGCGTTCCGCTCATGGTCGTGGAAAACGGCCTCGGCGCGGAAGACACGCGGGAAGCCGACGGCAGCATCCACGACCCGTACCGGATCGCTTACCTCAAAGCGCATATCGAAGCCATGCGCGAGGCGATCGAGGACGGTGTGGAACTGATGGGTTACACGCCGTGGGGGTGCATCGACCTCGTCAGCGCCAGCACGGGCGAAATGAAGAAGCGTTACGGCTTTATCTACGTGGATAAAAACAACGACGGCAGCGGAACGCTGCAGCGGAGCCGCAAGGATTCCTTTGAATGGTATAAGAGGTGCATCGCGTCCAACGGCGCGGACCTGTAGCGCGCAGAAAGGCAAAATCAGGCCGAACCAGCGCGGAAAGCGGAGCGGGCGTCGGCACGGGCATCTCCTGCACGCCGGATTCCGCCGAAGAACCGGCCGCCGGGCTGCAAAGGGACGCCGGCTCGAAAGAGGCAAAAAGCCTGCCGGGCCGGAATGCGTTTTTTCAAAGCAGAGAAAACGCCGAAAAAAGCATTTGAGAGGTTGAAGATGATAACCAGACAGACGACGATCGTGAACGCAAGCGGACTGCACGCGCGGCCCGCCTCGGACTTTGTCCGGGCGGCCAAAGCGTTTTCCTCCAAAGTAACGGTCAAAAACCTGAACACAAGCGGCGAGGCGGTCAGCGCAAAATCGATTCTGCGCCTGCTCGCCGAAGGGATAACGCAGGGCACCCGCATCGAGCTCTCGGCCGAAGGCGAGGACGAACAATCCGCCGTCGACACGCTGACCGCGCTGATCGACAGCGGATTCGGCGAATGAACGCACCGGGCGCCGCAATCGCGGCCGGCGCGAAAAAACTGCTCGCCTGCGATCTGGACGGCACACTGATTTCCAATCACGGCAGCATATCCGCCTGCGCCATGCGCGCGCTGCGAACCGCGCACCGCGCAGGCTGGACCGTCGTGATTTCGACCGGCCGTTCCATCGCCATGCTGCCGGGCAGGCTGAGGCGGTCGCGTGCCGTAGATGCATATATCACGAGCAACGGCGCGCGCGTCGTCCTGCGCGGCGGAAAAACCCTTTTTCTGCGGCCTATTCCCCGCGGCGCCGCGCTCCCCGTCTGGACGGCGCTGACCGAACGAGGCGCGGCGGCCAACGTTTTTTTTGACGGGAAAGCGCTTTTCGTCCGGCATGCCTATGCAAAAATGGACGCAGCCCGCAAAATGCCGGCCTTTGTCCGTTTGGGGATGCTGCTGCGTTTTCTCCCTCACTCACGCCCGGAACGCGGCATTCGCCGCCGCATCTGCAAACACGATACCGACATCGAAAAAATAGGCGGCGTCTTCACTTCCGAGAAGGCTGCCGGGGAGGCGCGCGCGCAGATCGGCAAACTCGGTGGACTGACCGTCCTGACGACGCAGGGAAACGATATCGAAGTAACCGCCGGCGACGCAAGCAAAGGCAGCGCACTGATGCAGCTTTGCGAACGCTTCGGCATAAGCAGGAAGGACGTTACCGTCTGCGGGGACAGCGGAAACGACCTTTCCATGCGCGCGTACTGCGGCGTGTTTGTCGCGCCGCGGAATGCTTCCAGGGACGTTCTCGCCGTGGCGGACGTCATTACGGACGATGCAAAAAAGGAAGGCGTTGCAAAATGGCTGCTGGAAAACCTGAAATGACAACGAAACAAAAGCGTTTTGTGCTGAATGGCCATGCCGTTTCGCAGGGCGTCGCGCTCGCGCCGGCCCTGTTTTATTTGCCGCAGGATCTGTCTGTTTCCGAGTCGTACCGCACCGGCCGGACGGCCGGCGAAGCCATCGCGGCGGCCGAACACGCCCTGCGGCAGGCCGACGGCGATCTCGCCGCGCTGATCGCTTCTTTTTCTCCCGACGAATCGGAACAGGCGAAAATTTTTTCCGCGCATCGTGAAATTCTCGAAGATGACGAGCTGCAGCAGGCAATCTTTGATAATATCCGGGAAGAAAACATGACGGCGGAGTATGCTGTATACACCGCGTGCGGCGCGTTTATCGAACTGCTGAAAAAAGCCGGGGACGAAACGATCGCCCTGCGTGCGGCGGACGTTGCGGACGTGCGCGACAGGCTTGTGCGCGCGCTGCGCGGGCAAGTCCGCCCTTCGCTTTCCCGGCTGCCGGGCAACTGCATCCTTGTGGCACACGACTTGCTTCCAAGCGATACGGCCTCTTTGGACCGTGCGCACGTACTCGGCATCGTGACCGAAACCGGTAGCGATACGTCGCACACGGCAATCCTTGCCCGCAGTTTCCGAATTCCGGCGCTGGTCGGCGTAAAGGACGCACTTTCACGCATAGCGGACAAACAGGCGCTGCTAATCAACGCCGAAGCGGACGAGCTGATCGTTTCCCCGGACGAAGTGGAAATCGCCGCGGGAAAGCAAAAACGTGCAGCCTGGCTGGCGCGGCAAAGCGCGGCGGACGCATTCCTTGCAAAACCCGCCTGCACAAAAGACGGCAAGCGGGTGCAAATCGGGCTGAACATCGGCTCGGACAGCGATGAAATCCCGGAATTCGCCGATTTTGCCGGCCTGTTCCGAACAGAATTTCTGTATATGAACGCCGACCGCCTTCCGACAGAGAACGAGCAATTCGCCGCCTACCGCCGCGTACTGCAAAAGGCCGGCAAAAGGCCGGTCACGCTCCGCACTCTGGATATCGGCGGTGACAAAACGCTTCGCTACATGCAGCTGCCGAAGGAAGAAAATCCCTTTCTCGGCAAACGCGCCCTGCGGCTGTGCTTTGTCGAACCCGAATTGTTCCTGACACAGCTCCGCGCGGCGCTGCGCGCATCGGCGTTCGGGAACCTGCAGATCATGTTCCCCATGGTCGGCAGCATCGACGATATCCGCCGGGCAAAGGCGTTCGTCGATTCGGCAAAGGCGGAACTTCGTGCACGCGGCGAAGCGTTCGCCGAAAACATCCGGCTCGGCATCATGATCGAAATTCCGTCCATCGCAGCCGCGGCGGATCTCGCCGCGCGGGAAGTCGATTTCGCCAGCATCGGCACGAACGACCTTTGCCAGTATCTGTTTGCCGCGGACCGCATGAACCCGGACCTTTCGGCGTACTGTCAGCCGTTCGCCCCCGCGTTCCTCCGCGTTCTTAGGAGTGTCATATCCGCCTTTGAAACTGCAGGAAAAGAAGTTTCCATGTGCGGCGAACTCGCCGGAGACCCGCGCGCCACGGCGCTGCTTATCGGCCTCGGTTTGAAGAAATTCAGTATGAACGCATCCGCCGTGCCGGCTGTAAAGATGGCGCTTTCCAAAACCGGCGCCGCACAGGCGAAATCCCTTGCCGCAGAGGCGGCTGAACTCGCCACGCAGGCAGACGTAACCGGTCTGCTGACCAGACACGGCCTCTGGGTATAAACAAATCGTTTTGCAGTCCATTCGGCAGAAATCATTCTTTTTTTAACGTAAAAATACTATAATGACAGATGAAAGAGAGACGTATATGAACACATCCGACGCGGCGGCAAACACGCCGATTCCCGTTCGCAAACAGCTCGTCTATTCGCTGAGCGAACTCGGGTCCAATCCGATTTATACGATCACGCTGTCCTTCCTCACCTTTTTCTATACCGACGTGATGGGAATCAACGCCGGCGTCGTCGGCATCGTCATTCTCGTCAGCAGACTCTTCGACGGATTCAGCGATATCTGGGCGGGCAACGTCATCGACCACACGCATGCAAAATCCGGTTCCGCGCGCCCGTGGCTGCTTTGGACGGCGATCCCCCTGGCGCTTTCTTATGTTGCGCTTTTCACCGTGCCGAACTGGAGCGAAGCCGGCAAGGTAATCTATATCTTTGTTTCGTACAACTTCGCCATGACGCTGGTGTTCACATTTTTTAACTCCAGCATCAACGCCCTGCCGATCTATATGACGGACGACACGAAGAGCCGCTCCTCGGCTTATGCAATCCGCCTGATCGTCGCCGGGCTTGTTCAGGCGGTCCTTTCATACGTCTTTATGAATGTAATCGACGCTTTGGGCGGCGACCAGACCGCATGGATCAAGTTTGCGGCCATCCTCGGGACGATTTCGTTCGCAGCCTGCCTGATTGCGTACGCAGGCACCAGGGAGCACGTCGCGCCGGCGGCCGCATCGTCCGGCAAAGACGTAAAGCTGCTGGAGGCGCTGAAATCGACCGTCCACAACAAGTACTGGTTCATGGTACTCGGCATCATCCTTATCCTCGTGCTGCATCAGATCTCTACCCTGACGGTCGGCGTTTACTATGCAAAGTATATCCTCTGCGACGAAACGCTGGCGGGAAACCTCGTTTTATATCACCACATGGGCGGCGCCGTCGGCATGCTGATCATGCCGTTTTTGCTGCAAAAAGGTTTTTCAAAGCGGAACGCAACGCTGATCGGCGGTTTCCTCATGCTGGGCGGATCGCTGCTGTCCGTCTACAGCTGCGAGGGCGCGTTCCTGATTGTTTCGCTGGCGATGCGCGGGTGTGGCTTCGGCGTTGTGAGCAGCACATACCTCGGCATGCTGGCGGACACGGTGGATTACGGTGAATGGAAAAACGGCGTTCGCAACCCCGCCGTAACGACCTGTGCGGGCACGTTTGGTCAAAAGCTCGGCAGCGGCCTCGGCACGGCGCTTTTCGGCCTGGCGCTCTCCGCCGTCGGATACGACGGACTGGCCGCAACGCAGCCGGAAAGCGCAATCGTATGTATCCGGCTCATGTTCACCATCCTGCCGGCGGTGCTGTACGCCGCCCTCATCGTAATTGCATTCGCTTATAAACTGGACAGAGAATATCCGGCAATTATAAAAGAACTGGAAGCACGGCACAGCGCGGCGAGCGAAATCGAATAGCCCGCCCGGCCAAATCTGCACAGAAAGAAAGGCGGTTAATGAATGAAATTCAACGGTTATACGATTGAAGAACTTCAGCCGGGGCTGTATGCCATCGACGATGAAAAATCGGACTCCATGTATCTGATCGTGGGCAGCGAAAAAGCCCTGCTGATCGACACCTGCGTGATGCAGGACGATATCCTTCCGATGCTGCAAACGCTGACGGACAAACCCATCGAGCTGGCGCTGACGCACGCGCACATCGACCATATGTACCACTCCGGTGAATTCGGCACCGTGTATCTGCACGAAAAGGACATCGCCGCGTGGAAGAAAGGCTCGCTGAAGCTGCTGATGTACGCCGGATATGCTATGTTCCACGTGCCGCGCAAAAAATTCAACGTTGCGCGCTTCGTGCCGATTACGGAAGAAACCGTCATCGATCTCGGCGGCGTCCAAATCCGAGTCATCCTCGCTTCCGGGCATACGCCGGGTTCGTGCATCTTTGCCGACGACGTTCACAAGGCTCTGTTCATGGGCGATGCCGTCGGCAACGGCGGCGTTTCCGCGTGGATGTGGCTTCCGGGCAGTCTGAACACCAGCGCTTACCGCGACAGTCTGGAACAATTGCTCGTTAAACTCAAGTCGTATGAAACGTATCAATTCCTCGGCGGGCACCGTCCGCAAACCTTTCCGACGGCGGACGCGCCGGACGGCAACCCGCTGAACATTGACGTCGTAAAGGACATGCATACCCTCTGCACCAAAATGCTGGCGCATACAATCCAGCCCGTCGGCAAGGAAAAACAAGCCGTCCTGACCGTCTGGCAATACGCGTACGGCATAACCGGCATGTGGGTCACGAAACGAAAGATTAAATAGATTTCCGGCATCGCCATGCGCAATCCAAAGATTATAGCAGTGCAGCATTTTGCCTGTGCGCCGCCGTGCAGTCGCGCTCATATCGCAATACGAAGATTCCGTTGCATGAAAATTCGCTTGTTTAGCCCGGAAGCAGTAAAATCCCGCTTTTCAGCAGGAAGAACAACCGAATACCCCCTAAAAGGCGCACGATTCCCGAATATGATATTGGCCAAAACAGCGGAGTCCCGGATCAATCCGGAGCTCCGCTGTTAATTGAGAAGCGAAATACCACCCGCGCAGCGGGTCGGCTAAAAACAGTCTTTGCCGAGGAAAGCACCCGAATCATCCGTCTCCGGCTTATAAATCTTCCGCGATCCGTTTGATGACCTGTTCAAACGCGCCTTCGTAAACCGGCATGGATGACGCAAACATCAGGTTAATCGGATAATCGAAGTTCTCGACGTTGCAGCCGCAGACGTCCCGCCAGCCATGCGCTTCGCCGAGGTTCGGCACGCGCTCGCGCATGCGCACGGCGCTGTCCATGTATCCGTAGAGACGTTTGCCGAGCTGGTAGGCCATGCCGCATTCGAAGGATGTGTCGCTTTCCGGTTCCCAGCCGTGGAAGTCGTTGAGGTTCGCAATTAAAATATCGCAGCCGCGCACGTGCCGCTGATTGCGTTCAAATCTGCTGAAAGCGCGTGCATATGGGTCTTCGGATTCCGTCTCCGGCGTTTCGTCCATCGGCGTAAGCACGCGCAGTCCGTATGCGCGGCAGATACGCTTCATCTTCCCGTAGCGCTCCGCCGCGTCCGGTTCGAAGCGTTCCGGCCCGGCAAGATAAACGACCGGCTCGTCTGCTGCGCCCGGCACGAGCTTCGGTTCAGCGGGTGCGATCGCGCCCGGCTTACCGGCCTTGCGTTCCTCCTCCAGATCGGTTTTAAACGTCCGAAGGCACGCAGCGAAATCGCCTTCGACGATTTTCGTGGAACCGACGATATTATAAGAGAATGGAAGTTCCCAATAGGGCAGCACGCGCCCCTTGCGGTCGTAAGGAACCCCGTTTTTCAATTCGATCCCCTGGTATTTCCAGCACATGGCGCGCAGGTCCCGCGTGTAGCCGTAGCAGCGGATTCCGCGCGCATACGCCATGCCGATTTCATACGCGCTGCCGCCGTCGATTTCCGGCCCGCGGTAAAACTCCAGATCGCAGAGAATCGCCGTAGAGCGGTTCATGCTCTCCGCGCAGTTTTTGAAAATCGCGTCCGCGTTCCGGCGCAGGTCTTCGTGGTCAAGCTTGAGCGGGACGTCGTTCGGCAAAGACACGGAAAAGCCGTCCGCCTCCGCCAGACGCCGCATCGCGTTCAGACGCTCGGTTCCGTCGATATAAAAACACTCCGGTCCGGCAATATACAGGCTTTCCTTTTTCTCCATCCGTGTATCCTTTCTTAGGGCGTAATTTAAAATGCGATGAGGGCGGGCAGGCCGGGTTTTTTGCCGGTTCCTGCGACAATAAACCGGTGAAAAAGGCCGCCTGTTCCAGCTTGCTTGTAGAAACACGCCCTAGGCCAGCACAAGGTGCATCAGCAGTTGCAAAAAACGCCCGTAATCCGCCGAAACGCTCACGTCAATCAGCGGGAGGTGCTCCCAGACGTGGTGATGCCGCCCGTCGCGCACCGTCATGCCCAGCGTCAATCCGTCCTTTGTCTCAACGCCGACGTGGAACGGCTTGCTCTCGATCAGCGTTTCGTCGATCGCATAACCGACCGCAAGGCAGTCGATCACCGTGCAGTAGGCCTCAAACCCGCGCCCGTCCACGAAACGGATCGCCTGGCGCAGGAACGCCGCCTCCGGCCTTTCGCTTTCTTCCAGCGCATGTAAATCCCGCTCTGTAAAGTTTACGCCGAAATGCGTCGCAACGTCCAGCCCGATCAGCGTCAGCGAAACCCCGGAGCGATAGACGATGTCCGCCGCCTCCGGGTCGACGTACACGTTCCATTCGCTCTGTGGCGAATCCCCGGTGGCGTTGAGAAAAGCGTACTCGTTCAGCCCGAACATGCCGGAAATCGCGACGATACGGTCAATCAGCGGCACGATGTCCGGCGCTTTGACGAACGCCGTCGCAAGATTCGTCATCGGCGCGGTGCAGAGGATCGTGACTTCGTGCGGATTCGCCCGGACCGTCTCGATAATCAGATCGACCGCGTGCAGTTCGCTCAGTTTCGTTTTCGGTTCGGGCAGAAAATTCTCCGCCTGCCCGTCCGCGCCGTGCGTGAACGGGTCCTTCGGGGCCTTGCGCATCATAGGCCGCGCCATGCCGCGCGAGACGGGGATATCCGTCCGCCCGAGCAGTTCAAGCATCTTCAGCGCGTTTTTGCTTGTCACGTCCACGGGATAGTTGCCGCAGACCGTGGTGACCGCCATCAGGCGCACGTCCGGCGATTTGACCGTCATGGCGATCGCCATGGAATCGTCCATTCCCGGGTCGCAGTCGATAATAATCTTCTTCATGTCTTTTGCTCCATTTTTTCCCATTCAAGCGACCCTCATCAGCCGTCGGCCATGACTTTTACGTAATATTCCCGGTTCCGTGGTCCGTCGAATTCCAAAAAATAGATTCCCTGCGAATGTCCGGACAGGAGCTTTCCCTCGTGAACGATGAAGGAAAGCGACGCGCCGATCAGCGACGATTTTACGTGTCCCGCCGCGTCCTGCGGCGTGTCGTGCTGGTGTTTGAAATCGATCCGCGTCGGAATCAGGCGGCAGATTTCGTCCTGCAAGTCCAGAAAACCGTTCGGGTCCCAAAAAGAGGTGACCGTCAGCGCCGCGGTCGTGTGGGGAATCGTAATCAGGCAGATTCCTTCCTTTACGCCGCTTTGTTCAACGAACGCTTTGATCTCGTCGGTCAGCGATACCACGTCCCGGTCCGCCGTTTGAATTTGAAATCGTTTCAGCATTTTTTCCCCCGCAGTTCGTCCTGTTTTTCCGTGCTGTCACAGCCGCGCTATTTGCAGAAGCGCTCCATCCAGAGCTCCTGCACCGGCGGTATCTGCTCGCGCATGCCCGGCGCGAGCATGCTCCAGATGATGCCCCGCGTGGGCTTTGGAAACTCGCTCCGCGTGCGGATGACCCGCGTGGGCGTCACGATATAGTCGATGGCCGTATCATATGGCTGTGCGCTTACGTCCACGTCCACCACCTGGCAGTCGTGCCCGACCGCAAAGACGGGCGTTTCCGTATCGACCACGCCGGACATATAGAAAAACGCCCATTCGAGGTCGAAATATCCATGCCCCTTGCCGAAACGAATCCCCCCCGGCGTAATCGCGGAAGCGCCGGTGACCATCATATCGATGTGACCGATGTTTTCCCGGACGTCTTTGAGCGTCTGGTGTTTCCAGAAGCGCTGCACGCCGTCCAGCGTTGAGGCGAGTTCTTCCTTCCCCGCGGGGACCTGCCCCGGTCCGATCAGAAACACGCCGCGCGTGATACCGTAGTTGGTCATCAGAATCGTCTTTTGATCGCGGATGGCCTGCTCGCGGAACCGCTCCAGATTGTTGTCCGGCGTAATGAACAGCACCTTCGCCGAGCGGTAAATTTCCGTTTTGCAGAGGTTTTCGGCGCAGCGGTCGCTGCCCTCGTAGTCGGTGATAAACTCCGCAAAATCCCAGCTGAATCTCGAATCCGGCCGCGCGACTTTTCTGAGTTCTTCCCAGATCATGATACGCGCCGTTTTAGCGTCCATTTTTTCCATTTTTTCGTTCTTCTCCCTTTTCCTTTTCCGCCGTCATTCCAGCAGCGTTTTCCGAACGTGTATCTCGCTGTCCCGAACGCCCGCTCCGCCCTCTGCAAACGACCAGGGTCCTTTGCAGCCGCGCCCGTATTCCTCGCCGATGCGGCTGGACAGGCAGCCCGCCAGAAGTGCAAGCGGCACAAACTGCGTAAGCGGCATGGGAAAAGGGTGTTTCGTATGCGGCACGCGCACGATTTCCGCGCTTTGCGGGAATTCTTCCCGTTCACCGTCCGTCACAATCAGCATGGGCCTGTTGAGTTTCTCCGCACAGGCGATCGCTTCGCGCACGCGGCTGATCGCCGGGTTCGTGGTGTTCGCAACGAACACCGTCGACGTGCCGCCGATATCGCGTGCAAAGAAATTCAGGTGCAGCCACTCCTCCGCGTCCGTGCAGGCGGAATGCCGGCCCGTCGCTTCCAAAATCTTCGCGTGCCCGTAAAACGCGGCCGCGTAGTCGAACCCGCAGCCGATAAAATCGAACGCGGGCTTGTTTTCCCAGAGCAGTGCAAGCCGCTGCGCCGCCTCGCCCATTTCGCCCAGCATGCTTTCGAGTGCGTCCGCCTGCCTGAGGACGTCCGCGCGGACGTCGTTTGCGTAATCCATCGTATACATGCCGCGCACCTCGCCGATGCGGACCGCGCAGAGCAGCAGCGAAAGCACCGATGCGGCATAGGTCCGTACGCCGGGCGCCGGCTCGAACGGCGGGATTTCGAGCCGCAGCACGCGCGAGGCGCTTTTCCCGAGCGCCGAATCCGGATTGGACGTCACGCCGACGACGAAACCGCCGTGCGCCGTAACGAACTGCGCCGCCTCTGCGACGCGCGCGACCCCGCCCGAATTGCTGATTGCGAACACGAGCGGGTTGTTCGGCGCAAAGCCGACCTGCGCGGGATGGTAATAGCGCGCCAGTTCCAGCGGTTCGACCACCTCGGTGGGAATCCGCGTCAGGAGTTCAAACACATGCTTCATGGAAAGCGCGGCGGCGTAGGAATCGCCGCAGCCCGTCAAAACGATCCGCTGTACGGAGAAGATTTCCGGCGTGGACAAAAGCGTCCTCGTCTTGGGTTCCAGATCGCGGTATTGTTCCCGTATCAGGTCCGGGACACTCTGCGCCTGACGGCACATGGCGTTGTCGATGCTGCTTTCCAATTCGTTCACTCCTTTTCCATAAGGCCGGGGTACCAGTGCTCCCTGCCGCCTTTTTGCAAATCCATTTTGTGCAGGATCGCGCACCCGTTTAAAACCACATCCAGCGCAAAGTTATGGCCGATGCCCTCGGTAAAGCGTTTCCCGGTACAGAGGTTGTCCGAAACGGAGCACACGGAGCCGCCCCGCCGCCCGAACAGCGCCGAAAGGGTGATGATCGCCGAGGACTCCCGGTCGCCGTTTAAACAGCCCGCGCGGTTGTAGACGGCCGCGTGTTCGATGTTGCGGGGCTGCAGGTATCCGCCGACGCCGGGCCGCCCGCCGCCGACATAGTCGCTGTCGCATGAGACCGTCACGCCCACGTGATAGGGATGGCCGATCTCCTCCGCCGCCTGGACCATGGCCAGCACGACCTCGTAATGCGCGGCCGCAGGATAGCCCGCATCGATATAGGCGCGCGTCATGCCTTCGTCCCGCACGGCGCCGGAGGAGATCACAAGATCGCCGGGGTTGACGTTGTCGCCGAACCCGCCGGACCCGCCAAGCCGGATAAACGTGCTTGCATCGGTAAATTCGAGATAGTCGTAAAGGATCATCTCCATCTCCGGCGCGCCGCTTCCGCCGCTGACCGCCGTGATGTGCGCGCCGCGATACCACCCGGAATACGACGTGTACATGCCGGACTGCCCGATGAGTTCCGCGTTTTCCAGCCGGTCCGCAACGACTTTGGCCGGGTCGTCGCCGTATGCGCAGAGCGCGTCGCGTACCAGCACGATTACATAGTCGCCAGCTTTTTCCGGGTCGATTTGCGTCAGTGCGGGCCGTCCGTTGATAAAGAACCCGCGCGGCGGCACATTATCGTAGTATCCGTAGTCGCTCTGTATCTGCCGGATCGACGGTTTTTCCCGGATTTCGTCGCTTTTACGCATCGGTTTGCTTCTCCCTCAATTCCATAAAAACTTCCCGCGCCCGCCGCATTTCCTCTTCGCCGATCAGCGGCGGCCCGTACTGGCGAATGCAGCAGGCCGCGGCGATACTGCCGAGCAGCCCGCATTCGTAAGGCGTCATGCCCTCGCAGAAGCCGTACAGCGCGGCGGCGCTCGCGGCGTTGCCCGCGCCCGTCGGGTCGGTGATTTCCGGCGCGGGCACGCTCGGCACCATTGTCACTCCGTCCGGCGTGACGACAGCCGCGCCTTCTGCGCCGCGGCGGTAAAGCACCATCGGCAAGCCCCAACTCTGCAGCCCGGCGATCGCCGCCTTTTCGCTCGCGCCGGCAAAGAGAGCTTCCGCCTCCGTGCGGTTGATCGAAAACAGATCGCAGCGCTGTGCGCACGCTTTGACGCGGTCGCGCAGTTCCGGTTTCGCGGCGTCCGCGTTGATTTCCCAAAGCAGGCGGAACCCCTGCTTTTCCCTGAGCCGGAACACGTCTTCCCAGTACGCTTCCGGCAAATCCTTAAAAATGTAAACGCCTTTGGCTTCCGCGCCGAAACGGCCGATTTCTTCCGGCGTGGCCTCCATGCGCCGATAGTGCGCAAGGCCGTATTCCGGTGTTTCCACGCGCTCGCCGCTTGAAAAATAGCGGATGTTCGACACGGCCGTATGCGCGTCCTTGACCAGCAGTCCGGCGCAGTCGGCGCCGCTTTTTTCCAGCCACGTTTCGAACGTCGTGAAAAAATCTTCCCCGATACCCGTGACGAGCCGGACGCGGGGCGTCCACAGACGGATCCCGCTCCAGGCATACACCCCCGCCCCGCCCAGCCGGAACCCGGCATCCTCGCCGGAAGCAAGGTTGAGATGGTCTGCAACGGCGGTGGAAACGACGACGTACTCCGTCTTCATTGCAGCGCTCGCACGTCGAAAGTTTTCGCCACGATCGCGCCTTCGTCCACGACGTACCCCGCCGCGCCGGAGGTAAACTCGCTGTCTTCGGCCTGCACAACGAGCGTTTCGTCCACGAACATCGAAAGCTTCCCGCCTTTTGCCTCAAAGCGGACTTTATGCCAGTCGCCTTCCGCATAGCCGCTTTCGGAAACGGCGAGAACGTCGATCCGGTCCGCTTTGCGCTTTATGATGCGGAACGTTCCATCCTGAAATACGGCCGCGTAATAGCGCCGGTGCCCTTTTGCGCGCGCGACGAGGCCGGCATATTCCGCGTGCACGAACTGAATCTCGGAAGCCACCGAATAGTCGCGCCAGTCCGTTGAGCCAATCGTCATGACGCCGTTGCGCTCCGGATGCGAAATCGCGAATGTCGCAAGATAGTCCGGGCCGGTGTGTTTGGTGCTGTTCATAAACGCCATCATCCACTTCGTCCGGGTCACAAACGGGCTGATCCCGGGCGTTAGCTCGTCCGCCAGCCCCATGTAAAAGCGCTTCGGCGCGCCCTGCCAGTCCAGCGTGCGCAGAACGATTTCGCCGTCCCTGCGCGTTTTCGAGCAAAGCTGCAATCCGAGCCGGTAAACCGCTCGTCCGTGCGTGTCCGGTACCTCCCAGCAAAGTTCGTTTACGCCTTTTTTAAGCGGGTGCGCCTCCTCGGCGGTCATGGTGGCGATTTCGTCGTTTGCGTCGTAATAGTCGATGAAAAACCGCAGGTCTGGGTTTTCCTCTCCGGCGCACTCGATCGCCGCGCAGACGGTCTGGCCGGAATAGAGCGCCGGGCTTGCGTACACCTCGAAATAGCTGGTGTCCGGCGCGGCTTTGGGCGTGGGGTCGACATAGGTCTGCACGGAAACGCTCGCCGCGACCGTTCCGGAGACGCCCTCAAAGCGAATCGCGAGGCCCGGTTTGCCTGTGGTTTCCAGCGTGTTGTAAACACGTTTGGCCGCCTGCGCGAACTGCTCCGCGGGGTGCGGCATAAAGCCCTGCACGCTGCCCGGGCACTCGAAGGCGTAGCGCTGCGGCGGCAGTGAGATCGTTTCGCCGTTGAGCGCGGCGGCGGCGCGCAGGATCTTGCGCGTTTCGCGGACCGCGTCGAAGATGCAGTCCCCGCCGTCGGTGCTGACTACGTACATCCGGTCCGCTACGGGTCCGCGCATGTCCGCGTCCGCGTCGATGGCGAAAAGTCCCAGCCGGATGGCGTTGAGGCAACCGATGTTCCCGGCGTTGCAGTCCGTGTCCCACCCGGCGGAAGCGGCGATGGACACGCTCTTTCTGAAATCGTCCCCGCCCATCTTCAGCGCCATGATCACGCTAAGGTGGTTCGGCACCATGGGACAGTTGCCCTGATATTTCGCGTAATTGTGGTTTTCCTCGATCCAGTCGCGCACCTCGCGCCAGTCTTTCGCCGCATTGCAGCGGGCAATCACGTCGTCGAGCAGCGCATTGAGTTTTTTGCCGTAAACGTTGTCGCCGATATACCGCCGGCACTCCCGCAAAAGCGTGTCCGCGTCGCGCTCAATAAACGCCATTGCCTCCATCGCGGCAAGATAGACGGCGCATTCGATCGCGATCCCGTCGTGGCTGACCGAGGCCGCCCGGCGCGCCATTTGAGCCGCGCGCGCAGGATTGCCCGGATTCGTCATCGCCCAGGTGTCGATGAATATCTGCGCGCCGATCTGCTCGGCGATCGCCATCCCGTTTTTCTCGCCGGAGCCGCTCAAAGGCGGCTGTACCCCCGCCTTTAAGCGCAGGTACGCCGAGTGCTCCGTGGAGCGGGCAAGCCCGCCCCACCAGAGAATCGTTTTATCTTCCACGATATAGTTGAGCCACGCTTCGCCGATCTGTTCGGCGGTAACGTCGCTTGGGTAATCGTTGTCCTCGAGCGCACGGTAAAACACGAAGGTACCGGAAATGTCGTCGTCCGGAACGATGAACGGCGCGCCGGTCTTGTGCGCAACATAGTAATCGATCGTGCCGAACCGCGAGCGGATCGCGTCGTAACTCCATCCCTCGACGGGCCGGCCCATGTATACGCCGATAATTTTCCCCAAAACACCCGCGTAAATCTGATCGCGGAACTGCAGAACGCTCATTTCGTGTTTCCTCCCCGTATGTAAAAAGTTTTTAACCTTTGACGGCGCCGTTGGACATGCCCTCGACGAAGCGTTTCTGCAGCAGCAGGAACACCAGCACCATCGGGATTACCATGATGACCGCGCCGGCCATGATCACGCTGAAATCGCGCGAAAACGTGCCGTTGAGGTTCAAAAATTTCAGCGTCACCGTGAAATTGGCCTCGTTTTGCAGAAGCGTCGTGGTCAGCAGGTATTCGTTCCAGGAAAACAGCCCGATGATGCATGCGACCGTGATGATCCCCGGCGATACGATCGGCATGATTACCTTCGTGAGCACATGGAACGTATTCGCCCCGTCGATGCGCGCGGCCTCCTCCAGTTCATAGGGGACCTTCAAAAAGTATGTCCGCATCAGGAAAATCGGCATCGGCAGGTTCCATGCGGCGATTGCGACGCCGACCGCGCAGACGTTGCCCATGAGTTTGAGGTCCACGAACGTCGTGTACAGCGGCAGCATGAACATCTGCAGCGGCACGGTCGTTGCGAGCATGAAATACAGCGTCAGCGGCCGCCAGGTCTTCACCCTGCGCGTGGCGAGCACATATCCCATGGTCGACGAACCGATCACGCCGGCGATAATCGCGCTCGAAGTCAGTTTGATGCTGTTGATAAACCCTTCGCCGAATTTGCCGGTCGTCCAGGTGTACACGTAGTTGTCGAGCGAAAGCGACGTCGGCCACGAAAACGGGTTCGTCATGATCTGCGTATGCGTTTTGAAGCTGTTGAGCACCACAAGCGCCAGCGGGAACAGCGCGATTACGGCCAGCAGCACCAGTACCGACACCGCGATGCAGAACGGCACCGTTATTTTGCGTTTTGAATGCGGCTGCATAATCTTCCGGCTAGAACGTTTATTTCTCATTCGACGACCTCCTTGCGCGAAAGCCAGGTATAGAAGAATGCCGCTACGCTGCCGATTACGCCCATGGAGAGCGACACCGCCGCCGCTTTGCCGAACTTGAACGCCGAGAACGCGAGCGAATACGCGTAGGTACTTAATACCTCGGTCGAGTGCGCGGGTCCGCCCATGGTCAGCAGGTAGATGTAGTCGTACGTCATAAACGAATAGATCACAATCAGCACCAGCATCAGCGACACCGTCGGCATGATGTTGGGCAGATAAATATTGAAAAACAGCTTCCATCCGTTTGCGCCGTCGAGCTGGGCGGACTCCAGCTGGTCGTGCGGCGTCTGTCTTAGAGCTGCTAAAAATATCACCGTCAAAAATCCCCAGTAGTGCCAGATATCGACCATCGCGACGCCAAGCAGCGCGGTGCTCATATTGCCGAGCGGGGACGTGATGTCCCAGCCGGCGCGCTGGAGAAAGCCGATCAGACCCGCGTTCGGGCTGAAGATGATGTTCAGCCAGATGATCGCGTTCGTCGTCGGCGCAAGAATATATGGGACCAGGTAGATCGCCTGGAATGTTTTATGCCCAATGCGGTAGTAGGCGATTAAAACGGCCGCAAGCATCGCCACGATTACAGGCACCGTGACGAACAGCAGCGTCCATTTACAGTTGTTCGTGACCGCTTTCCAGTAAACCCAATCGCTAAACAATTCCTGGAAATTCTGCAGGCCGATCCATTCCTTTGTCTTTGAAATGCCGTTCCACTTCGTGAAGGCGGCGTATATCGTCTGAATCGCAGGGATCAGAACGACGGCGCCGCTGAGCAGCACGGCTGGCAGCGACAGCAGATGATACGGCAGTTTTCTTTCCCTGACGTCTTTTCGGTACCGGGTTTTATACACGAGCGTGCCCCCTTAACGCGTTTTTCCGGAGCGTGCGGTCCGCGCGCGGCGGCCGCAGCCAAAGCTGCAGCCGCCGCGGGTGCGCCTCCGCGTGTCCGTTGGATTAATAGGCCGGTTTTGCCAGCGGGCAGACGAGTCCGTCCGCAATTTCAGTGTCAAGTTCTTTTGCGACCGTTTCGCAGAACTGCTCTGCGGTCAGAACGCCCTGCCACACCGTGTCGATGTCTTCAAACGCGGTCACGGTGGCCGGCGGGAAGAAGGTGGACGGATGGAACGCGAAGTTGCCCTCGTCGATATAGGGGATTGCATCTTTCACGCACTCGATTGTGAACAGGGAAAGCCCCGTGAGCGAGGAGGTGTCCACGTCCGCCAGGTCTTTGACCGGAATTGTCCAGTAGCCCGGCCAGTTCTTCGTCATTTCGACGACGAATTCAGACGTGAGGATGTAGTCGAGGATCTTCGCGCACTCGTCCGGATACGGCGTGCTGGCATTGATCGCATAGTTGGACGTCATGGAAACGTCGTAAACCGGTTCGTCCGTATAGGTGGTGGGCATCGGCACGAAACCGACGGCGTCCGGGTTGTCCGCAAGCGTCGACTGCGCGACGAACTGCGTGTAGAGCGTCGGCGCCATCACCATTGCGCAGCGCTTGTCCGCCAGAAGCTGCATGACTTCCTGCGAGTCGAGATTCACATAATCCTCGCCGGCGAGGTATCCCTTCTGATACCACTCGGCGGAGAGGTTCACCGCGCTGACCATTTCGGGCGTGTTGAAGCTGGCCTCGCCGGTAAGGGCGTTATAGAACGCGCTCGGCGAAATTGCGTGGTTGATGATCATGGAGCTGAAGTGATCGTTGCAGGGTTTCCAGCCTTTGTTGCCCGCGCCGAGCGCGTAGATGCCTTCCGCCTGTGCCGCGTCGAAGAGCGCGATCATTTCATCCCAGGTCGTCGGGGGCTCCCAGCCCTTTTCATCGAAGAGTTCCTTGTTGTAATACAATCCGCCGACCACCATTGCGCCGGGGATGGAATAGAGCGTGCCGTCCACGGTGCACGCGTCGTACATAACGCTCAGCACGCGGTCCTGCCAGCCGTACTGCTCAGCATAGTCGTTCAGGTCGAGCACGAGCCCTTCCTGTGCGTACGTGGACGTGTAGGATGGGCCGGAGGCGTACACGATGTCCGGGCCGGTGCCCGCAGCCAGCGCGACGGGGATATCGGTGTCCACTGTGTTGCGGAACTCCATCGTGAGTTCGTATTCATCCTGGGAGTTGTTGTACCAGCCGCACAATACGTCGACCATCGTTTCCTGATAGGAGGTTGCCGCGCCCCAGAACCAGAAAGTAATCTGTTTGCGGGTGCCGTCGCTCGTTGTTTCGTCCGTGGTTTCCTGCGTCGCGGCCGTTTCGGACGTCCCGGCGCTCTCCTCCGTGGCGGCCGGTTCGCTTGTACAGCCGAACAGTCCGAAGACCATGACGCAGACCAGCAACAGTGCAAGTAGCTTTTTCATTTTTCTTCCTCCGTTTATTTATTTCTCAAACGGGCCGTGCGCTTATATCTGCGCCGGTTCCCATTCGGAAGCAAGGATAACGAGCTGCCGCGCGTAGCTCTCCAGGTCCACTTCGTTGACTCTTGAAACCGTTTCCTTCCAGTCCTGCGGTATCTTCGCCGCGCCGGAATACGCGCCCGCCATAGCGCCCGCCATAGCGCCGTTCGTGTCGCAGTCGCCGCCGAGATTGGCGCAGTACTCCAGCACGCTCTTTGCGTCCCCTTCGCCGAGCGCGAACATCGCCAGCGCGGCCGGTATGGAGTCCGCCGCGAGGTCGCCGCCGCCGAAAAAGTCGTATACGTCTGACATCGCCTGCTCTGCGTCCCCCGCTTTCAAAACGAGTTCGTATGCAAAGGCGGTGCGCCTGCCGATGGACGGAGACACGACATCATAGCCATATTTCCGGCCTAATTCCGCCGCTTCGATCGCGCCTTCCATAATGCGTTCGATGCTCGTTTCCCCGCGCACGCAGAGCGCCGCGCCCCAGGCGATCGCTGCCGCCGCGGACACGCACACCGTCGTGTTATGCGTCGGCATGCAGGCAAGATACACATCCCTGACCGTCTCCGCGCAGGAGGACCCCCGAAGGCCGTGGATCATGCCGAGCGGGCTGATGCGCATCGCACCGCCGTTCGTCATGGCGTACCGTCCGCTTTGCGTAATGTCCGCACCATTCGCGATCGCCTTGAGCGCCCTTGCCGTGCTCGGGCCGAGTGGGCTCGCATATTTGTCCTTCACGCGCTCCGCCCACGCGATGATTTCCTGAACGACGTCCTTAGGCACGACTTTGCTGTTGCGCACGAACGAGTGGATCAGCGCGATTGCCTGTTCCGAATCGTCCGTGTATTCGCCGGCCTTCAGCCCGTCGTGATAAATATGCCCTTTTTCCGCCGGATAGAACGTATCGATCCAGCCCCAGGTTTTACGAATATATTCCGGCGTCATAAACGACGAAGGCACTCCCAGCGAATCGCCGATTGCCATGCCGTAAAGTCCGCCCGCCACACGTTCAATTTGTTCCAAGTTCTCTACCCCCGTTTAAAATGAATGCCCGAACCGGCTGCGAAGTCGCTCCTCCAGCCGCTTCCAGGTTGGCAGGTTCGTCTGCCCGCCGACGTTTTCTATTGCAAAGCTCGCGCTCGCCGCTCCGAAATACGCGGCCTTGACCGCGTCCTTGCCCATCGTCATCGCGCCGACCACCCCGCTGCAGTATGCGTCGCCCGCGCCGGTCGTATCCACAACACCGTCCGCCTCTACGGCAGGAATTTCAACGGCTTCGTCGCGCAGGTACACCGTGCTGCCCTGCGCGCCGCGCGTAACGTACAGCCGCAGGTCCGGGCAGCGTTTGAGTATGCCCTCCGGCTTATCACACCCGAGCAGCTTGCAGAGCTGCCCCGCTTCGTATGCGTTGACGATAAGGATGTCGATCTGGCCTAAATACGGAAGCAACGCCGTGCTGCCGATTCCGGTCACAAGCGTTGTTTTATGCTGGCGGATTGCCGAGAGCAAATATGTTTTTGTAAAATGATTCAGGACCGGCGCGATGACGACGATGTCCGACAATTCGCCCGGATCGCCGGCGATGGCGGCGTCCGCCGCGCCGGCGTAGGCAAAGCACATGGTACTGCCGTCGGCCTGCATGAACACCCAGGCCCGCCCGGACGGCGCGTCCGGTACGCGCGTAAGCTTCGAGCAGTTGATGCCCGCCGCCAGCCAGCGCTCCAGCATGTTCGACTGGGAAAAATCGGACCCGACGGGATAATAAAGAACCGGCGTGACCACCCCGTGCGCCGCAAGTCCGGCGGCGATATTGGGGGCGCAGCCACCCGGCTCCAAATCCATGGAAAACCAGTTGATCGGCACGATCTCTCCCTTTTCCGGGAGCTTGTCCAGCCGGAAGATATAGTCGCCGATCGCAGCCGCGCCGGCGACGGATACCGTTGGTTTCAACCCGTTTTCCCCCTCTCAAATAAGTATTGCTGTATATAACGTAATACATTATAATGGCTATAGTATTGATCGTCAATGCAAATTTACAAAAAAGAAAGGAAAACGGCGTCTTTCTCCCCCCGGCATTCTTGCATTCACAACATTCTGTCTATATAATGAAGAAAAACGTCTTGAGGCACATATGTCAAAACCTATCGAAATTGACCGCAATTCACCCATTCCAGCGTATTATCAAATCGCCCGTGATCTTCGAAACCGCATCATCCGGCACGAATGGACGACCAACGAACGCATGCCTTCCGAAGTCGAACTTTCGGAACGCTATGGCGTCAGCCGCATTACGCTTCGTCAGGCGATGGCGGAGTTGGAAAAAGACGGCCTTCTGATGCGCATGCGCGGGCGTGGAACGTTCGTCTGCGGCGATCCGACCCCATATGTCAACGACCTGAGTTATTCCATCGTATCCGGCGACCGGATCACGCAGGCGTATTCCGTCTCCGCGAAGGTCGTTGAAAAGCGCATCGTAACCGACCTTTTTCCGGACGTTTCGGAGAACCTCCTGCTCTCGCCTAACGACAGGGCTGTTTACGTCAAACGGCTGTTTTATCTCAAGGGCAAACCCTTTGCAATCGGCCAGTCCCATATCCCGGCAAAGCTCGCACCCGGGCTGGAAGACGCCCCGCTGGTCAACAACTCGATTTCCATTACGCTTGCGCAAAAATACAATTGCCATGTCGAACGCGTGGAGGACTATATCGAAGCCGTCCGTTCCACGCAGTCTGAATGTAACCTCTTAAAGTGCGCATACGACGCGCCCTTGATTCTCATACGCGGTGTGTCCTATCTGGAAGACGGCCAGCCGCTCGAATATTCCAGCACATTCTGGTCCGGCGACACCGTCCGGCTGCATATCACACTAAAGCACAGCAAAAACGGGTTTTCCGTCGAACCATAACCGCTCCGGCGAACGTTCGGTTTTAGCGTTGGCGCGGATTTGCCGAGGCCATCTGTTTTAGCTTATCGTTCAGCCTCTGTTTCGCGGGAGGACTTTGCGTGGGGGGATGCTTCGGCGGTCTCAGCATTGCCGGAATTTAGAGCGGCTGCGCGATTGCACCGCTTCAGAAATGTTTATACACCAATGCGCTCGCGGGTTTCAGTCTTTCGCGAGTGCTTTTTTAAATCTCAAAATATGCTGGCGCGGCGTTTTCTTGTTTTTTACGCGAGATAATTCCGCTGAGAAACTGTTTGTCCGCACGCAGGCTCCTTCCACAGCACGTTCCGTGAGCGACAGTCCGACCGAAATTGATTTTTCACGGAAACCCGTTATAATAGCACGTGGAGGCCACCTCGGGCCGAACTTTTCAGCAAACAATATCACAGCATGATGCAAGCATCGGCATCCCCCATAAAGGAGCGGTGAAAATGGAAAAACTGTCAAAAAGATTGTGGACGTCCTTTCTTCTTCTGGGACTCATGGGTCAATTTGCGTGGACGATTGAAAACATGTATTTCAACGTTTTCCTGTACAACACGATTTCGACCGACCCCGGCTATATAGCGGCGATGGTTGCGGCAAGCGCCGTTGTGGCGACGCTGACGACCCTGTTTATGGGTTCGCTTTCCGATAAAGTCGGAAAACGGAAAGTGTTCATCTGCACCGGTTATATTATCTGGGGATTTTCCACCATGGCGTTCGGATTCATAAGCGTGCAGAACGCGGCGGCATGGTTTCCTTCGCTGAACGCCGTTTCGACCGCGGCGGTCATGGTCGTCGTAATGGACTGCCTGATGACCTTCTTCGGCTCCACGGCCAACGACGCCACCTTCAACGCTTATGTAACGGACGTTACAAACGCCAAAAACCGCGGAAAAGTCGAATCGGTGCTGGCCGTCCTGCCGCTCATTTCCATGCTGATCATCTTCGGCGGTTTCGATTCGCTGACCAGCGCGGGCCGCTGGAGCCTGTTTTTTGGTATCTTCGGCTGCCTTGTTACGCTGACGGGCATTGTCTCAATCTTTTTGCTCAAAGACAGCCGGGTCGAAACGAAAAACGAACCCTTCGCCAAGAACCTGATCG
>ERZ795053.795-NODE-795-length-40192-cov-18.212298_pt1 | contig 40192 bp, 40 predicted proteins | sample MGYA00375137_ERZ795053 | MGnify/ENA primary metagenome ERZ795053 (study PRJEB30182, sample SAMN05720284) | activated sludge metagenome | isolation source: Anaerobic digester | place: Hong Kong | collected 2014-12-17 ... | reverse complement strand
AGTCCACCGCCACCGAAATTCCTTCCTCGCGAATCAGCTCGAGGATGGCGTAGGCTACCTTCTCGGTGGGATTCCCATCGGGTGCCCCGGGGTAGGAACGGTTCAGGTTCAACGTTTCTTGCCCTCCGAGTTGCCCACCCATGGGGTGGAGGTACACCGTGGGATCGGGCCATTGGTGGATGGAGTTGGTGCGCCTCGATCCGAAGCGAAAGACCCGCGAGCCACCTCCCTCCAAAGGGATGGAAAAGAACTGGGGGGTGCCTTCCATGGGATCGGTGTGGGTAACCGCGCTGTGATTCGCCCAGGGAACAAGGAAAAGGGTTCCACGCGACACCTCGATATTTTCCACGAGCGTGATTACCGAAACGGCACCTGCGGGTTCATTGGCATGCGTGCCCCCGAGCAGAAGAACGCGAGCGCCTTCCTGCTCCCCCTCGAAAACGTAGACGGGTGAATCCATCGCACTCCCCTTGATGCCGGGGAACCAGTCGGAAAGGTACTGCACACGGCTCAGGGAAGCGGACGGGAAAATGGGCGGGTCTTTCCACATACGGGAAAACTCCACGCCGGAAATGAGGCAAATTGCAGCCACTGCGGAAAGGAAGAGCAAAAAAGAGAGCATTCTTCGTTTCATGCGCATCGTACCTCCCCGATCCCTGGCAGCCTTTGGCTTGGGATGCGAAATGAACTCTGTAAACAAAATTATAACACGTTCCTCCCGCTATTTCTTTTCGTGAGGGAAACGAAGCGCAGTCCATTGGAAAGTGTTGTGTTTCCATTCCGTTTTCCGAGCAGCAACGTTGCAACGAAGAAGCTCCATCCACCCATTTTCCTTCGGAATTCGAAGAAAATCGCCGTTTGCAGCATTTTTTTCGCATAGGATCCCCCTGGACGCCAAAATCCCGGTTTGCTTTTGGCACAAGCATTCCGATACACTGTATGTGATAGTTGATTCAACTCTTATAATGACAACTGATTCAGTATTAATCTTACGTGGAGGTGCAAAGCATGCGATTAGAAGGAAAGGTGGCCCTCGTTACGGGAGCAGGGCGCGGCATCGGGCGGAATACCGCGTTGCTGTTCGCCAAGCAAGGTGCCATGGTGGCTGCCTGTGATGTCCTGGAAGAGGAGCTTCGCTCGCTGGAGGAAGAAGCCAAGGGCCTTCCGGGGGAAGTCAAGGGTTTCGTCATGGACGTGACCAACCGCCAGCAAGTGCAAGAGGTGGTGGGCCAGGTGAAAGAGACGTTCGGCAAGATTACCACGCTGGTCAACAACGCGGGGATTACCCGGGACGCTTTCCTGCACAAAATGACCGAGGAACAATGGGACGCGGTGATCAACGTGAACCTCAAAGGCACGTTCAACGTCACGCAAGCCGTGGTTCCTGCGATGAAGGAAGCGGGTGAGGGTTCCATCACCACGACTTCCTCGGTGGTTGGGGTTTTTGGCAACATCGGCCAGACCAATTACGCTGCGACCAAATCGGGGGTCATCGGCATGACCAAATCTTGGGCAAAGGAACTGGCGCGCTTCAAGATCCGTGCCAACGCTGTGGCACCGGGCTTCATCACCACCCCCATGACCAAGGATCTTCCCGAAAAAGTCATCAAGTACATGGTGGAAAAGACCCCGTTGCAGATGATGGGATCTCCGGACGATATCGCGTACGCGTTCGTTTTCCTTGCCAGCGACGAGGCTCGCTACATCACGGGCCAGGTGCTGGGGGTCGATGGGGGACTCGTGATTTAACCCCGATGGAGGCACGAATGAAGCAGAGAAGGATTCCCAAATCCAGCCGAGGGGAAGAAACACGGCAAACACTTGTGGAAAGCGCGGCGCAGTTGTTCCTCAACGAGGGTTACCACAAAACGTCGGTGCTGGGCATTGCCCGCCGGGCGAAAACGTCGCCAGCCGCATTCTACCAGTATTTTCGTTCGAAGGACGAGGTGTTCGGGGAAATCCTCCAGGTCTTCCAGGAGGAAAGCTACGCCAAAGTGAAAGCGGTTCTCCTTAGCGGGGAAGACCTTCCCGAGATGCTGCAACGGTTGATCGACGTGTTCTTCGATACGATCTGGGAGCAGCGCAGCGCGTTCAAATCGTTTCGAGAAGCCGAGTTCATCGATCTTTCACTGGCATCTTCCTTTCACCGCAACCTCTGCGACGTGCTGGGAAAGACGCTGGCGTTTTCCCCGGATACGCACAAGCCGCTGGTCACGCTCTGGTTCTTGATGGGGCCTCTCTTCTTCACCGCGACCTACTGGATCCAATGGAAGGGATTACCCGTTCCCCAGCAGGTTCGGCAAACCCTCCATCTTTTCTTCCTGCGGGGTATCTCCCCTGTACCTTTTTACCCGGACCGGACATGCTTTTCCATTCACCAAGGAGTGGAAGGCAACGAAACCGCTTCGGGATCCCGCGGGGAGAAAACCAAGGAAAAGCTGATGCGTTCCGCGGAAAGTTTGTTCGGCAAAAAGGGGTACAACGAAACATCGATCAACGAAATCGCCACGCTTTCCGGGGTCAGCGTTGGCACCTTTTACACCTACTTCCACACCAAGAAGGAACTGTTGCGCACCCTCGTGGAGCAAACGAGCCGCAGCCTGCGCCATTTTCTCCACGCGTACACCTGCGCCTTTTCCGACCGCCGGAACCAGGAACTGGCCGCGTACGTGGCTTTCCTCGTGTATTTTTCCCAGCACGCCGCCATGTATGCCATCGTGCGTGAAGCAGAGTTCATCGACCCGCAGATCGCCCGGAACTACTACAAGGAACTCCAGGATTCTTACCATGTCGTACTGCAAACCGCGATGGACCGCGGACAGATTCGCCCTTTGACCGTACCGGACCTTTCCCTGATCCTGATGGGTATCGGTCACTGGATGGGGCATTCGCTGTTGATTTTGTCCAACACCACCTCGGAAGGTCTCCCTGCATTCGTGGAGAAAATGGCTCCGCTTCTTTTCCACGGCCTGGAGGGTCAACCCAGCGAAGCGCTCGTTCGGAAAACAGAACAACATAAAGGAGGAAAAAAGCGATGAAGAAAATCGTGATCGCGGGTGCGAAGCGCACCGCAATTGGAACCTTTGGCGGCGCACTGTCCAAGGTTCCCGGTGTGGAACTGGGAGTGGTGGCTGCAAAGGCTGCCATGGAACAGGCAGGCGTTACCGGCGAGCAAGTGTGCGAAACCATCGTGGGAAACGTTCTGCCCGCGGGAATGGGGATGGGCCCCGGAAGGCAAGTCAGCGTGCATGCGGGCGTCCCCGTGGAAAAACCCGCGCTATCGGTGAACATGCTGTGCGGCTCGGGCATGAAATCCGTGATGATGGGGGCGGTGGATATCCTTGCGGACCAAGCGCAGGTCGTTCTGGCAGGCGGCATCGAAAACATGAGCCTTGCCCCTTACCTTCTTCCCGGCGGACGCTTCGGCTATCGCCTGGGTGACGGAACAATCACCGATCACATGGTTGCCGATGGTCTGACGGACGTGTTCAACCAGTACCACATGGGCATCACCGCGGAAAACCTTGCGGAAAAGTACAACATCTCACGGGATGCACAGGATGCCTTCGCCCTGGAAAGCCAACAACGCGCTGCAAGGGCACTTGCGGCGAACCGTTTCCACGATGAGATCGCCCCCGTAGTCATCAAGTCACGCAAAGGCGAAACCGTTGTGGACACGGACGAGCACCCCCGACCGAGCACCACAAGGGACGTGCTGGCGAAGCTTCGCCCCGCCTTCAAAAAGGACGGGACCGTCACTGCCGGCAATGCATCCGGCATCAACGATGGGGCTTCCATGACCGTACTGCTTTCGGAACAAAAGGCCAGTGAACTGGGTGTATCCCCCCTTGCCGAAGTCGTTTCCTGGGGTCAGTTTGGCGTGGATCCCTCCATCATGGGCATCGGTCCGGTGGGAGCCATTCGCATTGCATTGCAACGCGCCGGGATGCAGCTTTCGGACATGGAGCTGATCGAACTCAACGAGGCTTTCGCCGCACAGAGCCTTGCGGTTCTGTCCGATCTTAAGAACGAGCACGGCGTGTCGGAGGAATGGCTTTCGGACAGGGTCAACGTCAACGGCGGGGCCATTGCGTTGGGACACCCCATTGGCGCAAGTGGCAACCGCATCCTCGTGACCCTTCTGTACGAAATGAAGAAACGGAACCTGGAGTGGGGGCTTGCAAGCCTCTGCATCGGCGGGGGCATGGGAACCGCCGTCATCATCCGAAACCGCTAATCAACCTTCCCCCCCCTTCGCGTTGGGAGGGGGGGGTTTTGGAGGAATACGCATGGCAGAAAAAACCGTCGGAATCATGGGATTGGGCACCTACATTCCCCGATCCACACTCAGCGCGGCACAAATTTCCCGGCAGAACGGGATCCCCGAGCAGGTGATCGTGGAGAAGTTCGGGGTCTCCCAAAAACCTGTGCCGGGCGCCGGGGACACCACAAGCTACATGGGGCTCAAAGCTGCGCAAAAAGCACTGGAAAACGCGGGTGTTTCCCCCGAAGAGCTCGACCTGGTAATCTGGAACGGCGCCCAACACAAGGATTACCCCTGCTGGCTCGCCTCGCTCAAAATTGCCCACGAGCTCGGGGCGACAAACGCCTGGGGCTTCGACATGGAAGCCATGTGCGGTTCCATGATGGTGGGCATGGAAACCGCCAAGAGCCTGATGCTCGGTTCGGACTCGGTGCGCACCGTTTTGCTGGTATCGGGGTACCGCAACCTCGATTTGATCAACCTGCAAGACGCTGGAACTTCGTTCATGCACGACATCGGCGCGGGTGGGGCAGCGATGGTCCTTCGAAAAGGATACCCGTTCAACGAGGTGCTGGGTTCCGCCTTCCGGGGAGACGGTTCTTTTTCGGAAGATTGCGTCGTTCCGGTGGGAGGAACCTGCCGCTGGCCCATGCAACCGGAGGATGTTTCCCGGATGTACTTCCAGGTGCAAGGGGATGCCAAGTCTTTCAAGACCCGCTTGGGCGAAAAGACCATGCCCACTTTTTTCTGGGTCATCCGTGAATCACTCCGCCGTTCCGGGTTGTCACAAGAGAACATCGATTACCTGGCCATCCTGCATTTCAAGAAATCCGCCCACATGGCGGTTCTGGAGGAATTGAAGCTGTCCGAGGAAAAAACAACCTACCTGCAGGAATACGGCCACATCGGGCAAAACGACCAGGTTCTTTCCCTCGAACTCGGACTCGAACAGGGAAAGATCAAGGATGGTGACGTGATCGTGATGGTGGGCGCGGGTCTGGGATTCGTGTGGGCATCCAGCGTGGTGCGATGGGGCCCCGTTGTACAATCACCGGAGAAGGGAGACCAAAGATGAATGTATTTCACGAGGAGTACAAGCGCAAGAAAACCACCGTGGACAAGGCCTTGGCCGAAATCAAGTCCGGGGACGAGTTGGTCGTTGGCGTGGCAGCCATGGAACCCCAACTTTTCCTCTCCCGGCTCCACGAGCAACGCGCCAACGTGGAAGATGTGCAGGTGTACACGTGCCTGAACATGATGGAATACCCCTTCTTCATGCAACCGGAGATGGAAGGGCATTTCATCAACAATTCCTGGTTTCACAGCGTGGGCGCGCGCAAGGCGCTGAAGGCAGGTTTTCAAACGGTAACCTACGTTCCCAACAACCTACACCAAGCCGGGGCCAACTTGCTGGATCTGCGCGATCCGGACGTGTACGTGGGGGTTGCCTCACCCATGGACGACCACGGCTTCTTCACGCTGTCGCTTTCCATCATCCTGGAAAAGGACGCGCTGGAGCAGGCCAAGAAAGTGGTGCTGGAAGTGAATCCCAAGGCCCCACGTACCCATGGGGACACCCAGGTACACATTTCCCAGATCGACGAACTGTACGAGGTGGACTACGATATCCCCGAAATCCCGGATGGTGCTCCCAACGAGATCGATTCCCAGATCGCCACGCACATCGCCAACCTTGTGCAAGACGGTTCCACGCTGCAGCTGGGCATCGGAGGCCTTCCCAACGCGGTCGCCAAGTTGCTCGTGCACAAGAAAGACCTGGGAATCCACACCGAGATGTTCACCGAATCCATGATCGACCTGTTCGAAGCGGGTGCAATCACCAACATGAAGAAAACCCTCTGGCCCGGAAAGGCCATCTGCACGTTCGCCCTGGGCACGCGAAAGATGTACGACTTCGTGAACGACAACCCCGGTGTCTGGCTACTGCGCGGTCGATACGTCAACAACCCGTACGTGGTGGCGCAGAACGATAACATGATCAGTGTCAACACGGCACTGATGATCGATCTCACCGGGCAAGTCTGCTCGGAATCCATCGGCACGAGGCATTACAGTGGAACGGGCGGACAGCTGGATACGCATCGTGGAGCACTGATGAGCAAGGGGGGCAAGGGAATCATTGCGCTGACCTCCAGCACGAAGTCCCGCGATTCCAAGATCGTGCCGCTGCTTCCCATGGGATCGGCCGTCACCGTTCCCCGCCAGGACCTTGACTTCGTGGTCACAGAGTACGGCGCGGTGCACATGCGCGGGTTGCCCGTGAACAAGCGGGCAAAGGCGTTGATTTCCATCGCCCACCCGGACCACCGCGAGGAACTGCGCCAGCAAGCCAAAAAACTGGGACTCTTTTAGGGAAGGGGTGCAAAGCATTGATTCAAAGCCTTTTGGTAAACGGTACGATCAACAGTTCCATCTACGCGCTTATCGCCCTGGGGTTTTCCCTCACCTTTGGAGTTGCGGGTATCGTGAACCTGTACCATGGCGCCTACTACATGGTGGCTGCGTACCTTGCTTTCACCTTTGTCCGGATCAACATTCCGCTGTGGCTGGCCGCGTTGCTCTCCCTTGTGGGGGTTTCGTTTTTGGGAGCCATGATGATGAAATACCCCATCCTGTACCTCAAGAAAAAGGGAGAAAACATTTACATGTTGATTTTCACCCTGGGTGCGGCGTACATGACACAGTTCTTGTTCAAGCTCTTTTTCGGAGCCCGTATGTACGCCCTTCCACCCTTTTTCAACCAAAGTATCCAGGTGGGAAGTGAAACGGTGCCGGGCCCCCGGGTATTCGCCTTCCTTGTGGCAGTTGCCTCCATCGTGGGTGTGCTTCTTTTCATCAACAAAACATCGATCGGCAAAAAGATCACCGCAACTTCCCAGGATTCCTACGCCGCGGAACTCGTGGGTATCAACACGCAGGGGATTTTCATCATCACGTCGGCCATTTCCGCCTTGCTGGCAGGCATTGCGGGGATCGTAATCTCTCCGTACCTGTCCATTTCCCCGACAATGTGGTTGCCGACGCTGATCAAGGCCTTCGCAATCGTGATCTTCGGTGGACTGGGATCCATCACGGGAAGCATCATCGCCGCCTTCCTGATGGGGTACCTGGAGTCCTTCATCGCCCTCACCTGGACCAGCAGCATGACAGAAGTGGCTTTCCTTGCGGTTGTCTTCCTTTTCTTGATCGTCAAACCTTCCGGGATTCTCGGAAAGAAAACGGTTTAGGGGGTGGGTGAGATGCGCGCTCTATGGAAGAAAAATGGCATTACCGTGTTGCTGCTTCTAGCTGGGGTTGTCTTCCTGCTCCTATTCCCGGTTTTGGGCGATGACCTGTACCTTCTCACCGTCTTTTCCATTGCACTGATGTATTCGGTGTACGCAGCAAGCTGGGACCTCCTTTCGGGGTACACCGGCAAGGAAAACTTTGGGCATGCCGCGCTTGTGGCCATCGGCGCATACAGTTTGGGTATCATCTCCCAGTCGACTCCCCTACAGCCGATCCTTTCCATTCCCCTGGCGGGGATCCTCTCCATCGTCTGGGGCATCTTGATCGGGATTCCTACGCTTCGGCTCAAAGGTCCGTACTTTGCCCTCGCAACACTCGCAGTAGCCTCGATCATGGAGAAGTTGACGCTTTCGTTTTCCGAGGTCACGGGTGGAGAAGAGGGCTTATACGGCATTCCCTTCCTGGCGCAAGACTTCGTTCCCTCGTACTACTTCGTGCTCCTGTTCGCCATCCTTTCCATCGGGTTCTTGTTTTTCCTCGGACGCTCGAACTTTGGGCTCACGCTCAAGTCCATACGCAGCGACGAGGATGCTGCGCGGGCAGTCGGAATTTCTACCACCCGGTACAAGGTAACCGCTTTTGCCATCAGTGCGGGGTTTGCGGGAATGACCGGGGCGATATCCGGGCATTACTACGGCTTCGTGGGATTCGACATGGTCTTTCCGCTATCCTTGAACATCATCATCCTTTCCGTGGTCGGAGGTCTTGGCGGAATCCTACCGGCAGCCTTGGGAGCCTTTTTCCTCACCTACCTGACGGAACTGCTGCGGGAGTTCGGCGAATTCAACCAGTTAATCTACACGGGGATACTGATGGTCGTTGTGCTCGTGCTTCCACACGGAGTCTTTAACCTACTTGGAGATTTCTTGCGAAGGGGGAGGAAACATGGCGTTACTGGCCGTTGAGAACCTGCATAAACAATTCGGGGGCCTTACCGCGTGCGACCACGTTTCCTTTTCCGTGGAGAGAGGGGAACGCTTCGGTATCCTTGGCCCAAACGGGGCGGGGAAAACAACCCTTTTCAACCTCATCACGGGTTTCATCCGCCCCGATAGCGGAAGTGTGCAACTGCAGGGAAAACCCCTTACGGGTATGAAACCCGAACACATCTCTTCACTGGGGTTGGTGCGTACGTTCCAGATCGTCAAACCCTTCAAAGGGTTGTCCGTTTTCGAGAACCTCAAGGTACCCACCCTTTCCCCCCGGATGCGAAAACGCTTAAAGGGGGAGAGAGAACGGGAAAAGTGGATCGAAACCATCGCGGACCTGTCGGATTTGAAAGCCATCCTGCAGGAAAAGGTCGACGAGCTTCCCCACGGCTATCTCAAAAAGCTGGAAGTAGCAAAAGCGTTGTGCATCCAGCCGGAAATCGTTTTGCTCGACGAACCGTTCGCGGGGTTAACCAGCTCCGAGATCCAACCCATTTCCACGGTGATCCAGAGAGCAAACGAAAAGAACGGGACCACCATCGTGCTCATTGAACACCGCTTGAAGGAATTCATGCAACTGGTACACCGCATTATCGCCATAGACTACGGCCAGAAAATCGCCGAGGGTACTCCCGGGGAAATCGTGAAAAACCCGCTGGTCGTGGAATCCTACTTGGGGAAGGGGGGCGCAGACCTTGTTGGCCCTTGAATTGCAACATGTCATGGCTGGATACGGCAAGGCAATCGTGTTGGAAGATGTTTGCCTCGCACTGGAGGAGGGAAAATGCCTCGCGGTTCTCGGCCCCAACGGAGCGGGGAAATCCACTCTTTTGAAGACCATCACGGCAACCCTGCACCCCCTGAAGGGCAAGGTGTTCTTTTTCTCGCAGGAGATAACCCGGAAACGGACCTTCGAAATTGCCCGGATGGGGATGGCTCTTTCCCCAGAAAACCGCCGGTTGTTCCCCGATCTCAGCGTTCGGGAAAACCTGCTGGCGGGAGCCATGTACGGACCCAGCGCGGAAAGCCACCAACGGGAAATGCAGCGTGTCTTTGCCATTTTCCCGCGGTTGGAAGAGCGCCAGGAACAACTTGCAAAGACCATGAGCGGGGGGGAACAGCAAATGGTCGCCATTGCCCGGGCAATGATGCTCGCGCCCAAGGTTCTGTTGCTTGACGAGCCATCCATGGGACTTGCCCATATCGTGAAGGAACAGATCTTCGAAGGGATCGAAAAGATCAAGCGTACGGGAAAGACCATTCTGATCGTGGAGCAGGATGCCACAATGGTATTGCCCATCGCAGACCACGTCGCCATCCTGGAACATGGGAACGTCGTCTGGAACGGTTCTCCAGACCAAATTCGCAAGGACAAGAAAATCATGAAAGCCTACATGGGCGTGGAATAAAAACGTGAAGGAGGGAAAGAAATGAAGAAGTGGATTATTGGAACCGTTTTACTGCTTTGTGTTGCAAGCCTTAGCCTTGCGGCACCATGGAAAATCGGCGTGGTCGGCCCCTGGCAAACAGAAGGGGGAATGTGGCTCAAGCAAGCCGTGGAAATGGCGGCGGAGGAAATCAACGCGCAGGGAGGCATCCGCGGACGTCAGTTGGAACTGATCTTCCAGGACGACGAAAACAAGGCGGATAAGCTTACCACCGCGATCACGCGACTTGCGGTGCGCGAGAAAGTGGATTTCCTCGTGGGAGGATTCAGTAGCGGTGCGGTGCTCGGAGCGCTGGAGAATTGGGCGCGCTACAAATTGATCTGGTTGGGCACGGGCGCTGCAAGCCCCGATGTGACCCAGCGAGTGGCGGAAGACTACGAGCGTTTCAAGTACTACTTCCGCGTGGGAACCCTGGACTCGGTGCGCCAGGGAATGGGAATCGGGAATTTCATCGTGGACCACGTTCTCCCCACCTACGGCGTGAAAAAGATCGCCATTATTTCCGTCGACCTTGTGTATGCCAAGCAGATCGCGGAAGCAGCAGCAGAAATCTGCGAGGCAAACGGTATGGAAATCGTGTACCGAGATTACTTCCCCATGGGGACAACTGACTTTTCCGCCAGCTTCCGCAAAGCGGAAGAAGCGGGCGCACAAATCATCATCGATGCCATCGTCACCGATGACGGCATCCAGTTTACCAAGCAGTGGTACGACTTGAAGGTCAACGCCGCTCTCATCGGAGCAATTGCCGCGGCATTGAAACCCGAGTTCAAGGAACAAACCAGTGGAAAATGCCTGTACGAAACATCGGTGTATCCAAACGGGGGTCCTGCTCCACTCACCACCCAGACCCTGGATTTCGTGGATCGCCACGTGGAAAAGTACGGGAATTTCCCCGGTTTCGTGTCGTTCCCTGCCTACAACACCCTTTACGTTCTGAAGGAAGCCTTGGAAAATGTGGACGACCCGGACGACAAAGATCAGGTCATTGCAGCACTGGAACAGGTTCGCTTCCCGCTGGGTGGAGACAAAGGTGTCGCCCCGGTAGCCTTCGACGAGAACCATGACCTGGTGTACGGTGGACAATGGGCAAACGGCATCGTCTTCCAGTGGCAATCCGATGGACAGTGGCGTGCGGTTTGGCCGGATGACTATAAAACCGGAACCTGGGAAAAACCCGAATGGGTTGAATGGTAAAAAAACATGGAGGTGTACGTATGAAGAAGTTCACGATTATCCTGATCTGCGCCTTAACCATCCTCGGCACGTTGAGTTTCGCGGAAAACGGCATTACCGACGACAAGGTCGTCATCGGATCCTTCCAGGCCCTTTCCGGCCCGATCGCTTTTATCGGTGTTCCGATGAAAAAGGGAATGGAAGCCTACTTCAACTGGGTCAACGCCAACGGTGGCGTGAACGGCCGACAGATCGAACTGCTCGTGGCCGATGACCAGTTTACCCCGGCGAAAACCGTGGTCGAAGTCAAGCGGCTGGTGGAACAAGACAAGGTGTTCTCCATCGTGGGTGGCTTGGGAACCCCCGGCTGTCTGGCTGTCATGAACTACCTGAACGACAACAAGGTTCCGTTCGTGTACCAGGGAAGCGGTGCGCTGCAACTGGCCGTTCCCCCAAAGAAATACATCTTCTCGGTGCAACCCAACTACTACTCGGTGGAAGGACCCATCGTGGCCAAGTACCTCACCAAGGTGGAGAACTACAAGCGCATCGGGCTGGTGTACCGCGCGGCGGACGATGGTAAGGAAGAGTACAAGGGTATGTACCGCTGGCTCACCCTCAACGGGCTGGACAAGAGGCTCGTAAAGGCCATCCCGGTGAACCCCAACGCCACCTCGTTCGACAACGAGATCCTGGAACTCATGGCCGCCAACGTGGACGTGGTGTTCTTGTCCATGTACGGGCAGCAACCACCCAACCTGCTGAAGCAAGCCGAGCAGTACGGACTGGACGCCCAGTTCATCATGAGCTACCCCAACGCGGATATCAACGTGATTCGCCTGTCCGAGGGAGCCGCGGAAGGTGCACAGGCCATGGCATGGGTGTGGCTGGGTGAGGCCGATTCTCCCCAATTCCTGGAATACCTTTCCATTTACCAGCAATCCTTCCCGGAAGAAATCCCCAACGCCTACGCGGCTGCTGGTTTCATCGCGGGTGAAGTGTTCACCGAAGCGCTGCGCCGTGCAGGTCCCAACCCCACGCGCGAATCGTTGATCGCGGGCTTGGAAACCATGAACGGCTGGCAGGGTTTGATCACCCCGATCATTTCCTACAAGCCCTACAGCCCCGCTGACAGCACCTGCCGGGTTGGCTTGCAAGCCATGTACGTGATGACCGTGGAAAACGGTGAATGGGTGCGCAGTTCTGACTGGATCCTGAGCGAGTAACCACGTTGCGGGGACGGTTCCAACCGGAGCCGTCCCCGATTTTTCCAATCGAGGTGATACTGTGGCTTTACTGCAAATCGAAGGCGTTACCGTTCAGTTTGGTGGGCTCACCGCGGTGTCCGACATGGACATGTCCATCGAGGCGGGGCAGATCCACGCGCTGATTGGACCCAACGGCGCGGGCAAAACCACCCTTTTCAACGTGATCACCCGTGTCATCCCACCCTCCGCGGGTAGCGTGCACCTGCAGGATAAAGACCTGTTGCACCTGCAGGCACACGAAACCGTCAAGGTGGGCATTACCCGAACCTTCCAGAACCTGGAAATCTTTCGGCTGATGTCGGTCCAGGACAACCTGCTGGTCGGCTACCATTCCCGCATCCCTACCCATTTCTTCTCGGAAAGCCTTCAAAACACCTTCCAGAAGGGGGAAGAGAGCAAGGCACGGCAAAAGGCCCTGCAGGTGGCCGGTTTCTTGGGCATGAAGAACCGCCTGGCCAGTTTCGCGGGTATGTTGCCCTACGGGCTGCAAAAGATGGTGGAAGTAGGGCGTGCGCTGATGAGCGACCCCGTTCTGTTGCTGTTGGACGAACCCGCCGCGGGGCTCAACCCGTCGGAGACCGATTACCTCAAGGAGAAGATCTTCGAGATCCAAAAAATGGGGATCACCATCCTTTTGGTCGAACATGACATGTCCTTGGTCATGGATATCTCCAACCATATCACCGTGATGAACTTCGGGAAGAAGATCGCCGAAGGCTCCCCGGAACTCATCCGAAACCATCCGGACGTGATCAAGGCTTACCTGGGGGAAAGTAAATATGCTTGAATGCAAAGCACTCCAAGTGCGATACGGATACGTCGAAGCTCTGAAGGGAATCGACTTGCTGGTCAAGGAAAACAGTATTACGTCGCTCCTCGGTGCGAATGGGGCGGGGAAGTCCACCACCCTCCGGGCCATTTCCGGCTTGGAAAAGGTGTACCGCGGAGAAATCCTGTTCGAAGGAAAAAGGCTGGACGTGCTGCAAACCCACGAAATCGTTGCGCTGGGCATCGTGCAATGCCCGGAAGGCCGGAAACTGTTCCCGGGGCTGAGTGTACACGAGAACCTGCTCGCGGGGGGATACCCACTGTCCTCCAAGCAGCAACTCACCACGAACCTGGAATTCGTGACAGCCCTGTTTCCCGTCCTCGCGGAACGCAAGAAACAGGCGGCAGGAACGCTTTCCGGGGGAGAACAGCAGATGCTCGCGATCGCACGAGCACTGATGGCGGACCCCAAGCTGTTGATGCTCGATGAACCCTCCCTTGGCCTTGCTCCGATCATCGTGGAACAGATCTTTGACGTTTTGCTGGACCTCAAGAAGGCGGGAAAGACCATTTTCCTGGTGGAACAAAATGCCAACGCGGCTCTTCACATCTCCGACCAGGCGTACATCCTGGAAGTGGGCCAGGTCGTTCTTTCCGGAAGCGGAAAAGAACTGCTGGCCAACGGAGAAGTGAAGGCAAAATACTTGGGCGGGTGAGGTGGTTCTTTTGTTTTTCCAACAAATCATTCTGGGATTGCGCGAGGGAAGCCTTTTTGCATTGATTGCCCTCGGGCTCGTGATCGTACATAAGACAACCGGGGTCGTGAATTTTGCCTACGGGCACATGGGTATGTTCGCTGCCTTCATGACCTACACGTTTTACAGCATCATGGGGCTGCCCCTGCTGGTTGCGGTGCTCCTTGGCATTTCGTTTGCCGTGGTTATCGGGATCTTGACCGAAAAGTTCTTGCTGCGCCCCATCCGCCACCTGTCGCATTCCGCGATGTTGATCATCACCCTGGGGATGTTGATGATCCTGGAAGGCCTGGCGTTGCTGATCTGGAAACAGGATTTCCAGCAAATCCCCAACCTGGTGGTCGGAAGGCCTCTGCGCCTCAACCTGGGAGAATCCTTCCTGATCATCACCCGCCAAGACCTGTTAATCTTCATTCTCACGGCTTCCATCGTTTTTGGAACGTTTTTCTACCTCAAGGCTTCCAAACTGGGGCTTGCCGTGCGCGCCACTTCGCAAAACGAAGAATCCGCCAAGCTCATGGGCATCCGGGTGGGGGCGGTGTACGCCTTTGCATGGGGCCTTGGAACCGGGCTGAGCGCACTGGCCGCCATTCTTGCAGCACCCCGTACCCAGGTACAACCCAACATGATGCTCGACCTACAGATCCAGGGGTTGACCGCCGCGGTTCTGGGGGGATTCGACAGCCTTCCAGGAGCCATCGTGGGCGGTTTGTTGCTGGGCATCATCGAGCAACTCGTTGCCCAGTACATTTCGGTGGAACTCAAAATGGGCATCGCGCTGTTCATTATCATTCTCCTGCTTCTGGTGAAGCCAGACGGCATCCTTGGAAAATCCACGAAAAGGAGGGTTTGAGCCATGAACAACAAGCGAAACTTCTTGTTCTTTGCACTCGTTCTTGCGATCCTTCCTTTGCTGTTCCTGAACCAAACCTTCCTGATCAGCATATTTAGCCAGGTTTTGATCTTCAGCATCGCCGCACTCGGGTTGAACATCCTCATCGGGTTCGCGGGGCAGCTCTCCATCGGGCATGCAGCGTTTCTCGCTGTGGGGGCATACGTTTCCGCGGTGCTCACGCGGAATTTCAACTTCCCGTTCCTGGCAACCGTTCTCCTTTCGGGCGGAGTCGCGGGTGGTCTTGGCCTTGTTCTTGGGTTTCCCGCGCTCCGTTTGAAGGGTTTCTACCTCGCGATCGCCACGATGGCTTTTGGAGTCGCGATCGAACAGTTCATCGGGGCCTCGGACTACCTTGGGGGGCATATCGGGTTCCGTGACATCCCCAGCTTCGATATTTTCTGGATCCGCGTGCAGTCCGACCTGGGGAAGTACTACATGGTGGCTTTCTTTGCCTTCGTTCTTTTCCTCATCGCGGCCAACATCCTGCAGTCCAAAACCGGCCGAGCTTTCAAGGCCATCCGGGAGAGCGAGTTTGCCGCGCGTTCCTCGGGTGTCAACATCGCACGCTACAAGTTGATCGCCTTCGTGATCAGCGCGGTGTATGCGGGCATTGCCGGTGCACTGTACGCCCATACCATCAATTACATCGCTCCCACGGATTTCGGCTTGGGGCTCTCGATCAACCTTCTGGCAATGATCGTGGTGGGTGGACTGGCTTCGCTATCGGGGAACTTCATCGGGTCCATCCTAATGGTCGCCATACCCTTCCTGTTCAGCCGCACCAACCTCCCCATGTCCATCATTTTCGGTACGATGCTGGTCGTCGTGGTGCTTTTCTTCCCCAGGGGGCTTGCGTACGGCTTGTACATCCTCAACTGGAAGTTCCTGGGCATCCCCTACGCGCGATTGCGGCAATGGTACCGATCCAAGAAGGGAGGAGGCAAGCAAATGTTCATCACTGTTGGCGGCACCAAAATCCACTACGAGATCGGGGGGAACCCTTCCGGGGAACCGGTGTTCTTTCTCCACGGCAATTTCGGTTCCTGGAGGTGGTTTCAGCCCGTAATAGACCGCATGGAGAAAAGTCCCTACAAGGGCGTTGCGCTGGATCTTCCGGGATTTGGCGACTCCTCCAAGCCCGAACGCCCCATCTCCATTGACAACTACGCACGGGAATTTTCGCAATTCGTGCAAGCATTCGAGAAACAAGGGATCCTTCTGAAACCCGGCCAAAAGATCAAGATCGTCGCACACTCCCTGGGCGGAGCGGTTGCGTTGCAGTACGCCGTGGATCACCCCCAGAAAGTGGAGAAAATGCTGCTGATCGATCCCTGCCCCGTGAACGGGCTGAAAACCCCGGAGGAGTACTACCCCATCCTTTCGACCTACCGCGACAACGTGGGGTTGCTCCAAACCGCGCTCGGAGCGACCATTCCTTCGGGGGATCCCGACAAGCTCCTTCCCCGGCTGGTGGATGACGCGTTGCAAATGGACAAGCGGGCCTTTACCGAAAACGCGCGGGCGTTGGAGCGCTTCAACGTGCAACAACGCGTCCAGCAGTTTTCCTTCCCGGTGCATATCCTGGTGGGAGAACTGGATTCCCTGGTCACACCGGAATTGCTGCACACCACGTTGCTAAGCATTCCGCAAGCTTCGCTGCAAATCATTGAAAACACGGGACATAGCGTTCCCGTGGAGAAACCCGACCGTTTCCTGGCCATCCTACAGGACTTTTTCGGGCAAGAAGGGGTGGAACCCGAATGATCCTTCCGCTGAAAGATGGTGGGCAGCTGTACTACGAAACGCACGGGGAGAGCGGGGAGTGGTTGCTCTTCTTGAACGGCATCATGATGAGCACCCCCAGCTGGGCAACCTTCATCCCGTACCTCAAACCCCACTATCGCTTGCTGCTGGTGGATTTCCGTGACCAAGGTAAGTCCTCGTCGCTGGAGGGAAGTTATTCCTGCCAGAAACACGTGCCAGACCTGCTGCAACTGCTGGATCACCTCCACGTACCCAAGATTCACATGATGGGGGTGTCGTACGGCGGGCAAGTCGCACTGGAATTCATGAGAACGGCACCTTCCCGGGTCAAGACGCTGATGCTGGTCACCGTGATCCCCGAAGTCACGAACTTCCTCAGGGCCTGGGGAGATGCCTGGGACGAAGCCGCAGCCTTGAACGACGGGGAGAAGTTCTTCCAGATCGCCATCCCACCCATCTACTCCGAGTCCTTCTACGAGGAGAAACGGGATTGGCTGATGGAGCGGCAGAAGATGTTCAAGTCCCTACTCACGCCGCGGTGGTTCGAAGGGTTTGTCCGCCTTTCGCGAAGCGCCAAAGACTTTGATTGCACGGATGTCCTTTCGCGCATCGATGTGCCCACACTCGTGGTCTGCGCGGAAAAGGACATCCTGACACCTGCACCACGCATGAAAGATATGGCCCGGCAAATCCCCGGATCCACGCTTTTGGAAATCCCGGACGCGGGGCATGCTGCCTTCCTGGAAAAGCCATTGGCCTTCCTTACCGCCATCCTCGGTTTCTTGCAACTGCATTCCGGGTAAGCCAGATCCCCTTCGTAAAAGGAACCTAAAAAAGCACCACCTTCGCGTGGTGCTTTTTGTTTGCTCCATTTTGGATTCTTTTTATTTTCCCTTGAATCTCCCTTGAGCCCTTCTTGAAAAGGTTGTGATGTTTCTTGCGTTCCCGGTTTTATCGGGCACGGTATACTACATCATCCACAAATGGAATTTTTCAAGGAGGGCGAAGATAATGAAGAAATTTCTCTTGATCAGCGTGCTTTTGATGGGCCTTTTGGCCGTAACTGCTTTTGCGAACCAAACGACTGCCACGAGCACCACTACCCCGGTGTTCCTGCAAATCCTTCCCCACGTCGAGCTCGTTCCCGATGGCCTGTACCAGTTCATCCTCGACCCGGAAGACCTTGAGGTGCTCTATTCCCTGTTGATGAACAACGGTAGCCCGGCTTTCGACTACATCTGGAGCAGCAACGGTGCGGGTTGGGCCACCAACAAGTTCGGCACCAACAACGAGGCAGTGTGGGATGAATTCCTCAACCTGATTCGCAACGCTCCCCTGAATCAGGGGCAGTACATCGACGAGGCGCATTTCGTGGTGTACTCCAATTTCCAGCACTACATTTACGCGGAGTACTTCGATGACAACGACGTGGAGATCGACCTGAACGGCGAAATCCTTTTCAAACCCTACATCGGACTTTTCTGGGAAGACAACCCCAACAGCGACTATCCCCAGCGTATCGTTCGGCAGAAGGGCAACAACGGCAACCACTTCGGATGGGTGAACGGGAACCACTGGGGTTGGGACAATGGGAATAATGGGAACAATGGGAATAACGGGAACAATCCCGGCGCCAACGAATCCTACTACATTTTGACTGCGGTGTTCAATTACCCCGCTTTCAACGACGATTACCCCTGGTTCGACGTGGGCACCTTGGAGAACACCCAGATTGGTACCGTCGTGGTAACGGTTGGAATGGCGAATTAAAACTCACATACAAACGGGTGAAGGAGGAGAAAGAAATGAAAAAGGTATTGTTCGTGGCAATTCTGGTGCTGTTGCTTTCCCTGACAGCTTGGGCGAATCAAACGGAAGACAGTGCGGAAGTGGAAGTGTGGTTTGGCTCCCTTTCCCACGTGGATATTGAGATCCTTGACATCGAGGGCGGCCGGCTGGAATTCATGTTCGATCCTGCCGATTTCGACCCCAGTGACGTTTCCATCGTACCCGATATCGAGGGCTACTTCCAAGGAAACCTCGGACCCACGGAACCTGCGGATTTCCTCACGGACTACATCGTGTTCAAGGCGGGCGGAAACGTGGACAATTGGAAAGTCACGGGAACCTTTGAAAACTACGTGGATACCCAGGATCGCTTTGTAAACTTCCTTTCGGAGTACTTCTTGGACAATCCTCGTTCCATCGACGTGAACCAACTGGCCAACGAACTGCTCGCAACCATGGCGTACGGCTTCTACCTGTACGATGCCGTGAACCCCCAACCGGGTTTCTTCGGGGGTTCTGTGGGTGGAACCAACTACATCAACAAGATTCGCACGTCCTATTCCGCCCCCATCAATTCCATTTCCTTCGATGGAACCCGGGGCATGAAAATGTACAAGCTGGTGATGGGTGTAGCTTTCAACCGCTTCTTGGACTACGCCAATGGGGCAAATGGCCTGTTGGAAGAGGAATGGGTGCAAATCTTTGCCCAGCGCCCACTGGAACGAGTCGGAACGGTGGTCCTGACCATCGAGGAGTTGTAATCTCGCTGAGGAACAAAAGGTGGTAAAATGATGAAACGTGTGGCTTCCTTGCTTTTGGTTTTCGTGGTCCTTTCCCCAATGCTCTTGCTGGCAAACCAGACCACGGCAAGCGGGGAAGCCCATGTTTTTTTCGGCTCCAAGGAATACGCTGATTTTGACTGGATCCTTGACGTGCAGGGCATCGATCGTGACGGTGACTTACTCAAAGTGTGGTTCCTGTACGATCCCGCCGCAAGTGGAACCATTTTCTATGAGAAATCGGTGAAACTCAAAGTCGTGACCAACATCTCCTGTTCCATCCTGTACCAATGGGCCAACCTTTCCCACCTGGACGAACGGCTATTCGGTTACTACGTGCTTCCCTCGCGCGCAGACATTGACAGCCGCATGCAACAAGAATTCTTCGTGGGCAAAGGCTTTCTCGGCGGAGAAGGCATCGAAGACTCCAAACAGGATTACCGACTAAACCGGGACCGCGGAAGGAAAGAAGTGGCAATCCCCAATAATGTGGCCCCCCGGTTTCCCGGGGCGGGGGAGCTGGAATTCGCCTTTCGCTTCCAACCCTACGATCATACTGGACCCGGGGGAGAATGGGAATGGTGGAGGAATCGCGTCAAAAACCTGGAAGAGGAGCAGTACGTCTTTTTCATCACCATTGTCCCGGAGGAATAGGGAAAGGGGGTTGTCTTCGTGAAAAGAGTCGTTCCGATCATGGGAATGTTGCTTCTTCTTGCGTTTTCTCTCCACGCCTTTGCTGCGGAAAAGAAGCTGACCGTTCTCTCGGAAGTGGGGGTTCTGCAAGCGTTCCAAGCAGATTTCCCCGAGATAGAAGCCGGGATGATCGATTTTACCCAACCGGAAACCTTTCTCGCCACCTGGACATGGAACATCACGTCGAACGGCCCCTTTGCCATCGACGTGGAACCCGGTACAACCGGATACGAGTGGCTCGATTCCTGGTTGGTGGTGGACCTGTACAGCCGGGAGTGGATACATCATCCCGGGGAGGCCACGCATTTTTTTCGGGTGCACTTGAACCGACCCAAGATGTTTGACCCACAACGTCGCGAGCTTGCTTTTCTCAGCGGGAATGTTTTACCGGAAGGCCCCAACTCCATCTATTTCATGCTTTCCTGGGACACTTCCGAAGACCGGCCAGCGTTCGACCCATTGGTGAACCGCGAATGGGTGAACGTGGAAGCCACATCTGACGCAAAATCCATTCAGGTTCCTTTCTTAGTGACCGTTTACGGCTGGTCTTTCTGACCAAGGAGCAGGTGAAAAGATGAAAATTTTGCAGTGCACGGAATGCGATCGTAAAATAAAGCAATTCGACGAAGGCCAAGACCTCATGCATTGCCCCCATTGTGGGGGAGACCTGATTCGCGTGTACCCTCCCTTGAAGCTGGGGGAAATCCTGGTCCTTTTCGGGTGGATCCAGGAGGATCAGCTGGAAAAGGCGCTGGAGATCCAAACCCGCCTGCACAAGGAATATCCACTGGGTAAGGTACTGGTGCGCATGGGGACCGTACAACCCGACCAGGTAGACCAGGCGGTGTGGTTCCAACGGAGCAGTTACCTGGCCTGAGCTTTTTTTTCCACACAACGTTTTGCTTTTTTTCTTGACAAGCGCTTTCTTCCTCGTGGTACAATGGGGGTAGCGCGTTTTCTTTTTTTTTCTCTTTTTCTCTTTTTTATTCTTGGAGTGGTTGGAATGGAACCACGTGGGGGGTTCGACCATGGGATTTCCAAAGAAATTTCATTTCTTGCTGTTGCTACTTTTTTTTCTTGCTTCTGTTTTCTTCTGCCAGAGCGAGACGGACGATCTTGCGTTAGAACCGTTGGTGACGCTCATCTACCAGAACGAAGACCTTTTCATGGTTTTGAACGAGATCACGCTGCAGACCGGGGTGAACATCATCATCGATGACTCGGTGACAGGCTTCGTGACGATCGACGTCATGGATGTACCCGTGGAAAAAGCCCTGGACATCTTGCTCAAGCCGAACAACATCTTCTACAAGAAAATGGATGGTTTTTACTTCGTGTGCCTTGCAGACCCCCGGGCGAGGGGTTTCATGCGGATTTCCGAAACAGCCTACGTGCAACTGCAGCATATTTCCACCGCCCAGGCCCAAAACCTCATCCCCGAGTACTACCAGAAGTTCCTGCGCTATGACACCACTTCGCGCACCATGACCATCACCGCACCCGAGGAGATCATCGGGGATTTTTCGCGCATCGTGGAAGCCATCGACCGCCAAAGTGGGCAACTCCGCATTTCCGTCGTCGCCGTGGAAATCAATAAGGAATTCTTAAAAAAGAAATCCCCTTTCGAGTTCTCCCTCACCATCCCCGAGGAATTTTCCGGATGGGGAAGCGGAGAGACAACCATTGCCTGGGGTTACGGCGATGATCCTTTCACGCTGAACACCAGCCTTTTCGATGAATTGATTCTCACCTCCTTCCAGATGCTGGAGCGGAACAACTACGCGCGCATCCACACGGACCCCAACGTACTGGTGGCAGACGGCCAGACGGCATCGCTGTTTATCGGGGAAACGCGGCGCGTGCTCGTGGAAGATGCCCAGGGAAACACGGTAACCCAATCCTTCGACGTGGGAGTGCGCCTGGAGGTCACCCCCAACATCTACCCGGGGTACGTGGAATTGCAGCTCACCCCCCAGTTGAGTCACCTGGGTTCCAAGGACGAATCGGGATACGTGATCTTTTCCAACGAAGTGAAAACCACGATCCGGGTGAAAGACGGACAAACCGCGGTTCTTTCTGGAATCACCGTCAAATCCGATAAGGAAAACTTGGGGTGGGTTCCCGGGCTTGGCAAAATACCGGTGCTACGCTTCTTCTTCTCGGAGGAAGAGCGGCAAGCCGCGGAAAGGGAAATGATCGTGTTCGTCACTCCCCGGTTGCAACGCGGGGAAGTGATACCGTGAAGCTGAAAACCCTTGCATTGATCCTCCAATTCGTGTTGCTGGGGTTGGTACTTGTTTCCTCGCTTTCGTTCGGTGAAACGCTGTTGACTATACCCCAATCTCCCTCCAACGAACCGTCGGTACTTTTTTACTACGAACTGCGGTTGTACGAGCTATCCGCAACCGAAGAAAAGGCTATGGGGCTTAGTGCCGCGAAGTACGGTTCGGAGCACGAACAAGAACCCCTCACACTCCACATGCAGTCCCTGGAAGCTCTCGAAATCCAAAAGGGGGACATGCAGATGGTGCTTCAGGGACAGTTGTCCGAGTCCTACTTCCGCGCAGATTTCCGACCAGGAATCGCCACCATCTTACGCCAACCTGGTTACCTGCGTTTCTCCTCCGAAAGCATCGGAAACCGGCTCGACGATTCGGAAGAAAGCCTTTTGCGGTCCACGAACCAATCTTTCCAGTTGACCGTTCTGCCCCAAGAGTACCACCTTCTCAACGGGGTTCAAACCAAGGTGCAGTTGCAGAGCTCCGGTAACCTGGAAACACATATCGAAACAACCATCCGGATGTTCCCGGGGGATTGGGAAGTGATCGGTGTGGCCACGTTTCACCAGAAGAGCAGGGAGCAATCCGGGGCAAAAAACGAGGCAGCAACCAACGAGTGGAGGCATTCTCTCGTTTTGCTTCGTGTCACCGTTCTGGAAGATGCCAGCGCGCTCCAAAGCCAGTCAACGTTCCTGCCTTTTTCCTCGCTGGAAGGGGTTTCGCACCTGCAGGACCCCGACCCCGTGTCCATCGTTCCCCGCCCCAATTTCGTGCAGGGGGGGGTAGCTTACCGGGGTACGTTGCAACGATTCGATATTTTCGGGGGATTCCAGTACTACTACCCGGACCTATTCTTCGTGCAATCCTCGTTCTGGTGGAACAGGGAAGAGGGAATACTCGATCCCGCGGAAATTGGGGTGGGAATTCCCGTGTACCACGAGCTTGCACTGGTTCCCAAGCTGGGGCATCACACGGTGGAGGGAACCGCGTCTACCTTTCTCGCGTTTGGCATCGACGATTTCACCTTTCCCTCGGAGCACTCCATGGTGAGCGCAAGCTTCTTTCCGCTGCGTTTCGTGTTTGGAACTGCCTTCATGGATGCCTTCGAGTTCCCACTGGAATGGAAGATCACCTTCCGCTGGTTCAGCGATGGGGGCTTCTTCGTGTTCGGCCACGTGGGGGGCGAAATCGCCACTTCGATCTGGCCCGAAACCTACCAACTGGGGGGAGGGTATGGTTCGCCCTGGGGGGAAATCCAAGCGGGGGTACAGTATTCCCGGTCGCAAAGTTTGTTCCAGCCTTTCATTTCGTACCAGCTTTCGTTTTAGTTTCCGCTTGCTCTACCCTTTTCGGGAGGAGTACACCGCCGCGCCACTCAAGAAGTAACGGGACATGGCAAAGAAAAGAACCAACATGGGGATGCTCGCGATTACCGCAACCGCCATCATTGCGCCTTCGTTGGAGCTCATTTCCCCGGTGAACTTGGTGATGTACAACGGGATCGTTTTCATTTCCTCGCTCTGCACCACCAGTAGGGGCCAAAGAAGGTTGTCCCACTGCGTACGGAAAGCCAGGATGGCAAGGGTTGCCACCGCGGGAAGGCTGTTGGGAAGGATGATGCGCCGAAAGATCTGGAACTCTCCCGCGCCGTCGATGCGTGCGGCATCGATGATTTCATCCGGGAAGGGTACAAGGTACTGCCGCATCAGGAAAATGCCAAAAGCATTGACCAGGAAAGGGAGGATCAACCCTGCGTAGCTGTTTTGCAGGTGGAAATTGGTGATCACCAGGTACAACGGCACCATGATGGCCTCGAAGGGAATCATCATCGTCGCCATGATGGAGAAAAACACGATGTTCTTCCCACGGAAGCGGAACTTGGCGAGTGCGTATCCCGTTAGCGCGGAAAGGAGCACCGTGGTGAGCGCCACGGCCCCGGAAACGATGAACGAATTCAGGATGTTGCGCAGGAAGATGAAATCGTTGTTCAGCCCCTTGATCGGGATCCAGAAATTCTCGGCCTCGAAGCCCGACGGGATCCAGCGGTACGGCATTTTCAGGATTTCCCGTGCAGGCATCATGGAGGCGGTAAACATGAAAAGGATGGGCGCCAGAATCATCACGGCGGCTACCACGAGGAAAGCCCAGATCAAGATGTCAATGAAAATGGATTGTTTTCTCTTCTTTGTTTTCACTGCTATGGCTCCCCCTTCTCAGTAACTTACTTCATCGGACTTGGACAGCTGGAACTGCACCAACGTCAGCAGCAACATGATGCCGAACAACACGATACTCATGGCACTCGCCCTTCCAATCCTGTGATCGCGAATGGCGGTATCGTAAATATTCAGGGTGATCACGTTGATCGGTTCCTTGGGAGCCCCGCCCTGCGTGAACAGGTACTGCGTGCTGAAGGTTTTCAGGCACTGCAACATGGACATGATGGAAACCAGTACCGTGGTGGGTTTGAGCAGGGGAAGGGTGATGAACCAAAAATTCTGCCAGGGAGATGCCCCATCGATGGTCGCTGCCTCGCTGATAGTACGGGGAATAGTAGACAGGCCCGCAATGAAAATGATGGTGAAATACCCCACGTATTTCCAGAAGTACACGACCATGGTGGAAATCTGGGCAATATGGTAGTCCACCAACCATTGGTGATCCACACCCGGGGTTCCCGCAAGCCCATTCACCCATTGGTTCGCCAGCCCCCGGGGGTCAAAAATGATCATCCAAATCGCGGCTGCAACCACCGAGGAAAGCACGGCCGGAGAGTAGTACGCCAGTTGGAAAAACTTCTGGAAACGGCGCCGGGACTGAATGAAAACCGCGAACAAGAGGCTGAAAAGAAGGATGGGAACGAACGTCCCCACGGTAAACACCAGCGTTGCACGCAGCGAATTCCAAAAATCCGGGGAACCGAAAAGGTAGGTGTAGTTCTCGAAGCCGATAAACTTGGGTGGCCGGAGAGAAAGCATGTTTTTCCGGAAAAGACTGGTGTAAAACGCGTTTCCAATCGGGTAGAAACTGAAAATCGAAAAGAAAAGCAGGGCGGGGGTCACGAAAATCCATCCCCAACGTGCTTGCTTCCTCTCGATCCCTCCTCTTCGGATCTTTCGGGTCATCCGCTTCACCTTCCTAAAATGGGCAGCCCAGCTTTTCGGGCTGCCCGGGGATTATCGTGCGTGTTGGCTTGCAATCAGTACGAGTCGTCCAGTGCTTCCTGGGCTTTCCGCCGAAGTGTCTCGAGCGCTTTCTGCGGGTCGGTGCCGAGAAGCATCACCGATTCCACGGCTTCCTTGATGAGTTCCTGGATCTTGGCACTGTTTGCCCCGTAATACACGATGTGGCCTTTTTCCATGTCGGATTGGAACACGTCGGAGAAGGGCATGGAGCGGAAGGTTTCCGATTCCATCAGGGCCTTGGTGGGTTGGATGATATTGACGGTGGTCAGGTATTCTTCCCCGTGGCTCAGCATGTAGGAAATGAACTTCCAGGCCATTTCGATGTTTTCCTTGGGCTTCTGGCCATTCACCATGTAGTAATGCCCGTAGTAGCAGCCTGCCACTTCGTCCACGGCATTCTCGAACTGCGGGTAGGGGACGACCATCCATTCGCCGCTCTCGTAGAATTCCTCGTTATCCGCACGAATACGCCCTTCCTGGTACAATCCCGTCATGGCCATGCCAATGTCGTTGTTGTTGTAGTTAAACAGCTTGCGCGCATTCTTGTACGTGGGGGAACCCAGGTTCCGGCCATTGGGGCCCCATTCCTTGAAGTAGTTCAAAACAGCCAGCCAGGCTTCGTCACCGATAATGGCTTTTTCGCCGTCATCGCTAATCAACTTACCACCAAGTTGTTCCACCATGGGAACCACCGAAACCAGGTAGTAAGGGTAGCGGAAATCGAAACCACGGCGCAGCAAGATGTCTCCATCCCGGATCACGAGTTTCTCGGAAACTTCCATCACTTCTTCCCAGGTCTTGGGATAATCGGTTTCCGGGTCGAGTCCAGCATCCCGGAACACGTTCTTGTTAATGAACAGGCACCAGTTGGTCAGTTCCAAAGGCAGGCCGTACAGCTCTCCCTCGAAGGTGACCGGATCGAGCATCCCCGGCAGGTAGTGGTCGTACACCGCTTGGAGGTTCTCGAAACCCGCGGCCTTCGGATCCACCGGAGCCACCCGGCCATTGGCGATGTAGGCGTACTCGTCCTCGATGGACATGTTGAATATGTCGGGCCCCTGGTTGGCGGCGAACGCGGTCAAAACCAGTTCTTGGATTTTCACGGAGGAATATGCCACCCGGTTGATCTTCACGTTGGGGTACATTTCCTCGAATTCCTGGATGTAGCGGTCTTCGATCACGGTACGGTTCGGGTCCTCGTGGGTCCAGAACATCAGTTCGATTTGGGCGGCAATCCCTGTCAGGGCAAGAGCCGAGAGGAAAACAAGCAGCAGAAACAGACTTTTTTTCATACGTGCACCTCCAGATTTTGGGATAGATTTGTGGGTCGGAAAGTATGAAGTTTCTTGTAGAAATTCAAAGCCACAGAAAGTATATCACATTCCACTGGAAGCGTCCAATGCCAGAAAGCGGAAAATTCCAAAACTGGCAAGGGCAGATCCATGGCTCTCCCCCAATTCCCCCACAAAAAAAACCCCGGAAACCGGGGTTTTTGGTTTTCTTTCACAGATGGAACTACTCCGAAGCTTCGGGGACTTGCAACGTGGTCTCAAAGGTCATGATTTCCTGGCCTTTCTCCAAGAGCCTCCCACGGACCAGGTATTCCCCCGGTTCCAAACGGGGTAACGGAGAGCCGAAGAGATCAAAGGATTCACCCGGGAAAATCCAACCCGAACGGGAGAGCTCCAATTGGGCAGTGGAAACCATGGTCTTGTCCACGGGGTTTAGGATCCCCAGTTCCGCGGTGCAATCGGAAATGTGGATGGATCCGACGTTCTGGAAAAGCGTGGACAACCCCTGTCCGGAGGGCATGGCATCGAACGAAAGGCTGGTAAATTGCACTTCTTTTTGCTGGCTTCCAATCACAACCGCCAGAAGAACACTCTTGGTGACCTGGGGTTCTTGCTCCTTGTACGCGGTGTACACGATCTTGCTGTAGTACGTACCATCCTTCGCGGCGTCGGGGATCTTCAACGTGGCCACCAACCGGTTGGAACGTCCGGGCACGAGCTCGAACTCCGACTGTCCGCGAATGGTGAGCCAGTCGCCAATGGAGTTGGGGTCGTTCGGGATCACGTCTTCCTGGTGTACCTTGACCTGCACCGCTTCGGCGGATTGGTTTTCCACCTCGATGATCTGTGTTTTCACGCTGCGTGGTTTCAAATCCAACTGGATGTTTTGTTCCTTGAACATCAGGTACAAGTCCCGGGCTTCCGGGAAAACGAATTCCGATGCGGAAACCTGGAATTCCTCGGAGTAGATACGCTGCGTTTCGTTGTAGCGCGCAAGGATCTGGAGCTTGTACAGGTCGGGGGAGAGGATCTTCTCGGGTTTGCCCAAGAAGAAAACAGCTGCGCCAGGATACATGCGGGTAGAATCGCGCCCCGAGGAAACGGACGCCTCTGACAGAAGCGGAACCCTTTCCAAAAGCCTCCCGCGCGAATCGCGTACCGAAACATTCATGCTGGCAAGGTAGTCCAGGCGCGAATCGTTGAGCAACTTCACCAAGATGGTGGGTTCTCCCCGGTCATCCGGTACGATTTCGAAGCGTTCCACGGTAGCGGTCTCACGCAACCCCGCCGCCGAAACGCGGATGGTGATGCGAATCGCGTAGCGGATACGGAAGACGATCATTCCCGAAGTGGATGTGGTTTGGGGTTCCACCATCAGCGTCACGATGTACGTTCCCTTGGTACCAAAGGGGATATCTACCTCGATCGGCACATCCAGGCGTTCGTTGGCGCGAACGGTCACGGTGGCCGAAGGAAGCTTGACCCAGTCAATCGGAGGGTAGGTTTCCGCATCCACTTTCTGGTACGCGATGGAACCACTTTCCTCCTGGAAAGGTTGGAAGAGGCTGAGCAACACGGGGACATCTTGGTCTTCCGGGGAAAGGGTCAGGTTGAACGTCGCCACCGAACCGGGTTCACCCGCAATGTCCACCGACAAGGGCTCCACCCCGATGGCAAATAGCAGCGACGAAAAGCAACCGAGCAAAAAAAGAAAAAAGACGGAGATACCCCGCCTGGAACGAAAAAGGGATCGCGCGGGAAATTGCTTCATCAAAGAACCTCCTTTTGGATGGAAAGGGCTTTTTGCAGTTGGGATTGCTGGAGCACCCGCAAGTTGAGCAAGATCTCCCCCAGGCGCTCAACACGCCCCTGGTTTTGTAAAAGGAGAGCGTGCAGCACGTCATCTTTTCGCACGTACCCCATCGCCACAAGGATGTCTCCAATACGCGAAGCCAGAGGCATTTCATGGATCTGCCCCCCGCAGGCCTCACACCGGTGTTCCCATCCCATGCCGGGAGATGCACTGGAAAAAGTGACGTTGCCACAACCGGAACAAAGAAAAGTTTTCACGCTTCCACCTCATTCTTCTACCGGCAAAAGGGAGAAAGTGAAATCCCGTTTTCCCGGTGGAAAACCAATCAATAGGGTGAAACCCCCTGGGATTCCAACGTGATCTGCATGGATGCAGCGTAGGCCCCGTTTTCAAACATCCAGATCGGGTTTTCGTACCGCAACACGAACTCCAAGCGGAATTCCGAATGCTCCGAGTCCTTCCCGATCACGAAAAAGGAGCCCGGGAGACCTCCTGGGAAATTGTTCACGTGCACATGTGTGGGCTTCTCGTAGTAATTCCACTCCCTATTATAAACCAATTTCCAGAATTGGACCTGCAAAACCTGGATTTGCTGCTCTCCGTCGGGGTTGACCAATGCTCCCGGCACGTCGAAGGTAACCTTCACGTCACAGTTTGCCCAAAGCTCGAACGAAAAGGGATCGCTGATGAAATGGAAAACCTCCGACTCTTCCAGGTTCCCTTCCACCAGGTTGGAAACCATGGCTTCTTCTCCGATTTCGAGCGTATCGAAGGTTTCCTCCCCCGGGGGGCGTCGATACACGTCACTGTCTTCATCGTACACCGCCATACTCCATACGCTGATGGTGGGAGACGCGTTTTCGCTTTCCACGTAAATGCTTTCCGCAACCACGTAATGCAACGTCCCCGTACCGTTGTCGGAAGGTTCTCCGGGGAACAGCGGCTGACCAAAGACCAACATCCCCCCCAGCAAGCACAGCAGGATGATCCATGGGTTTTTCCCGATTCGCATGCTCAACAACCCTCACATCCCAAAAATAGTGTAGGAGATTTGCAGAGCATATCCGCTGCCCGCCCGCACCTCGGGCCAGGGAGCAGTGGTCGGGTCAAAAAGCTCCTTCTCTCCATCCCAACCGAACCACACACCCATTTTATGCCAACCCTTCCCCAAGAAAAGGGATTCCATTCCCCCGGGCGACAAGCGATCGGTTTGGGCACGGGAATCGCTATCCGTGATTTGCACGAGCAAGTACTCGTCCAAAATGCTTTTTTGCGTGGACAGGATTTCAAATTGAACCGTGAAGGGTATGTTGGACCCGAACTCCCATATCGTTTTGCCTTCAAATGCAAGTGGATCGGCAAAATTCAACGAAACAGGTACCTGGTAGGATAGGGGCTGCACAAACACGGCTCCGGCAATTCCAAGGGTTACCGTGGATTCCGCTGTCCCTCCAAACCACTGCGCGGAAAGAAGCGAACAAGAAACGAGTAGCAATGAAAGCAAAAGGGTGATTTTCATGCTGAAGACCCCGCAATCTCTGGCTATCAACAGATTGTAACCCGGGTGCTTGAAACGAGGGAATAATGAAAATAAAAAGATTCTAAAAGGAAGGGATCATTCGTGGGCAGCAGTCGGTTCCCATTTTTCCGGGAAAGCGATGGGTTCCACGCGCTCGTGGGCGATGGAAAAACTCCGGGTTTGCAGTTGCACGTGCGTTTCCCCGAACAGTTCTTTGAAAAGCGAAATGTTCATCAACCGATCCAGGATCACGGGCAAGTACATTTCCTTCATTTCCGGAAGCAGAATGAAGAAATGGCCTTCCTGGTAGGTACACACGTCCCCGGAGCGCAGATTCTTGGAAATGCTGTTCAAAAGCTTTTCCACGATCCAGCGTACCAGGGGTTCGTCGGTGTTGATCCGGATATCTACCAAGAAAGCGTTGCTTTTTCGCTTTTTCAGTTCAAAGCGTACCATCTTTTGAAACAGGTCGATTTCGGCGAATTGCGCACCCTTCGCCTGATCCACGTTGAGCGTGAGAACGTTCCGTACCTCGTTCTCTCGGCTGGCAACGGACTTGCGCAGCCTCTTGAGCTTGTTGGAGGGGGAGAAGTCGAACTCTTTTTTCAGCGTTTGCACGTACTCGTCGTACACTTTCAGGGCTTCCAATGGCCTGTTCTGGGCTTGCAGCAACAACATTTTGAGGTAAATGGCGCTCTCGTTCAAATTGTCAATGTCCAAGGCCTTGGAAAGGTAATGGGTGCTTTCACTGTACCTACCCTCGCGGTACAAAACCTCCACCAATTCGATGAGGGAATTCACCATCATCTCCCGGAATTCCTCCCGTAGGGAAGTCGCCCAGTCTTCGTACTGGTCTTCCACGAAGAAATCTCCCAGGTACAGTTTCTCCGCCAGAATCAAGTACCCGGTTTTCTGCGTGGGATCACTTTCCCCATCTGCAAGGTGGATAAATTGGCGAAACTCGTCGGCATCACAATGCACGTTCGGTGGGAATTCCAGCCAACACATCTGTGTAGAACTGCGCACTACCTTTTTTCCGAATCCCTTTTCCGAAACGAAATTGTCCAGGCCATTCCGAATGAAGTACAACGTGGAACTCAAGTTTTGGCGGGCTTTGCTGAATTCCATCCCGGGCCAAAACATGTCACACAAAGTATCCTTGGAGATCTTTCTCCCTTTGAAAGCCAACAAATACCGGAAAATTTCCTGGGCTTTTTGGGAACGGCAAAAGGATTCTTCCACCGCTTCGCCATCCACGAAAAACCGGAACTTGCCGAAAGTTCGAATGTACAATTGTTTATCCATATCTAACCCCTTGTGCTCTGTGCATATCTACAGGTAATTATACACTATGCAAATCATTTTTCACAAAAACAGAGCGATTTCTCCGCTTCTGCAGTTAGGATTTTTGGCCGGAAACATAGAAATTTGAACTGTTCAAAGTAGATACTTCAAGGAGGGTCCGCCATGCGAACAAAATTCTTTTTTGCCGCTGTTCTCTTGTGTGTTTTCCTGGGGGCGAGTGTATTTGCTGACAATATCTACCTGAGTGATGGAAGCGTGTTGGTGGGGAAAATCATCCAATTTTCCGAACAAACCATTGAAATCCTCTTGGAAACCGGAAAATCGATGATCGTTTCCCGCAGCCAGGTGGTTCGCATCGATCCCATTGACCAGGTTACTTCTGCGGGCCCGGTAGGAACCACGGGAATCCCGATGGAGTATGTCCAACAACCTGTGGCCGCAAACATGTATGGCTCCTCCCTCCTTGGACAGCCGGAAGGGCTGTACGTGGCTGCTCCGGTCATCGAAGGCCCCGTGGGATCGCTACCCGACATGGTGGGCGACCCGGAAATCGAAATGCGCAAGCGCTTGCTGATGTACTCCGAAATGAAAAAAGAAGCATGGGTGGCGGCCGAGCTTTCCTTGCTCATTCCCAGTGCGGGCCACTTGTACGTGGGGGAATGGGAAAGAGGATTCCTGTTCCTGGGAGCCAAGGTTGCCTTTGGTGCCGTGGGGCTGTGGGGGTTTTCGAACAAAACGGTGATCGACGAGGATTCGGGTGACGAAATCCAAGTCCCCAACAATGCAACGCTGGGAGCCGTGGGGCTCGGGGGGGTTGCGCTTTTCGCGCTGCTGGAATTCGTGGACGCGTACTACTCCGCGGAACGCTACAACCAAACCCTCCGCTTACGCCTGGGTATCGAGCAATTCGATCCCATGATGCTTCCCACGTTCACGAAATAAAAAAAGCGCACGTGCGTCTGGCTTTGAAACGATCAAACAAGGGCCTTCCCCGTAGCTTGCTCCGCACGGGCAACCCCGTGGCACCCGGATGAATCTGCTTATGGCTGCTTCCTTCCGGACCTGACCAGGTTCACAGGTATCCGCTGCACGGGACCCGGGCTTCATCGCCGCTCACCAAGAAAGGCACACTCACAAAACCGCCCCGGGGCACAGACATCGACCTCGCTAAGTGGGTTTCGAGAGTAGGGGACCACTAACCCCCCGTCTAGCACGATGCGCAATGCCTATTGTATCACATTCCGCGACAGGGTGCAAGGCTTGCACGCAGCTTTGGCATCCCAAGGGAGGAGCAAACCCCATGAACGACTCTTCGGTTCACGCTTTTTCGCAGGAACGCAAACGATTGAACGACCTGGTCATGGAGTATGCCAACCGGGACACGAAGCGATTCTGGAGCCTGGATTCCCAGATGTACCAACCTGGCGCCTTGGATGCCACCACCAAGGAGCTCCTCGGTCTCGTTTCTTCTTTGGTGTTGCGCTGCGACGACTGCATCCGCTACCACGTGGAGCGCGTCTTCCAGCTGGGAGTAGCGGGGGAAAGCTTCGTAGAGACCATGAACATCGGCCTTTTGGTGGGGGGGTCCATCGTGATTCCGCATTTCCGAAGGGCCATTGACACATGGGAGAACCTGGTTCGCTACCGTCCCATGCAATGGGAAGCACCGCAAATCCTTTCGCTCGTGGACCAGGTGGTGGTGGGAAATGCGCCAGCAGGGAAACTGCTTCTGCAAGTATGCGAAGTGCTGCGCCGGATGGTGGGCTACTACGATTGGGTGGGATTCTACATCGTCTCGGAAAAGGAGCAACGAACATTGGAGCTTGGCCCCTTCGTCGGAAAACCCACCGAGCACGTGAAAATCTCCTTCGGCGAGGGGATTTGCGGTCAGGCGGCGGAACAGCAGGCCACCTTCATCGTGCAGGATGTGTCCAAGGAAACCAATTACCTTTCGTGCAGCGCGGACGTACGTTCGGAGATCCTGGCCCCCGTGTTCTTCCAAGAACAACTCGTGGGAGAACTGGACATCGACTCCCACAGCCTGGAACCCTTTGGGGATAAAGACCAAAAACTCCTGGAAGCAGTCGCGCAAAGGACTGCTTTTTTGCTGGCTACTCCCTAAAAGCGGTAATACACCCCTATTCCAAAGCCAAAGCGGAATTTTTGGGGCGAACTAAGCGCGATCATGGGAACGACTTCTCCAAAGATCTTCAAACCGCTCTGCTCGCCGCCCCCCATGGGTAAAAAGTAACTCACCCCTACCGGAATCTGGACGTAGTTCACCGACCCGCCCGCCTGAAGCGGAGTGGCATCCCCCGTGGCATCGTAGTCCCATTCCTTGGTCAAGTACACGAAATCGATGCCTCCGCCCGCGAAAAGAGAAACCGGACCCAGGGCAAAGGAATACTTCATCGAGAGGCCAATATCGATGCCAGTTGGCCCCAGCATGTAGGCGTACCCGCCCACAAGGTTCACCGACAGTTCGGGGGAAAAGTGGTATTCCATGCCAATACCCGAGGGTAAACCCCCGTACACTCCCACGGAAAAGGGGGATGCCAACAGAACACTCCCCAGAAGCAGCAGCACAGCTGCAAGCATTGCGGTCATTCGAATCCTCATCGTTCTTTCTACCTCCCCACGAGAAATGGAATATTTTCCTTACCTGTTTCTTTGTTCTCCAATACTCTGCACGAATCCCTGGAAAAGGGGATGTGGTTCTCCCACCTTGGTCAAGAATTCCGGATGGTATTGCACCCCGATGAAAAACGGGTGGGAAGAAATCTCCACTGCTTCCACGAAATCGCCAGAGGAGCTGATGGCCAGAGCATTTTGCCCCGATCCGGCGGTTTGCAGGAACGCAGCCGTCAACCCCGTGTTCACCTCGTAGCGGTGCCGGTGCCTTTCGAAAACCTCGTCACTTCCCCCGTACACGCTCTTCAATCGGGAAGAGGCATGCAGTGGTGTGCTCTGGGCTCCCAATCGCATGGTGCCTCCCAGGTCCAACGCTTTCTTCTGCTCTTCCATCATATCGATTACCGGATAGGGCGCCGCTGGATCAAACTCCGTGGAGTTTGCCCCGGAAAGGTTCCACACGTTTCGCGCGGATTCCACAACCATCAGCTGCATTCCCAGGCAAATTCCCAGTAGGGGCTTGCCCTTCTCCCGGGCATACCGGATACACCGGATCTTCCCCTCGATTCCCCGCTTCCCAAAACCCCCCGGGATAATGAAACCGTCAAACCCTTGCAAGTAGCTTTCGCAATCCTCGTCGGATAACTCTTCGAGTTCCTGGGCATCGATCATCACTGGTTTTTCCACGCCGCAGAGGAAGATGGACTCGTTGATGCTCTTGTAGGCATCATCCGTACCCAGGTATTTTCCCACGAGGCCGATGCGGTAGGGTAGGAAAGCCGTGGGAAACGACCACCGGAAGGTATCGGCCCCTTTGAGCCCAAAACGCTCCTCCACCAACTCCTGGAAACGCATGTGGTACAATTTCTGGGGAACCTCGTACACGTTCTTGATATCCGGGAGGTTCACCACCATGTTGGGGCGAACACCCGCGAAGAGGGCGATCTTGTGGATCTCTCCCGTTTCCACCGCAGTCTCACTCCGGGCCACGATTATATCGGGCTGGATCCCAATTCTCCGCAAGAGTTGCACGGACTGTTGGGTGGGCTTCGTCTTGAACTCGTTGGTCGTGCGCAGGTAGGGCACGTACGTCATGTGGATGAACAGGAAATTCTCCTTTCCCCGTTCCAGGTACAGCTCCCGGATGGCTTCCAAAAAAATTTCCCCTTCGATATCGCCCACCGTTCCCCCGATTTCCACGATCAGAACGTTGCAATCGATTGCCATTAAGCGTTCCTTGATTTCCCGGGTAACATGGGGAACCATTTGCACGGTGGAACCCAGGTACTTTCCCCCTCGTTCCTTGCCAATAACAGCGGAGTAGATCTGCCCCGCGGTGATGTTATTCTCGCGTTTCATGTGGTTCCCAAGGAAACGCTCGTAGTGCCCCAGGTCAAGGTCCGCCTCGTACCCATCGTCGGTCACAAACACTTCTCCGTGCTGGTTGGGATTCATGGTACCTGCATCCACGTTCAAGTACGGGTCCATTTTCACCGCGTTGACATCCATTCCGATCTCTTTCAGAACTCTTCCGGCGGAAGCACTGAAAACGCCTTTGCCCAATCCGCTAATGACCCCTCCGGTTACCACGATGAACTTTTCTGGCATGCCAGCCCCCTTGTATTGACGTTCCGTGCGGAAAAATTATATCACATATCCTTGGCAAAACATTCCCGGAAAAGCTCTCGCCCACCCGGATGTCCAAGGTTCCCAGATGCGCCAAAAAGCCTCCAAAGTTAGGATTCAACGACCTTTCCATAGAAAGGTATCTTGTAGCAAATCCATCACGAGGAGAAGACATGCAAGAAATCGTTCCGGGTGTTTTGCTGTTCGACAATCCCTTCGGAGGTTCCAACATCACGTGCGTGCAGACCACGGAAGGTGCTGTGGTCTTTGATGCTTCGCTTTTCCCCTCAAAGGCCAGCCAAGTGCGCTTGTACATCCAGCGATTCTTGTCAAGCGAGGTGGCATTGGTGGTGAACACCCATTACCATCCGGACCACTCTTTCGGGAATTCGGGTTTCTCCGCACCTTTGGTGTGCCACCAACGCACCGAAGCGTTCTTCCGCCAAATGGATAGCGCGTACATCGAGAAAGTTTTCCAAACCGATCCCGCGCTGGAGCCGGAAACCATCCCCATCGTTTCCCCCTCGATCACCTTCGAGAAAGAGTACACCCTCCAGATGGGAGACAGGGAGATTCTGCTGGAACATTGCGGGGGGCACACACCCGATTCCGTCTTGGGATGGATCCCTTCCCTACGTTTGGTGATCGCGGGAGACATCGTGGTAAACGGGTTTCATCCGGAAATCGTGCACGACAGCGACTTGGAGCAATGGATTCGGGCCCTCAAAAACATCCGCCGCAAAAACCCCCGGCAAGTCATTTGCGGACATGGAAAACCGGGGCGCATCCTGGAAATCGAACAGATGATCTCCTACTTGCAAAAGTTGCAATCCCTGTCGCAGAACCCGGAAAAGCTGGAACAATGGTTGAGTGGCTTGCAAGCGGACGGGAATTTTCGCGATCGGAAATTCTCGGAAATGTTCTTGGAAAACCTGCGCGTTCTCTTCCGAAAAAAAACCGGCTAATCCCACCAGGGGTTTTTAGGGGTTGCATTTGCGGCCAAATTGTGATAAAATCACCGTGCATTAGGGATTCGTGGTCTTTGGAAGCAAATCGGGCTGCTAGCTCAGTCGGTAGAGCACGTGACTTTTAATCACGGGGTCCCGGGTTCGAGTCCCGGGCGGCTCACCATTTGCAGAAATGCAAGCGAGAGTGGCGGAATTGGCAGACGCGCTGGACTTAGAATCCAGTGGGATTCTCCTGTGTGGGTTCAAGTCCCATCTCTCGCACCAGCGATAAAAAAATGCGGATGTGGCTCAGTGGTAGAGCACCTGCTTGCCAAGCAGGGGGTCGCGGGTTCGAATCCCGTCTTCCGCTCCAAATAAGCGGTCCAGCCTGGACCGCTTTTTTCATGGGCTTTGCTTGTTTGCCTTGAGGGCAAGCGAAAGCAGTAAAGGAGAATGCTGTGAGGGGGTGGATGGTGGTGTGAGCCATTTCGCTTCCAGCAGCTCCACGTTCGGAGACAATAGGAAACCATCGGTGGTGGTGGAAGATTCCCCTCCGTTCTCCCCCGGAGAGGAAGGATCGTACGCCCACTTCCATCCAAATGGCGTCCAAGCATTGGGAATCTTTTGTACGCTGCCATCTCCGAAGAACACCCCCGGCAATCGCACCTGCCAATCGCCTCCCAGCACCACGTAATTCCCCTCCGCGTACCAGTTCATCATCAGCTCCTTCATGGCCACGAGCTGGTCATCTAGCAGCGATGGGTGGAAGAAGGGGGAAAGTTGCAGGTTGCCCACGAACAGTTTCTTTCCCTGGGAACCCACCGAAATCTCCCACACCGATAGGCATCGGTCGTACTGGAACATTTTCACCGGCCAGGTGTTCCAATCCGGCAGGCGAAACCGCCACGCCCGTTCCGGGCAAAACGCAGACAGGGTCAATAGCCCCGATTCCACTCTTCCCACGGGGTTTGCCAGGGGCACGGGCACCCAGGGGCTGCGGTAATTCAGCGCGTACGTCCAACAAGGGTTTGCCAGCGAATCCACGACCTGCTGCACCTGGTCCTGGCCGGAAACCCTCTTCGAACCCCGATCGATTTCCTGCAGCAACACAAGGTCCGCTGGCGTCCCTTCCAGCAGTGCAAGGATAACCGGCCAGTTCTGCTCGACTGCTTGTTCGTATCCACCAAATTCTACGTTCCAACTCAGTAGGGAAAAGGTGGTGGGAAAGCCTTGACCCCCACTACCGAGCAGGGGCATTTCCTCCACGTCTTTTGGCTGGTAATCCAACAGCGAGAACAGGAAAAAGCCCCCCACCAGAAGGAAAACCAGGAGAAACACCAAAAGCTTCATCAACTTCCAAAAACCCATTGCACCTTCACCGTTCCCTTGCTGCTTGTAAAAAAAGGGATTCTTTCGAATCCCTTCTCTTGGTCAGGGCGGGGAGACTTGAACTCCCGACCTCCAAGTCCCGAACCTGGCGTTCTTCCAACTGAACTACGCCCTGGAAAAGCATGTACCGAGTTCTACTGGCCTAACGACGAGCGAGCAATCTGAACGTACTCCTGGAAAGCCTCGGCATCCGTTGCGGCGATCTCCGAAAGCATCTTGCGGTTGATGTTCACGCCAGCCAGTTTGAGGCCATGAATCAATTCGTTGTAACGGATACCATTAAGGCGAGCGGCTGCATTGATGCGAATGATCCACATACGGCGGTAGTCGCGCTTTTTTTGTTTCCTTCCGCGATACGCGTATACCCCGGATTTGAAGAAACGCTCTTTGGCAAGGGAAATCCGCCTACTTGCTGCACCGCGGTACCCCTTCACCGCTTTCAGGAATTTTTTCTTTTTCGCCTTCTTAATGACTGCTCTTTTTATCCTCATGCCAATTCCTCCCTTTCACCGAACACCTTACACCTTGGCCAACATGCGTTTCACTTTTTTCTCCATGGCCTTGGGAACAACACCTTTCACACGGAGCCTGCGCGTCACTTTCGTGGATTTCTTTCCCGTTTCGTGGGCATGGCAGCCATGATTGCGCATCACTTTCCCGGTTCGATTCAATTTAAACCGCTTCGCGGCAGATTTTCGGGTCTTCATCTTGTTTTTTGCCATCGACAAGTCCTCCTTTTATCCAAAACCATTCTACGCGTTTTCCGTTTCCTCCGCTGGGTTATTCTGCACTTTCTTCCTCTCGATTTCGGAGAGGGGAGACAACGTCATGTGCATATCTCTTCCCTCGAGCTTGGGTTTGGAGACACATTTTGCGATCTCGGTGGTGTCTGCCATGACGCGGTTCAAAATATCCAGGCCTTTCTCCGTGAAAGCCATTTCCCTTCCCCGGAACATGATCGTCACGCGGACCATGTGACCTTCTCCCAAAAAGCGCTTCACGTGGTTCATCTTCGTGTGGTAATCGTTCTCGTCGATCTTGGGGCGGAATTTCATTTGCTTGAGCTCGGTCTTTTTCTGTTTTTTCTTCGATTCCCGCGTTTTCTTTTGGATCTCGTAGCGGTACTTCCCAAAATCCATGATCCGCGCCACCGGTGGGTTCGCAGAAGGAGCAACCAACACCAGGTCGAGCCCCTTTTCCCGCGCTCGGTACATGGCGTCCCTTGCACCCATGATTCCGAGTTGTTCTCCGTCGTCTCCGATCAAACGTACCTTCGATGCACGTATTTCCTCGTTTTTGGGAGGAAGCTTTGGGTCTTTTGCGATACCGTTTCAACTCCTTTCATCACCAAAAAAGGTGGTCCTGGAAAAGTAGCAACCACCCGTTCACAACCCCATTTACCTACCGAACCGTAGTTGGAAGGTGAGAAACCCGGGTGGATTCCTTCTTTGTTTTTTTGGTGGGCCGTACAGGAATCGAACCTGTAGCCTACTGATTAAGAGTCAGTTGCTCTGCCTATTGAGCTAACGGCCCGTTGGTGCCGAAGGCGGGACTTGAACCCGCACGGGATTTAACCTCCCACATGGACCTCAACCATGCGTGTCTGCCAATTCCACCACCTCGGCAACTCTTGCTTCTTGGCGCGCCTGGAGGGATTCGAACCCCCAACCCTCGGATCCGAAGTCCAATGCTCTATCCAGTTGAGCCACAGGCGCGTTGGGGTGGCTAGTGGGATTTGAACCCACGGCATTCTGATCCACAGTCAGACGCTCTACCGCTGAGCTATAACCACCACAAATGTGTTTCGGCTGGCGCGCCCAGAGGGAATCGAACCCCCAGCCTTTGGATTAGAAATCCAATGCTCTATCCGATTGAGCTATGGGCGCTCATAGCTCATGGAGCGGCTGACGAGACTCGAACTCGCAACCCTTACCTTGGAAGGGTAATGCTCTACCAATTGAGCTACAGCCGCGGTACTCTGGTCGGGGCGACTGGACTCGAACCAGCGACCTCATGCACCCAAGGCATGCGCGCTCCCAGCTGCGCCACGCCCCGACACAACGCTGGATATTATAACACAGAGCACCCGGCACGTCAAGCAAAAAAACCCCAACAAAAAAACCCGGGTACCCGGGTTTTTTTGCGGCAAAAAGGGTTGCTAAATCTCTCGGAAGCGGCGGCAGGCTACCGCGTGGGAAAGCTCCACCTTCTCCAAAACCGGCTCCTCTTCCTTCCAGCACTCTTCCTTGGCATAGGGGCACCTCGGATGGAAACGGCAACCCTGGGGTATGTTTTGGGCGGAAGGCACCTCTCCTTTGATGGGTACTTCCTTGATGCGGTTGACCTTACCCGAAATGGGTTCGCAAACCG
>ERZ795053.792-NODE-792-length-40224-cov-18.554258_pt1 | contig 40224 bp, 49 predicted proteins | sample MGYA00375137_ERZ795053 | MGnify/ENA primary metagenome ERZ795053 (study PRJEB30182, sample SAMN05720284) | activated sludge metagenome | isolation source: Anaerobic digester | place: Hong Kong | collected 2014-12-17 ... | reverse complement strand
GCAGGTTGCTCAACAGTAAGCGTCACAGTAAACCCTTCATCTATATCGCCAATATTATTGACAATGGAGCCAAAAGAACCACCACCCTGTGTAAACAGCACGGATGAGGTGTTGACATATTCGAGAGGCGGATCGCCGGGAGCTCCGGAGTTCAGCACCTCTTTGGAAGAAGAATTCTGAACCCATACAAGGGCATAGATCTCATCTTCCTGCCAGAGGGGATCCAGTTCATAGCTGTAATCAAAAGAAACAGAAGAACCAACCGGTGCAAAGGTGATGATATCGCCGGTTGTACCTGATATCAAACCCTGACGGAATACATTAGGAAACTCGGTCTCTCCGTTGGAACCCGGAGCAGAACCATATTCGATCAAACGCTCAGCAACAGCTCCTTTGATCCGGTAGGTGCCTGCAGGTACATCCTGAACGGTCTGCACTTCAACATGCACATTTCTGGTGGTACCGGCAGTCTCTTCTGTTACCAGAATTCGGATAGGACTGCCGTTAATACCTTCATCAATGATCATATCCTGAGTAACACCGGCAGGACTGCCAATGTCAGCACCGTCCAGGATCATGGTAGGTACACCTGAAACGCTGTAAAAACTGACCATCGCTTCGCTTTCGGCTGTGTTGTATTCATACATTGGGTCATAGCCAGGCCATGATGTATGATACGCCACATGGTGTACGTTGGTAACGTTTTCCTCATAAACTGCCTGGAAGTATGGATTCTGGGCAGCACAAGGACCACAGGAAGCCTGGGTGAAATGCTCGAACAGAGGATATTTTTTAGCCTGTCCGAAAGTGGTAACAGATGCCATTACCAGAATGGCAGCCATACCTAATGCGTAAACTTTTTTCATAATTGGCAAATAGTTATTGATGATATTTAGGTTAAGGTACAATCAACAAAACTACCAATTTTCTGCCGCTAACCCACTTACTTTGCCATTGCAATGTCAGGAATAGCCACATATGGTCAACTTTCGCAGCATCTGATGTCTGAACTGGTATCCATTGTTGGTGACGGATATGTGTTGACCTCTCCCGAAATACTGGAGTCCTATTCGCATGATGAAACAGAAGACCTGCATTTTCCCCCGGCAGCTGTCATTCGTCCCGCCAATACGGAGGAAGTGGCTGCCATCATGAAGCTGGCATCCCTGTATAAGATCCCCGTTACTCCCATGGGTGCCCGGACAGGTCTTAGTGGCGGAGCCTTACCTGTGTTCGGAGGAATTGGTCTGAGCATGGAACGCTTTGATCGCATCCTCCGCATAGATGAGCGAAACCACCAGGTCACTGTGCAGCCCGGGGTCATTACCCAGGTACTCCAGGAAGCAGTGGCTGAAAAAGGCCTGTTTTATCCGCCTGATCCTGCCAGCAGAGGAAGTTGTTTCATTGGCGGAAATGTGGCTGAAAACTCCGGCGGACCCAAAGCAGTGAAATACGGAGTGGTAAAAGACTATGTGCTGAACCTGGAAGTAGTATTGCCTTCCGGCGAGGTCATCATGACCGGTGCCAATGTGCTCAAGAATGCCACAGGATACAACCTGACCCAGCTGATGGTGGGCAGTGAAGGGACCCTGGGTGTGGTCACGGCCATCGTTCTGCGACTCATCCCCCTGCCCGCATTTGATAAACTCCTGTTCATTCCGTTTCCGGATGCCACGCAGGCCTGTGCAGCAGTTTCTGCTGTTTTCCGGGCGGGCATCATTCCCAGTGCCATGGAATTCATGGAACGTGCCGCTGTGGAACTGGTATGCAGGTACCATCCGGAGCTGATCATTCCCCTGCCAGACAAAGCTGCTGCCTTCCTGCTGGTGGAGGTAGATGGCAACCATGAGGACTTACTGGTACAGGATTGTGCAAGTATTTCCACAGTAGTGGAAGCTTTCGGGGCCGGCGAAATTTCGTTTGCTGAATCTGACACAGAAAAGACAAAGCTGTGGAGCATTCGCAGACTTGCCGGCGAATCGGTCAAAAGGCACTCTGTGTACAAGGAGGAAGATACCGTTGTACCCCGTGCCGAACTTCCCGCTCTGCTGGAGAATGTGAAGTCCATTGGCCGTGCCTATGGCTTTGAAAGTGTGTGTTACGGCCATGCGGGCGATGGCAATCTTCACGTAAATATCCTGCGTGGCGATCTGTCAGCTGAGGCTTGGGAAGAAAAACTTCCCGTGGCCATCCGGGAACTGTTCACCGAAGTGGTGAAACTTGGCGGCACCATTTCTGCCGAACATGGCATCGGATATGTGCAGAAACCATATATGCCTATTGCTTTCAGCGAAATACAGCTGGAAATCTTCCGCCGGATCAAAAAAGTCTTCGATCCACACAATATCATGAACCCGGGCAAGGTTATTGATATGATGTAACACCTGTACCCGGAACCCTGCTTCTTATTCTTCCCCGCACACCGGCAGCGTCCGACAAGACTTTGTATGAGAACCATCTTATTATATGCAATGCTGTTGCTGGCATGGCCGGCCTCAGCACAGGAATTTACAGGCTTGCGCACAGGAAATTTCAGCGGCTCCAACGGCATGCTGCTCAACCCTTCTTCACTGTTAAGTGGCAATCTGCCCTGGGATGTCAACCTGGTGAGTGCCGGTGCCTTTGCACAAAACAATTATATATATGCACCTGGCCAGAGTGCTGTGGGTTTGCTGTCTGCACAGGATGCAGAAACTGCTTTCTTTACCACAGACTATGTCAATGCCCATTCTAATATGCTGGTACAAGGCCCGTCCGGCTTTATCAATACAGGTTATTTTTCTTTTGGTTTGTTCACCACAGCCAGATCTGCAGGATATGTCCACTCCGGCAACTTTCCGGAAGGTGTCAATGTGCTGGAAAATATCATAGAAGATGTACCGGTACAGGTTGGCACTGTTGATTTAGGTTTGCTGAACTGGATGGAATTTGGTGCCAATGTAGGTATGGCACTTACGCGGAACCTGCATGTAGGTGCGAACATTAAATACCTGGGTGGTTTTGATGCCCTCACTGCACACAACCGGGAAGCATTCACTTTCACCCGCACAGATCGTGATGTTGAGCTTACCAATCTATTACTTGACTACAGTTATTCAGTCAATGCAGGGGGTTATCCCGAAAATGGACTCTATCAGAGCAACCTGAATGGCTGGGGCCTGGGCGCTGATCTCGGATTTACCTGGATGCAACCGGTTTCCAGAAGCAGGAAAGAGTATGCAGCCTACAACTGGAAAGTCGGTGTGAGTGTGGTAGATATGGGTTTCATCCGTTTCCGTGATGGTGCCGGAAGTTATCATCTTGCGGCCAATGATCAGGTCATTGTAGCCAATCAGCTGATGGACAGTATCAGCACTGCGCAGGAACTGACTGCTGCAGGTGATCTTGTGCTGTATGACCAGCTTGGCGCCGCTCAGGTGGATGATAAATTTCCGGTCTTTACCCCGATGGCTGTTTCAGTACAGGGCTCTGTGAACCTCGGAAGAGGATTCTTCCTCCAGTCACTGATCGTGCAAAATACCGCACCTGTACACGAACAAATGATCGCCAGACCAAATATGGTCGCACTGATCCCGCAGTTCGACACCAGACTGGTAACCGTATCTGTTCCGGTATCTGTGTATGACTATGAAGAAGTGCATGTGGGCACCTCCTTGCGGGTGGGATGGTTTACTGTAGGTACCGATAACCTGCCGTCACTTCTTATACCTGGTGATCTGGATGGAGCAGATATTTATGCAGGTATCCGTGTCATGCCGTGGAAGCATGCAGGAGCAGCAGCTGCAATAGGGGGTGCTTCCGGCAGAAAAGCCAGATCTAGGATGCTGGATTGTCCTGACGTTTTTTGACTTTTTCTGCTTCCTTTCCGCCGATCACCAGTACGAACTCTCCCTTGGGAGGGTGCTCGCTGAAGTGCGTGATCAGATCGGTCAAAGATCCCCTTACGGTCTCTTCGAATTTTTTGGAAAGCTCGCGGGAAGCACTGGCCGGACGTTCGCCAAAGAACTGCAGACATTGTTCCAGAGTCTTCATCAATCTGTGTGGCGATTCATACAGGATCAGGGTGCGTTCTTCTTCAGCCAGCTTTTTCAATCGGGTTTCCCGGCCTTTTTTGGGGGGAAGGAAACCGGTAAAAGTGAATTCATGCGCCGGCAGGCCACTGTTCACCAGTGCAGGTACAAATGCAGTGGCTCCGGGTAAGGTTTCGATAGGAATTTGCTGCTGAATACAAGCCTGAACCAACAGGTAGCCCGGATCTGAGATACCCGGCGTGCCGGCATCGGTGATAAGTGCCATCGTGACACCTGAGGCTATTTCTGAAGCCAGTCGCCCGACGGTCTCATGCTCATTAAAAGCGTGATAGGAACGCATCTTCGTGTCGATGCCATAGTGTTTAAGCAGCACACCTGAGGTTCTGGTGTCTTCCGCCAGGATCAGATCAGCGCTGCGCAATACCTCCACCGCCCGGTAGGTCATATCGGCCAGGTTGCCGATGGGGGTGGGAACAAGGTAGAGTTTACTCACATCGGGAATACCTCAAAGGTGTAGGATTCCATGATCGGATTGGCCAGCAGTTTTTTGCAGGCGGTCTCGGTCATGGTGCGGGCTTCTTCTTCAGAACCGGCCTGGATCTCCAGTGTGATGTGCTTACCGATGCGCACGTCTTTGACTGCAGCCAGTTGCAGACTTTTCATATTGTTGGCCACTGCCTTGCCTTTCGGATCCAGCAGTTCTTTCAGGGGCATGATATCAATTTCGGCTCTATATGCCATTTTCAGAGATGTTTTTTATCAGCGAGAGAATAAAGTACACAATGATCACCAACGGGATCACTGCAAAGGTAAGTCCGAACAGGAGAATTCCCCCCAGCCCGAATATCAGTCCGGTCAGGAAAATGATGTAGGACCATCGGTTGTCTTCCCAGGCAAAACCTTTCAGTTTGAGACCCGGCATAGGCAGTCTGCTCACCATCAGATAACCCAGCAACAGGGTAATGAGCAGCAACACCCATTTATTGGTCAGCATGCTCGCCAGCCCTGCATCATTTCTGAAAATGATCAGGGGTAGTGACACTACGAATAAGGCCATTGAAGGGGAAGGAAGTCCGCTGAAACCCGCTGTTTCCGGTTCTGTGTTGAACCTTGCCAGTCTGACAGCGGCCATAAGGGTCAGAAAGAATCCGCTGGTGAAATACATGATCGGATAGTCGAATGCTTCGGCAGAAACATAATAGGAACGGGCAATGAGCTGGTACATGATCAGTCCGGGTACCAGACCGAAGGTGACCATATCTGCCAGTGAGTCAAGCTGCTTTCCGATGGAAGAAGTAACACCCAGTAACCTGGCTACAAAACCATCGAAGAAATCAATGATCGCAGCAGCAAATACACAAAAAGCAGCCATTTCCATCCTTCCCATATCGGCATAGACATTCTGCTTGGCATCCACAATGAGCAAATGATCATAGTAGATGTAAACAATGGCCATGCAACCCAGAAACAGGTTGGTCAGGGTCAGCAAATTGGGTAGATGCCTGATCAGTTTCATCCGTATCAGTTCCGGCTGTTCATGATGTCTTCGATCTCTTCTACTTCCCGCGGGAAATCACGCATGAAATCATACAGACCGTTCTCGGTGATCATAACGTCGTTTTCAATACGGATACCAATGCCTTCTTCACGAATGTAAATGCCGGGCTCACAAGTCATGACAGCGCCAACCGGAACAGGCTCGTAGTGATTGCCTATGTCGTGCACATCAAGGCCCAGAAAGTGACCTGTGCCATGCATGAAATACTTTTTATATGCCGGCCAGGAAGGATCCTGATTTTTAATATCTGCATCGGTCAGCAGTCCGATGGCTTTGAGTTCACTTTCCATGACCTTACCCACCTCGGCGTTGTAGTCTTTCAGGATCATGCCCGCATGGATCATGTCCAGCGCCTTCTTCTGTACATTCAGACAAGCATTGTACACCTGCTTCTGGCGTTCGGTGAAACGTCCGTTCACCGGAATGGTGCGGGTCAGGTCTGCACAGTAGTTGGCATATTCGGCACCGAAGTCCATCAGTATGAGGTCGCCGTCCTTACATTCCAGGTTGTTGTCCACATAGTGGAGTACACAGGCGCTTGCCCCACTGGCGATGATGGCACCATAAGCGTGTCTGGTGGCCCGGTTACGCAGGAATTCATGGGTGATATCTGCCTCCACCTCATATTCCATCATACCTGGTTTGATGTTCTGCAGAACCCGCAGGTAGGCTTTTCTGGTTATATCGCAGGCTGTCTGCAGCAGATCCTGTTCCCATTTGCTTTTGCTCACCCGGAGCCTGGCCATGATGGGGGCAGAGCGCTCCAGCTTATGCATGGGAAATCGTTGCTGCATTTCCCTGGCAAAGCGCATATCGCGGGTCTCTACCAGGATACTGGCCCGGTCATTTTCATTGCTGTTGAGGTACAATGTTTCCGCATGGTTCATCAGCATATTGAAGATGGCGGGGAATTCTTCCTTCCAGTGGATGGTCTGGATACCGCTGGCCGCTCTGGCTTCTTCTTCGGTGTATTTGTGCCCTTCCCAGATGGCGATATGCTCATTGGTCTTCTTCAGGAACAGTGCCTCCCTGTAAATGGGGTTGGGACTGTCCGGGTAGATCAGCAGGATGCTGTCTTCCTGGTCAATGCCACTCAGGTAGAATATATCGCTGTTCTGCTTGAAAGGATGGAACTGGTCGGCATTGGAGGGCATTTCATCATTGCTTTGGAAAACGGCAATGGCGTTGGGTTTCATCTGGCCGGTAAATGCCTGCCTGTTGCGGATGAACAGGTTCTGGTCTATGGGTAAATACTTCATAATAACAGGAGCTTATTCGTCAGGAGGCCAAAGATACGATTTTAGCCATCCGTGGCCAGGAAACGGAAAATCAGCAAAAAAATGAGACAATTGTATGGTTATCAATTATTTATCTAAATGCAGAAGACAGACAGGGAAAGAGGCTTGCAAAAGGCAGAAAATCTCCTGTAAATTATTTCTGACGCGGATTTTGCACATTCATTTCTTACAGTTACCTTTGCAGTCCGTTTTTTACAGGCGGCAGGTAAATTAAGGGAGTGGACCCCGATAACGTTCACAATATCAGGACCTGCATGAATCCCGGAACACCGGGACTGCTATGCTCACCTCTTATTGTGGATCATTTTTCCCTCCTACGATTCACCGGTAGCCTACAAAACTTAATGTAAAAGAAGATATGCCAACGATTCAGCAATTGGTTCGCAAAGGCCGGGAAACCGTCAAGTATGCCAGCAAATCCAGGGCTCTGGACCGCTGCCCGCAACGTCGGGGAGTTTGTACCAGGGTCTATACCACTACACCGAAGAAGCCGAACTCGGCGCTTCGTAAAGTGGCTAAGGTGAGGCTGACCAACCAGACCGAAGTGATCGCCTACATTCCGGGAGAAGGACACAACCTTCAGGAGCACTCTATCGTGCTCATCCGCGGTGGCAGGGTGAAAGACCTTCCCGGTGTACGCTATCACATCGTAAGGGGTGCCCTCGATACAGCCGGCGTCAACAACCGGACCCAGAGCCGCTCCAAGTATGGTACCAAGCGTCCGAAAGCAGCAGCGAAATAATCAAGTAAGCGAACAGTATCATGAGAAAGGATAAACCTAAAAAGCACGTCATCCACCCGGATACCAAGTACAACGATCCGCTGGTGACCCAATTCGTGAACAATCTGATGTGGCAGGGCAAGAAGAGCACTGCCTTCGCCATATTCTACGATGCCCTGGAAAGAGTGGAGAAGCAGACCGGAGAGAATGGTTATGAGGTTTGGAAAAAAGCACTCAGCAACTCCACTCCGGGTGTGGAAGTAAAAAGCCGCCGTATCGGTGGTGCCAACTTCCAGATCCCCACTGAGATCCGCCCGGACAGGAAGATCTCTTTGTCCATCAAATGGCTGATCGGATACAGCCGCAAGCGTTCAGGTAAGTCCATGGCTGAAAAGCTGGCTGCCGAGATCGTAGCCGCCTCTAATAATGAAGGCGCTACCATTAAGAAAAAAGAAGACGTTCACAAGATGGCCGAAGCCAACAAAGCCTTCGCCCACTTCAGAGCCTAATAAATCCCAGCACAATAGCAGATATAGTATATGGCAAGCAGAGATCTTAAATACACGAGAAATATCGGGATCGCCGCCCACATTGACGCCGGTAAGACCACCACGACCGAGCGTATCCTCTTTTACACGGGTCTGACCCACAAGATCGGCGAAGTACACGACGGTGCTGCCACCATGGACTGGATGGAGCAGGAGAAGGAACGTGGTATCACGATCACTTCCGCTGCAACGACCACCTTCTGGAAATACCGCAACGAAGAATTCAAGGTCAACATCATTGATACCCCGGGTCACGTGGATTTCACCGTAGAGGTGGAGCGTTCCCTCCGTGTACTGGATGGTGTGGTTGCCTTGTTCTGTGCTGTAGGTGGTGTGGAGCCTCAGTCTGAGACCGTTTGGCGTCAGGCTAACCGCTACCGGGTTCCCCGTATCGGTTTCGTGAATAAGATGGACCGTTCCGGCGCCGACTTCCTCGAAGTGGTTCGCCAGGTGAAGACCATTCTCGGTGCCAATCCGGTGCCGCTGGTTCTTCCTATAGGTGCAGAAGAAACATTTAAAGGTGTGGTTGACCTGATCCGCAACGTAGCGATGATCTGGGATGACAATACCCAGGGTATGACCTATACCGAAGTGCCTATCCCCGACGATATGGTGGAGCAGGTGCAGGAATACCGCAACATGCTGGTAGAGGCTGTAGCAGAATATGATGATGCCCTGCTCGAAAAATTCTTCGACAATCCGGACAGCATCACCGAAGATGAATTGGTGGAAGCCATCCGCAAGGCAACCATCGATATCGCTATCATCCCGATGCTTTGTGGTTCTGCCTTTAAGAACAAGGGTGTACAGTTCATGCTGGATGCGGTTTGCCGCTACCTGCCGGCTCCCATTGATGTGGAAGCTGTAAAAGGTACCAACCCGGATACAGAGAAAGAAGAGCTCCGTCGCCCGGATGCAAAAGATCCGTTCGCTGCACTTGCTTTCAAGATCATGACCGATCCATTCGTAGGTCGTCTGGCATTCTTCCGGGTCTATTCCGGTAAACTTGATGCCGGCTCCTATGTACTCAATACCCGTACCGGTAAGAAAGAACGTATCTCCCGCATCCTCCAGATGCATGCCAACAAGCAAAATCCGATCGAATTCATCGAAGCAGGTGATATCGGAGCTGCCGTAGGTTTCAAGGATATCCGTACCGGTGATACCCTTTGCGTGGAAAGCCATCCGATCTCTCTGGAGAGCATGGAGTTCCCGGAACCGGTGATCGGTATCGCTATTGAGCCGAAGGCTCAGGCAGACGTGGACAAACTGGGTATCGCCCTGTCCAAACTGGCTGAAGAAGATCCTACGTTCAAGGTGATGTTCGACGAAGAGACCGGTCAGACCGTAGTTCGCGGTATGGGTGAGCTCCACCTGGAGATCATCGTAGATCGTCTGAAGCGTGAATTCAAACTTGATGTGAATCAGGGTGCTCCGGAAGTTGCTTATAAGGAAGCGCTGACCAAGACCGTGAAGCATCGTGAGACCTATAAGAAGCAGACCGGTGGTCGCGGTAAGTTCGCCGATATTCAATTTGAGATCGGACCTGCCGACGACGAAGTGGTTGGCCTGCAGTTCGTGAATGACATCTTTGGTGGATCCATTCCGCGAGAATTCATCCCGGCTGTAGAGAAAGGCTTCAAAGAAGCTATGGGTACCGGTGTCCTGGCAGGATATACCATGGACAGCATGAAGGTGCGTCTGTTTGACGGATCCTTCCACGCGGTTGACTCCGACGCCCTCTCTTTCGAGATGGCTGCCAAGATCGGTTACCGTACCGCTGCCCGTATGGCCGGCGCCCAGCTGCTCGAGCCCATCATGAAACTGGAAGTGATCACACCCGAAGAACATATGGGTGATGTGATCGGCGACCTCAACCGCCGTCGTGGTATGGTGGAAGGCTTTGACAGCAAGAACAACGCTACCGTTATCAAGGCTAAAGTGCCTCTGAGTGAAATGTTCGGCTACGTGACCCAGTTGCGTACCATCACCTCCGGTCGTGCTACCAGCATCCTGGAGTTCTCACACTTCGCTCCGACACCGACCAACATTGCCGAAGAAGTGGTAGCAAAATCAAAAGGTAAAGTAGCAGCAGAATAATAAACAGACAGGTATGAGCTACAAGATCAGAATGAAACTGAAGTCTTTCGACCACACACTGGTTGACAAGACAGCTGAGCGGATCATCAAGACCGTTCGCAGCACCGGTGCCGTAGTGACCGGTCCGATCCCGCTTCCTACCAGGAAGAAGATCTACACCGTGCTGCGTTCGCCGCACGTAAACAAGAAAGCCAGAGAGCAGTTCGAACTGTCAACGTATAAGCGTTTGCTGGATATCTACAGTGCGTCCAACAAGACTGTTGATGCACTGCAGAAACTGGAATTGCCCAGTGGTGTAGAAGTGGAAATCAAAATCTAACAGAACAGGCGATGAAAGGAATAATCGGAAAAAAGGTGGGTATGACCCACTACTTTGACAACGACGGCAGGTCTGTTGCCTGTACTGTGATCGAAGCCGGCCCCTGTGTGGTGCTGCAAAAGAAGACCATTGAAACCGATGGATACGATGCTGTTCAGATAGGGTTCGATGAGAAGAAGGAAAAGAACACCTCGGCCGGTATGAAGGGTCACTTCAAGAAGGCAGGTGCTGAACCCGTAAAGCAGATCAGCGAATTCCGCGATTTCAATACAGAACTGAATGTAGGTGAGCACCTCACGGTTGACATGTTCACTGAAGGTGAAAAGGTACACGTGAAGGGAACCAGCAAGGGAAAAGGTTTTCAGGGTGTGGTTAAGCGCCATAAGTTCAGCGGGGTGGGTATGCGTACCCACGGTCAGCATGACCGCCACCGTGCTCCGGGTTCTATTGGCGGCTCTTCCTGGCCAAGCAGGGTATTCAAAGGAATGCGCATGGCTGGCCGCATGGGTAATGAAACTGTAAAGACCCGCAACATCAAGATTGCCAAGATCATTTCAGAACAGAATCTGATACTCCTGAACGGCTCCGTTCCGGGAAGCAAAGGTTCTTATGTAATAATTGAGAAATAACTATGAAACTGGACGTAGTCAACAGCGCCGGACAGAAGACCGGAAGGCAGGTGGAGCTCAGCGATGCCATCTTTGGCATCGAGCCGAATGACCATTCCATCTACCTGTCTGTGAAGCAGTACCTGGCCAATCAGCGTCAGGGTACCCACAAAAGCAAAGAGCGCTCAGAAGTAGCAGGCTCCACCAGGAAGCTACACCGTCAGAAAGGTACCGGTGGTGCCCGTAAGGGTGATACCAAGAACCCTATCTTCTATGGCGGTGGTACCATCTTTGGCCCCAAGCCCAGGAACTACAGTTTCAAACTGAACCGCAAGGTAAAGGAACTGGCCCGTCGTTCAGCACTGAGCTACAAGGCTAAGAACAATGAGATCATTGTGATCGAAACTCCGGAAATGGACAAGCCATCCACCAGAACCTATGCAGGTATGCTGAAAGGTATCGGTGCAGACGGTGGTCGTTCTCTGGTAGTGCTCAGCGAAAGCAATGTGAATGTAGTGATGAGTGGTCGTAACATTCAGCGCACCGAAGTGGCTACTGCAGCAGATTTGAATACATACGCTATCCTGAAAGCCAAGCACCTCGTGCTCACTGAGCAGAGTGTGGCGGCGATCAACCAGATGGCAGAGCAATAAATAAAGAGAGATGTCAAGCAAAAGAGTTTTGATCAAACCACTGATCACGGAAAAGCTGACCCAACTTTCCGAAGGCCTGAGAACTTACGGTTTCCAGGTTGACCCGAAAGCCAACAAGATTGAGATCAAACAGGCGATCGAGAAAATGTACGGCGTTCAGGTGGAAGAGGTAAGAACCATGAACAGCATTGGTAAGTACGGGTGGCAGCGCACGCCCTTCGGCATCAGCAAAGGCAGTAAAGGCCAGATGAAGAAGGCGTATGTAACACTCAAGGAAGGAGAAGAAATAGATTTTTTCAGTAATGTTTAAGTGACAAGATGGCTGTAAAAAAATACAATCCGGTAACACCGGGTACCAGGTTCAGGGTAGGTAACGCCTATGCCGAGATCACGACCAACGTACCCGAGAAAAGCTTGCTGGCCCCCGCTAAAAGTACGGGTGGACGGAACAGTTCAGGTCATATGACCGTGCGCTATCGCGGCGGTGGGCATAAGCAGAAGTACCGTATCATCGACTTTAAACGCAGTAAGCATGATATCCCTGCAACAGTGGCTACCATTGAGTACGACCCCAACCGCAGTGCCTTCATCGCCCTGCTGAACTATAAGGATGGTGAGAAGCGGTATATGCTGGCTCCGAATGGTCTGGCCGTAGGTCAGGAAGTTCTGTCGGGCGACAGTGTTGCACCTGAAGTAGGAAATGCACTGATGCTGAAGAACATGCCTTTGGGTACCATCATCCACAACATCGAGATGTATCCCGGTAAAGGTGGTATGATCGCCCGCAGTGCAGGTACCTGGGCACAGCTTACAGCCAAAGAAGATAAATATGCAGTTGTGCGTATGCCTTCCGGAGAGACCCGTAAGATCCTGCTGGCGTGCTATGCAACAGTTGGTACAGTATCCAATCCTGATCACAACCTGCAGAGCCTGGGTAAAGCCGGACGCAAGCGTTGGCTGGGTCGCAGGCCACATAACCGTGGTGTGGTCATGAACCCTGTTGATCACCCGATGGGTGGTGGTGAAGGACGTTCCAGCGGCGGACATCCTAGATCACGTACCGGTCTGTATGCGAAAGGCAAGAAGACCCGTCATCCGAAGAAGAACAGCAGCAAGTTCATCATCAGTAAGCGTAAAAAGTAATTGAGCTATGTCAAGATCCATTAAAAAAGGACCCTATATAGACCACAACCTCGCAGGTAAGGTCGAGTCAATGAATGCTAGCGGAAAGCGCACGGTCATTAAGACCTGGAGCAGGCGGTCAACCATTTCTCCTGATTTCGTGGGCCACACCTTTGCCGTGCATAACGGTAACAAATTCATCCCGGTGTACGTGACCGAGAACATGGTGGGCCACAAACTGGGAGAATTTTCACCAACCCGCAACTTTAAAGGACACTCTGGTAACAGATAATAAGAAGAAACATGGAAGCTGTTGCAAAACTGATCAACAACCCCCGTACCAATAACAACGCAGGCTCACCGCGTAAGGCACGTCTCGTGATCGATTCGATCCGGGGGCTGGATATCGACAAAGCGCTGAACATTCTGCGCTTCACCAATAAATCGGCTGCTGCTCCTGTAGAGCAGGTGCTGCGTAGCGCCATCAACAACTGGGAACAGAAGTATGGAATGGATGCTGCAGAGAATAACCTGTATGTTAAAAGCTGCTTCATAGATGGTGGCAAAACCATGCGTCGTTATCTCCCCGCACCTCATGGTCGTGCATATCGTATGCGTAAGCGCACCAACCATATCACCATTGTGGTAGCTTCCAGGAATGAACAACAAAACGACAGTAACGAAAAATAATATTTGAATGGGACAGAAAGCCAATCCGATAGGCAACAGGTTAGGTATCATCCGCGGATGGGACTCCAACTGGTTCGGTGGAAAGAACGGTGCGGAGAAACTCATTGAAGATGAGAAGATCCGCAAGTATCTGGATGCCCGTATCTCCAAAGGCGGCATTGCACGCGTGGTGATAGAGCGCACCCTGAACAGGATCACCATCACCATACATACTTCCCGCCCCGGTATCATCATCGGTAAAGGTGGTGGTGAAGTGGACAAGGTGAAGGAAGAGCTGAAGAAGATCACCCAGAAGGAAGTGCAGATCAATATCGTTGAGATCCGCCGCCCTGAACTGGATGCTAATATCGTGGCTGAAACCATTGCCAAACAACTGGAGGCCAGGATCAACTTCCGCCGTGCTATCAAAATGGCTGTTGCCTCAACCATGAGAATGGGTGCAGAAGGTGTGAAGATCAGGGTATCCGGTCGCCTCAACGGAGCAGAGATGGCCCGTTCAGAAGAATACAAGCAAGGCCGTGTGCCGCTGCATACATTCCGTGCTGATATTGATTATGCCTGGAAAGAAGCACTGACCGTGTATGGCAAGATCGGTATCAAGGTATGGATCTGTAAAGGAGAAGTATTTGGTAAACGCGACCTGTCGCCCAATGTAGGCACCCAGCAGGAACGTCAGCGCAAGCGTCCGGGTCGTGGTATGGCTAAACGTGGATAATAAAAGAGCAGAACAATGTTACAGCCAAAAAGAGTAAAGCATCGCCGCGTCCATAAAGGCCGCATGAAAGGCAACGCAGGCCGTGGAAACCAATTGAGCCAGGGAAGTTTCGGATTGAAGACACTGGAAGAAGCCTGGATCACCGACCGCCAGATCGAGGCAGCCAGGGTAGCACTGACACGTCACCTGAAAAGGGAAGGTCAGGTCTGGATCAATATTTTTCCCGACAAACCTGTCACCAAGAAGCCTGCAGAAGTGCGGATGGGTAAGGGTAAAGGTGCACCCGAATACTGGGCGGCTGTGGTAAAACCCGGTCGTATCATGTTCGAAGTGGATGGTGTACCGATGGAGCTGGCACTGGAGGCTATGCGTCTTGCAGCCCAGAAGTTACCTGTTGCCACTAAAACAGTTATCAGAAGAGATTATACCGAATAAAACGGCAGATAATGGCTAAGATAAAATCAGAAGATCTGAAATCCCTGAATGTTCAGGACCTGCAGCAAAGGCTGGAGGATGATCGTGAGCGCCTGCAGAAGCTGCAGTTCAACCATGCGGTGAACCCGCTGGAGAATCCGATGCAGGTAAGATTCCTGCGTCGTGAGATCGCCAGGCTGCAAACCGAGATCAGAAAAAGAGAACTGGCTGAAAATTAATACAGATGGAAGAGACTAGAAATCTGAGAAGGACCATCCAGGGTGTGGTCACCAGCAATAAGATGGAGAAAGGAATCACCGTGACCGTAGAGCGCAAGGTGAAGCACCCGAAGTATGGCAAGTTCGTTAAGAAATCCAAGAAGTACCACGCTCATGACGAGAGCAATGACGCCAATGTGGGTGATGTGGTCAGGATCATGGAAACCCGCCCTCTGAGTAAGCTCAAGCGGTGGAGATTAGTTGACATCATAGAAAGAGCGAAATAAGATGATACAGCAGGAATCCAGGCTGAAAGTAGCCGACAATAGCGGCGCCCGTGAGGTGCTTTGTATCAGGGTGCTGGGTAGTACCGGCAGACGCTACGCCTCTCTGGGCGATAAGATCATCGTGACCGTGAAGGATGCCCTGCCCGGTGGCGGTATGAAAAAAGGAACTGTTTCCACTGCAGTTGTAGTGCGCACCAATAAAGAAGTGCGTCGCAAAGATGGAAGCTATATCCGCTTCGATGATAACGCCTGTGTGCTGCTCAACGCTTCAGATGAGCCACGCGGTACCAGGATCTTTGGCCCGGTAGCACGTGAACTTCGCGACAAGCAGTTCATGAAGATTGTTTCATTAGCACCTGAAGTGCTGTAAGTTATAGAACATGAGCAGATTCAAGCCCAAATATCACGTCAAGAAGGACGATCTGGTCGAAGTCATCGCAGGCGAAGACAAAGGCAAGAAAGGCAAGGTGATCGAAATCATTGCTGGTAAGGACCGTGTGCTGGTAGAAGGTATCAATATCATCTCCAAGCATACACGCCCAACAGCCCAGTATCCCAATGGCGGTATCATCAAGAAAGAAGCCCCCATTCACATCAGCAATGTATTGCTGGTCAACCCTGCAACAGGCAAGGGTGGCCGCACCAGCGTGAAAGTGGAGAACGGCAAGAAAGAAAGAATTTTCAAAACAGCTAAGAATAGTAAGTAATGAGCTACGTACCCAGGCTGAAAAACAAGTACCTTGACGAAGTGGTACCCCAACTCAAAGAGAAGTTCGGGTATAAGAACGTCATGCAGGTTCCCAAGCTGGTGAAGATCAGTGTGAACCAGGGAGTAGGTGCCGCAACCCAGGATAAGAAACTGGTGGATGTGGCGGTTGATGAGATGTCACGCATCACCGGTCAACGTGCTGTGCCCACCATGTCCAAGAAGGCAATCTCCAACTTCAAACTGCGGGAAGAGATGCCCATCGGTGCCAGGGTGACCCTGCGTGGTGAGCGCATGTATGAATTCCTCGACAGGCTGATAGCAGTGGCTTTGCCTCGTGTTCGCGACTTCAAAGGCGTTAACAACAAGAGCTTTGATGGCCGCGGAAATTATACCTTGGGCATTACTGAACATATCATCTTTCCGGAGATCGACATTGACAAGATCAATAAGGTGACCGGTATGGATATCACTTTCGTGACCACCGCCGAGACTGATGCGGAGGCCTTCGAACTGCTGAAAGGACTGGGAATCCCCTTCAAAAAATAAGACATGGCAAAGAAATCCATTATAGCAAGAAACGATAAAAGGGAAAGGCTGGTAGCGCTGTATGCAGAGCGTCGCGAGCAGATGAAAAATGACGGTCGCTGGGAAGACCTCGATAAGCTTCCCAGAAACTCCAGCAAGGTGCGCCTGCGCAACCGCTGTCAGTTGACCGGTCGCCCCCGCGGATATGTACGTGATTTCGGTATTTGCCGGAACCAGTTAAGGGAAATGGCCCTGTACGGCAAGATCCCGGGTATGAAAAAAGCAAGTTGGTAAAAAACAGAACGATCAACAGATGAAAACTACTGATCCGATAGCAGACTTCCTGACCCGCATTCGCAATGCGCAACAGGCCAACCACAGAGTCGTGGAGATACCCGCTTCCAATCTGAAGAAGCGCATGACCGAGATCCTGTATGAGAACGGCTTTATCTATCGCTATAAGTTCGATGATAATGGCCCTCAGGGAACCATAAAGATCGCCCTGAAATATGATCCGGTATCTAAGGTTCCTGCCATTCGCGGACTGGAAAGAGTGAGCCGTCCGGGGCTGCGCCATTATCAGCATGTAGATGGTTTACCCCGTGTACTGAGTGGTCTGGGTATGGCTATCGTGTCAACTTCCAAAGGAGTGATGACAGAAAAAGAAGCCCGCCGCCAGAATGTGGGCGGAGAGGTACTCTGTTATGTTTATTAATCAGCGAGAAAAGAAAGAATCATGTCAAGGATAGGAAAAGCACCCATTGCACTCCCTGAAGGAGTTACGGTGAATGTCAGCGACAAGAACCTCGTGACCGTAAAAGGAAAGCAAGGAGAACTGACCCAGCAGGTTGACCGCGATATCATCGTGAAAGTAGATGGCAATCAACTGGTAGTGGAACGCCCCACTGATCAGAAGCGGCATCGTGCTATGCATGGTCTGTACAGAGCACTTATTGCCAATATGGTGAAAGGTGTTTCAGAAGGTTTCAAAAAGCAACTGGAGCTGGTGGGTGTAGGTTATCGTGCCAGCCATCAGGGTCAGATCCTCGAACTCTCTGTAGGCTATTCACACCCTATCATGGTGGTGCTGCCAAAAGAGATCAAGCTGAACACCATCAGTGAAAAAGGTAAGAACCCGACTGTTGTACTGGAAAGTTCAGATCGTCAGTTGCTCGGTCAGGTGTCTGCCAAGATCAGAAGCCTCCGCAAGCCGGAACCATATAAAGGAAAAGGTATTCGTTACAGCGATGAAGTACTGCGCCGCAAGGCAGGTAAAACCGCTGGCAAATAAATAGCAGAGCTATGCAGAACAAAAAAGCCCAGAGAAGAAGAAAGATCAGATACGGCATCCGCAAAAAGATCGCGGGTACTGCTGACAGGCCTCGTTTGGCGGTATTTCGCAGCAACAAACAGATCTATGCCCAGATCATTGACGATGTGGCAGGGCATACGCTGGTGGCTGCTTCCAGCCGTGAGCTGACTGATGCCAAAGGCAACAAGACTGAGATCGCCAAAATGGTGGGAACGGAACTGGCCAAGAAAGCATCTGAAAAAGGGATCGCATCTGTAGCATTTGACCGCGGGGGGTTCCTGTATCATGGAAGGATCAAAGCCCTGGCCGACGGTGCACGTGAAGGAGGATTAACATTCTAAGGAAATAGTATGGCAACGAATAAAGAGATACAAAGGGTTAGACCTAACGAGACCGAACTGACCGAAAAGATCGTCGGTATTCAGCGTGTGGCCAAGGTGACCAAAGGTGGCCGGACCTTCAGCTTCTCTGCTCTTGTAGTAGTAGGCGATGGTCAGGGTACAGTAGGACACGGACTCGGAAAAGCACGCGAAGTGACCGAAGCAATTCAGAAGGGTATTGATGATGCCAAGAAGAATCTGATCAAGGTACCGGTACATAAAGGCACCATACCTCACGAACAAACCGGGAAATACGGTGCTGGTAAGGTCATGCTGAAACCCGCCGCACATGGTACAGGTGTAATTGCCGGTGGTGCCATGCGTGCAGTACTGGAAAGTGCAGGTGTTACTGACGTACTGGCTAAATCACAAGGGTCTTCCAACCCGCATAACGTGGTGAAGGCTACTCTGGATGCCCTGAGCAAACTGCGTACGCCAATGGCTGTAGCTGCCCAGCGCAACGTTTCATTACAAAAAGTATTCAAGGGCTGATATCATGGAAAAACTGAAGCTGACCGCAGTGAAAAGCACTATCGACCGCCCGGCCAAACAAAAGGCCACCGTAAAGGCGCTCGGCCTGCGTAAACTGAACCAGACCGTCGAAGTGGAAGCCACCCCGCAGGTTCTGGGAATGATCGAGAAAGTGAAGCATTTACTGAAAGTAGAAAAAGCATAAAGATGGATTTGTCTAATCTGAAACCTGCCAAGGGTTCCGTCAGGAAGAACAAGCGTATTGGTCGCGGTCAGGGCTCCGGTCACGGTGGAACTTCCACACGTGGTCACAAAGGTGCCAACAGCCGTTCCGGTAACAAGAAGAAACACCACTTTGAAGGTGGTCAGATGCCATTGCAGCGTCGTGTGCCGAAACGCGGTTTCAAGAACCCGAATACGGTGGAATACACTACCCTGAACCTGGATCAGATCCAGGAAATGGCAGACAAATACGGTATGACCGGTTTTGATCAGGAGATCCTGATGGCCAACGGCGTCATCGGTCGCAATGATAAACTGAAAGTACTGGGCCGTGGCGAGCTGAAAGCAAAAGTGGACATTCATGCACATGCCTTCAGCAAAACAGCCAAGGCAGCAATTGAAGCATTAGGTGGAACCGCAAACGTGATCGGTTAACAGATGAAAAGACTGATAGAGACATTAAAGAATATCTGGCATATCGAAGACCTTCGAAAGAGGATCCTGTATTCCATCGGACTGATTTTCATCTTCCGTCTGGGATCTTATGTGATACTGCCCGGTATTGACGCTGACCTGTACAAACAGGCAGTGGAAGGAGGCGCCAGTGGCGGCCTGCTGGGATTGATCAACCTCTTTGCAGGTGGCGGATTCAGCCGTGCATCGGTGTTCGCTCTGGGTATCATGCCCTATATCTCAGCCTCTATCGCCATGCAGCTGCTTACCATCGCAGTACCTTCTTTTGCCCGTTTACAGAAAGAAGGCGAAAGCGGCCGCCGTAAGATCAATCAGTACACACGCTGGCTGACCGTAGTGGTCACAGCTTTCCAGGCATCTGGTTACTATATCTACCTGAAGTCTTTGTCAGAAGGAAATGGTGGTATAGACTTCATCGTGACCAGCAATGGTATGTTCTGGTTCATATGTATGATCATCCTGACCACCGGTACTCTGTTCACTATGTGGCTGGGTGAAAAGATCACTGACCGCGGCGTTGGAAACGGTATCTCTTTCCTGATCATGGTGGGCATCATCGCATCTTTGCCCGCGTCACTGATCAATGAATTTACCAGCCGTGTCAATGAGAATGCAGGCGGTCTGGTACCTTTCGTTCTGGAACTCGGCTTCCTGGTAGTGGTGGTCATGGGTTGTATCCTGCTGGTGCAGGGAACCCGCAGGATCCCTGTCCAGTATGCCAAGCGGGTGGTTGGTACCCGTCAGTACGGTGGTAACCGTCAGTTCATTCCGCTGAAGATCAATGCTGCAGGTGTCATGCCGATCATCTTTGCCCAGGCACTGATGTTCATTCCGGGCACTGTACAGCAATTCTTCCCGGATTCACAGAGTAATTTCATTATGCAACTCAATGATTTCACCTCTGTGACCTATAACATCATCTATGGATTTCTGGTGATCATTTTCACCTATTTCTATACTGCCATCACCATCAACCCGACCCAGATCGCTGATGATCTGAAGAAGAATGGTGGATTTGTTCCCGGTGTGAAGCCTGGCAAAAAGACGGCAGAGTTTATTGATAACGTTTTGTCCCGTATCACACTGCCCGGAAGTATCTTCCTGGCGCTGGTGGCCATCATGCCGGTGTTCACCACAGCCTTTGGTGTGGGCAGCCAGTTCGCCAGATTCTTTGGCGGTACATCGCTGCTCATCATGGTGGGTGTGATCCTGGATACATTGCAACAAATTGAAAGCCATCTGCTGATGCGTCACTATGATGGTTTGATGAAATCAGGCAGGATCAAGGGTCGCTCTTCAGGTGCCCAGACTCCTGTAGGAATGTAAGGATGATCTATTATAAGACATCAGATGAGGTCGAACTCATCAGAAAGAGTTCTTTGTTAGTTGGAAAAACGCTGGCTGCCGTGGCAGCTGCAATCAAACCCGGGATGACCACCCTGGAATTGGATACACTGGCCGAAACAGTGATCCGCGACCATGGTGCAGTTCCGTCCTTCAAAGGATACAACGGGTTTCCGGGTACACTTTGCGTGTCAGTAAATGAGCAGGTGGTACATGGAATACCGGGCAACCGGGTCATCCAGGATGGCGATGTAGTGTCTGTTGATTGCGGCGCATTCATGAACGGCTTTCATGGCGACTCTGCCTACAGTTTCCTGGTGGGAAATGTACCGGCAGCAGCGGTCAGGCTGGCGAAGGTTACCAAAGAGTCTCTGTATCTCGGTATCGGGAAGGCAGTGGCTGGTAACCGCATCGGCGATATCAGTCATGCCATTCAGTCCTATTGTGAAACACAATTGGGTTATGGTGTGGTGAGAGAGCTGGTGGGGCACGGCATCGGCAGAGAACTGCATGAAGCCCCCGAAGTGCCCAATTTCGGTACCCGCGGCAGGGGAGTGCAGATGCAGGAAGGTCTGGTCATAGCCATTGAGCCCATGATCAACCTTGGTGGACGCCAGGTGGTACAGGAAAAGGATGGGTGGACCATCCGCACCCGCGACAACAAAGTGTCCATGCATTATGAGCACACTGTTGCAGTGGGAAAAGAAAAGGCAGATATCCTGTCTTCCTTCGAAGAGATCGAGGAAGCAGTGTCGAAGAATGAATATTTAATAACAACGGAAGAGGTTACGGAACAGTAATGTCGAAACAAGGAGTCATCAAGCAGGACGGTGTTGTCACGGAAGCATTGGGTAATGCAAAGTTCCGTGTCAAGCTGGAGAACGAGCACGAGATCCTGGCCACCATTTCCGGGAAGATGCGCATGCACTACATACGCATATTGCCGGGCGACAGGGTGACCGTCGAAATGTCGCCGTATGACCTTACCAGAGGAAGAATTATTTACAGGTATAAATAATAAGTAATCATGAAGGTTAGACCGTCCATCAAGAAAAGGAGTGCCGACTGCAAGATCGTTCGCAGAAAGGGACGCCTGTATGTGATCAACAAAAAGAATCCGAAATTCAAACAACGTCAAGGTTAAAATAAAGTAATATGGCAAGGATCGCAGGTATTGACCTACCTAAGAACAAACGCGGAGTCATTGCACTCACTTACATCTACGGCATTGGCGACACCACTGCTGCCAAGATTCTGACCACTGCCGGGGTGGACCTGAGCAAGAAGGTCAAAGACTGGGATGATGATGAAGTGAATGCCATCCGCAACACCATCAACAACGAGTACAAGGTGGAAGGTGCCCTTCGTTCAGAAGTGCAGTTGTCCATCAAGCGACTGATGGATATCGGATCTTACCGCGGTGTTCGGCATCGTAAAGGACTGCCCGTTCGCGGTCAGCAAACCCAGAGCAATGCCCGAACCAGAAAGGGAAGGAAGAAGACAGTGGCTGGTAAGAAGAAGGCACCTAAAGGATAAAAGCAGTTGAATCTTGAATCATAACAGTAATGGCTAAGTCAAGTAAAAAAACAACCAAGAAACGAGTCGTCAAGGTAGACGCCGATGGTCAGGCCCATATACAGGCCTCTTTCAATAACCTGATCGTAACGTTCACGAACGGAAGCGGTCAAACCATCTCCTGGGCTTCTGCCGGTAAGGCCGGTTTTCGCGGATCAAAGAAGAACACACCGTATGCTGCACAGGTTGCTGTCAGCGATGCTGCCAAGGTAGCATATGATGCAGGCCTGCGCCGTGTGGATGTGTTTGTTAAGGGTCCGGGCAGCGGACGTGAGGCAGCTATCCGTCAGATCGCCAACTCCGGTATCGATGTGATGGTCATAAAAGACATCACACCACTTCCCCACAACGGTTGTCGTCCGCCCAAACGCAGAAGGGTGTAATTATTAAGCATAAAGAACCAGAAGTAACATGGCAAGATATACAGGACCCACTTCGAAGAAAGCGAGATCATTCGGCGAGCCGATCTTCGGATTTGATAAAGCCTTTGAAAAGAGGAAATATCCTCCCGGACAACACGGAGTTTCCAAGCGCCGTAAGTCGCCGTCAGAATATGGCGTGCAGCTGAAAGAAAAGCAGAAGGCCAAGTACACTTATGGTGTGCTGGAGCGCCAGTTTGCCAAGACCTACGAGGAAGCTACCAAACGCCACGGAGTTACCGGCGAGGTGCTGCTGCAATTGCTGGAGGCCCGGTTGGACAATACCATCTACCGTATGGGTCTGGCTCCAACCAGAAGAGCAGCCCGTCAGATGGTGAACCACAAGCATATCGAAGTGAACGGAATGGTGTCCAGTACACCCTCTCACAGCCTTCGTCCGGGCGATGTGATCACTGTTCGCGAACGTTCAAAAGATATGAAGATCATTCGCGAAGCAAATCCGGATTCACGCAAGTACAACTGGCTGGAGTGGAATCCAGAACAACAAAGAGGCGTTTTCCTGCAGTACCCTGAACGGGATCAGATACCTGAAACCATCAAGGAACAACTGATCGTGGAATTGTACTCTAAGTAATTCATCAACCTAATACACCAGAAATTATGTCCATACTCACTTTTCAACGTCCTGATAAGATCACTCTGCAGAAATCTACAGACTTCGAAGGGACCTTTGAATTCAAGCCTCTTGAACCCGGTTTCGGTGTTACCGTTGGCAACGCACTCAGAAGAGTACTGCTGTCATCTCTGGAAGGCTTTGCCATCACCTCTGTCAAGATCAGCGGTGTGGATCATGAATTCTCCACTATCAGCGGCGTCATGGAAGATGTCACTGAGATCATCCTGAACCTGAAGCAGGTGCGCCTGAAAAGGGTGATGGGCAGCGATGAGAACCAGGTAGAGAAGATCTTCATTTCTCTTAAAGACAAAGAAGAGTTCAAAGCCGGCGATATTGAGAAGCATACCAATGGCTTTACTGTCATGAACCCTGACCTGCTCATTTGCCGCATGGAATCTGTGGTAAAACTGGACGTGGAACTGACCATTCAGAAAGGTCGTGGTTATGTACCTGCAGAAGAGAACAACCTGCTGGAACAAACCATCGGTGTTATTCCGATCGATGCCATCTTCACCCCGATCAAAAATGTGCGCTATACCATCGAGAACACTCGTGTAGAACAGAAAACCGACTACGAGAAGCTGCTCATTGAGATCAAAACAGATGGTACCATCCATCCGGAAGATGCTATCAAGGAAGCTGCCCGTATTCTCATTCAGCACCTGATGCTGATCACTGATGAGAATATTACCTTCCATACAAGTGTAGAAAAAGAAGTGGATGCCGTTGATGAGCATACCCTGCACATCCGCAAGCTGCTGAAAACACCACTGGAAGATCTTGATCTCTCTGTTCGGGCTTATAACTGCCTGAAAGCTGCCAAGATCAACAACCTGTCAGAACTGGTAAAATATGACACCAACGAGCTGCTGAAGTTCCGCAACTTCGGTAAGAAATCTCTCGTAGAGATCGAAGCTATGGTCATAGACAAGGGCCTGCAGTTTGGCATGGACCTGAGCAAGTTCAAACTGGAAGAAGACTGATCCTTAAAGAAGAAAATATCTGATCAATGAGACACGGAAATAAGATCAATCACCTGGGTCGTACCTTCAGTCATCGCAAGGCGATGCTGAGCAATATGGCTACGTCGCTGATCATGCACAAGCGTATCCATACCACGGTGGCCAAGGCTAAGGAGCTGCGCAAGTTTGTAGAGCCTATTATCAACCGCTCTAAGGAAGATACCACCAACAACCGCCGCGAAGCATTTGCTGCACTGCAGAGCAAAGAAGCCGTGAGCGAACTGTTCAATCACATTGGAGGAAAAGTGGCCAACCGCAATGGTGGTTATACCCGCATCCTGAAAGTGAGCGACAATCGTGCCGGCGATAATGCTGAGATGTGCTATATCGAGCTGGTAGATTACAACGAAGCTATGCTGAAAGAAGCAAAAGGCCCTGCTAAAAAGCGCACTCGTCGCGGTACCGCAAAGACTGCAGCACCTAAGGCTGAGAAGAAGGAAGAAGTGACTGCAGCTGCTGAAGAAGCTGTGGAAGAAATCAAACCTGAGGCAGAAGATGCCGCAGCTGATAGCGAAGAGCAGGCTTAATCAGCTTGTAACTAACATACGAATGGCCACCCCGGGGTGGCCATTTCTTTTTCTGTGTGGTTTGCTGATCACTGATTCACATAAACTTTCCTGCTCAGCGTTCCGGAAGCTGTTTCCAGTCTGACTACGTATATTCCTGCAGGCAATTGATTGGCCATGACCGTTGTATGTGTTCCGTCCATGTTGCCTGATAATAAGGTTCGACCTGACAGATCAAGCACCTGGTAAGTGCCTGTTTCAGCAGTGCTGTTTTGAATGAGATGTATCATCGAACCATAGCTGTACACCGTCCAGTTGGTAAGTACCGCATCCTGAATTCCGGTGGATATGACAGTGATGCCCTGACCTGGGGTGGCCTCATAAGCATACATACTCACTGTAAATGATTTATTGTCACTGCCAACATCCAGTCGCAGCCAGCCATAGTGGTCGGCTCCGTCCTTGTGCAGTTTCAGCCCGATGAATTTGCCGTCTGTACCCCCCAGCCAGTTTCCGTTTTGTTCTACCGGCGACAGACCTCCGCCACTGGAATATTGAAAGCTGTAGGCCAGTGACTGAAAGGAAACTGCGGCAAACAGATCAGATGACCCGATCATATCCATACTGTTCAGGACAGCCGGATAAGCAAAACCACTGAATACGCTGTTGACCAGTATTTCATTACTGCCATAGGGTGAAGCAAACACACCGTTAATGGCATACTGGTTGGTTCCGCCACTGCCAATTACAAACGCTGCAGCTGAAGTGGCTGAAAAAAGAAAGTCTTCTGTGCCGTCGTTGTCCAGGTCCAGATAGAAGACGCCGTCGGGTGCACTATAAGTGACATCCGGGTCTATATCTGTAAGCACAACCTGTGCTTCAGCACCTCCTGCTGCAAGGAAGGTAAGAGCTGCCGCAGAATAGGCTTTTTTTCTGGAAATTCGACGAAGAGTGGTCTTGGTAACTGTCATAAAAGAGGGTTTCAAAATGCAGCACTAAGATAAAGTTTCCGCTGCAGGATCAGGTCGTTAAATTGTATCATGATATTGTAAATACCTGCAGGCAGGTCTGTGTCAATCTGCAATAGTGGCTGATCAATCCGGCCTGACAATACTTCCCGGCCGGTCAGGTCAACCAGGCGGAAAGGGGCACCGGTCACGTCATTGCCTGTATGAATGACCAGGCGGTTATTCCAGGTATAGGCATTCCATCCTGTGGGCCACACACCGGTAATAGCATCAGGAGCGGGATGGCCAGTCTGGATACAGGAATCAGGCACAGCAGAAATAGCGTATTCCTTCACGGTGAAAGCAATATTGTCTGGCGCAACATCAAGGCGCAGCCACCCGAAATAATGTTCGCCATCCTGACGAAGCTGTAAGCCGAGGTATTTGTCTGTTTGTCCGCCAAACCAGAAACCATCGCCGTTCAGCTGTACATAAGAGACCACAGAACTTCCCAGATTCAGTTTGTACCCATAGCTGTACACGAGGCTCTGATATCCGCCTTCCATCCATTCGCCGTCTTCACACAGCCACGCAAGACTGTCCAGTGCAAAGGGATACTGAAAACCGAAAGTGGTGATATCTCCCAGGATGGCATTGCTTCCCAGGGCAGTGCCATATATGTGGTTCAGTTGTATGGTACCACTATACACATTGCCATAGGTAGTATATATGGTTGGGTTGAATGAAGACAGAAATCTTTTGGTTAGACGGAAGTCCGGAGTGGCATCACCATTCAGGTCAAGTTCAAAAAAATCGCCGTTCAGGTCAATGGTCACATCCGGGTCAATATCGGTGTAGATGACCTGACCTTCAGCCTCACTTCCAACAGCTACAAAGGTTGCTGCCAGGGCAGAATAACCGAGCAGGGAGGGCGTGTTTTTCTTTTTCATACGGGGTATTGAAATATCACAACAAAGGTAAGGTATATAATGGCAATGAACCGGTCATATGACAGGAGAGATGTTTCTAATATGCGGGGCGTTCGATCATTCAATAAAGACCTTCCGGGTCAACCGGAAACCGGCTGTCTCTACCTGTACCAGATACACACCGGCAGCTGCCTGATCCAGATGGATCTGCATGCCGGAAGGAACCAGGTTTCCACTGAACACCACCTGGCCCTGTATGCCGGTTATATGAACTGTGGCTTCTGCAGCAGGTGCCTCTGGTGTTTGAATGACAACGGTCTGGCCGAAGCTGTAGATCTCTGTCTGACCGATGGCGGAATATTCCAGGACCGGAACCAACTCATTCTGACCTGTTGCTATTGCCATATCAGGAATGGTATTATATGCATAATCTTTTATGGTACAGGTGGTGTGGTCAGCTGCTACATCCAGTCTGACCCAGCCGTAATGCGTCTCTTCACCTATCATGAACTGCAGCCCAAGGTATTTGTCTGTCTTGCCGCCCAGCCAGTTTCCGCGTTGCACATTAGAGACAGACAAGCCGGATGCTTCCACGCTGTAGTATCGGCTGTACACAAGGCTTTGCAGGCCTGCAGGAATCATCTGACTTGCATTGCTGACCGACTGGCCCGCATTCAGGGCAAACGGATACGGATAGCCGCTGTAGCCATAGGAGCCTGACATGGCATTACCGGTTGCGGGCAGCGCAAAGAGGTGGTTAAAAAGTATGGTTCCGCTTACCGAGCTGCCTGATGCGGTACTGAAAATGTAGGGATAAGCTGAAAAATATTTGTATATGACAAAGTCTGTTGTTCCATCGGCGTCCAGGTCCAGGTTAAACAGATCACCTTGCATCTCCAGGGTAATATCAGGATCTACATCAGTGTACTGGATCACGTTCTGGCCGAAGGTACTTCCGGCACCCAGCAGGGTTGCTCCGGCCATTGCAGAATAGGCTGCAAGCTTTGTAGAAAAGGCACTTTCATTATTCATACAGTACAAAATTACTGTATGTGGTGTCAATGGCCTGCAGACCCTTGTCAGTTCTGGAACAGATTTGTCTCTGCAGGAGGTCAGGTGCAAAAAAAAGCCCGCCAATGGCGGGCTTTGTATAGGATCAATGTACAGGTCACTGACCGATGAACACTTCTTTGCTGAATACGGCACCGTCAGCAACGATACGGATGCTGTACACACCGGTAGCGGCGTTGTTCAGCACGATATCCATACCTGACATGTCCAGATTGTTGTTATAAACAACCTGACCAAGTGCATTGGACACCTGTACCTGTGCATTGTTTGCTTCCAGTCCGTTCACGTTAATGTGAATGGTATTGCCAAAGCTGTAAGCAGTAAGCTGAGAAGCATCGATCAGCGACAGTTGAACAACATCGCCCATGTCGCCTGTTTCGATAGACTCACCAGCAGTGCTGTTGTAAGCCAGGTCTTTGATGGTCAGGGTAACAGGACCTACAGTTCCGTCCAGACGCATCCAGCCGTAATGGGTGTTGCCATCCACATCAAATGAAAAGCCGAGGTACTTGTCAGTAACATCAGCAAACTGACCGTAAGTAGCACCGGAGTAGATAGAGTTCAGGAACGCAACGTTGCCGGGGTTGCTGGAGCTGTCGCCCAGGAAATCTGCACTGGCACTTACCAGAGCACCTGCATCCAGAGCGCTGCCGTAAGGCAGGATTGCACCACTGTAACCCATTACTTTGTTGCTTACTGCACCTACTGAGTAAGAAGGTACGTTACCGAACACACGACCAAATGACCATACACCACCGGTAGAAGAAGTAGCCTGGAACAGGAAGTCATCATAACCATCGCCGTTCACATCAACCAGAACGATATCACCAATTTCAATGGTCACATCGTCAATGTCTTCATAAACAATGGTCTGTGCATCTGCCTGAGTAGCTACCATAGTGGCAGCCATGGCTGAATAGGCAGCCAGTTTCTTGCTGGCAGATTCGTTGTAAATTTTTTTCATACGTAATCGATTTGTAAGATTTTTACCCCGCTAATGTACGCAGGATTTTTGTTTTGTAAAGGATAAATTAACCAAAACAGGTCATAATCGTGCTAAAATCCGGACGCCAGAAATATTTTCCTGGTTGCTGTACCGTGTTCTGCTGAGCTGATCTGAACCAGGTATATGCCATCCTGAACCGCTGTTGCAGGTAGCAACCGGTCTGGTTGACCTGCCTGCTGTGTAAACGGAATGAGCCGGCCTTGCAGATCGAACAGGGAATAGTGCACCTGCCACTCTTCCGGTCGTTGTACCAGCACAGCCTGCCCGTCTGTCCAGCACTGGATGGCTGATGCAAGGGCAGGTTCAGGCACAGGTGCGGTGATACCTGCAGTAATGCCTCCTATATTGGCCTGATCATCCCAGGCGTATTCTTCTATCGTAATGGAGGTAGCGGCCATACCAACAGACAGGCGAATCCAGGCATAATGGCTGTCATCTCCAATCTTGAAACGCATACCCAGCATGCCCGACAGACCGTTCCACGGCCCGCTGCTTACAAAGGGAATGCCATCCAGCTGCACAAAAGCAGCCAGCCTGGCCGGGCCCGGAAACAACTCGAGTGTGTCAGCAATGAAGGCACCTGATGAAAAGTTGTAGGGCATGAGGAACTCATAACCACCGGAACTTCCGGGCTCACCGAAGATCACATTATTATTCAGACCGGAAGCATAGGCCATCCTGTAGGTGTAGCTGAAACTTCCTCCTTCTGCCGTGCTGATCATTCCCTGCTGGCTTCTGATCCAGAACATCAGGTCATCGGTGCCATCACCATCCAGATCAAGATAGGCGGTATCGCCGGGGTTGACCAGGAGATCAGGGTCAATATTCTGATAAACCACCTCTGCCGAGGCATCTGCAGACCATAGCAGGAGGGACGACAGAGCAGAATATGCTGCCAGCCGTCCGGTCAGTTGCTGATCATTCTTTAGTTTCATTTGCTTTTTCTCTGTATAACGAACGATCAATAACACCTGCCATTGCAGCTGTGTCCAGTTTGCCACCCAGAAACTGGTTGATGCGGCTGATCTCTTCACCCGGGTTATTCATCATGGCAGCATGAGATACATATAGAATATCCACATTTGCCTGATTGGTTGCCCAATTGCGCACCTTCTCCAGGTTTTGCCTGAAGGGTCCCATCAATTTCAGGTTGATGGTATCTTCCTTGGCTTTGCCGTTTCTGACCAGCATGCGGTGCTGGCTCATCAGTACCTCATTGAGGTCTCGTTCCATGAACACCACTTTATAGTTGTAGCGTGCAGGCAGCTCAAACAGAAGGTGGCTGATAACCTTGACCACTTTCCCTTTGGCTTCTTCCAGCCAGGCCTTGTTCTTGGAAATGGACATGACAGCCTCATGCTCGTAATACCCTTTAGGGTTGTTTTCGTCTGCTGTTCTTTTCTTGTCTGAAAAGATCTCCAGTCCGCCTTTGTCGAGCATTTGCATCATCATACTGGTACCTGATCGGGGCAGACCTGATACCACTACCACATCACCCCGCATATGGTCTTCCATGGCCTCGGTTTTCTGCTCGGCCAGTTCCGGTTTGTTCAGGTGTTCACGGTAGATCCTGGAAAGCCACTGTCTGGCCTTGTTCACACCGGGAGCCATTTTGAGTGTTACCTCAAAAGCTTCGGCAGAACGTTCGTATTCGCCCATATGATACAGGGTCTCACCCAGGTGATAATGTGCAAACGGAAAGTGGTAGATGAAGCCCACTGCGTTGAGGAAACAGTCTGCTGCTTCTTCATAATTACCCTGCCTGAGCAGGCTGACACCTAATCCGTGCCAGGCACTTGCATTTCCGGGGTCATGTTCCAGTTCCTTGCGGAAGGCTGCTTCTGCCTTCTTCCAGTTCTTGAGCAGGAGATAGGATTTTCCAAGTTGCAGCCCTACCCTTGCACCTACATGCTCTTTTTCTATGGCTTCAAATATCTCCGTGGCTTCTTTGGGTTTGTTTTCCATCAGCAGCAGACCGCCTTCCATGACCTGCATACCAACAGATTCTGATCCGGTGGCTTCTTTCAGGTTCTTCAGAACGGTGCGGCATTCAGCGATCTTGCCGGTTGACTGATAGCAATGCGCCAGGCGCATGGCGTATCGGTTTACATCAGGGTTTTCTTTGACAAGACCTTCCAGTATCTGAACGGCCTCCTCAGTTTTTCGTCCGTGTATGTAAGCCCGGGCCAGGTAGTAATTGTTCTCTGCAACTGTTTTCTGAATGGCTTTCTCGGCATTCTCATCCGGTCTTTCCACATACCCCAGTTCTATCAGTTGTTCCATGGCCTCATGGGCTGCATAGGGGTCTTCCTGACGGTCTGCCGGGTGTTGCCCGCTGGGCCCCGGAATGTTCTCCCAGCTGTCAATGCGGTCTGGAGTGATCTGTTCTTCAAAAGCATTGATCATAACGTTGCCATCCATATCGTTGGCTACCGGCAAACCGAATAAAGTGAGCAGGGTCGGGGTAACATCCAGGATGCTGGCACCGTAAATGCGCTCATCCTTTTTAATATTGGGCCCGTTGATGACCACGATGCCATACGGACTGTGTTCCAGTGCAGGAGCAGCAGGTTCTTTGGGAAGACGCAGGGGCCTAAGATGATCGGGATGGAAGCCGTGGTCTGAAATCAGCATCACGGTCACATCATCGCCTGCCAGCTCCAGCAGCCGTTCCAGCATCATATCGTGGAATTTATAACCACTGATGACCACGTCTTTGTAAAGTTGGTAGAGGTCATCAGGAACACCGGGCAACTGCGGCGGATGAAACTTCATGAAACCATGACAGAAGTGATCAATGGCATCAAAATAAACGCCAACAAAATCCCATTCTTCATTCTCTAATATATAGGTTGCTGCTGCCTGTATGGAAGAGGCATCGGCAATGACCTTTGCCAGCATTTGCAGGCGTTTGTCTTTTTCCTGGTCAACTTTTGCAGCATCCGGAACAAAGGGCAGCAGATGAGCTGCTGAAAGCTCGCCGGGATGCACCCTGAATTTTTCAAAGATCCCTGCCAGGTTTTCCGGATGTACCGTTCCCGGAGCCATGGGCCAGGGTTCATGTATCGGCTTGGTGGCTTTCTGGAAAAAGTTGGATACCATGATGCCATTGATGGGTTCTGCAGGATGGCTTGGCCACCAGCCCACCACATGGCTTTTCATATGATGCTGATTGAAAATATTCCAGACTGCCTTCACCTTTCTGGAGGTTATGAAGGCCGGCCTTACTCCTTTGCCACTGGGGTCTGGCTCGGTGAAACCGTGAATACCATGTTTATATGGTCTCTTTCCTGTACTGATACTGGTCCAGAGCATGGGCGACAGTGGCGGGTCCAGCGTGGCCAGGTTCCCCATTACACCACCGTTCACCAGTTTTTCCAGAGTGGGCATATGCCCGGCATCCATCAGCGGATTGATCACTTTCCAGTCGGCGGCATCCCAGCCTATCAGCAATACTTTTTTAGCTAATCGCTTACCCATCAGTCCTGTTTCTTTTGTTCCTGTTCTGTTTGTTGCGGCAACTTACCTGCTGCCTGCAGTTCCTTCATCTTTTCAGCATAGGCAGCCCTTGACTGGCGCCAGGCCATCAGGCCTACATGACCCAGTGCCAGCAAGCCCAGCGAACCCTCCGGTGGAACCGCGAACGGCTTACCATCTTTGGTGGTGATGGTGATCTGTTTTACTTCCTTTTTATTCTCCATAATAGGACTGCAAAGGTACCAAATTCCGGCCTGCCCTGACCTACCAGGACAACTGCCCGTATTCCATTGTATTTTTGTGGGCTCAAACAGAAAGTATGGCATTGAGTGAACAGGAGATCATCAGAAGAGAAAGTATGCACGCACTCCGGCAAATGGGCATCGAACCCTATCCGGCAGCAGCGGTGGAAGTGAATACCAACAGCCGTGATATACTGGATCGTTTTGATTCAGAACCGGAGGCATTTGCCGGGGTGAAACTGGCAGGAAGGCTGATGAGTAAACGGATCATGGGAAAGGCTTCTTTTGCGGTCATTCATGACCAGGAAGGCCCTATCCAGATCTATATTGCCCGCGATGAGATCTGTCCGGAAGAAAATAAAGACCTCTATAACGAAGTCTTCAAGAAGCATATGGACATTGGCGATATCATTGGTGTGGCCGGACATGTTTTCAAGACTAAAACCGGTGAGACCACGGTGCACGTGACAGAGCTGAAGATGCTCAGCAAATCACTGCGACCGCTGCCCATTGTGAAGACCGACAGTGAAGGTCAGGTGCATGATGCCTTTACCGATCCGGAACAACGCTACAGAATGCGCTACCTGGACCTGATCGTCAATCCGCATGTGCGGGAAACATTTGTCAAGCGCACAAAGATGGTCAATGCCATGCGTGATTATCTGAATGAAAGGGGATATCTGGAAGTAGAAACTCCTGTCCTTCAGCCATTGTATGGTGGTGCAGCTGCCAGGCCCTTTAAAACACATCACAATACGCTGGATATGACCCTGTACCTGCGCATTGCCAATGAGCTGTACCTCAAGCGTCTGATCGTGGGTGGTTTTGATGGTGTGTATGAGTTCAGTAAAGACTTCCGCAACGAAGGCATGAGCCGTTTTCACAATCCTGAATTTACCCAGGTTGAATTATACGTAGCATATAAAGATTACGAATGGATGATGGACCTGGTGGAAGAAATGGTTGAACGGGTGGCTATTGCCGTTACCGGTGGAACCATTGTTCAGGTTGGTGAACATGCCATAGACTTCAAACGCCCGTGGACACGCTATACCATGTTCGGTGCTATTGAGCATTTCACCGGGGTTGACATCAGCGGAATGGATGAGAAAGCACTTTATCAGGCGGCGAAAGATATGCATGTGCATGTAGATGCCTCTATGGGCAAGGGCAAGATCATTGATGAGATCTTTGGTGAGAAGTGCGAGCCGCATCTCATACAGCCCACCTTCATCACAGACTATCCGGTAGAGATGAGCCCGCTGGCCAAGAAACACCGTACCAAAGAAGGGCTGGTAGAACGATTTGAAGCTGTGGTGAACGGAAAGGAGATCTGCAACTCATTCAGTGAACTCAATGACCCCATAGATCAGCGCCACCGCTTTGAAGCACAATTGGAACTAGGTAAACGGGGTGATGAAGAAAGCATGCTGCTGGACGAAGATTTTCTTCGAGCCCTTGAGTTTGGCATGCCCCCCACTGCCGGATTGGGAATCGGGATCGACAGGCTGGCCATGATCATGACGAACAGCCAGTCTATCCAGGATGTCATCTTCTTTCCGCAAATGCGGCCCGAGAAATGACAAGACACCTGTGAGGCATGCAGGTTGAAGTGAGCTGTTCAGCCCCAATGGCTCAGGGCTACCTCCTGAAAAACAAAAGCGGGTTCTGAATTTTCAGAACCCGCTTTTGTTTTTCAATGGCAATTATTTGTTTTTGACAAAGCGCAGGGAAGTGGATTCACCATTGTTTCCCATAAGCTGCATGAGATAGGTGCCTGCATCCAGATCGCCGGTATTCAGGGTAATGACCTGCTGGCCTGTTTTCAGGCTCACATCCTGTTGCATGATCACCTGACCCTGCAGGTTCATGATATAGATGGTTCCTTCCTGTGCAGCACTCTGCACCAGGCTTACCTGCATCACATCAAACACCGGATTGGGTGAAACACTGGTATGCGCAAACCCTGCAGATATCCTGGCTGTGATCACATTGCTGAAGTGCTGTAAACCGTTGTAGTCATTTTGAACCAGACGGTAATAATGTGTTCCGGCAAACAGGTCTTCGTGCAGGAAGCTGTACTGATGCGCATCGGTGGTAGTGCCGTTTCCGGCAATGGTACCGATGGCTTCAAAATGACTGCCGTCCATGCTGTGTTCCAGCGTAAAGAAGTCATTGTTGATCTCTGTGCCGGTTACCCAGTTCAGCGTTACATCATTCTCTGCCACATAAGCTTCAAATGTTTCAAGGGTGATGGGCAGTACCCACTCCTGGATGATCAGCAGATTATCAAAACGCATCTCTGAGGTCAGCGCACTGTGGCTGTACATCGGGCCGGTATAGAGAAAACCTGAACTGCCGGTGTAAGTGTTATCTACACTGGATCCGATGGTGGAGTAGCTTGCAGTGCCCGGGTCAGGGAAACTCACATCGCTGGATGCATACTGCAGGGTCCAGTTGTCTGATACAGGATCATAAATGACCTTGACCGCCAGATACTCATTCAGGAAGTCACCACCCTTAACAATATTGGTCAGGTTGGTTCCATTATCCAGTCCATCGTTATACTTTACCAGTCGCAGCCTGTCCAGTGAGCCGGGATTTCCAAGCACTACTGCATAGCCGTTGCCGGACTCGAAATTCTGGTTGTTGGATGCCAGCACATATGCCATACCATTCTGTGAGGTACCTACACCACTCAGAGAAGCAGCGTCAGACTGCATGTTGAAGGTCCAGACAATAGGCGCTGTATTATCAGTCATAGTGCTGACATAGAAAGGCGATACAGATGTCAGGTTGACAAACGCCCAGTCACGGTCAGTCACTCCTTCACTGGGGAAAACAAGTTCATCGCCTGATACAAAGCCACGCAATCCACCACCTTCAAACCAGCTCAGTCCGTTCATGGTTGTACCCAGTTCTGTAGTGGTGGGCGGACGAGTAAAATCATCTTCCACGATTATGTTGAATTGCCCGTAAGCCACAGAAGCGGAGAGGGCTACCGTCATCAGAAGGCTAAGCACAGATCTCATACCTAAAATTTGTCACTAAATTACATCAAAAACAGGTTTCCCACCGGAAATCAACACCAACAAAGCAAGACCTTCGCATCACAAATCAGACAAGATTTTATTGATTTTCTTTAAAATTACAGGGAAAAAGGCATTTGAAAATATTTCATACTGTCACAAAATGATATTTCATGTTGGTATATTTTCTTTCCGGGATTCCCTATCAGTCAGGGCAGGCTTAGAGAAATAACCTTGCGTTCATATTTCCTATCCGGGAAGCACATAGATTTGTGGTTTAAACTCAATTAATTTATGCGCACATTTCAACTAACCTTACTGGCTGTGGCACTTGGTTTCTCCGGTGCAGTGGCAGCTCAGTCGCTCTCTGCGGGCGACATTGCCATCGTGCAGATGAATGCCGATGGAACAGACAACTGGGCTTTTGTGGCCACCACCGACATTCCGGGTGGCGAAATGATCAGCTTCACTGACAATGGCTGGAAGGCCGACAATACCTTCCGCACCGGTGAAGGTATCATCACCTGGACCGCTCCTGAAGAAGGGGTGGCTTGTGGTACGGTGGTTACCATCGACTACAATGCTTTGGCATCAGTGGGATCAGCCTCTGAATCAGGTTCTCTGGACTTCAGTTCTTCCGGCGATCAGCTCCTGGCTTACCAGGGCAGTACCGAAGCTCCGGTTTTCCTGGCCGCACTGAATAACGATGGCAGCGCTGTCTGGCAATCTGATGCCACCAGTTCCAACACCTCCGCTCTGCCCATGGGACTGACCAATGGTGTGAATGCAGGGGCTGTCAATGAACTGGATAATGTGGCCAGCACCATTGCTTCTATCAGTGATACCCGTGCCAACATACTGAGTACGGTGTATGACCCGGCCAACTGGGCTGGTGATGATACCAACCCCCAGACCTTTGCCGGAACTGTTGAGGTTACTGAATGTGCACCTCCTCCTTCCTGCCCGGTTACCACAGGTCTGCTGGCATCTGATATCACCCTCAACTCTGCAGTGCTGAGCTGGGATGATATGGGCCCGGATGTTCAGGGTTATAAGTTCCAGCTGCAGAATATTGCTGAAGGAACCAACCGCCGCAAAACACTGGATGCAGGTACTACCTCACTTTTCCTCGGACCACTGGTTCTGTCTCCGGGCAGTGACTACGTGTTTGCAGTGAAAACACTGTGTCTGGATGGTTCACAATCTGCCTGGTCAGAACTGTACTATTTCAGCACAGCTTCTGCTGAACGTATGACCGAAAGCAGTATGAACCTCTCGGTATATCCGAACCCTTCCAATGGCAGTTTCTACCTGAATGGTCCGGTAACGAACGGTGCTCAGCTCATCATCACTGATCTGAGCGGCAAGACCGTATATACTCAGGTGCTGGATGGTTCAGCAGAACTGCTGCAAACAGATCTGGCAGCCGGTATGTACCATCTCGTTATACTGGGTGGCGATGAAACCTTCCACACCAGCCTGGTGATCGAATAAGATATTTATTCAGACAAAAAAAAGAGCGACCAACGGGCCGCTCTTTTTTTATGTCTTAGCTGAGAAGGTCACTGCACCAGGAACATCTGTTCTGTGGTTCCTGATGATTGCGTGATGCGCATCATATACGTTCCATGAGCCCAATCTGAAACCTGTACCTGCATCTGGCCGTTCCCGGTAGCCTGCCAAACCAACTGACCGTCTGCAGCAAAGATGCTTACAGTGCCTGCAACCGCCGGGATGTACAGGATATCATGTGCGGGGTTGGGATAGACCGTCAGTTCCACACTGCCCGTAAGTCTTTGCACCGGAACGATCTCACTCCAGGTATGCTGTCCGTCAAAATCTGTTTGTTTCAGCCGGTAATAGGAGGTGCCTGGCAGCGGCTCATCATCTGTAAGCTGGTAGTGGAGGGCTGTATTACTGTTGCCGGCTCCGGCTACTGTTCCAACAGGTTCAAAATACACCCCGTCTCCACTGCGTTCCACCGTAAAATGATCATTGTTGATCTCTGATGAAGTGGTCCAGTGCAGGATGACTTCCTCCTTCTGGTTGTCAGCAGAAAAATTGGTCAGTACAATGGGTAGCGGATACAATTCACTAAAGCCGATGGCAAAATCTGAAAACGAAGTAGCGCCAAAGTTGGTCACCGTAACAGGGTCTGTTGGCGATGTGATCAGGGGCGGCAGATCTGCTACCACACCGGGTTCCACCCATCCGGTGGCAGACAACGCATTGCTGTTCTTGAATATGCCATGAAAATCCAGATACGGAGCTGCATTGGTATGCCCGCGGCTGGTTAGCGTAATACTGTAGGTCACTGAGGTAACGGCATCCGGATCGATGTTCCAGTAACCGTAATTAAGGAAATCAATGACAGGGGTAACAATGCCATCTACCACAGGTCCTTCAGAGAACAAACCAACAGGGCCCACCGGATCTGTCGGGTCAAAGGACACGGTAATATTATTCAGACCCACAGCTGAGGTGATCTGAATGACCGCTTCTTCATATTGGGCAGCTGTACCAACAGGGAAAGTATAAGTAGCTCCTGCACTCACATCACGTTTCAGGTTACCGTTCACATAGGCATTGGTTCCGTAACCACTAATGGTGGCTGAAAAAATACTGTTGATATATAAAGTATTAGCAAATGTGTTGATCAGGGTGGAAGATGCGAACACCAATCCGTCGCTGATGGCCAGGTCATTGGAAAGATTTACCTGCCCTGCCGGTTTGTTGATGATCAGATAAAAGAATTGTTCTTCAAAACCGCTGGTGCTGATGGTTTGATCTGCTGAACCTAGCAGGGTGATGAAGGAGATCGTTTCATCAAAGTCTGCGGCACTGCTCAGGTTGGCATAGTCTCCTTTCAGTTCGAGGAATGAAAAATACAGCGAAAGGAAACCGCCTGCATCTATCTGCAGATCGCCATCCACTGCCATCAGCCCGCTGTGTTCATTCAGCAAAGATCCACCTGATTCAATGACCACACTGCCACCCACCAGTAAGGAGTCGCTGGCATCAGCAACTTCCAGGCTAAGACCGTTTTCTATCTGCAGATTGTTGCACAAGGCGTTGAAGTCATAGAAGGAAGCATATGGGCTTGCATCGTCAATATAACAATCGTTGATGGCGGTAGAAGAAATGATCACATCTATGCTGGCGTCCGGTACCTGGTAGTTATCCCAGTTGGAACAATTGAACCAGTCATCGTCGGCATCACCCAGCCAGATACCCGGTTCCAGGCTTCCTGTGATGGTGAATGTGGTACTGCATGTAGTACCCAGCTCATCGGTACCGCCACCACCTGTTGCGATGGTCCAGTTGGAGGCCACATCTATGATATTGCCCAGGATATAACGTGCTGAACCGATGTGGGGAGCACCTGTATTATAGTAGCCGTAATAATCACTGGCATCTGTAGTGATATCTATACCAATGCACCTGATATCAGGATGTATCCTGGACACACGTGAACCACCTGCATCACCATCTGCACTGAAGGGCTGGAAGCTGGCTCTGAACTGAATACCGCCCAGTACACTTCCAACAAATGTCCTTACACTATCGCCCGAGTCAAAAAAAGTATCTGAAAAAGTACCCTGCATCAGCCACATGGCATCGGGGTTCCCTGCTGTACTGCTCACATTGACATAGCCGCCTCCGTCGTCAATAAAATCGCTGCTCACATCCACACCATCCACATAGACGGCATCTACAATACCGGTTGACAACACATTCAGCTCCACACAAATGACCGAGCCGGCATTAATAACAGTACTTCCTATATAAGTTATTTCAACAAATCCAGGCGGATTGGTCAGGTCGCCGTTTCCATTATACCACAGTCCGGTAGATTCATAGGCTGCAGCCCGGTATTCATATACCATGTTGGCCAGGATGAAACTGGTGCCGGGGGTCATGTCTTCCATGACCGCAATGCTGAATTTATCGGTACCGCTTCCCAGGTTGGTATCATACCCAACGAAAACCATTTCGCCGGGATTGTACACCGTTGGGTTCAGGGTAGTGATGCAGTCTTCCACGCCGGCCGACCAGTTCGTACCCTTCCGGGTGAATATCTTGAAACAGTAATCGGTGCCCGGACTCAGGCCGGTGATATCGGCAGTAAGGGCGGTTCCTTTATAGACCACCTTTCCGCCCAGCAACGCTGAGCCGCTTCCGGAAAAATCTGCATCAGCTGTGTAGGCTGTTCCATCGCCCGAAGGGCTTCCGGCACTGACAGAACCCCCTTCTGCAGCTACGATCAGGTATTCATCGTAACAGGTGGCAGAGGTCCAGTTCAGGGTGGCGGTGGTCGATCCGGTTGCTGTGGCTGTGATAGACGGCACATCATCCGGAGTGGTACAGCCGTCAGGTGTGGTGAATCCGTTGATGACGAAATCATCGCCGGTCTGATTGAAAATGTACCAGGTACCACCTGAATTGGTCGCTCCCAGTAATACCAATCTGAAAGTTATTGTAGTACCTGCAGGTACAGCTTGCAAATCTGTAATAGTCGATAGGTCTACAGGTAGGGGAATAGCATTTGCTCCTGAAGAAGAGGTTGATGGGAAACTGAAACCAACAATATCTGAATAAGATCCTCCACCGACGCTGTATTGGAGCAATGCAGAATCAGGGCCTG